>Ga0335085_10010130_pt1 | contig 14122 bp, 12 predicted proteins | sample Lox_Sample_45_FD_206712 | JGI IMG/M metagenome (GOLD analysis project Ga0335085, IMG submission 206712) | Soil microbial communities from Loxahatchee National Wildlife Refuge, Florida, United States - Lox_Sample_4.5 | ecosystem: Environmental > Terrestrial > Soil > Wetlands | place: USA...
CTGCACCCGTATCCCTATCAACGCTTCAACGTCATTCATCCGAGGTGGGAGCCGTATGCGTGAAACGCGCTCGTACGGTTCTGTGCGGGGGGCAACCCGTGAGGGTTGTCCCTACCGCGACCCCACAGGCGAGAGACGACTGTCAGCTACCAATGACACCGAAAATGTCTACTCCTCCCTGGACGAGATAAAAACGAGTTGCAGCGAGAAGATTCGAGAGTGCCTCCGAGCGACCTTCTTTCATAACTCCGGGTTGGACGATGTACATCTCGAACTGGACCTGCTGACGATTCTCCTGCGAAAGCAACTCGTTAGCAGTTGCCTCGTTGCCTTTCACATAGCCGGTAACACTATCGAGAGTCTCACGGTGCTTGAGCCGATCCAGCAACTGGTCAGGCCTAAGCCACACGGACGACTTGATGGCCTGGCCGCACACATCGTAAAGGTCATCCACCCGATTACCGGGATTGGCAGCGCCGCTCCCTTTGCAATGAAAAAGCTTTACACGAGGCCCCGACTGAGTTGGATGTATAGCGATGAAATCGGCCATCTCACCGCTGCCATCATCGCAAAACACGAGCGTCGCAGGAGATGCAATGAGTCTCTCCTGCAGCCACTCGAAGATGGATCGATCGCCATCATCGGATGGTTTTTCCTTAGTGATGTCCACGTGTGCCTGCTCCCAGTCCACGGTTTCAAGCGAGTCAGAACCGAATGGTTCAAGATCCGCAGCCACGGGGAAAAGACTCGTGCCCTCTATTGCCGATAGGTTAGAGGTGTAAAAGCTAGGAAGCTCCTCGTTCAGATATTCGTCCATCCAAACATCTTCGTTGCCACGATGGACGACGAGATCGATCTGATCCTCCGTTGCGGCCCGAAACATGTTTACATCGTCGAGCGAAAACATGCCGCGCCATTCCACCTCGCCATTCTTGATGGCAAATGTGACACAGCCTTCGCGGCTGTCAACGATTTCAAGATCGAAGTCAAGCAGGTTAGCTTCCACGACGCGGCCGTTTGGCAGCGAATAAAGCACTGCCGGCGGGTCGTGATAAACGTCTGCCGCCCAGGTCATCGCGATTACCCCGGTTGGCACTCGTACCAGTTCTTCACCTGCCGACAGTAAATCGAGACGCGACCCAGTGACGGGCACGCGACGGCTCTCTATCTTCTCCGCAAGGCGGTTGCACCAGTCGAGAAGCTCAGGAATGCGATCATAAGTATTGCTCCACACTTTAGATGCCGTGCTTACGCCGATAGTGATTTCATTCCCGTCGTCGATGGCCTTTCCAAAACAGTGGCCACGATCAAACAGCCGTCCATCGGTTTGCTGGATAGCCTTGTCTGCACTCGGTCCGGCGATCATGCGATAGGACTCGATTTGCCCTAACTTGTGGCGCTTTCGCATCCCCACGCTAAAAAACTCCGCCGCTTCGAGATCATTTAATACCCGGTTGATTGCCCTGCTGGAGAGCGCGCGGGCTCGCCCTGTGACGAGACGACTCGCAAGGCGTGAATAGAGCTGCGCGTGCCTACGGGAGGAGCAGATAAACAGCAGGTTCGCTTCACGGTTGTAGTGAAAAATGAAGATGTCATACGCAACATTGGTAAAACGCTCGTCGGAAGACCAGGGGGAGCGGACGGCTTCGCGAGTCAGGTACACAGCTGCCCCGTGGGGGTCACTTATCCCCTTGAAGATGATCTGCAGATTGTCGGGCAAATCTGGCTCGGCCGTGGGGTCCGTGCCCTCGGGCGCGGAGAAGACCTTGACATGGAAGTACGGCTTAAGAGAATACAGGGAGAAGTCTTCCATGTCGGGCGCCGCGTCAATCTCAAAACTGTCCAATACTTCGCGGGTTCGTATCTCTGCTTCGAGCCTGCTTACGCCAAGATTGTGGACAATATCGCGCCATATTGCCCGCGCTTCATACAGCTGGCCCAGCTCCTCTCTGCTGCTAATGGGCTCAGCTAAGAAGGTGGCGCCCCCTATGTTCCGCTGTCCGGTTCGGGCGAAGCGGCCAATGAACTGAAGCGTGATTGCCAGCGATTTATGCGGACTATGAACGGCGGCGATTTTGAGGTTCGGTAGATTAAATCCCTCGCCAAACATGTTCACGCAGACGATTCCGTCAAGCTCGGCAGCTCTGAGTTTGGTAACAATACGTTTCACATGGGCCAGGCTGTGCTTGCCGTTAACAAACGCAAGCCGAAGGCGCGTGTTGCGTTCATATATGTCCTTGAGCTCCTGGGCGCGCGGAAGCGTATCAGCGCGCACCATGACAAGATGTTCCAACCCAGCTTCGCGGTCACGACGGAACTTAGCCTCTGTCGCGGTAGCGATGGCGATATCGATGGACGCTGCAGTTCCGCGCTGCACGGGTTCAAAGGTGATATCCCCGAAGACACGGTCCTGATACGCACGGCGGAGGTCGTAAGTAAATACAATCTTTCCCTTGATCTCTTTCTCGTCACGCCGGAAAGGAGTAGCGGTGAACAGAACCTGACGAGCATCACGTAAAAGATCAAGCAGCCTACTCCACGTTCTCGCGGGCGCATGGTGCGCCTCATCCACGAGCACGAGATCAAACAGGTACCCGGGCGGTGCCGGAATCACACCATCCCTCGGGCTTACGCTAGGCACTGTCGCTACGACGACATCGTATTGTCGAAGATCCTCCCATGCTTCATCGGACCCGATGGTTCCTTCGGTTGCGAAAACCTTGGGACTGACAAGGTCCAGCGGCAATGCTTCGATTTTCTTCAGATCCACCAACGCCCCGAAGTTTTCAGCGACCTGCTCGCGGACCAGTCGGCTGGGAGTGAGCACTAGCACGCGCTGCGCACGCATGACGAAGGCAAGGGCCATAAGGACGGTTGTCTTGCCCGAACCCGTGGGCATGGTCACAATGGCCGGCTGCTTCGAGTTAAAGAAGTGAGAGGAAGCTGCTTGGATAGCGGCAATCTGTGCTTCGCGGAAGCCTGACGGACGTCCGTTGCTGATTGGGAATGTGAATTTGTCGTAGTGAGTCGAGAAATACCCCATATCAGAATGACAACTTCGCGCGCAACCTAACTTACATCATTCACTCCGCCGGATGGTACTCACGAACCCAGCTCACTTCGTTGCGTGTGATCCAGAAATGACTCCGGCAACCGTCATTTAACCATAAGGAAGGCTGTATGGTAGCCACTTCACCATTGGTTGTGACTTTCCAATGGGGTCGGTCGTTTTCCTGCAAGGAGACAGATAGCTTGTGACCCTTGCGACACGGGCACTCCAAGACAACCCATAGTCGCTGGCCGTTTCGCTCGACCAAGTAGATGAATGAACCTATATCGACAGGAACATCGCTCATCCTCTCAACAATACGCAAGCCCGCGTACCTGTGCCGGCGGAACAGCCGGGGCACCCTTTTAGCCAGGAATCCTGTTAGGCGCTTAAGCATGGCTATGTCACCCACGTAAGTTCCAGGAAGGGATCAGTGTCGCCCCTGCCCCATTTCCGCCTGTCTGCGCATATACAACTGGCAGCAGAAGGAGTTGAATTCCTGATAATTCTTGAATCATCAAAGAGCAGGAAAAGTTCGGTGCTGACGCGGTCTTCGCCCATATATCCGCTGAACTTATGCAGCAGCTCATTAACGGCAAAGGAGGCTACTGCACTCGTGAACGGGATCACGGCGGGAGCGTTGGTCTGCAGTTCCGGGATATAGCCCTGTTTGCGAAGGCGCTTGTATTCCTCAGGGTTTGTTTCCTGCAAGACTTCTGCCGCAATCACGTCCCCTGAGATCCGAGCACGGCAAAAAAGACAGGCGGCTCCGGGCATCAGCGTTGTAATTCGGGCCTCGACAGCTTTGACCTCGCCGTCTTGCGAATCAATCTTTACGCCAAGGTCAAACACTGGGATCAGATACCACAGTGCGAAACGCGTGAGAAGCGAGCGGCCCCATTCACGGTCGGTGCAGCCAAAGATAAGATCGCATTCCCGGAAACGCTCAATAACGGCAAGGCGGGTAACATTGCCTGGCAAGGATTCAACGACGGTGCCAAGGCCGATGTCATCCGAATGCGTATGGAAGACTTCAACCTTCGGCTTGCCGGCGTCGCCCACACGCGAGCCATAGACTCGCGTGACGTTCGAATCCTCCAGCTCCTGAGCATCAGCGATAATAACTCGACCCACTCCCAGTCGTACTAGCTGCTCCGCGACCGCAGACCCAGTTCCACCCATGCCGACGATGCCGATCGTCAAATGATGTAGGAGCTTCTGCAGTTGTTCGCCGAAAGCCAGAACTTGCCTTGAGAAGTAGTTAAGGCGAAGGTCTGTGCCGTCTAAATTGATGGCAAAGCGAAACCTGTTTCCGATAACCCGCACGCGCTCCATGGGCAGATGAGATCCATCAGGGAACCATATGCGGCCTATCGGTTTATCCGAAGACGAAAACACAATGCTGGCATGAACGGCCTCATGATGAATGCGGTTGTACGCGGTGCAGAAAAGCTGCTCTTCGGTTCGGTCGTCTTGGTCGGAATGCTCTGGGACATGCGGTGGATGGGAATGCACGAAGACGAAGCAGAGGTTCCGCTCTGCAGCTTTTTTGATGGCGCGCAGGAAAGAAGGCTGCTGGATTTGCATGTGTACGTGGGAAGAATGATCGATCTCGTCCGGAGCCACGGGAATAACTTCGCGGACAAGGAGACGCGTCTCGTCGGAGGTTTTGGAAAGACCACAGAGAACATAGGCGGCCTCTTCCGCGGTCGAATGGAACAGATGTGCAACTAGACGCTCGTAATCCTCCTCCAGGAAGGTCATGGTGAAGCGCATGGCATCAAATCCCCTTGTTAATCTCCGTAAACATGGCGGCGAGAAACGTTCGGAGATTGTCAATCCCGGAGCGCCAGGTCAAGTGGCGCGACCATTGCTGCCATGGTTTACCTCCAAGGACCGGGTGCTGCTCGCAATTGAGCGGAAACGCGCCTGACGACAACCTTACGTCCGGGATCGTGTAGAACATGTCGACCGCCGTCTGCGGGTAGCCTGCCAGTAGTCGGATGAGAACATCGGACTCTTTGGGGATATACGGTGGAAACGGAAAGCGATGAATTACGAGGTGGACCTCGCTATCCACCTTCGCAAGTTGGTAGTCGTACCCCTTCTCCGTCAGGAACTCGACATCGTCTTCGGGTATCAGAGCCATGGACCTCCCGGATTCAGCTTCTTCTGAACGGTAAAGAAATGCTCACCATTCTTCAGCTGAATCTCCTTGTTGCTGTCCGGAATCAGCTCGTCATCGCCCTTGCCGTGGACCTCGCGGTAAAGATCGTAGCTATTAGGATCAACGCCCCCGAGCTTGTAAAGCGCGGCGCCGGTGGTGGGGTTAGGCGACTCATAGCGCTTCTTGTCTATGAGGATTTCGACGCGATGGTGCTCATGATTTTCCATGGTTCTCTCCTGTGGTCAAAGCGTGCATTGATTTAGGGAAAGCAAGTTGTCGTTCCAGTCGCCGTCTGCGTGCGTCCTTAGGTAGGGCGCACGGCCCGCCGCACGAACGACGCCGACATCGGAACGCTTGCCGGTATAGGGATCAAGAACAAAGAACGTGTTCGTCCCGGCGTCGATGCTGCGAATGACATCTTCGCGCGTCCACTTCCATCCCGCACGCGGGTTCCCAAGGTGCGTGATGTGCTCATGTGGGCTCTGCGGATGTGGTTTCGTAATACATGTGACCTGAACATCTGCCACTGGTTTTTTCCCCCTTCCTGGTCCCCGTCTGGAGAGGATCGTCTTCATTATACCATAATCAGCGGATTTGGGTAGTAATGCAAGAAAAAAAGGAAACTGTTAAAACAATTCTGCGGTGCGGACGCCTCCTGCTTCGATAACGATACTTCGCTTGAGCAGCCGCACGCGGGCAGCGTCCCTGGAGGTCTGAAAGGTTGAAGTCACCAGCGTAATGAGCTGCTGGCCGTGCTCCGAGCCCACCACGAGGTTGGTGTAGGGAAGCTCCTTCTCCTCCCGGAAACGTTTTACGGTCTCCAGCAGAGCGGAGGCTGGCATCAGAATGGCCCCGCACGCATACCCGGCCTGCCATTCCATCCAGTCCCGCTCGGATGCACCAATCATATTGTCGCGGTGGCATTTGTTGGTGTGCGTCTGTGTCTGCTGGGCAAACAGGGACGACGGCTGATTCTGGAGCTCGTCGAACATGAACTGGTGAAAATGGACGTGTCCGAATTCGTGCGTAAGCGTTGTGCGCAGCCTGTTCTCCATGTTGGGTGCGTTGAGCCCGGTGGCGATTTTGACGACGGGACGTTTCCCCGGCGTAAACTCCGTGACGCCTTCCACTTCGCCCGGCTCACTGGAGAGGTCGGCGTAAGAGTCAAGATCAGCCTTCTGTTCGATCAGTACCGTGAGATCGTCGGTTTTGATGGGGTACTCGATTTTCCCGTACTTCTTTTTCAGGAATGCCTGAATCAGGCGCTCACACTCGTCGTCTATCTCCAGCGGCAAATAGTGCGGACGCTGGGCGAATCGCCCGGTTTTGTCCTTCACCCACTTCATGTTACTTGGCGTCCTTTACCGCCCTCCGGAATGCTTTGAATGCCTGCTCGACCTTTTGCGGCTGGGTCGTCGCAATCTTCTGAAGATCGATGGGTATCGTCCCCGCCGCGATGCAGAGGACATCCTTTGACACGTCGATGGCCTCCGCTATCTGGGCGATCAGGAATTCCGACGGCGGATTACGGCGGTCGTGCTCTATGTCGTTCAGGTACTGCGCCGAGATCGCCTGCCCGTCCTCCTTCTTCACTTTTGCCGCCAGATCCTTCTGGCTCAGGCTCTTCGCCCGCCGTGCTTCAGAAATCAGAGTGCCGAACGTTTTCATGGTTCCCCTGGTATTATAATCCGCTGATTAGCGAATCAAGACTTTTCGCTTTAACCGAAATCGAGCAGTAAATCGCTTGGATTTTAGCCAACATGTTCACCGCTGTAATGGTCAGAGTTGGAGCCGGCTGCGTTCTTGACAGGCCCGAAACCTGGACGATCAGCTTGCTTCAATTCGAGGTGTCCAGCCCTTCTTTGCTAATACTTCAGCGGCAATGCCAATCTGCCGCTCGGTGAATTTGCGTTTCCGCTCGTTCCATGCGTACGTACGGTTAACAAGTTCACTCAACGTGGACACCCTGTCGTGCTTTACAAGCCAGTGGATTGTAGACAGCAGTTCGAGACCAAAAGGAGACTCAAAGCCCTTTACAAGATCCGAAACGCGGTCGAACCTGGCCCTAGTTTCGTCATGTTGAGTCAGGAACTCGGTGGCATCCTCGATTGCTCCAGGGACGAGGAATAGCTGCTTGTCCGGAGCATCTCCCCCATCAGCATAGCCTGAAATCAAGTGCCCTTCGACTGCGTGCAATACATGCCGTAGATTTTCAGCATAGGGGCCAAATGGCGCAGCTTGAAACCGGAGCCGCAGCGGTTCGCCTGACTCTTGCAGAAAGTAAATCAATTTGTGAACCTCAAGCAGGGACACTTGAGGATCAAGTAAACCCCCCAGATATCGGTTGATCAGCTCCACGAGCGCCGCACGGCCTGCTGTCATTTTCGGCACGTTTCGGCTGTGGCTCATCTTTTCGGTTGTGGGAGCACCCTTGGGCTCATACACGGTCACACGAACGTCCGGCAGCTCTCGCATTGCCGTTTCAATGAGCGGACGAACCTCTGCCCAATCCAAACCTCCGAGTCCGCTACCTAGTGGTGGAATGGCAACCGAGCGAATTTGCTTGCCTTGGAGAACCTCTATCAGGCCCTTCAGGCCGCTTTCGATATCCTGAATCCGGCTCTTGCCGCGCCAGTGACGCTTCGTGGGAAAGTTGATGATGTAGCGCGGTCCAGTCAGCTCGCCGGTTTCGTACACGAGCATCTTGCCGGGCTTAACGTCGCCTCGCTTGCAGGCAGCGGCGTACTCCTTGAAGTTTTCCGGGTAGGCGTCTTTGAACTGAAGAGCGATCCCCCGGCCCATGATTCCGACACAATTCACGGTGTTGACCAGCGCTTCGGACTCGTCTTTGAGGATGTCTCCGGTACGGTAATCGATCATGTGCGCCTCTATATCCTAGTAATACCAATCGCGAAGGATTTCAACTGTTGGCCGGTGTCCATTCGCTGGCAGCGCATTCACAACCGCCCGATATTGTTGCTCTGAATGTACACCGATCCGCTCTACGAGTTCCCAAGGAAAATACTGCTCTACCAGGAATTCGGCCTGCTTTCCGTCCTTGCAGGTCCGCCAATCCCGCGCTTGAACAGCATCCCAAGCGATTTCCCCAAGATCCGCCAGATCGGACCTATCCTCGAAGAAATAGGAACCTGCGTTCGACAGCGTAAACGCCCATCGCTTTCCAGCGTCGCTTGCCCATGCGACAGTCGCTTGCAGGTCCGTTTCCAGGTGGATGATCGGCCCCTGCCCGTCCCTGTACGTGAGCTCCGGGTGGTTGCCTTGATAAATCAAATACAGCATGACCGAACGCGGACAAAAATAGAACGGAACACAATCGCCTACATGCAGCGCAGGATGGCTGCTAAGGGTGAGCTCGGTCAACCTGCGATGTTTGATGCCACTCATGCCAATGGTCGTACCCGCTGGATTTCGTCGTACCACTTCAGCATCGCACCAAAGGCGGCCTTCAGCGACTATAGATTGCAAGCGATCTACGTGCACAATGTGGTACAGCTTGGGGTTCGGCGGAACCATGCTCAAAGGCTCCCAATGTTTGCAATTCCAAATTCCGCCCTTTTCTCGGATTGTTCTGGGGCGAGGGCCTGATGCAAGACGGCCTCCAGCAACCGACGACTCTTGGCGTGGCTGTCGCTCAACACAATTTGCAGTCGGTCGCACAAAGTCATCAGCTCACGGACTCGGGCCACGATTCGGGTTTGTTCGGGCCCAGGCGGAACCGGCACCACCATGCGGCCGAGCGTTTGACCGTTCACGTTTGGCTGCCCGGCGCCTCTTGCCCCATCCTCCAGCTGCTTCCAATACACGGGGGACTCAAGGAAAAGCTTCAGAAACTCATCGTTGATCTCTGATGCCTTCTGGACGCGGATCAAGTAAGAGGCAAAGACCGCTGTCACCGGGACCTCGCTTACGAGGAACGTCTTTCCGATTGTGCCTCCTGTCCGGGCGATCAGTATGTCGCCTTTCTCCAGCCGGTACTGATCCACTTCGGTCCCGGAAATCTCACACCCCGGCACCGTTGGCCAATCGACGGAGTTGTTCTGAATATCGGTTATCCGCAGAAGCCGCACTTCGGTCAGGGAAGCATTAGCTGAGGCTGTGAATCCGTAGTGTATCTTGCGGCTGATGTTTCCCAAACGCGCCCACTGCCAGCCCGAAGGCGCCTGAAATGGCAGATCGTGATCAGCAATCGCCGGGAAAGACTTATGGTTGCTAATTTTGCCGTCTTTCACGAGCTGGACCTTTTCTGCCTCGATACGTTTAAGTAGTTGAGATGCCGGTTCGTCCTTGGGATTCTGATCGAGCAAACGTCCCCGCACAGCCAGCTCAAGAATGAAGCTGCGTAGGAGACCGATTGCATCCGGCGCTGCCGATAGCTTGTCAAAGTGGCCGAAGAGGAGTTCTGGTAACGGGTGTGATGATGTTTCTAGAGTTGACCTGAGCTGCGAAGATAACCCTGCCTTCTGGCTCTCTGTTTGAAGAAGTTCCGCAAGCAAGTCTTCAGGATTCCCGTGCTTGGCGTCCACAGTATGGGGGTTTTTGAAATCGAGGTCGTAGCTACGGGCCTTGACCTCATCGATACTGACACGCCACGCAAGTTCAGTTTCCACCCGGCCCTTGCGCTCTGCCCCGCCCCACCATTCCGCGCACGGCTTGAGATGTTCCAAGCGAATGGGTTTGGTCATCGAATAGGCTTTCTGATCGGCGGGGACACGGTGCTCGTAAAACCAAGTTTCTTTTGTCGGCTCTCCCTTCTCGAAGAACAACAAGTTCGTGCCAACTGTCGCATAGGGTTTGAACACGCTGTTGGGAAGTCGAACGATTGTGTGGAGGTTGCATTCCTGCAATAGGTGTTCCTTGAGCGTTTTCTTTATTCCTGTGTCCCCGAAAAGCGAGCCATCCGGTAGAACAACAGCCGCGCGTCCGCCTGGCTTCAGCAAACGGACAATGAGCGCGAGAAAAAGATCGGCCGTTTCGCGTGTTTGGAAATGTTTGGGAAAGTTGCTTTCAATGCCGTCCTCCTCGCGGCCGCCGAACGGTGGGTTCGTGAGAACTATATCTACACGATCGGCGGCGCCATAGCTGATATAGGGGCGGGCGAGCGTGTTGTCGTGCCTGACAAAACTCGGATTCTCGATGCCGTGCAACAGCATGTTGGTCACGCAGAGCATGTGCGGAAGCTGTTTTTTCTCCACTGCACGCAAGGCTTGCTGCATCGCCTGTTCGTCTTCCACCGTCTTCACGTAAAGGTCCCGCATATGGCGGATAGCACAAGTCAGGAAGCCTCCTGTACCGCAGGCGGGATCGAGCAGAATTTCTCCCGGATGAGGGTCGATGCGCTCTGCCATGAAGGCAGTCAAAGCGCGCGGCGTGTAATATTCGCCGGCGTTGCCGGCACTCTGCAAGTCATTGAGGATTTGCTCGTATATGTCGCCGAAGTGCTGGCGCTCGGCGAGGTTGTTGAAGTCCACGTCATTAATCCTGTTGATGACCTGCCGCATGAGCTGGCCGGACTTCATGTAGTTGTAAGCATCCTCAAAAACATCGCGCACAACGCGACGGCGGTCGTTATTTTCCCCCGCAACGGAAAGCGCCTTTAGCTTCGGGAACAGTTCCGTATTTACAAAGGTTAGTAGTTCATCTCCAGTGATGCCCTCGGGGTTAGCCGCCCACGCACGCCACTGAAGCTCTTTCGCAATCGGTGAGCTATAGCCCTCCTGCATCAGTTCGAGCTGTTGGTCCTGGTCGTCAATGATTTTCAGGAAAAACATCCAACAGAGCTGCGAGATGCGCTGGGCATCGCCATCCACGCCGGAATCCTGGCGCATGATGTCTTGAATGGATTTGACGGCCGTGCGAACAGACATGTCTTAAGCTTACCTCTGGTACAAGGCGGATTGAAGTTCTTGCACAGCGAACAGGAAATCCGCGCGCGTCCCGAATTCCTTGATGAGCTGCACAGGCGTACCCATTTTATCGAGTGGCGGCACCTGCAGAATCCTGGGGTCGCCCAGATCGAGCACGCCCTGGTCTTGGTATTTCTGCAGGAGGGCTTCAAGTACGGCGCGGGCCTGGGGGCCGTATTTCGTGAACACATCGCGCTTGCGTACATTATCGGCACGCTCCCGGCGGGTAAGTGGAGGCTGGTCAAAGGCGACGTGACAGATGAGGTCGAACGGGTCGAGCTCTTTGCCGACTTCGTCGGCCAGCGGATCGAGAGACAGTCCCTCGTTTTCAAGTTCTTCGATGATCGCCTGCTTGCGCTCGGCCGCCTTCCATCGCTTCAGGAAATCGTCGAGGCTGGCAAAACGCTTCTTGAGCGCGCGTTTCGTAAAATCCTTCAGGCTCTCCGTAATGAGCCTGCCGTTCTCGTCCAGATATTCGACGCGCTCCGCGAGAATTGCGGCCCCTACCCCATCGACATAGATTTTGCGGATGGGTTCGGGGTCCGTGCTGATGGAGATGTCCGGCGGCTGATCCACAATGTTTTCGTCATCGCCGGGCGGAATCGCATCATCCCCGCCAGGAGGCGCGTCGGGCGGCGTCATCGGGTCGTCGGCTCCCGGCTCATAGACCTGCACAGGCTCGCCGTCGAAGACCGGATCAGCGAAGTGGCTGGTCGCGCCGCGAAAATCAATCAATGTGAAATAGAACTTTTTGGTGTCCTCATGCACGCGCGTGCCGCGGCCGACGATCTGCTTGAATTCCGTCATCGAGCCCACGTTACGGTCGAGCACGATAAGGCGGCAGGTCTGGGCATCGACGCCGGTGGAGAGCAGCCGGGAAGTGGTCACGAGGACTGGGTATTTCGCTTCGGGGTCAATGAAGTTGCCGAGCTGGGCCTGTCCTTCAGCGTCGCTTCCGGTGATGCGCATGACGTAGCGGTAGTTCTCGTTGCAGAGATCCTTGTTCTCGTTCACGAGCGCCTGGCGCATTCGCGCCGCGTGTTCCTCATCGACGCAGAAGACGATGGTCTTCTGGAAACGGTCGCCACTTTCTTTTAGGAAATCAGAGACCTTCTTGGCGACCAGTTGCGTGCGATCGTCGATGACGAGCGTGCGGTCAAAGTCCTTGGCGTTGTAGATGCGGTCTTCGATTTCGTTGCCGTCCCGGTCAGTGTCTCCCCGCTCCGGCCGGTAGCCGTGCACATCCACGTCGATATGCACCTTGATGACCTTGTATGGTGCCAGGAAGCCGTCCTGAATGCCTTGTTTGAGGGAGTAGGTGTACAGCGGCTTGCCGAAGTAATGGATATTGGAGACATACTTGGTTTCCTTCGGCGTCGCGGTGAGGCCGATCTGGGTGGCGAATGAGAAATATTCAAGGATTTCGCGCCAGGCCGCATCATCCGCAGCGCTGCCGCGGTGACATTCGTCAATCACGATCAGGTCGAAAAAGTCCGGTGAGAATTCGCGAAAGAGTTTCTGGCGCTCTTCGGGGCCGGTGATAGCCTGATAGAGGCCCAGATAGATTTCGTAGGCGGTGTCGATCCGGCGTTTGCGGTCGAGTGCCGTCACCAGCTCCGTCTCGGTGCCGTCCTCGCGCTCGATGGTTTTCGCTCCTGTGCTCAGTTTCGCCATCGCGGGCCCGAAGGGCCGGAAGTCGTTCACCATCGTCTGATCGACGAGGACGTTGCGGTCGGCAAGGAAGAGAATGCGCTTCTTGCGCCCCGCCTTCCACAAGCGCCAGATAATCTGGAACGCCGTATAGGTTTTGCCGGTGCCGGTCGCCATGACCAGGAGGACGCGATCCTGGCCCTTGGCGATGGCCTCCGTTGCTGCATTGATGGCGTTGGTCTGGTAGTAGCGCGGGGCTTTGCCGCTGCCGTCGTCAAAGTAATCCTGCAGGACGATCTCTTCTTCGGTGGGTGTCAGTCCTTTCCAGGTGGAGTATTTCGTCCAGAGGTTCTTCGGCGTCGGGAATTGGTCGAGGCTCAGCGTCGCCTCTTTCTGGGCGCTCAGGCCCGTGCGGTCGTGAAAGACAAAGCCATCGCCGTTGGATGAAAAGACAAATGGGATATTGAGCGTCGTCGCGTAGTCGAGAGCCTGCTGCATCCCGTCGCCGACGCTGTGGCTGTTGTCCTTGGCTTCGACGATCGCAATCGGGATGTTCGGCTTGTAATAAAGGATGTAGTCCGCGCGTTTGGCCTTGCCGCGTGTCACCAGCTTGCCGCGAACGATGATGCGGCCTTTGGTGAAGGCAACCTCTTCGCGAATCTGCATCATGCCGTCCCAGCCCGCGCGCTTAATCGCGGGGCCGATGAACTTGGAACAAATGTCGCGTTCGCTGAGGTCCTTCTTGTTCATTTATCCGATACAGATTACTGATTCTACAAGCGTTATACCTTGTTTCGGTTTCACCTGTCATTTACGAAGGGTGTTGGGAGAACCATAGGTAACAGCCGCCCGACCGACTGTCGGTAAGCCGTAGGGCGATCGACTAAAGCAGATGATGCGGGACCATGGTGCAGAATGTGTGCCGGAAAACAGAAAATAGAGGAGGAGTTTGGGTCGTCTGTTCTTGCAACTGATGAATCATAGACCTCGGAGGAGAGTCTCCATCGTCGTATTAAGTCCTCTGGCGATGACTTGGAGCGTGATTATTCCGACTTCGCGTTTGCCGAGTTCGATGTCCGAGATGTGCCCTCTGTTCATATCCAAATTAACGGCCATGTCAGTTTGAGTCCAACCCTTTCTTCTTCGATGTGCTCGGATTCGCCTTCCCAACTGCACCAGAAGAGCATTGCCGCTGGACATGCTCCAATCTTGGAGGTACTATCGCTCGAAATGTGTCTGGCATGCCAGACATCTGACTCTTCGTTCCTCCAGCCGGTCCAGAACACGAATGGACGCCTCAGTAACAATTCGATATCCCGGACTACAAGTTTC
>Ga0335085_10010131_pt1 | contig 14122 bp, 12 predicted proteins | sample Lox_Sample_45_FD_206712 | JGI IMG/M metagenome (GOLD analysis project Ga0335085, IMG submission 206712) | Soil microbial communities from Loxahatchee National Wildlife Refuge, Florida, United States - Lox_Sample_4.5 | ecosystem: Environmental > Terrestrial > Soil > Wetlands | place: USA...
GACGTTGAGGCTTCCCGTAAACGCAAATTACATTCATATCCAAGCTTAATAGCTTGGAAAGCTCATGGGAGGGTAGCATGCCACGAGAACTCTCGAAATCGAAGAAAAAGGCACAAAAGCCCGCACCAACCGGCGAATCGAAGTTCTACGAGGAGGTCCTTAACCCTCGGGCCTGGAAGCAAATCGTGGCCGCGCTCCGGCCGGTCGTCATGAGCTTGAGTGATAGCCCAAGCCACACACGCGCGTTGGGGGAAATGCCTGCCCAAACTTTGAGCGATAGTGACATTGAGGCGATAACGAGCCGAGTGCTGAAGCGTGTGCCATTCTACCTCAGAAAGGCGCGGCGACCAGCGCTCACAAGCACCGCAGCCGACGACCTCAGGAGAAGGTTGCCCTCTTTCTTAAAGCAATCATTTTCTGCACCTAATATCGACGGTGAATTTCTGCGACGCAACGCGGAGTTTTCTGGGCTCAAGGTTCGCCTGATTGGCAAGGATTGCTATGTGCTAGCAAATGGCCTGCCTGGAATCGTCCTGTTGGATGTGAAGGATGGCGGTAAGGTAAAACTGGGTAACACCGCAGAAGACAAATCTACCGTCGCGCAGATTGCATTTATCGTTGATATCCTCCTGGAAATTACAGGGCTTATACTTGGAATCATAGGACTTGCTGTCCCATTCACCGGAGACGCCAAGGCTGTTGAAGAGATGGTAAGTGAGTTGGCCAGGAAAACTGAATTCAAAGCGGCCCTGCGCAAGCTTCTCAAGGCTCTCCAAGCTGGCGATTTTGTTGAGGTACTGAGCTTCTTCGAGTTTCTTGAGCAAAGTGGCAACCTCAGCGAGTTTCTCGCCCACTATTTCGCAGGCCTGGGCTACTGGGATTACATTTGGACGATCGGCAAGTTCGTCGCTTGGATCTTGGCGGCGTTTGCCTCTGGTGGAGCTGCCATCGCGTTGCATGTGGCGGAACTGGGATTGGATATCATCGGAATAGGCAAGAAGCTGTCGGACGCAGGCGAAGTGTTTTGAATCATATGGATAGACCAGACGCATGCGACGCGCAGCGGAGTTGCTTTCTCCATACACGTCAACCCAGGATGCCTTGGCTTCCGCGCGTTTGGGAAACCCTGGGCTCTTTGACATCCGTTTTCCGCCCCGAGGTTGCACGCGCAGGTGCGCGTTCATACTGACGGATGTAGTGTCATGTCCACAAACTAAGTTCGTAATGTGACTTTCTTGGGGCGTTTTGAATCTGGCAAAGGACTGGATTGGACAATTTGTACCCACGCCCCGGCTAACGCGCAGTCGCCGGTCTACGGCGCAAATCGGCGGCAACATAGTCCACCAGGAGGTAAGCAGCATGGGCGGACGCCGTCCGGGGCCAACCAACTACGATCCGTTTTCGAGGTTCACCGCACCGCGCACGCCCGGGCCGTTGGGGCGCAACGACGCGGCCGATCCCGGCATGATGTCGTTCCGGGGCGAAACGCCCGGCAGCCTCGGCCTCAACGACGACGCGGCATTGGATCTTTCGCGCATGCTCGATCCGATGGATTTCGATTACCTGGTCAGACATAAAGAATCGAAATCGCATTTGGTCGAGTCGGTGCGGCTCCCCGACCTGCATTTGAAAGACAAACTTGGGTTGTGGAAGAAGGAGAGTATCTGGGGTGTGGGCGGCGCTATCGTTTTCCGCGTGTCCAATCTCTCGGAGGATCTGGATGGCTCCGCGCGCGCCTATCACCCCCCAACGGACGCTTCCTGGAACGGCTACGGTCATGGTCTGGGGAAGGATTCTCTGGCCAACGCGGTCGGCAATCCGGGAGTCACGAAATACGCGCGCTCGAAAAAGGAAGAGGATTGGCCGCTGACTGCGGGATGCCAGTTGTTCCGCGACCTCAACAAGGCCAGGGGGCTGGAGCCGAAAGCCGCCGCAGCGCAACTGGCGGCAGGCAAGCCTCCCGCTGCCAATCCGGCTGCCGCGGATAAGGCGACGAAGGATGCCCAAGACGCGAAAGCCGCGCTGGACACAATCTACAAGAAGTACGGGGTCACGAAGCTGAGCGAACTAGAGGCAAAAAGCAAATCGGCCGTGTGTGTTTTGTACGTTGATGGCCGCCCCAAAAAGGATTCGCAGGCTGATTGGAGCCACGTGGTGCATTGGGCGGGCATCAAAGCCGATCGATTGGGCAAACCCCTTCTCCGCACCTCGGGACCCAACCTTGGTTTCTACATTCCCTCCATAACACCCGGCTGGGCTGACGCGGAAAAGCACCCGTGGGTTGTTCTGAATCCGCCCGAAGACCAATTCGGCGTGAAGCTGACCAACAGCGCGGTGGTCATCAAGAACGGCGACCCGCCATCCATTGCCTACGGCATGGTCGCAGACGTCGGCCCCACGGGCCATCTGGGGGAGGTTTCGCGAAAGATGATGGACGACCTGGGCTTCTCAGGTGCAACGCCGAGCGGCGATTACATCGTCGTCCTATTTCCTCAGAACGTCAGTGATGCGGACATCGCGAAAGAGAAAGAGGTGGCAGCAATCCAGAGCGACGCCAAGACGTCATTTGAGGCGTGGACCTGGGATGGCCGCAGCGGGATGGATCTGGTCAAGGAACTGTTTCCAACGCCCGACCAATATCACCAGGTCCAAAAAGATTTCGCCAATGCCAAGCAGTATCTGAACGTCTACATAGACCAATTAATGCTGAAACTGTAGGAAGTTCGAAGCGCGGACTCTCGCCGTTCAGAAACTCCGCTACCCCCAACCCGCTGCCTCGCACCCCAGGCCAACGCGGAATTACACGTTGTCTCCCGGATTGACATAGGGAAGGCCCGCGGTCTTCCAGGCATCAAAGCCGCCCATAAGGTTGGCGATGTCGCGAAACCCGGCACGGCGCAGCAAGCTGGTGGCAATGGAACTGCGATAGCCGCTCTTGCAGTGCACCACCAGAAGGCGTTCCCGGTCCAGTTCCCCGGTCCGCGAATTCAATTCGCCCAATGGGATGCGCACGGATTTCTCGATGGCCCCGCCGTTCACTTCTCCGGGTTCCCGGACGTCCAGAAAGGCGATTCCACGCGAATCCTGCTGTTGCAATTCGACGACTTCCTCGCCGGTGACCTGGGGAATATACTCGAGATTGAAGCCGCCCTTCATCCACCCCGCCACACCCGCCTCCAGGTATCCCGCCACATTCTCAAGTCCCACGCGGGCCAGGCGCAATTGCGACTCGCGGGCGTGTTCCGGATCTTCGCCGACGATAATCAAGCGAGTATCCAATCCCAGAATGCGCGCCGCCCATGATGCGTACTGCCCAGTGAGAGCGATATGAACGGATCCGGGAACGTGCGCCACCGCGAACTGCATGCCGGGCCGAGTATCCACTACCACCGCGCCCTCCTCCTGCAAGCCCAGAACGTCCTGTGGGGTGAGGGGGGCCAGCGGCGGCAGATCCGCCAGGGGAGTGGCGCCCCGCCGGTTCAAGTCCACATCCCGCGCAAAATATTCGGGCCGCGCCGGGAGATGGTCGGTAAGCAAGTGCACGAATTCTTCGCAGGTCGAAGCGCGCAAAGCGTAGTTGGTCTGGCGCTGCTTGCCGATGGTGGAGGAGCTTTCCGAACTCATCTGCCGCCCGCAGAGTGACCCCGCCCCGTGCGCGGGAAAAACTTCAGTGTCATCGGGGAGCGTCAGCAGCTTTTCGTGAAGGCTCTGATAAAGAAGTTCGGCAAGTTGCTGGGGGGTGTGCGAGGCGGAGAGGTCAGGCCGTCCTACATCACCGATAAACAGGGTATCTCCGGTAAAGACCACCTGAGCCCGATCCGGCTGGCCCAAATCGGACATTAGAATGCAAATGCTCTCCCTGGTGTGCCCGGGGGTCTGGAGGAAACGTAGGCGGCACCGCCCGAACTGAATTTCGTCTCCATCCCTCACCGCGACGTGGGGAAACACGGCTCCCGACCCGGCGCCCAGATAGATGGTTGCGCCTGTGCGTTCGGCAAGTTCGTGGTGGCCGGAGACGAAGTCGGCGTGCAGGTGGGACTCAATGACATGCGCGATCCTCCACCCGTGGCGGGCGGCCACCTCCAGGTAGATATCAACATCCCGCTGGGGATCGATGATGGCGGCAACACCCTCCGAACCAATAACATAGGAGGCATGGGCCAGGCAGCCCAGATAGAACCGCTCAATCACGACCGGTCCCGCTGCCCCCTTTGGGGCAATTTCCGGCTTGGGCGCTTCTGCCATACGCTCATCCATAACTTCAATTTTCAGTTTTGACCCTGCCTGTAACATATACACGAGGGGGGCGGGTGTCAAGTTCCGAGCTAAACACGCTCGGAAGCTGATCGACCAAGGCTGCCTTGGGGCGGATGCGCGTTCGAGGAGAGGCCGGCTGGCGTAGTGGATTAAATGACCTCGGCGCTGTACATGGGGAGGGTGGCGCCCATGAAGCGGACGGCGACACAGTAAAATTCCTCGTCTTCCTTGACACTTCGGACGACGGTAGCTTCCGTAAAGAAATCTGTAGGGCCCTCCTCGGGGCGCACGGGACCGCGGCCGGGGATGACAACGGTGAGAGAAGCCATGACACTCAACTCGCGCTTCGTCAGGAAAGTAAGCCCACGCCGGCTCACTTCGATGGCGTTGGTGGAATCGTCGTACTCCTGGCCGACAGCATCCATCCCGCGCACCTGGATCGGGATGGCCGCTTCCACCCGGCGCTGGCTGCGCTTATCTGCGTAGGAGTCGTTCATCCAATATACCTTGCCCGCTCAGGAGGCATTGGCCGCCACCGGCCGCTCCGGTTCCGCGGCGAGCGCGGCGAAAAAGGCGTCGACCCGCGCGATCACTTCCCCGGTTTCGCGGGCGCTTTGCACTTGCCGGCGCAACTCAGCCCCATTACGCACGCCGTGAGTAAACCAGCTCGCAAACTGCTTCATCTTGCCGATGGCGCCGGGCACGTCTTCGGCAATGAGCATAGAGTAATAGGTACGAATCAATTCGTAGCGGTCGGTGTCGGCCGGCTGGCGATAAACGCCGGTGGCGAAATATTCGGCCATCTGGCGGAAAATCCATGGGTTGGAGGCCGCCGCCCGCCCGATCATCACCGCGTCGCATCCGGTTTGCGCCCGCAGCGCCTGGGCGTCCTCCGGCTTCATCACGTCGCCATTGCCGATTATCGGAATGCGCACTGCTTGCTTGACCTGCTGAATGATTTCCCAGCGCGCCCGCCCGCTGTAACCCTGTTCGCGGGTGCGCGGGTGGATGGCCAAGCCCTCCACGCCGCAATCTTCGGCCAGTCGTGCGACCTGGAGGGCGACAATCTCATTCTCGCTCCAACCGGACCGGAGTTTGATGGTGAACGGAATCTTTACCGCGGCGCGAATGGCGTGCAGGATTTGCTCCAGCAGGACGAGGTCGCGGAGCAACCCCGAACCGCCGCATTTGACTACTTTCTTGGCCGGGCACCCTAGGTTCAAATCAACCAGGTCAAATCCCAAGTCCTCGATTTGCCGTGCGGCCTCTGCCAGGTGGGCCGGGTCAGCGCCGAAAATTTGCGCGCTAATGGGCCGCTCCTCCTCGGCGTAGTAAAGATAGCGCTGCGAACGGAAGTTCTGGCGGACCATGCCCTCACTGGAGACAAACTCCGTCATGATCAGCCCGCAGCCGCCCAGGCGTTTGATGAAGCGGCGGAAAACTGTGTCGGTAATCCCCGCCATGGGAGCGAGGATGTGCGCCGGACACACGGCCACCGTCCGAATGTTAAATCTTGTAAAGTCCACTGTCATGGTGACGCTTCAAGGGATCGCGGTCGACCCCTAAGCAACCTAAGACCGATTGTGGGCCGTTCACGGGGCGTTGTCAACTCTTTGAGGGAGGTCTCAATCCAGTGATAACGATGCGCTGCGGAGTGGGGCGGCTTCCCGTCCCCTTTTTCGACGGGCTAATGGCCCGCTGGGGTAGGGCGAGCCCTACCCCTACTTGGGCGTCAAGGGTCCTCATGAAAAGCGTGGAGCCCAGGATCGCTTATCCGCGATTGACCCGACCGCAACAAACCAGGAGCTTGGCGGGGATATTCCGTTGGTACCGCCAGATCGTCTTACTGGTGCGGGCGTCGAGGGCAAACGCGGAGTCGTCCGGCCCGGTTCCGTGGAGAATCCCGTCCACCACCAGCATCTAGCCCAACCTGTGTCGTCAAGCGTACACAGGCTTCCATGCGCAATCAAAGGAATTCATCAATGGGTGGGCCGCCCGGGCATGACGTCTTGGGCGTTGGCGATGCCGAAGCGCATTTGGCCCTCCGCCACCAGCTCGCCCTCGCGGAAGATGGAACCTCGCAGTTCGCCGAACTGGGTTTTCATGCGCAGAACTTCCGCCTCCACGCGTACCGTGTCACCGGCCTCAATCGGCCTGATGATTCGCGCGGAGGGAATATGCAGAATCATCGCAATCTTGCCGGCCATTTCCGGGCGCTCCATCACCAGAACCGCGCCCACCTGAGTGACAAGTTCCAAGATTACGCCGGTGGGGATAATGGCTGCGCCGGGAGGGTTCCCGCGCGCCGCTTGATCGTCGATGGAGAAGTGCTTAATCGCAACGATGCGCTGGCCCGGAACAAACTCTGCCACCCGGTCGACAAATAGGAATGGGTAACGGTGGGGAAGGCTCTGCGCGAGGCCGGAGAGATTAGATGGATTCATTTCAACGAATTGACGATTTTCGATTTCATCCCCGGCTCCTCATCACGTTATTCGACAATCGCCCATCGAAAATGGCCAAATCACCCGATTTTGGGCGGTTTGAGCAGTTCCCTTTTCAACGCCGGATTGCGCGCCGTCCAGTCGCCGGGACGCTCCTGATCCGCCGCATATTGCGCACGTACCGCCTCCATCTTGGAATCCATCTCGTCCAGGAAACTCACCACCAGAGCTTCGGCAAACATCGGTTCCTTGGGCGAACCAAACTCCAACTTGCCGTGATGGGAAAGAATGATGTGCTCCAGCTCGTTCTTAAGGACCGGCGGGAAATCCGGAATCTGGCGAATCTTTGACTGGACGATTTCGAGCCCCATCGTGATGTGCCCGATGAGCTGGCCCCGCGTGGAGTAGTGGAAACCGCGCGTGAAGTTCAATTCTTCCGTCTTGCCAATATCGTGCAGCACCAACCCCGCCAGAATCAGGTCGCGCCGCAGCCAGGGGTAATGGTCCGCCACTTGATCGGCCAGCTCCACCAATGAGAGGACGTGTTCAAGTAGCCCCCCCAGAAAGGCGTGATGATAGCTGACCGCGGCCGGGGCCAGCTTATATTTCGCGCCCAACGCTTCGTCCTCCAGAACGCTCAAGACCAAAACGCGCAGCGGTCCCTCGCCCATGCCGCGCCCGCGCGCCAGCAGGGCTGCGTACATCTCTTCCGGATCGCGCCGGGTGCGGGGAAGATAGTCAAGGAGACTGATTCCGTCGGAAGGGCACAGCGTGATTTTGAGGACGCGAACCTGCGGTGCACCCCGATAGGACTCGACGTAGCCATCCACCTGGACGATGTCATCCGCCTCAAACGCCGGAGTGGTGCGCTCGGAATAGTCCCAAAGTTTGGCAGGAATTACGCCCGTAGTATCTTGCAAGGTGAGATCCAAATAGGCGCTGCCTGTGCTGGTGATCTTGCGCTCCTTGGATTGGACCAGAAAGGCGCTTCGGACCGGCGAATCGGGCGCGAGGTCCTTGACAAAGATTTGTTTCATTGCGTTTTTTCGGCAGCCAGAGCCGCACCTGGCGTGTCGCTGCCCGTGTCAAGGTACCCCGGCGCCAAGAAGATATAGCTGTCCTTGCGAAGCTGCGTTAGATATTCGCGGAGCTTGGGTTCCATGCGCTGGCCGTAGAGAGTTTCTTGCACGCGCGGCTCTACCTCATCAAACGATGGGATGCCCGTGCTGAAACGCTCCAGCAGGCGCAAAATCAAATAACCGGTGCGAATCTTAATGGGGTCTGTATTCTCGTTGATGTCCAGCTTGCCAAGGGCCGTGGCAATCGCGGGAGCGAGCTGCGCGTTCTTCATGGGCCCAATATCGCCGCCCTGCTCGGCGGTGGAATCGTCAGAGTACTTCTTCACCACCTCGGTCCACTTGGCGCCACCCTTGAGCTCGGCGATGGCGGCCTTCGATCGCTCTTCAACCTCTTCCGGCTTGTGCTTGTCACTCGAAATCAGGATTTCCGCGAGATGAACAACCCCCGTCGATTTGAAATCCTCCTTGTGTTCATCGTAATACTTCCGCGCATCCTCGCGGGTTACGATGATGCGCGACCCCACGTCGCGGCCGATGACTTCCTGCATGAGGAGTTGGCGGCGAATCTTGTCCTTAAAATCCTCCCAGTTTACCCCCTGCTGCTCGGCATCTTTTTGCAGATCCTCAATCGTCGCCAGGTTGTCCTGCTTGCGAATTTGATCGAGGCGTTTGATGATGGAGGTTTCCACGTTAACATCTTCGTCTTTAGCCTTTTGCACCATGAGAGACTGGTCAATCAGATTGCGCAACAGATTCTTGCTTTCATCATTGAGCTTGGCGTCGAGCTCGGCGCCGGAGTATTGTTGGGCAAGTTCCTCGCGAAGCTGGGCTTTTTCACGCTCGTATTGGCGTTGCGTGATGATCTCGCTGTTAACTCGGGCCACAATCCGTTCCACCACGTGGGCGGCGTGAACCCGGGGGGCCGTAAAGCTTATCGCCACAAGGGCGCTGGCCAAAACTCCGATCGTCCGTTTCATAATTACCTCCAGCAACAGCTTATAGCCAACAGCTAGCGGCCGACGGCTTGCAACTTACCACCAACAGCTTACGGATCACTACTGACAACGATCCCACTCGCATCGACAGCGAGATGTTGCTGTTAGCTGTCGGCTGTGAGCCATCAATTTATCTTAAGTCTCCGGGTGCAGTTCCCGCAAGACGTTTTGGACCTGCGCCAGAAAGGAACCGTCGCGCTCGCGTACCGGAAAGCGCAGGACGCGGTCCGGGCGAAAGGTGGCATCGCGGCGGTGGCGTACAAATTGCGCCAGCCGCTGCGGATCCACCGGCGCTTGCTCATGAAACTTGATCCAGATCTCATTCCCTTTGCGCTCCAGCGTCTGGATCAGCAGTTGCTCCGCCGCGCTTTTCAGCAGGGCGTAATCCAAAAGGTTGGAAACAGCCGATGGCAGGGGGCCGAAGCGGTCTGCCAGTTCGGCTTCGAGATCCGTCCGGTCGGCCGGGGTAGCCGCGCCGGAAATGCGTTTGTACATGCGCAGCCGCTGGTTCTCATCGGGGATATACACGTCAGGAATCTTGATGTCCAGGCCCAGATTGAGCGAGGTACGGACCTCGATTTTGGCGGGCGCGCCTCGAAGTTCTTCGACCGTCTCTTCCAGCATTTTGAGGTAAAGATCGATGCCCATGGCGCTGAGATGGCCGTGCTGTTCGGCCCCCAGCAGGTTCCCTGCCCCGCGCAGTTCCAAGTCCAGAGCGGCCAGGCGAAATCCGGCGCCCAGGTCGGAGAATTCCTTCAGGGCCGCCAGGCGGCGGCGCGCGATGGGCGTGAGGCTGTCTTCCGATCCGATCAGGAAAAACGCATAGGCGCGGCGGTTCGACCGGCCGACGCGACCGCGAAGCTGATAAAGGTCAGCCAGGCCGAAGCGGTCGGCATGATTCACCATGATGGTGTTAGCGCGCGGGATGTCGAGGCCGTTTTCGATGAGCGACGTGGCGACCAGCACTTCGTATTCGCCCCGCATGAATTTCAGCATTACTCGCTCGAGCTCTTTCTCCCCCATTTGGCCATGCGCTATGCCAATGCGCGCCGTAGGCAGTAGGCGCTGCAAGAGTGAAGCCATCTGGAAAATCGATTCCACGCGGTTATGCACAAAGAAGACCTGACCCTGCCGCTGCATCTCCTGCATGATTGCCGACTGGATGAGTGTCTGATTGAAGGGCGCCACGACAGTTTGAATGGCCAGACGGCCGCGAGGTGGAGTCTCAATCACGGACAGGTCGCGCAAACCACCCAGCGACATATGGAGAGTGCGCGGAATCGGGGTCGCCGACATCGTCAGCACGTCGACGCCGGATTTAAACCTTTTCAACTTCTCTTTCGCGGCCACGCCGAATCGCTGCTCTTCGTCCACAACCAGCAAGCCCAAGTCGCGCAAGCGAACATCCTTGGAGAGCAAGCGATGCGTTCCGATGAGGATGTCCACACGTCCGGCTTCCGCGTCGGCAATGATCTTCTTCTGTTCCGCCGCCGTGCGGAAACGGCTGAGCATTTCCACGCGCACCGGAAATGCCGCCATACGCTGGCGAAACGTGGTGTAGTGCTGGAAGGCCAGAACGGTGGTAGGAACGAGCACCGCCACCTGGCGGCCATCCTGAATCAACTTGAAGGCGGCCCGCATCGCCAACTCGGTTTTCCCGTAGCCAACATCGCCGCAGAGCAGCCGGTCCATGGGCTCAGGGCTTTCCAAGTCGCGCTTGATGTCGGCAAGGGCGGACAGTTGATCCGGGGTCTCTTCAAAAGGAAATGCATCCTCGAACTCGTGCTGCCACGGAGTGTCGGGAGAAACGGCCGTGCCGCCCCGCATCTTGCGCTCGGCGTAGAGCTGCAAGAGTTCCTGAGCCATGTCACGCAAGGCGCGTTTGACGCGCGTCTTGGTGCGTTCCCACGTGACGCCCCCCAATCGGTCAAGCTGGGGCTTGGCCCCTTCGTGGGAGCGATATTTCTCCACCAAATCCAGGCGTTCGAGCGGGACATAGAGCTTGGCTTCATCCTGAAAGGTCAGGAGCATGAAATCGCGCGCCGCGCCCCCAACCGCCAGTTGCCGTAAGCCCTGGTAGATTCCGATGCCGTGATCGATGTGGACAACGTAGTCACCGACCTTCAAATCACTGAGGTCGGAGATGAAACTGGAAACTCCGGAGCGCTCACGCCGCCCGCGTGCCGCCCAGTCAAATCCCCCGAACAGATCCGTGTCCGAGAGCCACAATTGTCTAAGTTCCGGGAATGCTACCCCTTCGCGGATTTCGCCCCGGGCAATGAGCACAGGAGAGAAATCGGGTGACCGGGTCATCGAATGATCTGGTGTTGCGATGATCGGGTGAACAGAAGACAACCGCGTCGTCGATTGGCCCTTTTCCGTCTGCTGACCCGATTTCCCGATCACTCGATCGTCCGATTTATCAGTTACCAGGTGAAAGGGGATCTCGTATTCCTTCAGGATTTCCCGCAGGCGGTCCACTTTGCCCGAGGTGGGGACAACGAAAACAACGGACTCTCCCCGTTTCGCCCGTCCGCGCAAATCTTCCACAAGTTCTTTTACCCTGCCTTGATACTTGGGAGGGGGCTGGGAAAGTATGGGAAATTCCGGCCAGTTGAGAGTGGACGGTTCGGAATCCGGGGCCGGGAGCCCCACCTCCAACGGATCGGGCGATCGGGCAATCGGGGGATCGGGGGATTGAAGAACCAGATCTGCGGGCTCGGAATTTGGGATTGGGGACTCGAGGGTCGGGGCCGAGCGAGCGGGCTCCGAAGGCCCCGCCGCTTCTTCCTGCACCATCAGCCTGCCGATATCCTCAGAAATGGACCCTTGCCACTCCGCACTGTCCTCAAGCCCCTCGGGAGGAAAGTACAAATCGCCGCCGATGACGACAGCTTGTGAACCGGCGTCCGCAGCGGGTGCGCCAGTCTCCAGGCTCAGTTCTTTCAACGCGATTTGCGGGATACGCGCGAGCGCTTTATCGAACTCCGCGTCAGTAAGATAGACCTCGTGAGGTTCCGGGCGCGGTGGAATGATATCCCGCACTTCCTCGAAGCCCGCCCGAAGGCCCTCCAGTACGGATGACATCTGAGTGCGCCGGTCCCGGGACTCGTCCCACACCACCACCGGCTGGTTGAGGAGAGAGAACAGGGTCTGGCTGTGCGCCTCGACAAGCGGAACAAAAAATTCCCAGCCCGGGAAAGTACTGGAGTGCTCGGCGACCCATTCGGGCTCACGCTCAGGAATGGCGGTGCCTCGCGATTGCGCATGCTCGCGAGCCCGGAGGGTCAGCACACGAATCAGCGTCTCAAAGAACTTCGGGGAGCGCTGCGCTTCCGAAAGGGGCAGAAGCAGCGCCTGCGGCACAGGCTTGCGTGAGCGTTGGGATGACGAATCGAATTCCCGAACGGAATCCAGTTGGTCACCAAAGAATTCCAAGCGGAAGGGCCATTCGGCCTCAGGCGGGAAGACATCGACAATGCCACCGCGCACGGAAAATTGACCTACGGCCGTAACGGGCTCCCCTGGCTCATACCCAACACTTCGCAAGTGCTCCACCAGGTCATCCAGACCCAGTTCATCACCAACTTTGAGCTCAAGGGCAAGCGAGGAGTAAAAGGCGCCGTCGCGAAAACGCCCAAAGGCCGCAGCTAGCGGTGCAAAAATGACTCGCCCACCGGTTTTCGTCAAATTCCAGAGCGTCACAGCCCGCTGTTCCTGGATCTCGGCGTGTGGCGAACGGCCTTCGTAGGGCGAGCAATCCAATGCCGGTAAAATCAGTACGGAACTGCCGGCGCCGGGCTCAAGCCAATCCAAATATGCGGAAGTCGTCCCCCGGTAGTTTTGCGCTGTTTCGTTGTCTTGGGTCAACACCACCACTGGGCGCTTGATTTGATGCGCCAGCGCCGCGACCACGAGAGCCTTCGCGGTGGGGGTCAGGCCCGAGACTGCGATGGGTGTGGCGAGAGGCGACGTTGCGGCAACTGCCGCGCGCACACTAGAGTGCTCGAGTATGGGCTGAAGGTGGGATTGGAGATCAGGCATAACTCTTGTTGAAGCTTTCTGCTTGCCGCCTACCGTATTCTGGCCGTGGCCCGCTGCGCCGCTTCGATGATGCCGGTGGTCGAATAGCCTGGCACGATGGGGATAGAAACGACTTCACCTCCTGCGGCCTCGACCTCATCGCGCCCCAAGATTTGATCAAGGCGATAGTGCCCGCCCTTCACCAAAACGCTGGGCAACATCCGGGCCACAACCGCCAAGACAGACTCGTCGTCAAAAATGGTAACGTAGTCCACCGCCGCAAATGCAGCGATGATCTCGGCGCGCTCCATTTCCGGCTGGAGTGCTCGATTTTTTCCCTTCAGGGCGCAAACGCTCCGGTCGCTGTTCATCGCCACAACCAAGACATCTCCCAATGCCCGCGCCTCCGCAAAAAGGCGGGTATGGCCGGGGTGGAGAAGATCAAAGCAGCCGTTGGTGAGAACCACCTTGACGCCACGCGCTTTGAGCTCATCGACCTTCTCATAGGCTTGCTCAAGAGTGAGTATTTTTTCAACGCCCATGGAGCAGGTCTCCGTGTTCAAGTCCCGGCGGCAGCTCCGTAGGCTGCGGCCCAGACCTCTAATTCTCGCCTTATCATTCAGTTACAAACCTTGCAAGACCTTGGGGAGTTGCTGCGTAAAGGCCGACCGCGCCATAACGGCGTCACACCCGGCAGCACGGGCGGAGGCAATCAGATCCTCTTGGACGTGCGAGACGAACGCGACGATGCGGATCGGGCGGGTCGCCGGGTCAGCCTTGAGCGCCTGAATCCACTCAATAGCGGACAGCCTGTGGGAATTGAGGTCTAATAGGACGGCCCGTGGGTCCGCAGCCGCAATCCCGGCACTTCCTCGCCGCAAATCGCCTGGGACGACCTTAACTCCCACCGCTTTGGCCGTTTCCTGAATCTTGGCGAGGAAAAAGAGGTCCTCAACCAGAGTTACGATGGTTCCTGCCATAATGCCCTTCCTCAAAAGGCTGGTATGCCCGACTGGGGCTTCCCTCTTCGAATGCCGTGTTCATGGCCCATGAACACCTGCCACACCTTCCAATATACCCTAGGAAGAGCAACGGTACGAGTCCGGGCAAAAACGCGCCGCAGACGCGGTATCGTCACTATGGCGGGGCTTCGCGAAGGGTCTCCGTTAATCTGCCAATCGAACGCCGTCTCACACGCATTCTCCAGGCTTCGTTGCCGGCTCGAATGATTTGGACAACGATGCACGCAGATTTGGAGTCTGACATTATGAGAAATTATATTCCTGGGATATCCCAGGACGTTAAGTCACTTTTTACAATAAGC
>Ga0335085_10010132_pt1 | contig 14121 bp, 9 predicted proteins | sample Lox_Sample_45_FD_206712 | JGI IMG/M metagenome (GOLD analysis project Ga0335085, IMG submission 206712) | Soil microbial communities from Loxahatchee National Wildlife Refuge, Florida, United States - Lox_Sample_4.5 | ecosystem: Environmental > Terrestrial > Soil > Wetlands | place: USA: Florida...
CGATCACCTGGTGGCCGCTGCCAACGGCGTCTTGGATGGCGGCGGCTTTCCTGGTTGCGTCTGCGCTGGCGGTCATGATGCTCGTTATTTTCGGCGTCGGAGAGCGGGGCACGGCGATTGCTCTGCGGGCGACGGCGCGATGGTCCTTTCTCCTGTTCTGGCTCGCCTATGCCGGCGGCGCGATCGCATGGTTGTGCGGGCCGAGGCTTGGCGGCCTGGCGCGTCACGGGCGCGATCTGGGCCTTGCCTTCGCTTCGGCGCAACTCGTTCATGTCGGGCTGGTTCTTTGGATCATTCACGTCGCGGCCAGACCCGGGGGCCTCATGATGTTCTTCTGGGTCGGGATCTTCTGCACCTATCTCCTCGCACTTTTCTCCGTGCCGCAGCTTCGCAACGCGCTCGACCCGCGTCTCTGGCGGATGTTCCGCGCCATCGCGCTCGAATACATCGCCATCGCCTTTGCGGCCGATTTTATTCTTGGCCAGTTGCAGGCCAATGGGCTCGAAAAGTTTCGGCTGAGCTATGCGCCATTCGCGCTCATGCTTGTTATCGGCGCGGGACTGCGCGGCTTCGCGTTTTTGGATCGAAAATTACGATCACGTGAAGTTTCTCAATTCGGCGGAATGTCTCGTCAGATTGAGCAAGATCGAAGACTGCCGGGGTTCGACGGCGAGCAAGCGCAAAGCCTCCTGGTGCTGTGGCCGGCATTGATTTTTGTCGGCGTCATTGCGGTTTTGCTGGCGCTTGACCACGCGTTATGGGGATTCTTTGAGTCAGCACTGGCGTTGTACGGACCGCTCGTCGTGGTGCTGGGCGCGTATGTATTGCTGAAGGCAGCGGCGCGCGGGACAAAATTCGTCGAGAGTCAATTCAAGTAGGCAAAGTGTCTGCTCACCGGCGACGAAGCCGCAACAACGTCCGCTTGCGGCAATTAAGAACTACTTCCATTCACCGCCACGCGACGCAAGCATACCTTCGAACACCGGTGCTTCCTGGCGCACGAATGTCGTCCGGTATCGCCATACGCTCGCCCGCGTGTAGTCACATTTGTTCGCCCTAATCGGTGCGTCGGGTTAGGGGGGCAAACATGCCGTATCAGCAGCGGAAGCCGCGAAGCTTTGGCGCGGACGAAAGAATCGTGTGTCTGAAGTGCGATAAACACATGTTGCTGACGAGGCGCAGTCCGGATGCCCAGTACGGCGCGCGCTACGAGCGGCAGACATTTACCTGTCTGGCCTGCGAGCACCGGATCGAGCGCAGTGTTGACGCTGACGGCAACAGTCCCGCATTGGTGCGCTACTGACTGACCGTGGCCGGCGCAAGCAGCCTCGCAACGACCGCCGGCAACATTGGTCGGACGCCGAGATTGATCAGGCCATTTGCGGGGCATTGATTTTGCTCATCATGCGGCGGTCGTCATCGATCTGTTTTCACGCCGCTGGTCGGCTAGTCGATGGATGCGGAGATGACTGCGCAGCATCGTCACCGATGCGTTGGTAATGGCGATCTGACGCCGAGGACAACCCGATGCGCTGCTGCATCACTCCGATCGCGGCAGCCAGTACACCAGCGAGCAGTTCCAAAAGCTGTTTATAGGTCTTCAGTTATTCGGCGCGCAATTTTGACTCCTGACCCGGGGAGATCGGCGTCCAAAATTGACCCTACCGTTTGGGCTAATGCGCTGCCTGCTTTGATTCAAAGCGAGTACTGGGGAATCAACTCCAATTTTAGCGGTCGACGCTAATGTACTTGCAATTTCTTGCCAGAAACTGCGGCTTACGGCAGGATTAGGGTTTTTCCTGGCTACAAAGCGACTTATAAGCAAGGAAACGCGACAACTTGAATATATCAGGGTTCTTTCGCGTTATCTCGCCGACTGAAGTCCGCGGCTGGGCATTCGATGCGGATGATCCAAGTGTCCATCTTCGGGTGGAGGTGAAATGTGGTGACCAAGTGGTCGGCCAAGCTAACGCTCAGATCTATCGACCAGATTTAGAGAAAGCCGGGGTCGGACACGGTGATCATGGATTTATAGTGTATTGTGACCCACCGATCGATGCTCATAGAAAGCCTATCGCAGTATACGCCGTTGCATTGGGGCGGCCCGCGCAACCGCTGGAGGAGGCACCAGAACCGCCCCTAAGCTCAACGCCACCGGAAATCATCAACTGGCCGGGAATCTCGAGTGATGGGGAGCATCACCCAGTATTTATCCTTGGCTCCGCCCGTTCCGGTACTAGCGCCGTCACGCTAGCGCTGCTCACCGCTACTCAATATGAAGGATATGGCGAGGGCCATTTTTTTGACTTCCTCGCACCGCTGTCGGTCGCGCTCGGTAGATATCTACCAACAAAAAAAGCTGAGCGAGGCCGAAATACAACGGTTTCTCGCATTTCGCAAAGCTTCTTGGACGACGGGCTTGCAGCCATCGCCGTGGCTGCAGCTCGACAACTTTTTCCTGGCGGCCACTGGCTGGATAAAACGCCAAATGCCGACATGATCCACCTTGCTCCCAGATTTCGTCAAATTTGGCCGAATGCAAGATTCATTTTCATGAAGCGCCGGGGAGTCGACAACGTTGCCTCGCGGCTCCGTAAGTTCCCTTACGGTTTTGAGCGAAACTGTCGGGAATGGGCCGCTTCTATGCAAGCATGGCTGTCGGTGCGTGACGAACTTCACGGTGTCTCCGTGGAACTGGATCAGGCAACGATCATGCAAGAGTCAGATCGAGCCGCCGTGCAGATAGGAGAGCTACTCATGCTATCAGCGGTGGAGCAGCACAGGGTGGCTCAATTGCTCGCGCACGAGCGGCCACAACAGACGGGTGTGAAGTTGTCGCAAGGCAAGCCCCTCGAAGAAATGCATTGGGCGCCAGAGCAAATCGAAGCTTTTCGAAGGATATGCGGCCCGATGATGGCGGCATATTCTTATTCCGAATAGCAGAAGCACAGGTTGCCAACGGATACTCGAAAAACCGTGACAACGCCCAGGCAAGATTCGCTTTCGCGTCAAGGATTATATGTAATTTGGTGCTGACCCACTCAGCTGGCCGCGCCGGGTGCGTCCGCTGCAATAAACATAACGATTGCTCGGCGCGGCGCACGATGCTCCCCTTGTTCGACGGACCTCGACGGCTTCTTTGCATGCGCGAAGAACTTCGCCTCCATCTTTTGCCCGTAGCGCTGTCCGTATTCTTCGCGCACGTCGTCGCGAAGGCGCTTGCGAGCGCGGAAGTTTCCGTTCGTGTCTTGACGTAGCGAGACCATCCGCAGCGGGCGCCAATGTACCGCCTCGTGTACGCGGCCCCATCGTGAATGGTCAACGTTTTCAGAAAGATGAGCTGTTTCAGTGCTTTCAGCGTGTAGCTGGTCGGAGCGCCGAGATTTGAACTCGGGACCCCCAGTCCCCCAGACTGGTGCGCTAACCGGGCTGCGCTACGCTCCGTTGATGGGCGGACTATAGTGACGGGCTTCCCACCGCACAAGCGATCAGCCGCAACTTGCGCTCGCCCATCAGGCTGCGACCACGTATAGAGTAGCGATTCTTCTGGTTCGCTTGCCCGCACAATCGGATCCTCCGTGAAACGGCTTTTCAGCGCGACCATCAATTCGCTGCGCGCCATCGGTTACGGCTTTCAGAGCGAAGCGGCGCTGCGCGAAGAGATGGTGCTGTTGGTCGCCGGCGTGTTGCTCGGCCTTGTGGTCGCGCCGAGCGTTGCCTGGTACGTGGTGATGGTCGGGTCGCTGCTTATTCTGCTGTCGGTGGAATTCCTCAACACCGGGATCGAGAAGCTGGCCGATTACGTCACGCGCGAACGGCACGTCGAAATCCGCAGGATCAAGGATTTCGGTTCAGCGGCGGTGTTCTGCGCGATCTGCCTGTGCGGCCTTGTTTGGGTGGCGGCGGTTGCGGTGCGCCTGGGGCTCGTCTCAGGCTGATCCGACGCATATGTCGCTGCGTGTCGGGGGAGGGCAACTGCCGCCCAAGTCGAGTTCAGGGTCCCCACAATTGCTTGCTCGCAAGGGCGGCGCCCTCGCTGAGCGCGCGCAGTTTTGCCCAGACGATGCTGTCTGCCACCGCAGGTTCGGCGCGCACAGCCGTGCCGAAGCCGCAATCGACGCCGGCGATCAGCCGTTCACGGTCGATGACGCCGGCGTAACGTCCGATGCGCTGGGCCACCAGCCGCGGATGCTCGACGAAATTCGTGGTTGAGTCGATCACGCCGGGAATGAGAATTTTGTCATCGGGAATTTTTATTTCCTTTAGATCTTCCCATTCGTGATCGTGGCGCGGGTTGGCCGCCTCGATGCTGATCGCCTGCGGCCGTGCTTTGAACGCAATATCGATGATTTTCAGGAGCGGCAGATCATGAGTGTGCGGGCCCTCGTAATTGCCCCAGCAAATGTGCAGCCGCATCCGGTCGGCCGGCAGACCGGCTGTCGCCGCGTTGAGCGCCGCGACATTGCGCTCGGCGATTTTTTGGCGGAATTCATCATCTGTGAGGTGCCGATACTGGTTGTTGCGCGCCGACCCAAGGTCGGGAGCGTCGATCTGGAGCAAAAAACCAGCTTCTATGATCGCGCGATATTCATGTCGCATGACATCGGCCAAGGCACCGACATAGGCATCCTCGGTCGGGTAGTGCAGGTTGATGATGAAACGGGTCAAAATTCCCGGCGACGGCGCGGTCATGAAAACTTCTGCCGGCCGCGATTTGTCGGCAGCAGCCTTGAGATGCGCGATGTCGCGGTCGAGCCCGCTTCGATCCCGGTAACGCAATTCGCCGACGCAGCCCGGAAACGGCATGCTGCTAAAATTACGTTGCTGACTGGTGAAATCCGGGTGCGCCAGGAGATCGCGTCCCCGCATGATGTCGCGGCCCTTTTCGGCGGCGCGGGGATCGGGCTCGATGCCGCTGACCCGGTGGCGAATGTAGGTGGTGTAGGACGGCTTACTCATCTCGCCGTCGCTGGCGACGTCGATACCGGCTGCGACCTGCGCGGCGATGACCTCGTCGACCGCCGCCGCCGTCTCAGCTTCGAACACTTGCTCATCGACTGCCGCGCCGGCCTCGCGCCGGAGAATAAGTTCGATCAGCGGCTTCGGGCGGGGGAGGCTGCCCGAATGCGTGGTCAGGATGCGCTCGGTAGACGTTTTCATGCGGCGCTCTTCGGGTGCGTCGAAGTTTGACGCGGGGCGGGGGTAGCGTTCGCGTGGCGGCGACGGTTTTAGTCCGGCCATGCGAAAGCAGTCTGCGGCACCGGGAGACTATTCGGTCGGGCCGAAGTTCTGCAATGTGTGAGGCTGGGAAAAGCAAGCGGGCCGGAGAATCCACCGGCCCGCTGCGATTGCAAAACCGCTACGCGGCAGCCCGGCCTTGCCAGAGCTGCTTGCTGGCGAGCGCCGCACCTTCTGAAAGCGCCTTCAGCTTCGCCCAGGCGATCTGCGGGTGAACGCGGCCACCAAGTCCGCAATCAGTCGAGGCGATGACGTTTTCCGGACCGACCGCTTCGGCAAAACGAATGATGCGGTCGGCGACGAGTTCCGGGTCCTCGATCAGGTTGGTTGAGTGGGTGACGATGCCGGGAAGGATCTTTTTGCCGGGAGGCAGCTTGATGTCCTTCCACAGCTTCCACTCGTGCTCGTGGCGGGCGTTGGCGGCTTCAAAGGAATAATAGTCGCAGTTGACCGCGAGCATCAGGTCGACGAGGTGCTTCATCGGGATGTCGGTGGTGTGCGGGCCGTGCCAGCTTCCCCAGCACAGGTGAAAGCGGATCTTGCTCGGCGGCAGCCCTTTGATCGAGTGATTAAGCGCATCGATTTGCATCTTGGTGTAGCGCCGATAGCCCTCGATGCTCGGTTCGTTCTTCTGCTGATCCCAGTTCTCGCCGATCGCGGGATCATCAAGCTGAACAATCAGGCCGGCGTCGATGATCGCTTTGTACTCTTCGTGCATAGCGTCGGCGCAGGCGTACAACAGCTCCTCTTCATTCTTGTAATGCTCGTTCGGCATGCGCGCGCAGCTCGCCGGCGCGATCGCATTCATCCACGCTCCCTCGGTCGAAAGTCCGGCGGCTTTCAAGCCGGCCTTGAAGTTCGCGATGTCGCGCTGGATCAAATCCTGGCCCTTGTATTTAATCGGGCCTCTCACCAGCGGGCTGTGATTGGTCATGAACTGTTCGGGCAAACCGCAGCCGGAGTGCGGGTCCATATAGGCCTCGTGGAACTTGGCCATGTCGCGGCGCTCGCCCCAGTCGCCGACGATGAAATCCTTGGGCGCCATCGGCGTCTTGGTGTGCGCCGACAATTTCGTGAACCAAAGCCCTTGGTCGACGATCTCAACGCCGCCAAGACGCCGGATCACATACGACCACCAGGCGCCGTAATCGTAGGCCCATCCGACGGTGTGACCGAGTTCGCCGTCGTTGATGAGATCGACGCCAGCCTCTTTCTGTTTCTGTACGACCTCGGCCACCGAATTCTTGAGTTCGCGGTCGAAGGCGGCCTCGTCGAATTTCTCGCCCAGGGTTTTTTTCTGACTCAATTCGAGGAGCTTGGGCGGGCGCGGCAGGCTCCCTACATGTGTTGTCAAAATCCGGTTAGCCATATTTTTCCTCCCTACTGTTTGAACATTGTGCCGGGTGTGCGCACAGCAGTCCGCCACCCATTGTGCGCAAATTTACTCATAACGGCGCACCGTCGGCAAGGACTCGGGTGAGAGCGCAATGTCATTGGGCACCAACGCGGGCACACGCCCAAACCAGCGTGCAGCGGCGACGGCAGCAGTTTTCCGGCAAACCGACTGAGCTTGTCCCTTGAATTATTCGCCGCGGCGGAAGCCATCGCCGCGACATCGACTGTCGCATTTCACACAAATGGTCGACGCGACTGATTGCGGTGATCGGCAACTGCCGACGCAGATGGGCGCCGATGCTCTCTTTGCGTCGAGATGTCGTGGCTTCTTCCGTGCCATGAGAAAACCGGCGAGAGACCGCGTAACAGATAAACACGATCGCACGTGGCAGCGTCTAAGTCTGGAATGGACGTCGCCTGCACGCCGCTCGAGAGTGCGGCGAGACAGACCACGACGGCCAGTGATGGCGCGGCCAACCACAACGGTTGCAACCGCCGTGCCGAAATCGGCCGGGGCGCGCCGGTCGACGTGAAGAGGCGGTGAGTAGTCTCGTCGGTCGCATTCGACGCGCGACGTCACGCACCTGACGAGTCCCTAAAAGGCAACACCGGGCCGCCGATTTGCCCAGCCGATCACACGGGCATGGAAAGGGAATTGACCCAATCTGCTCCATGGTTAACATTCGAATCGGGGTGAGCACTGTCGACAAGACAGTTAACGGAAGGGCTGGGGCTTTGAGTCCATACCGGATACGGTCGGGAGCGGGATGTTTGTCGCGGCTGCGATCTGGTGGATAGGCAGCTACTAGCAACCATCCCCGACATGCCACCCTATTTTGAGCCGGTCTCGCATGACGAATCCTGCGCCTATTGCACAGGGCTCCGCACCGCGAGCCCCTTGCCGTATCCGCTGGATGCGGTCTACTGCATTTCGCTGCAGGAACAGCCGCACCGAACCCGCGAGGCGGAGGCTCATTTCCACAGCGTGGGCATGTGCCGCCATGTGACGTTCTATCGTCCAATGCGCGGCGAGAACGGCGAGCGCGCCATTTGGGAATCGCATCAGGCGCTCGCGCGTCATGCGTTGGCGAACGGCCGCTCGTACGCGCTGATGCTCGAAGACGACGTGTTCTTTCGGCAACCCTGGGAGCAGCTCGCGCCCCGGATCGGCCGGGCGATCATCGCGCTGCCGCCGGACTGGTGGTGTTTCTATCTCGGTCACGTTCCTCTGCAGGCCCATTTTGTCCGCTCGAATATCCTGCGCGTGCGCTCAGGGTGCGCCCACGCCTACGTCGCCAGCCCGCGCCTCTTGGCGTGGCTGGCGGACACAGAGCCATTGAGCGCCGAAGTCGCCACTTGGCCGCGGATTGGCGGTTCGATCGATGGCGCGATGGTCAACTTGCCCGAGATGTATGCGCTCTTCCCGATGGTGGCCCGGCAGCGCTTTTTGGGCGACTATCGCGTCGACACCCGCCTTGACGAGGACGGGCGGCCGCGGCCCTGGCATGACGGCGATCGCTGGCGATACTATTTCCTGTTCCGTGGAGCGCTGGTCGCGGAAGCGCTCGCGGTGCTTCTTTCACCCTTTCACCGCTTCACGCTTGAGCGCTATCGACGCGAAGCGGTGCCGGCACAGCGCACGCCGGATTGATTCCGCCGGGTCGTTTCGACGACGGATTCTTTTCGCGAAAGCAGCTGCCGCTGCGTCGATCTGGCTTGCTGCTGCAATTCGCCGCACCCGTGCCGCGCGGGCATCGCGGAATGCACTGCGAGTCAGCGCCTGAACCGCATATCAACCGACTGGCCGCACCTGCGGCGCAGCGCCGGCGCCAGTCGCTTCGCGGAAGCCGCGTTCGATGCTGCTGCGCAGCAGCTCCCGGTAGGGATAGCCGTTGTAGGGCGCGGTCGGCGCGTCCATCAGCATGAGCTGATCCAGTGTTGCCAGGAATTGATCGACATCCCTGTAGAAATGCACGGCGTCGTCACGCAGGCCTTCGAATTCCGGAATGTCCGAGCAGATAACGAAGGCGCCGGCGAGCCGGCCTTCCACCAGGCAGCGGCCGAATCCTTCGCGTAGCGAGTGCACCCACACAATGCGATGCGAACGGTACTCGCGCGCGACCGCACGATCGGAGAGCCGTCCGCAGATGTGCAATTGCCCGGAATCGATGAAGCTTTGCAGCGAACTCAGACGCGGCGCATCGCTGGCCTTGTGCAGGCCCAGGATTGAGACATGAAATCCGGCAGCGAGGACTTTTGGCAGATAGTCGGCAACGAGGGTTTCGATATCTTTGTTCGCGGTCGAGCCGGTGCAGAGAAGGAGCGACTTGGCGGATGTGGGCTTGCGTTTCAGGGCGCGCAGATAGCGTTCGAAGGTATAAAATGTGTTGGGCAGCATCACGACCGGGCAGCGGCCAAACAACCCGCTTTCACTGATCCGTCGCCGCGTCAGTTCGGAGATCGCGAAAATCGGGCGGTCGTATTTTTTCAGAAAGCGGTAGCAGGCGAGATAGTAGATCTTGGAAAACGACATACGGCGATTGAGTTGCTCGAGGTCGTGCACCACGATGCGGCCGCGCCCCGTGAACAGATCGGCAATCGCCACCGAGTTATACGGATAAAGCGTGAGATCGGCGCGCAGCAGATAACCGGCTATGGGCAACGCGATCTGCTCGACCAGGACCGCGATCATATAAAACAGGTTGCGCGGCAATGCGCGGCAGATCGATGGCGCGCGCACGACGCTGACTTCAAAGCCTTCCTCGCGCAACCCGCCGATGAGATTGCGGACATAGAGCGGGATGCCGCGATCGAGTACGCCGCCGATGAAGTCGTTGATCAGAATATGCAAGGCAGCTCCCGGCGCTCCGCGAAGTCAGGGGATCAATAGGCGTTTTCAGTGCGGATCAGTGCGAACGGCGTCTGCGCGACGATGTAGAGGTCGAGCAGGATCGACCAGTTCTCAATGTAATAGAGGTCGTGCTCGACGCGGCGCTGGATTTTCTCCTGGCTGTTGGTTTCGCCGCGCCAGCCATGGATCTGGGCCCAGCCGGTCAGGCCCGGCTTGACGCGGTGCCGGGCAAAGTAGCCGTCGACGGCTTCGTCATAGAGACGGTTCTCGGCCTTGGCTTGCACGGCGTGCGGGCGCGGGCCGACCAGCGACAGATTGCCGGTGAAGACCACGTTGAACAGCTGCGGCAGTTCGTCGAGACTGGTCTTGCGGATGATGCGGCCGACGCGGGTCACCCGTGGATCGCCGACCGTGACAAGCTTATTTGCGACGGCGTCGGTCTGGTTGACATACATCGAGCGGAATTTGTAGATTTCGATCAGCTCGTTGTTGAAGCCGTAGCGCTTCTGCTTAAAGAACACCGGACCGCGGCTGTCGAGCTTAATCGCGATGGCGACGACCAGCATGATCGGCAGCGCACAGATCAGCGCCAGCGAGCCGACGATCTTGTCGAATAGCCACTTCATCACGACGTCCCAGTCGGCGATCGGCTTGTCGAAAATGTCGAGCACCGGGACGCTGCCGACGTAGGAGTAGGAACGCGGCCGGTAGCGCAGCTTGTTGGTATGCGCCGAAAGGCGGATATCGACCGGCAGCACCCAGAGCTTCTTGAGCATCTGCAGGATGCGGCTTTCCGCCGAGATCGGCAGCGAGAAGATCACAAGATCGACGCGGGTGTTGCGCGCAAACGCCACGAGATCGTCGACCGTGCCAAGTTTGGCGACGCCGGCGCAGCTTGACGGGCTGCGCTCGTCGCCTCGATCGTCGAACACGCCGACCACGCGCACATCGGAATCGCGTTGCGCAGCAAGTGTATCGATCAGCGTCTCGCCATTATGGTCGGCGCCTACCACGACGGTGCGGCGATCGAGCCGGCCTTCCCGGGTCCAGCGCCGCACCAGAAGGAACAGCCCACGCCGGAACGCGATCAGGGTAAACAGGCCGAGCACGTAGAAGCCGCCGAGCCAGGCCCGCGAGAACTGGTCGCCGACTTTGGCGAAGAACGACACGCAGATCGCGATCAGAAAAACCACCGACCACGCCGAGGCGAGCCGCATGTACTGCTTTTCGTGCCCGCGGAACGCCTGGACCTGATAGATGTCGGCGGCCTGAAACGCCAGCATCGCGAGCAGCGAGATGCCGAGGATAGCGACGAAATAGTACCAGGCGAAGCCGTGCGTCGGCACCACATAACAGACGTAGACGGCAAACCCGATCACGGCGACCAGCGCAAATTCGATCGCGCGAACGAGGCCGGCGAGCACGATCGGCGAATAGGCGGCGCGGTATGGTTTTGCAGTGGCTTCGAGCGCCTCCGGCGAAAGCGGCGGCGCTTCGGTTTGCGGCAGGTCAACGCGCGGCATCGACGTGACTGCGGAACGCGCCGCGGACGCCGTATCGAAAATCGCGCCGGGCTCAGGCTTGGACATTACTGGCACTGTTTTGCACGCTGTTCTGATGCCCGCGCGCAAACGCGGGAACGCCCCCAAGCAGTCCCAAGATTTAACAAGGCTTAATCAGTCGAAAAGACTTCAATGCAGTCCAAAGACCTAAATAGTGAATAAAGTTCAAAAATTGGTTAGGCGAATTGTTTCAATTTTCGCATTGCCAGCGCTTCGCGATACGCGGCCAAACCGCCGTCAACCATCGCGGCGAGTGAAAACTCGCTGCGCACGCGGCTCCTGACCGCCTGCGCGATGTGGCGCACCTGGTCGGGCGCGTCGAGCGCTGCGTCGATGCTGCCGGCAAGCGCGGCGGCATCGTCCGGCGTGATCAGATGCGCGGCGTCGGGACCGAAGATCTCCGGAACGCCGCCGACCCGGGTCGCGATCATCGGCACGCCGGCGGCGGCGGCTTCGAGCACCACGTAGGGCAGGGATTCCGCGCGGGAGGGGATGACCATGGTGCGCCCCATGGCGAACGCCGCTCGCGCCGCGCGATGGCCGACAAAACGGACCTGGTCGGCGACGTGAAGGTGCCGCGCTTGCGCCTTGAGTTCCGCCTCAAGCGGTCCTTCGCCGGCAATGGTCACCGTGACCAGACGGCCATGGGCTTTCAGTTTGGCCACGGCGTTGATCAGCACATCGAACGCCTTGACCGGCCGCAATTCGCCGAGCGCCACGAGATCGGTCGCGTCGGCTGCGGGCGCAATGGCGGCGAACTCGTCGTCGCCGACGCCGTTGTGCACCACGCGCGTCAATGTGGGGGTGCGCCCGATCTGGGCGCGGAACAGGCTTGCCACATACTGGCTCTCGAACAGAAAAAGATCGGTGCGCCACTTCAAGAGCCATTCCAGCGAGCGATAGAAACCGCCGCCGATGGTGCCGGGACGATAGACCAGCGAGCCGCCGTGCGGGGTGTAGACGCGGATCGCGCCGGGCGCGGTCGGGGCAAGCCGCGCCAGCGCCGCGCCCTTGGCGCCGTGGCCGTGAAGCACGTCCGGCCCGGCCCGCTTGATGTGGCCGGCGATGGTGCGCAGCGCACGAAAGTCGGACGGGCCGAGTTCCCGGGCGATGGCGACGCGCTGAAGGCCGAGAGCAAGCTGCGGCGCGAGTTCAGCCAGCACCGCGTCAGCGCGCGCGCCGCCGGTCATGGCATCGACGATCAGACCGACGCGATGGCCGCGCGCGGCCTGGCCGCGGGCAATGTCGAGCACGTGGCGGAACAGGCCGCCAAGCGGCGCTCGCAGGATGTGCATGATCTTCAGCGACGGCGCGACCGCCGCCGGCGCGACGGTGCGCGCGGTCGGCATCGAAAGGCCGGCCGATGCGGCGGCTTGCATCACGGCTGATCCTTAAAAGTCGCGGCAGCGAGTTAAGGTCGATAGAGCAGCCTCGGCATTAACAAAGCCTTTCCGTTGCGTTGCCTGTCAGCCGCAAACCGGGCGTTCCACGGGTGTTTAACCAGATGGAAACCATAATCGCCTGTGATGGCGCGTGCGGATCGGGCCCGCTGTTGGTCCCGCGCCTTGATCCGTCAGCAGGAGCCGCGACATGAGTCTGGCCTCGCAACCGCCCCGGCCGCCGGCGCGCGGCTCAATGATGGATGCCGATTTCGACCTGTCCCAGCTTGGCGCTGCGCTCTGGCGCAACAAGGGCAAGATTTTGCGCCCGACCATCGCGGTCGCGCTTATCACGTTCGCAGTCGTGATGCTGATCCCGCCGAAATATCTCGGCGAATCGCGGGTGCTGGTGGTCGGCCGCGACAACGCGTTTCTCCGCCCCGACGTCGACCGCGACACCGGCGACCGCGGTACGGTCGATCTCGAGGCCGTGACCAGCCAGGCGCAGCTTATTCTGTCGCGCGATCTCGCCACCGAAGTGATCAACAAGCTCAAGCTCAACGAGCGGCGCGAATTCGATTCGGCGCTCGGCGGCGTGTCGCTGTTCAAGACCGTGCTCGGCTTTATCGGCCTGACCAAGAACCCGCTGAGCATGACGCCGCAAGAGCGCGTGCTCGACGCCTATTACGACCGGCTCAACGTCTACCCGGTGGAAAAGTCACGCGTCATCGTCATCGACTTTCTGTCGGAAAATCCCGAGCTCGCCGCGCGTGTCGCCAACGCCATCGCCGACGCTTATCTCGAACGCCAGCAGCTCGCCAAGCAGGAGCAGGTGCGCGGCGCCGGCGCCTGGCTCGCGGGCGAGATCGAGAAACTGCGCAAAAAAGTCGAGGAGGCCGAGGCCAAGGTCGAGGCCTTCCGCGGCAAGACCAACCTCCTGGTCGGCCCGAACGGCACCACGCTGTCGGCCCAGCAGCTCGGCGAGATGAATGCACAGCTTGGCGCCGCGCGCACGCTGAAAGCCGACGCCGAGGCCAAAGCCAGGCTGATCCGCCAGATGCTCAAGGCCAACCAGGAGATCCAGTCCTCCGACGTGCTCAATTCCGAATTGATCCGCCGGCTTTCCGAGCAGCGCGTGACGTTGCGCGCGCAGCTCGCCGAGCAATCGTCCTCGCTGCTCGACAACCATCCGCGCATCAAGGAATTGAAGGCGCAGATTGCCGACCTCGACCAGCAGATCAGGCACGAAGCCGAATCGGTGGCGCGCTCGCTTGAAAACGACGCCCAGCTCGCCAGCGCCCGGGTGGAGTCGCAGACCGCGATGCTCGACCAGTTCAAGAACCAGGCGTCCTCGACCAACGAGCAGGACGTGCAATTGCGCGCGCTCGAACGCGAGGCCAAATCGCAGCGCGATCTGCTGGAATCGTATTTGGCCAAATATCGCGAGGCGACCGCCCGCGACAGCATCGCGTCGGCGCCGCCGGATGCCCGCATCATTTCGCGCGCCTCGGTGTCGAACGTGCCGGCCTATCCGAAAAAACTCCCGACCGTGCTGATCGCCACCTTCGCGACCTTCGTGGTCTGCTGCGGTATCGTGGTGACCCGCGAGTTTCTCGCCAATCCGGCAGCAGACGCCGCCGTGCGGCCGGTCCGCGCCGCGCGGCCATTCTCGACCAAACCAGTCGCGATGAAACCC
>Ga0335085_10010133_pt1 | contig 14117 bp, 15 predicted proteins | sample Lox_Sample_45_FD_206712 | JGI IMG/M metagenome (GOLD analysis project Ga0335085, IMG submission 206712) | Soil microbial communities from Loxahatchee National Wildlife Refuge, Florida, United States - Lox_Sample_4.5 | ecosystem: Environmental > Terrestrial > Soil > Wetlands | place: USA...
AGAGCCGCACCTCGACCGCCTCGGCTACTCGCTGGAAGCGTTGCGCATCCCCTGGCCGATGACGCGCCCGGCGCTGCGGCTGGTACTGCGCGAGCTCATCACGCGCAATGGCGTCGCGTCCGGCATCGTGTATGTGCAGGTGACGCGCGGGGTGGCCGCGCGCGACCACAAGTTTCCGGGCCGCGCGACGCCCGCGCTGGTCGCCACGACCAAGCGTCAGAAGCCGGCAGCCGCGGCCTTGTCCGCCGGCGTGGCGGTGATCACCCAGCCCGACATCCGTTGGCGCCGTTGCGACATCAAGTCGGTTTCGCTGCTGCCCAACATCCTGGCCAAGCAGGCGGCGGCAGAGGCGGGCGCCTTCGAGGCCTGGATGGTCGACGCCGACGGCCGCGTCACCGAAGGCAGCTCGACGAATGCCTGGATCGTCACGCACGCCGGCCGTCTGGTCACGCGCAACCTGAGCGCCGCCATCCTCTCCGGCATCACGCGGCTTTCGCTGCTGCAGATGGTGAGTTCGGAGGGCATTGCCTTCGAAGAACGGCCGTTCTCGGTCGCGGAGGCTAAGGACGCCGCCGAGGCCTTTTTGACCAGCACGACGTCGCTCGTATTGCCGGTGACCCGCATCGACGGGGCGGCGGTCGGCGACGGGAAGCCAGGCCCGCTGACGTTGAAGCTGCGCGACCACTATCTGCGCTACCTCGCCGCGCCGCCGTCATGACCGGGAACGCTGCGCTGCCACGGCCGCGCGCCATCCTGTTCGACTGGGACAACACGCTGGCCGACAACTGGGCGGCCATTCATGGCGCGATGAACGTCACCCTGAGTGCCATGGGTCAGCCGACCTGGACGCTGGCGGAGTCGCGTAGTTCCATCAAAGCCTCCCTGCGCGACAGCTTCCCGCGCCTGTTCGGCGAACGCTGGCGCGAGGCGATCGGCGTCTATCGGGCGGCCTTCGAGCGCGAGCATCTGATCAACCTGCGCGAGATGCCGGAGGCCGGCAGCATGCTCGCCGGCCTGCGGAGCCGCGGCCTCTATCTAGCGGTCGTCAGCAACAAGGCGGGACGCTATCTGCGCGTGGAGGCGGAACGTCTCGGTTGGACCAGCTACTTCGGCCGCCTCATCGGTGCGCAGGACGCCGAGGCCGACAAGCCCAGCGTCGCGCCGGTCGAGATGGCGCTGGCCGGCAGCGGCCTCCAGCGCGGCGCTGACGTGTGGTTCGTCGGCGACGCCGACATCGACATGGCCTGTGCCGTCAATGCCGGATGCACGCTGGTGCTGCTGCGCGATCGACCGCCCGGGGCCGACGAGTTTGTGTCCAGCCGGCCGCTCAGGCATGTGCTGAATTGCGCAGAATTGGCCGATCTGGTGGCGCAACTCCGAGTTTCCCAAGCCGTGGAATTGTGATACCGATGAAACCGCGGGCCGATCGCGCTTGTTGATCGGTTGCGCGCCCGCATTGATGATGGGTCCGGAAAATCCGGACCCCAACAAGATTGGGCCCCGATAACAGCTGATCATAATAGGGGGAACCTATGGCTGGAGAAAAATCCCAAAACGTACAAGACGTGTTCTTGAATCACATCCGCAAGAACAAGATGCCGGTGACGATCTTTCTGGTGAACGGCGTGAAGCTGCAGGGCATCGTGACTTGGTTCGACAATTTCTCGGTGCTGCTGCGCCGCGACGCGCATTCGCAGCTGGTCTACAAGCACGCGATCTCCACGGTGATGCCGGCCGGACCGGTGCAATTGTTCGAGGGCACCAAGGAAGGCGACGAAGCCTGACCTGAGCGTGACGCGGTCGAACGGAACATCATCCCGCAACGGCGCTGCCGCTTCGACCGGCCGAGTCCTCGTGCTGGCGCCGCAACTCCGCGGCGCCAGGGATGATGGGCGCACGGCCGAGGCCCGGCTGACCGAAGCGATCGGGCTGGCGCTCGCCATCAACCTGACCGTTGTGAAGGGCGAGGTGGTGCGGCTCAGCCGCTTCACGCCGGCGACGCTGATCGGCAGCGGCGCGGTCGCGGCCCTGGGCGAAATGATCGCCGCCGAGGCCATCGACCTCGTCTTTGTCGACGGCGCGCTGTCGCCGGTGCAGCAGCGCAATCTGGAGCGGGCCTGGAAATGCAAGGCCATCGACCGCACCGGCCTGATCCTGGAGATCTTCGGCGAGCGCGCACGCACGCGCGAAGGCCAGCTGCAGGTCGAGCTGGCGGCCTTGACCTACCAGCGCAGCCGCCTGGTGCGGTCCTGGACGCACCTGGAGCGCCAGCGCGGCGGCTTCGGCTTCGTCGGCGGCCCCGGCGAGTCGCAATTGGAGATCGACCGCCGCCTGATCGGCGACCGCATCGTGCGCATCCGCCACGATCTCGATGACGTCAAGCGAACGCGCGGACTGCATCGCCGCGCGCGCAAGCGCGTGCCGTACCCGGTCGTCGCCCTCGTCGGCTACACGAACGCGGGCAAGTCCACGCTATTCAACCGGCTGACGCGTGCGACCGTGATGGCGAAGGACGTGCTGTTCGCCACGCTCGATCCGACAATGCGTCAGGTGCGGCTGCCGTCCGGGCGCGAGATCATCCTGTCGGATACCGTCGGCTTCATCTCCGATCTGCCGACCGATCTGGTCGCCGCCTTCCGCGCCACGCTCGAGGAGGTGGAGGAGGCCGACCTGCTGCTGCACGTGCGCGACATCTCGCATCCGGAGACGGCTGAGCAGCGCGACGACGTGCATGCCGTGCTGCGCGACCTCGGTCTGGCCGATGCCATCGAGCATGGCATGATCGACGTGCTGAACAAGATCGACCGGCTCGATGCGGCGGCCCGCGACCAACTGCTCTCGCAGGCCGCGCGCGATCCGCGAGCCGTGCCGATCTCGGCCGTGACCGGCGAGGGCTGCGATGCGCTGCTCGCGGCCATCGACCGCCGCCTGGCCGCCAACCGGCAGATCCTGGAGGTGAGGCTGCGCCACCGCGACAGCAGCGTCATCGCCTGGCTCTACGATCACGGCCAGGTCCTGGGCCGGCGCGACGATGCCGAGTTCTCCTACCTCCGGGTGAGCCTCGACCCGTCGGACGTCAGTCGGCTGCAGCGGCTGCGGGCGGACGCCGAGCGGGCCGGCAGGTGATGCTGCCCGACACCGATCGCGTGACCCGGCTGATCGAGGAGGCGGCGGCGGCCGAGATCATGCCGCGGTTCCGGCAGTTGGCGGCAGGCGATGTGCGGGAGAAGGCGCCGGGCGATCTGGTGACCGTCGCCGATGAGGCGGTCGAGGCGCGACTTGCGCCTCTGCTCACGTCGCTGGTGCCCGGCTCCATCGTCGTGGGGGAGGAGGGGGCTGCGAGCGATCCCAGCCTCTTGAACCGCTTGCTCGACGACCAGCCCCTCTGGATCATCGACCCCGTCGATGGAACGAACAACTTTGCCGAGGGCAAGCCGGCCTTCGCTGTCATGGTCGCGCTCGCTCGCGGCCGCGATGTCTTGGCGGCGTGGATCCATGATCCCGTGGCTGTCCGGACGGCGGTTGCCGCGGCGGGCGAGGGGGCTTGGCTTGGTGATCGCCGCTTGAGGGTGGCTTCCGCGCCGGCCGTGCCCGGCGACATGACCGGTGTGCTGCTTTCCGGTTTCTTCGGCAACCGTGAACTCAGCCGCAAGATCGATGCCCGCCGGAATCGCGTGCGTGCCATCCGGAGCGCACGATGCGCGGGCATCGAATACCTGCGGCTGGCGGCCGGCGACATGCATTTCTCGCTGTTCACGAAGCTGATGCCGTGGGACCACGCCCCCGGCGTCCTGCTGCATCGCGAGGCCGGCGGCCATGCCGCCTATCTCGAGGGCGGCGCCTATGAGCCTGCCGCAATCAAGCGGAGCGGTCTGTTGCTGGCGCCCGATCCGGATAGCTGGCAACGGCTGCACACGCTGCTTCTGGGCGACGACTGACGTTGCCGCTGCGCCGACCGCTCATTAGGATGCCGGCGCATCGCACAAATGGGGAGATAGCATGGCGGACAAGCAGAAAGTCGCGTTCCTCGGTCTTGGCGTCATGGGCTTTCCGATGGCCGGGCATCTGGCCAACGCCGGCCATCAGGTGACCGTCTACAACCGCACCGCCAGCCGGGCCGAAGCATGGCTCCAGAAATACAAAGGCCAGCGCGCCGACACGCCGGCCGCCGCCGCTAAGGGCGCGGCGATCGTGTTCTCCTGCGTCGGCAACGACGACGACCTCCGCTCGATCGTCTATGGCGACAAGGGTGCCCTGGCCGGCATGAGCGCGGGCGCGATCTTCGTCGACCACACGACGGCGTCGGCCGAGGTGGCGCGCGAGGTCTTCGCGGCCGCCGCGAAGACCAAGATCGACTTCCTGGACGCGCCGGTGTCGGGCGGGCAGGCGGGGGCCGAGAACGGGAAGCTGACGGTGATGGTCGGGGGCCAGCAGGGGCCGTTCGACCGCGCCAAGCCGGTGATGGACTCCTATGCCCGTGCCTGCGTGCTGATGGGCGCGGTGGGCTCCGGCCAGCTGGCCAAGATGGTCAACCAGATCTGCATCGCCGGCCTGCTACAGGGCCTCTCGGAAGGCATCAACTTCGCCAAGAAGGCGGGGCTCGACTGCGCCAAGCTGGTGGAGGTCATCTCCAAGGGTGCGGCCCAGTCCTGGCAGATGGACAACCGCGCGCACACCATGGTCGAGGGCAAGTTCAACTTCGGCTTTGCCGTCGACTGGATGCGCAAGGACCTCGGCATCTGCCTGGCCGAGGCCAAGCGCAACAAGGCCCGCCTGCCGGCGACCGCCCTCATCGACCAGTTCTATGCCCAGGTGCAGGCGCGCGGCGGCAACCGCTGGGATACCTCGAGCCTCATACACCTCCTGGCGAACGAGTGACCGGCGGATTTTTCCCCGGGAAACGACCTTACGGGTCAGCGGTCGCCTTCGTCAGCTTTGACGCGCTGCCAGAGGGCCTCCAGTTCGTCCAGGCTGGCGGCGGCGGGGCTGCCGCCGCCGCGCACCAGTTCGGCCTCGAGTTGGCGGAAGCGGCGCTCGAACTTGGCGTTGGCGTGGCGGAGTGCGGCCTCGGGATCGGCCTCCAGGTGGCGGGCGAGGTTGACGACAGCGAACAGCAGGTCGCCGATCTCGTCGCTTACTCGTTCCGCTGATCCACTTTGCATTTCTTCTTTTATTTCGAATAATTCCTCATCGATCTTCAGAAAGACGTCGGCGGCGTGCGGCCAGTCGAAGCCGACCCTGGCGGCGCGCCGCTGGAGCTTCACGGCACGCATCAGCGCCGGCAGGCCGGCGGCCACGCCGTCGAGCACGCTGGCGCTGCGGCCCTCGGCGGATGCCTTAGCCCGGCGCTCGGTCTCTTTGTGGTCTTCCCAGGCGACGGTCTGGGCGTCGGCGTCCGCGACCTTGGCGTCTCCGAAGACGTGCGGATGGCGGCGGACCATCTTGTCGGCGATCCCCGTGGCCACGGCTTCGAAATCGAAGCTGCCGGCCTCGCGCGCCATCTGGGCGTGAAAGACGACCTGCAGCAGGAGGTCGCCGAGCTCGTCCTTCAGCGCCGCCATGTCCTGGCGCTCGATCGCGTCCGCGACCTCGTAGGCTTCCTCGATGGTGTAGGGGGCGATGGTGGCAAAGTTCTGCTCGAGATCCCACGGACAGCCGCCGTCGGGATTGCGCAGTTGCTGCATGACAGCCAGCAGGCGCGCCACAGCGTCGGCAGGCAGGTTCTCGAGAGTATATTTGGGAGCGTTGGCCATCGTGACGCAGCTGGTTCGGGGTGGAGAGGGACCGGAAGCTATCGGCTCAGTGCAAGGCCGGAAAGCCCGGCACTCTGCCTGGCAGCGAGATTCGCATAATGTATATTATGGAAAATATAGCGCATTCCCCAGGTGCCGCTGCGCTGCTTAACCGGCCCTTATCCTTATACGGGTATTTTGGGCCTGTTTTCAGCGTCATGGCGGGATCGCTCCGATGGAAATCTTCTTTGCGCTTTGGATCACGATGGGGCTCGGTGCGGGCCTGATCGCGCGCGTCAAGGGCTACAGCTTCCTCGGCTGGTTCATCTACGGCTTCTTCCTCGGCGCCATCGCGCTGATGCACTCGATCATGCTGCGCGCACGCTTCCAGAGCGAGCACGGCTTCTAGTCCCCGAGCTCGATGCTTAGCCGGTCATAGCCGGGCTCGACACCGGGCGGACAGCGCGCCGCCAGCTCGTCATAGTCGACCATGTGATTGAGATGCGTGAGGATGGCCCGCTTCGGCTTGGCCCGGGCGATCCAGGAGAGCGTCCGCTCGAAATGCGCATGGGTCGGGTGCGGCTCGTAGCGTAGGCAGTCGACGATCCAGAGATCGAGGTTGGCTAGCACTGCGAAGGCGGCATCGTCCAGGCTGACGACATCCGTTGAATAGGCCATGCGTCCGAGCCGATAGCCGAGCGTGGTGGTACCGAAGCCGTGGTCCTGCGTGAACGGCACAACCGGCACGCCGGCTATGGTAAACGGGCCGTTAACCACGCGCGGCTGCAGCAGCGGCCGGTATAGGGTACCGCTGCCGCCGTCCGGCTGCTTGAAGATGTAGCCGAAACGCTGCTGCAACAGCGCCAGCGTCTCGGCCGAGCCGTAGGCGGGAATCGGCACGTGGCGGCCGCCGTGTCCGAAAGCGCGCAGATCGTCGATGCCGTGGCAGTGGTCAGCGTGCTCATGGGTGTAGAGCACGGCGTCAAGCCGCGTGACGCCGGCGTCGAGGAACTGGGCGCGCAGGTCGGGCGAGGTATCGATGAGGATCGTGCTATCGCCCTGCTGCACCAACACCGATACGCGGCGCCGTCGGTTCTTCGGGTTGTTCGGATTGCAGTGGCCCCAATCGCCTGTGATCAGCGGCACGCCGCCGGAGCCGCCGCAGCCGAGGACGGTGACCTTCATGCCGCGCCCGCCGGCCTCGCCTTCGTGAACAGCCGGAAGAAGTTGGCGGTCGTTGCTGCCGCAAGATCGGCGGGCGCCATGCCCCGGAGCTCCGCGAGATAGCTGGCCGTGTGCGTCACGAACGAGGGCTCGTTCCGCTTGCCCCGGTGCGGGACCGGCGCCAGGTACGGCGCGTCGGTCTCGACCAGCAGGCGCTCGCTGGGGATTTCTCGTGCGATATCACGGAGTTCGCTGGCATTCTTGAAGGTCAGAATGCCAGACAGCGAAATCAGAAAGCCAATTCTTATAGCTCTTTCAGATAGTTCTCTTGTTGTGCTAAAGCAATGAATGAGGCCATTCAGTCGGGACACGGCGGCCCCCTCCTCCAGTAGCTCGGCCGTCTCCCGATCGGCATTCCGGCTGTGCACGACGAGCGGCAGGCCGGCTTCGCGGGCGGCAGCGATGTGCGTGCGGAACACGGCGGCCTGGCGATCGCGCGGGCTGTGATCGTAGTAGAAATCGAGCCCGGTCTCGCCGATGCCGATGACCTTCGGATGCCTCGTCAACTCCACAAGGCGCGCGACGTCAGTCTCCGGCTCGCTCGCAGCTTCATGCGGGTGGATGCCAACCGTGCAGTAGACGTCGTCGTAGCGCTCGGCGATGCGGCATACGCGCTCGAACTCGCTGATGCGCGTCCCGATCGTTACCATGGTCGCGACGCCCGCGGCGTGCGCCCGGGCCACGACGGCATCGCGCTCGCCGCCTTCCTCTTTGTAGTAGTCGAGATGGCAGTGGCTATCGACGAGCATCAGGATGTCGCGGGCACGCCCGCCGGTTCGACATACTTCGGGAACAAGGCTTCGGGCGGAGGCAGAGCGGTTCCCGGCACGAGTTGTCGCGAGGACAACGCGGCGAAGTTTCGCCCATCGCCGGGAATTCCCAGGTAGTCGAGCAGGCGACCACAGGTCTGCGGCATGAACGGCTGGATCAGGATGGCGAGATGGCGCACCGTCTCGGCCAGCACGTACAGCACGGTGTTCATGCGCGGCCGGTCGGTGTTCTTCAGGCTCCACGGCTTTTGCTCGTTCACATAGCGGTCGCCGTCGCGGATCACCAACCACAGGATGTCCAGTGCCTTGTAGAACGCCTGCTGTTCCATCTCCTCCCGCAGCCGCGCATGCAGGCCGCGGGCGGCAGCCAGCAGCGCTTCGTCAGCCGCGGTCAGCTGTCCCGGTGGCGGCACGGCTGCCTCGCAGCTCGCGTTGATCATCTTCAACACGCGCTGTGCGAGGTTACCGAGCCCGTTCGAGAGGTCGGCAGTGACGCGTTCGACTATGGCGCGATGCGAGAAATCGCCGTCGTTGCCGAACGGCACTTCGCGCAGCAGGAAGTAGCGCACCTGGTCGAGCCCATATTTGGCGATCAACTCAAGCGGATCGATCACGTTGCCGAGGCGCTTCGAGATCTTCTGGCCCTCGTTCGTCCACCAGCCGTGGGCGAAGACGCGGCGCGGCGGCTCCAGCCCGGCCGCCATCAGGAAGGCCGGCCAGTAGACGGTGTGGAAGCGCAGGATGTCCTTGCCGACCATGTGCAGGTCGGCGGGCCAGAAGGTCTTGTAGTCGCCGCTGGTCGTATCGGGAAAGCCGGCAGCGGTGATGTAGTTGGTCAGCGCGTCCAGCCAGACGTACATGATGTGCGCGGGATCGTCCGGCACCGGGATGCCCCAGGTGAAGGTCGTGCGGGAGATCGAGAGGTCGTTGAGGCCGCCCTTCACGAAGCTGACGACCTCGTTGCGGCGGGTCTCCGGTGCCACCGGTGACGGTGTGCGGTCGTAGTAGGCCAAAAGGCGGTCCTGCCACTCCGACAGCTTGAAGAAATAGCTGGGTTCTTCGACCCACTCGCACTCGGCGCCAGTCGGTGCGATCTTCTTGCCGCCCGGACCGTTCGTCAGGTCGCCTTCATCGTAGAATGCCTCATCGGCGATAGCATACCAGCCGGAGTAGCTGCCGAGATAGATCTGGCCATTCGCCTTAAGGCGCCGCCACAGCTCCTGGCAGGAGCGGACGTGGCGCTCCTCGGTCGTGCGGATGAAGTCGTCGTTGCTGAAGTTCATGGCGCGCGCGAGGTCGCGGAAATTCTGCGACACCTTGTCGGTGAAGGCCTGCGGCTCCATGCCGGCGGCACGCGCGGACTTCTCGATCTTCTGGCCGTGCTCGTCGGTGCCGGTCAGGAACTTCACCTTGCGGCCATCCAGGCGCATGAAGCGTGCCAGCACATCGCAGGCGAGCGTGGTGTAGGCGTGACCGATATGCGGGGAATCGTTCACGTAGTAGATCGGCGTCGTGACGTAGTAGCGGTCGCGTGACGGCATCTGCTCTCCTGCGATCGGCGCGCGTGGCATCGCTCCGGCCGATCTGCGAAGCCCAACCCGGAATTAGCGGCTGGCGAGTCCTGCGATGTCGAGCATGGCGCCAACCCAGGCCTGCTTGCGATCGAGGTTGGCGGATTCGGCCCGGGCAAACAGGCTGGTCAACTTCTCCCATAGCGCGAGCCACTGATCAAGGCTGCGGCGCCCGGCCAGGGCGGCCAGTTGGCGCCCCTCGCCTTCGATGATGTCGGTTGTCCCCTGCCCCGTCGCCGCGGTTCGGATCAGCTGGCCGATCCAGCCTGTCAGCAGCTCCGTCGCCAGCCGGAACAGGTCGGCGCCGTCGCGATGGCCGAGCCGGTCGCCGAGCGCATGCAAGGCGGCGGCATCGAGCTTCGGCAGCTGCATCAGCTGACCCGCGATGTCGCGGTAGAGGTCGAGGCCGCCGGCCGCGACGATCTCGAGCGCGCGGCCGATCGAGCCGTCGGCGATGCGCATCAGCAGCCGGCGATCGGCCTCCGTCAGCTCCGGCGCGTAACGCCCGAGCAGATCCTCCATGACGGGCGCATCCAGAGGGCCTAGCGTCAGGCGGCGGCACCGGGAGCGGATCGTCGGCAGAAGCCGACCGGGCGCGTGGCTCACGAGCAGGAGCAGCGCCTGCGCCGGGGGCTCCTCGAGGATCTTCAGCAGGGCGTTGGCGGCATTGCGGTTCAGGTCGTCGACGCTGTCGATGACGACGACGCGCCAGCCGCCGGCAGCCGCCTTCAGGTGCAGGAAGCCGCCGAGCTCGCGGACATCGTCGACCACGATCTCCGTGCGATAGCGGTCGCGCTTTTCGTCATAGCCGCGCTCGATGGTCAGCAGGTCCGGATGCCCGCCGCTGGCAACCTGCCGGAACACCGGCGCCGTCGGCGGCACGGCGAGCGTATCGGCGGCGTCGGTGAACAGGCCGCCCGTGTCGCCGGACAGTACGTGGCGCACGAAACGGAAGGCGAGCGTGGCCTTGCCAACGCCCCGGGGCCCCGTCATCAGCCAGGCATGATGGAGCCGGCTCGAGCGCCAGGCGCGCAACAGCGCCTGCTCGGCCAGGGCGTGGCCGACGAAGTCGGCGTTGGTGCGCGGCGCAGGAACGGCGGTCTCGGCGGGCTCAGCCATGGCGCATCACGGCAACCCGAGGCGCCGGCGGACCTCCGCCAGGATATCCGATTGAACAGCGTCGAGCGCGCGGCTGGCATCGATCACGGCACAGCGCTGGGGGTTCCGGCGGGCGATCGCCAGGAAGCCATCGCGCAAGCGGCGATGAAAATCGACGGCCATCTGCTCGTAGCGGTTCTCCTGACCGGCGCGGCCGGTGGCGCGCTGCAGGCCCTGCTCGGCCGGAAGATCCAGGATCACCGTCAGGTCGGGCGCGGTCTCGCCGACCACGGCCTTGAATAGTGAGTCGATGACGTCGAGGGACACGCCATGGCCGTAGCCCTGGTAGGCTGTCGTCGAATCCGCGAAGCGGTCGCAGATCACCCAGCGGCCCGCCGCCAGCGCGGGCCGTATCGTGCGATCGAGGTGATCGGCGCGGGCGGCATAGTGGAGCAGCGTCTCGGCGATCGGCGTCCAGCGATCGGCATCGCCCTTGACCAGCAACTCCCGGATGCGCTCGGCACCCGTTGCGCCGCCGGGCTCGCGCGTCTGCACGACGTCGATGCCCCGCTCGCGCAGCCGCGCCGCCAGCAGCTTGATCTGCGTCGACTTGCCGGTCCCCTCCCCGCCCTCCAGCGTGATGAATCGCCCGCGGGCGTCGGTCGCCATGGGAGGCTGCGATTCCGTGCTGCTCAGCCTTGCGGCGAGACGAGGTACTTCAGCGTGGCGAAGATGTGCCCGAGGAAGCCAACGCGCTCGACCGGGGCTGCGGCGACGAGCGGCACTTCGGTGCTGCCGCTGCTCGAAGTGATCACGAGCTTGCCGAGCTGCTGGCCGGCGGCGATCGGCGCTTGCACCGGTCCCTGGAACACGGCCTTGGCCTGCATCTCCTCCTGCGTCCCCTTCGGGAGCGTGACGACCAGGTCTTTGGCGACCGTCAGCGGCACCATGTCGGCCGTGCCGTACCAGACCGGCGCCTGCTCGAGCTGATCGCCGGCCTTGGCCAGCTTCACGTTCTGGAAGCTCTGGAATGCCCAGGTGATCAGCTTGGCCGACTCGTCGGAACGGGCCTGCATGCTGGTCATGCCATGGAGCACCAGGAAGATGCGGCGGTCGCCGGATTTCGCGGAGGCCACCAAGCCGAATCCGGATACCTCCAGGTGCCCCGTCTTCAGGCCATCGACCCCGAGGTCCTTGTAGAGCAGGGGGTTGCGGTTGCCCTGCTTGATGTTGTTGTAGGTGAACTCCTTCTCGCCGAAGTAGTGATAGTACTCCGGGAAGTCGGCATAAATTCGTTCGGCGAGCGTGAGGATGTCGCGCGCGGTCATCATGTGACCGGGCGCGTCGAGGCCGTCGGAATTCTCAAAGTGGCTGTGGGCGAGGCCGAGTTCGGCCGCCTTTTTGTTCATGAGCTTGGCGAAGGACTCTTCGCTGCCGGCGATGCCCTCTGCGACGACCTTGCAGGCATCGTTGCCCGACTGGATCGCGATGCCGCGGATGAGGTCCTCGATGCGCACGGTCGAATCGAGCGGCAGGAACATGTTCGATTCTTCATTCTCGCCGCGCGCCCAGGCGGTCTGCGACACGCGGAACGTGTCGTCCATCTTAAGCTTTCCCTGCTTCAACTGCTCGAAGAGGATGTAGAGCGTCATCAGCTTGGTCATCGATGCCGGATGCACGGGTTCGTCCGCGTTCTTGTCGTACAGCACCGAGCCGGTCTCGAAGTCGACGACCAGTGCCTGCTTCGCCGCGGTATCGATGGCGATGGCGGCGGTGGGACTTAGCAGGAGCGCCGCTGCTCCCATCACCAATGTCACGAGAGTGCGGTGGCGAAGGATCCCGATCATCTACGATGTCCTTTGTATGCTGGCGGCCAGGACGCGCCTGGCGACCCGCCAATAGCATGGCGGCTCCGGCGCGATCAATCCACGATCAGGCGGGCTTCCGGATGGCCTGACGCCACCACCTTGGCCAGCATGCTGTCGGCCTCGGCCAGAGTGCCGATCGGGCCCAGTCGGACGCGGAAGTATTTCTGCGTGCCGACATAGGCCGGGACGACCTGGGCATGGCCGAAGGACGTCAGCTGGGTACGCAGGCGGGTGGCGTTCGTCAGGTTCGTGAAGGCCCCGGCCTGGATGAACATGGCGGTCTTGCGCACCGGCACGACCGTCACCCTGCCGTCCGGCTGCGGACCCGCTTGAGTCACCGGCACGGTGACGGTAGCGACGGCAACGGCCGGTTGCGGCGGCGGCTGAGGCGCCGGCGGCAGCTGCTTCGGCGGCGCGGCGGCGCTTCCCGGCGGCGGCGCCAGCGCCTCCTCGGTGACGACGCCGGCCGGCGCGGCCGTCACTTTGGGCGCCGCAACCGCGTCGGCCTGTCCGCCGGCGGCCGTCTGCTCCGCGGCGGGCTGCACGGCCCCCGCCAGCATGGCCAACTGGCGGCTCTCGGTCTCCATGATCTCCACGCGCACGCGGGCGGTGCCCTGCTGCTCGAAGCCGAGCAGCTGGGCGGCGCGGCGCGAGACGTCGATGATGCGGTTGTTGACGAAGGGACCGCGATCGTTGATCCGCAGGGCGATCTGGCGCCCGTTATCGAGGTTCGTCACCCGCACCATGCTGGGCATGGGCAGAGTGCGGTGGGCGGCGCTCAGGGCGTTCATGTCGTAGGTCTCGCCATTGGCGGTCGCGAGGCCGTGAAAGTTCGGCCCGTACCAGGACGCGATGCCGGTCTCGGCGTAGTTGTAATCGACTGCCGGGTAGTACCAGACACCGTCGATCGCGTAGGGCTTGCCGACCTTGTAGCCGGGTACGGCCTGCTGGACCGGCGGCTTACCGCCGCCGCCCTGCTCGGCACAGGATGCTAGCGCGAGCATGGCGAAGGCCAGCAAGCTGCGATACCACCACGATCCCTGATGCATGGCTTGTTGCCCTGCCCCTCATAGCCACAAGATATTGTAGCAAACGGCGGCACGCCTGCAAGTGGCGGGTCGACCCGGTGGCGGCCTGGTGGCTGTTGCAGCCCGCAGAAGACGCGTCTATGGAAGTCGGACACGGATGGGTGGCCGAGCGGTTTAAGGCACCGGTCTTGAAAACCGGCGTGAGTGCAAGCTCACCGTGGGTTCGAATCCCACCCCATCCGCCATGAGGGTCACATGAGCGATCGCCTGGAAGGTGGCTGCGCCTGCGGAGTGGTCCGTTACCGGCTCGCTTCGGCACCCATGTTTGTGCACTGCTGTCACTGTCGCGATTGCCAGCGGCAGACGGGCAGCGCATTCGTGCTCAATGCGCTGATCGAGACCGATCGGATCGCCCTGCTGTCCGGCGATCCGGAGCCAGTGGGGGTGCCCACCGACAGCGGCCAGCCGCATGACATCTACCGCTGCCGCCAGTGCCTGACCGCCGTCTGGAGCGACTATGGCCGGAGGCCCGCGCTCCGCTTCGTGCGCGTCGGCACGCTCGACAACCCAATGGCCCTTGCGCCGGACGTGCACATCTACGTCCGCTCGAAGCTGCCGTGGATCGCACTGCCGCCCGGTGTGCCGGCGTTCGACGCCTACTACGACAGCGGGAAGCTGTGGCCTGCGGCCAGTCTGGAGCGTCGGCGCGCGATTCTCGGCTGATCACGGCCCTCCCCGACCGCCGACCGGCCGGTGGTGTTCCGAAAAGACATCTGCCAGGATTGCAGCGGGGGCGGCGACGCGCGGGCGCCATCGAAATGCGCAG
>Ga0335085_10010135_pt1 | contig 14114 bp, 13 predicted proteins | sample Lox_Sample_45_FD_206712 | JGI IMG/M metagenome (GOLD analysis project Ga0335085, IMG submission 206712) | Soil microbial communities from Loxahatchee National Wildlife Refuge, Florida, United States - Lox_Sample_4.5 | ecosystem: Environmental > Terrestrial > Soil > Wetlands | place: USA...
TCGGCATGGCCGAGCGAACGCCCGAGATACGGGCGATGTAGCAGGCGGCCATCACGACGCCGCGGTGGCTGCCCCCGACGACGACGGGCTGGTCGCGCAGGGCCGGGTTATCGCGTTTCTCGACGCTGGCGTAGAAGGCATCGCAGTCGAGATGGGCGATGCTCAGAGTGGTCAACTCCGCGTGGGCAACCAGGCGGGGCGAACCGCAGACCCGACAGCGCTCCGGTCGGGCCGCGCGTTCCTCCAGCGCACCGCAGTCTCGGCATAAGGTCGAAAGCCGGGCCATGCCGTCAAAAGCTACCCTTCACGCCAGTATGGTGCCGATTCGTTCCGGCGGACTAGGCTCGATCCCGAAAATCCTAACTAATTGTTAACGATAGACTGGTAATTCTCGAAGGGTCGCAATAGGGGCAGAGGGCCTGCCGGCCGCCTGCTATGCAACGGTTTCTCGGGACCATACCATTGCTGAGACTAAGTGAGGGAAAATGAGCCAGAATAACGTCGTAGCCGCATCGGTCCGGCCGCGGCCCCAGGAGGAGTCGCCGGCGGCGCCGACGCCGCAGACGGGACAGCCGAAGACGATTCTGGTCGTCGAGGACAACGAGCTCAACATGAAGCTCTTCCACGACCTGCTCGAGGCGCACGGATACAATATCCTGCAGACTCGCGACGGCATGGAAGCCCTGAAGCTCGCCCGTCAGCACAAGCCCGACCTTATCCTTATGGACATCCAGCTGCCGGAGGTGTCCGGCCTGGAAGTGACCAAGTGGATCAAGGAAGACGACGCGCTGAAGGCGATTCCCATCATCGCCGTGACGGCGTTCGCGATGAAGGGCGACGAGGAAAAGATCCGCGAGGGCGGCTGCGAGGCCTACATCGCCAAGCCGATCTCGGTGACGAATTTCCTCAAGACCGTCCAGCAGTTTTTGAGCTAGACTCAACGATAGAAGAGATTCGACCGAGCGTCGTGGGTTGGTAGTGGGATGTCTGCGCGCGTCCTCGTTGTTGACGATATTCCGGCGAACGTCCGCCTGCTGGAAGCCAAGCTTTCGGCCGAGTATTTCGATGTCATGACGGCCGACAGCGGCGCCGCCGCGCTCGACGCGATCGCCGCCAACGCCCCGGACATCGTGCTGCTCGACGTCATGATGCCCGGCATGGACGGCTTCGAGGTCTGCCAGCGCATCAAGGCCAATCCGCGCACCCTGCACATCCCCGTGGTCATGGTGACGGCGCTCTCCGAACCGAAGGACCGCGTGCGCGGGCTGGAGGCGGGCGCCGACGATTTCCTCACCAAGCCCGTCAACGAGCTGGCCCTGTTCGCGCGCGTCCGTTCGCTGGTCCGCCTGAAGATGATGATGGACGAGTGGCGCCTGCGCGAGGAGACCTGCGGCCAGTTCGAGCTGATGTCCGCGGAGGCGGCCGCCGAGAACGACAACGGCAACGCCGGCCAGGTGCTGCTCGCCGAGAGCAGCGCGGCGGCCAGCACGAAGATCTGCGACACCCTCTCGGCGCACGGGCACAAGACGACGGTCGCGACGTCGGCGGCCGAGGCACTCCAGCTCAGCAAGCAGAGCCGCTTCGACCTGATCATCCTCAGCCTGAAGGTCGGCAATGACGACGGCCTGCGCCTCGTCTCCCAGATGCGCTCGCAGGACGAGACCCGTCAGGTGCCGATCCTGCTGGTGGTCGACGAGTTCGACACGCCGCGCCTGATCAAGGGCCTGGACATCGGCGCCAGCGACTATCTGGTGAAGCCGATCGATCGCAACGAGCTGATCGCACGCGTGCGCACCCAGGTTCGCCGGCGCCGCTATCAGGACCGCCTGCGCGCCAACTACGAGCGCAGCCTGTCGCTGGCCCTCACCGATCCGCTCACCGGCGTCTACAACCGCCGCTATCTAGGGAATCACCTCGACAAGTCGGTCGAGCGGGCGCGGGAGACCGGCAAGGCCGTCTCCGTCGTGCTGTTCGACATCGATCACTTCAAGGCCGTGAACGACACCCACGGCCATGACGCCGGCGACGAGGTGCTGCGCAGCGTGGCGCAGCGCGTCAACGGCAACCTGCGCAACTTCGACATGGTGGCGCGCTACGGCGGCGAGGAATTCGTCATCGTCATGCCCGATACGCCCGGCGACATCGCAGTCATGGTCGCCGAGCGTCTGCGCGACCGCGTCGCCCGCGATCCCGTCACCGTCAGCGGCCCGGCCGGGCAGCTGAACGTGACCATCAGCATGGGCGTCGCCGCGTATGCCGGTCCCACCGACACCCCGGAAGACCTGATCAAGCGGGCCGACGAGGCCATGTACCAGGCCAAGCGCAGCGGCCGCAACCGCGTGGTGGCCAAGCTCGACAGCTTCGCTGCCAGCCCTTTTGACGCCGCGCAGCCACGGGCGGCCGCCTCCTGAGGATGGTGGTCCTCCCCTAAACGCAAAGGCCGCCTCGTGGGCGGCCTTTCACTTTCTGGCGCGACTGCCAGCGCGGTCTACTTGATCTTGTGTTCCTTGTAGAGCACGTGCTTCCGCGCGACCGGATCGTATTTCTTCAGCTCCAGCTTCTCGGTCGAGGTGCGCGGGTTCTTCCGCGTCACGTAGTAGTGACCGGTGTCGGCCGTGCTCACGAGCTTGATCATGATGGTGGCCTGCTTCGCCATGGCGCTCCTCGCTCAACCCGAGATTTCGCGGAGCGGCGAAGATACAGGGCCGGCGTCGTCTGTCAAGCGCCCGGAATCCCTGCCGGAAAGCGCATCCGGACCCCTCGGCGAGCCGAACAGTGCCTGCCAGCGGGCTCGCCAGCTGCCCGCCCGCCAGAGGTCGCGGCCGATTTCCTGCCATCCTGCCAGCGCGGCGGCGAAGGGGTGCCGGTTCGGCGCCGGTCCGCCCTTGAGGCCGTAGCGCAGCGGCTCCTCCGCGGGGGCCGCGGCGAAGGTGCCGAACAGCCGGTCGAAGACGATGAGGACGCTGCCGAAGTTCTTGTCGAGACAGGCGTCGTTGGACGCATGATGGACATGGTGGTGCCGGGGGGTGTTCAGCACCCATTCGAGCGGCCCCAGGCGCGGCGCATGCGCCGTATGCAGGAAGAACTGGTAGAGCAGCCCGATCGCCATGGTGGCGAAGACCGAGGCCGGCGCGAAGCCGAGCCAAACCAAGGGCAGATAGAACAGGAACCCGCCGCTGAGATTGCCGCCCCAGCCCAGGCGCACGGCCGCTGTCAGGTTCAGCTTGGCCGCCGAATGGTGCACCCCGTGGGCCGCCCAGAACCATTTTACCCTGTGCATGGCGACATGGTGCCAGTAGTAGCAGAACTCGACCGCCAGAAAGAGCGCCGCCAGCGATGCCGGGCCGTAGGGCGCGATGTCGAACAGCCGGTGCTCATAGATCCAGCCGATGGGGAGACCCAGCACGCCGGCGCCGACGGCGGTCGTCACCCGATGGCCGATGGCGATGACCAGTGACGCGGCGGTCTCGCCGAGGTCATACGAGTCCGATTTCGTGAGTCGTGCGATGGTGTACTCGGCGGCCATGAGCAGCAGCGCCGCCGCCGGAGCAATCAGCAGCCCAGGGCGGGCGGTGGCAGCGGCGTCGGTGAGTCCCATCGCGGGCGCTCCATGGGCGGCAAGCCCTTACTTGGCCGCCTTTGCGTTGGCGAGGGCGGTCTGGCAATCGGTCGAGATCTCGCTCTGATGGCTGCGCATGCATTGCAGGATGCGGCCGCCGCCCGGCTGAACGCCGTCGCAGAGCTTCTTGATGTCGGCGCTGCAGGCCGCACGGAGCTGCTTCAGCACCTCTGGCGACACGCGCGGCTGATCCTGCGCCAGGACGGCGCCCGCTGGAACGAGAACGGCGACCATCGTCAAAGCGGTCAGGCGAATCATCGATCATGTCTCCTTTGGCTACCGTCGTTGAGGGAGCGGCAGGCCGCGAGGGGCGCCGGGCCGGCGACGCCACAATGTGCGCGAGCCGGCCCGGCTGGTGCCGGTGCCGCCGATCCGATGGATCAATGCGTGATGGTGATCGTGCCTTGGCTGGTCGCGGTGCCGCCGTTCGGGCCGGTGATGCTGCGGGAGTAGTCGTACTGGCCGGGGGCGGTCTTCGTGATGCTGCCGGAGGTCGTGACCTGCTGGCCATTCGGACCGGTCGTCGTGCCGGAGCGCGTGCAGGTGTAGTTGACGCAGCTGCCCGTGGCCTCGCTCGTGTAGGTGCCGCGGTGAGTCGTGACCGTGCTCTTGCGCGTCCAGGCCGACGCATCGGAGGTCGCGCCGACGAACATCACGGCGGCGAGGGCGGCGGTCATGAGTAACTTGGTCATCGAGAGCTCTCCATCAGGGAAGGTTCGTGGGTGGGCATCGCGCCCGACGGAGAGGAGTTTCGCGCGCGGACTTTGCGCTGGTTTTGCAAAGCACGGTAGTTTTGTATCGTTTTGTTGCAGGCGGCGCGACGAAGGTTGTTAACCCTAACGACCGGTGTAGATTTGCGCATGTCCGCCAAGACGATTCTGCTGGTCGAAGACGACCGCGAGATCCGCACGCTGCTGAGCGGTTTTCTTGTCGGCGAAGGATTCGAGGTCGAAGTGGCGGACGGCGGCGCGGCCATGGATCGAGTCCTCGCACGTCGCGCGCCCGACCTGGTGGTGCTCGACCTCATGCTGCCGGGCGAGGACGGGCTCTCGATCTGCCGTCGCCTGCGCGCGCGCGGCAACGTGCCGATCCTCATCCTGACCGCCAAGACCGACGAGACCGAGCGCATCGTCGGGCTCGAGCTCGGCGCCGACGACTATGTCGGCAAGCCCTTCAATCCGCGCGAGTTGCTGGCCCGCATTCGCGCGATTCTGCGCCGCGCCGGCGGCGCACCGGCCGAGCCGCCGCGCCGCCGGCTGGCGTTCGGCAGCTTCGTCGCCGACCTCGATGCCCGCTACCTCGAAGCGGGCGACGGCGTGCGCGTGCCGCTGACATCCGCAGAGTTCGATCTGCTCGCCTGCCTGATCGATCGGCCGCGGCGCGTCCTCTCCCGCGACCAGCTCCTCGACTGGACGCGCGGCCGCACGGCCGATCCGCTGGATCGCACGATCGACGTCACGGTCAGCCGCCTGCGCCGCAAGCTCGAGGCTGTCGATCCGTCCGCCGGCGACCTGATCACCACCGTGCGGAACGGCGGCTACCTCTTTGCGGCCGAGGTGCAGGACGCCTGACCATGCCGCGCATCCGGTTCATCTGGCGGCTCGCCCTGATTCTCGTCGCCGCGCTCGTCGTCATCCAGCTCGTCGCCGTCGCCGCCTACTACGTACAGCGCGACCGCGCGACCCGGGCGGGCCTGCACCTGCCGCTGCCCGACCAGATCGCGGCCCTGGTGCAGCTGCTCGATCACGCGTCTCCGGAGCAGGCGGCGCTGGTCCTGCGGGCCGTCAATGGCGCCGGCCTGCGGGCGGAAGTGCGGCCCGATCGTCCGACCATATCGGACGCGGACTGGCGCCTCGATCGCGTCGAGGCCGCGCTGGCGAGCTATCTCGGCGGCGGCGACCGCTTCATATCGGCGCGCCTGATCGGAGTCGGCGGCGGTCAGGCGCAGCAGGCGCGCGCCTTGCTGAACGGACGAGCGCGCGTCGTCGTGTCGCTGGCATCTGGGGGCTACCTGGTCGTGGAGACGGCGGGTGAGCTTCTTGCCCGCCTGTTCGGCCTCCCGGCGGGCTTCTGGGCCGGTATCATCGGCTTCATCGTGATGGCGCTGGCGATCCTGGCGATCGCCCGCGAGACCCGCCCGCTGTCGCGCCTCGCCGGCTCCGTCGAGCGCTTCGGCGCCGCCCTCGAGCCGACGCCCATGGCCGAGAAGGGGGCGCCGGAGATGCGCGCGCTCATCGGCGCCATCAACCGCATGCAGTCGCGCATCGCGACCTTGGTGAAGAGCCGCACCTTCGTCCTCGGCGCCATCTCCCACGATCTGCGCACCTATCTCACGCGCCTGCGCCTGCGGGTCGAGACGCTGCCGCCGGGCGACGTCCGCGAGCGCGTGGTGCGCGACGTCGAGGATATGCAGGCGCTGGTCGAGGAGGCGCTGGCCTTCGCCCACGCCACCTTCGTCGAGCCCAAGAAGCAGCCGGTCGACCTGGTGCAGCTGGTCACGCGCGAGTGCGAGGAGCGGACGGCCATGGGTGCCGCGGTCAGTTTCGACCCGCCGCCGCAGCCGGTGGTCGTAGCCGGGACCCCGGCGGCGCTCGGCCGCGTGGTGGCCAATCTGGTCGACAACGCCGTGAAGTACGGCGGGCGGGCCGATGTCGCGGTCGCGGCCCTCGGCGATTCCGCGCGGATCACGGTCGAGGATCGCGGGCCGGGCATTCCGCTGGGCGAGCGCGAGCTGATCTTCGAGCCCTTCCGCCGGCTCGAGGATTCCCGCAATCGGGAAAAGGGCGGAGCGGGCCTCGGTCTCGCCATCGCCCACCAGATCGTCGAGCTCCACGGCGGAACGATTGCCGTCACGGATCGCCCGGGCGGCGGGGCGCGCTTTACGGTCGGGCTGCCGCGGTTCGTCGAAACCGGCGGCGCGGATCAGGCCGTGCCGAACACGCGCGCCGGGGGCGGACGCCAGGGCCCGCGCCCGATCACGCGCCAGCGCGCGCAGTCGCCGCGGTAGCAGAACAGGCGGGCCGGCTCGCGGCCGATGGGAATCCGCTCCTGCCAGCGTCGCAGCGCTTCGGTCAGCACGAACTCCGTGACGTCGACGATGGCGAGCCGCGGCAGTTCCGCCACCGGCCACCACTTCAGGTCTTCCAGCTCGCCGTTCCCGGCGAGCTCGCCGCGGGCGTTCGCGCCATCGGACAGGAAGAAGCGCGTGTTGTAGCGGCGCTTGGAATAGCTGGGCGTGATGGCGCGGCAGAGGAAGTCGAGGGTGTCGAAGCCGGGCCGGCAACCGCTGGCGCCGTAGGCCTGCCAGATGCGGTCGGGCCCGGGAGTTGCCGGCGGCTCGCCGTCCGCCGCCACCAGCAACCCGGTCTCTTCATAGGTCTCGCGGATGGCGGCGCGGGCGAAGGCGAGGGGCGACCGCCCGTTGCTTCCCACGGCCAGCTGGGCGCTCACGCCCGGATGCAGATCCTCGGAGAAGCCGGAACAGGTCCCGTCGCCGTGATCGACGCGTCCCCCTGGCGCGACGTAGATGTCTGGCAGAAAACCGGCGCGCCCGTGGCGGCGCCCCAGCAGGATCTCCGGCCCGTCGCGCCCGCGCCGGATCAGCACCAGCCCGGCCGCGTCGACCGGGCGTGCGACCTGGCGCTCCCCTGCTGCCAAGGGTGCGGGCGTTCTTTAGGGCTGCGCCTGCGAAACGGCGGGACCGGACTGCCCGGGCAGATCGGCCAGATGCACGGCCCGGTTGTACTCGGACGGATGGGTCAGCAGCTCGATCGCCACCTGTTCGTCGATCGGCTCTTCGCCGCGCCGCTCGGGACAGGTCGACCGCAGCTTGTTGAGCGCCGCCGTATCCTCGGGGTCAGTGGCGTTGCGCTGGCCGGTCGGGAGCGGCTTCAGCCGCCCGGTCCGGATGTCGTCGAGCAGCTGCTTGCTGTCCTCGGTCGTCGTGCAGACCGAGGGCAGGACGCCCAGATGGTTCACGGTGTAGCCCGAGGGCGCATGGTAGCGCGCCCAGGTCAGGGTCAATTCGCCGTCATTCGGCATGCGCAGCACGGTCTGCACCGTGCCCTTGCCGTAGGAGTTGCTGCCCACCACGACCGCGCGGCCGCTGTCTTGGAGCGCCGCCGCGACGATCTCCGCGGCCGACGCCGAGTCGCCGTTCACCAGCACCACGACGGGACGGCCGTCGGCGAGATCGCCGGCCGTGGCCTCGAAGTACTGATGACTGTCGGGGTGGCGGCCATGGGTCGACACGATGCGGCCGTGGCTGATGAAGAGGTCGGCCACCTCGACCGACTGGTCGAGCAACCCGCCGGGGTTGCCGCGCAGGTCCATGATGTAGCCCTTGAGGCCGCTGCCGATATCCTGCTGCGCGTGCAGCATCTCCTTGCGCAGGCTGTCGGCGGTGTCGAGGTTGAAGCCGTAGACGCGCAAGTAGGCGACGTTGCCCTTGCGCTCATAGGTCACGGTCTCCGGCACGATGTGCGCGCGCGTGATGTCGACGACGAACGGGGTCCCGCCGCCGCGGACCACCGTTATCTTGACGTGGCTGTCGTCCGGTCCGCGCAGCATGTCGATGACCTGGTCCTGCTGCAGGCCGGCGACCGGCTTGCCGTCGACCGCGGTGATGACGTCGTCGGCCTTGAGGCCGACATGTTCGGCCGGCGTGTAGTGCATCACGGAGATGACGCGCACCACCTTGTCCTCGACGGCGACGCGCACGCCGATGCCGCCGAAGCCTTCGCGCGTGGCCCGGTTCTCGGCCGCCTCGGCGGCCGTGGAGTAGCGGGAGAAGCCGTCGAGCTTGGCGAGCGCGCCGGTGAAGAAGGCGTCATAGACGTCTTCGTTCGGCTTGGCGGTCAGCTGCGGCGAAACCGCGCGGGCGGCCTGCAGCATGTCGGCGGTCAGGTTGCCCCAACCATCGGCGTCGCCTTGCGCCGGCGCGGTGAAGCCGACCTTGTCCTTGCCATCGACCTTGAGCTCGACCTTGTCGGACTCGCGCGCCACGGCGATGGTGGGGTCGAGGCTCGCCACCTGCGTCAGGCCGGCCACGGCCAGATCGCCCAGATTGACCTCTTTGATGTAGACGGCCTCGATCTTCTCGTAGCCGCTGACGAACATCTCGCGCGGCGCGTCGTAGCCGCTCTCGGTGCCGAGTCCGCCGCCGGCGCAGGCGGCCAAAGCCACGCTGAAGCCCAGCGCCGCGAGGCGCCGTGCCCGCTTCAATCCATCGCCCGGGTAAATCGTCAAAACCGCATCCATCTGTTGAAAGTTTCGCGCCAGCAGATAAGGGCTAACGCGGGCCTTTGTCCATTGGAACTTGTGCAATCGGCGCACCATGGGCCTGTGATAAGTTAATGTGCGGAAAGCGTTCTTTCAAATATGGTTAACGACCGCGGCCGCGGCGCGCCCGCCGCGGCGGGTGCTTGCTGGGGCGCTTCGACGGCGACCGTCCGGCGGCCTGCTTGCGGCGATGGCCGGCGGCGGGCCCCGCCGCTGCGATCCGCTCGTCAGCGGCAGCCTCGTCCTCGATCAGTTGGAGTGTGAGGCCGCCGGTGATCGGCCGGGCCTCGACCAGCCTGACCGCCACGGTCTCGCCCAGGCGGTAGGCGCGGCCCCAGCGCCGGCCGACCAGGCAGTGGCGGTGCTCGTCATGGTCGTAATAGTCGTTCGGCAGGCTGCTGATCGGCACAATGCCGCTGCCGCCGGACTCCCTGAGCGTGACGAAGAGGCCGAACCGCGTCACCCCGCTGATGCCGCCGACGAACACCTCGCCGACGCGCTCGGCCAGGAAGGCGGCGACATAGCGGTCGATGGCGTCGCGCTCGGCCGCCGCCGCGCGTCGTTCGGTCGCGGAGATATGCTCGCCGAGGCGGACGAAGCGGGGGCCGTCGTCGGGCTGCAGACCATCCTCGCCGAAGCCGTAGGCGCTGATCAGCGCCCGATGCACGAGCAGGTCGGCATAGCGCCGGATCGGCGAGGTGAAATGACAGTAGCGGCGCAGCGCCAGGCCGAAATGGCCAAGGTTCTCCGGGCTGTAGACGGCCTGCGCCTGGCTGCGCAGAACCAGCTCGTTGAGCATGGCCGCGTACGGCGTGCGACGGGCCTGTTCCAGCAGGCGGGCGAAGACCGCCGGCCGGATCACCTGACCGCGCGCCAGCGACAGCCCCAGGCTGGCCGCGAACTCGCGCAGCGCCTCCACCTTCACCGGATCCGGGGCGTCATGGACGCGGTACATGCAGGGCCGGTGCCGGGCCTCCAGCGCTTCGGCCGCCGCCACGTTGGCCGCGATCATGTACTCCTCGACCAGGCGGTGGCTGTCGAGCCGCACCCGCGGCTCGATGCGGGCGACTGCGCCGTCGACCAGAGTCACCCGCCGCTCCGGCAGGTCCAGATCGAGCGTGCCGCGCTTGAGGCGCGCCGCCAGCAGCGCCTGGTAGCCGCCATAGAGCGGCCTCAGCACCGGGTCGAGCAGCGGCGCAGTCACCGCGTCGGGCCGCCCATCCTGCGCCGCCTGCGCCTGGCCATAACTCAGCCGCGCGGCCGAGCGCATCAGCCCGCGCATGAAGCGGTGGCGCAGCTTCTTGCCCTCGCGGTCGACGACCATCTCGACTGCCAGGCAGGGCCGGTCCTCCTGCGGCCGCAGCGAGCAGAGGACGTTGGAGATCTCCTCCGGCAGCATCGGCACGACGCGGTCGGGGAAGTAGACGGAGTTGCCGCGCTTCTCCGCCTCGCGGTCGAGGGCGTCGCCGGGCCGCACGTAGTGCGCGACGTCGGCGATGGCGACCAGCAGCCGGAAGCCGCCGGGATTTTTCGCATCGTCGTCGGGTGCGGCCCACACCGCGTCGTCGTGGTCGCGCGCGTCCTCGGGATCGATGGTGACGAGCGGCACGTCGCGCAGGTCGGTTCGCTCGCCCAGCATCACCGGCGCTGCCGTCTTCGCGAGCTCCAGCGCCTCGCGCGGAAACTCCGTGGGAATGTCGTGCTCGTGGATCGAGATCAGGCTGATGCTGCGCGCCTCCCCGAAGCGGCCGAGGCGCTCGACCACGCGCGCCTGCAGCACGCCCAGCCGGTGGGTATGCAGCACCTCCGCCAGCACGAGCTCGCCGGGCCTGGCGCCGCCGGCATCGTTGGCGGCGATGCGGTACTCGGTCTTCACGCGCCGGTCGGTCGGCGCCAGCCGGCCGCCGACTCCAGGAATCGATTCATAGACGCCGATCACGCGCTGCGGCACGCCCGCGATCTGGCGGATCGTGCGGCCCTCGTAGAGTCCCTCGCCGGTCCGCGCCAGGCGCGCCAGCACGCGATCGCCGGCGGCGAGCGCCGGTGCGCCGCGCCGCTCCGGCGCCATCAGGATTTTCGGCGGTGCGCCGTCCCCGCGCCAATAAAGGGGTCGCGCCAGCACCTCGCCGTCGACGTCGACGCCGGTGATCTCCACCACGGCCGTCTCCGGGAGCGCGGCCGGGCGCGACAGCCGCCGCCCGCGCCCGCGCTCGACCTCGCCGTCCTCGGCGATCTCCTTCAGCATGGCCTTGAGCGCGATGCGGTCGCCGCCGCCGATGCCGAAGGCGCGCGCGATCTCGCGCTTGCCGACGGGCGTCGGGCTCGCGCGAATGAACTCGAGGATCTGCTGTTTGGTGGGCAGTGCCGGCTTCTGCTTCCTGCGTCCGCTCATGGCGGCAAATCTAGGCGAATTCGGGCGCGAGGCAACCGGGCGTGCTCGCGCTCAACGCGGCGTCTTGAACTCCACCTCGACGAAGGTGAATTCGTAGTCGTTGGCGTTGATGACGTTGTGCTCGACGCCGATGGGCCGGTAGTAGGAGCGGCCGGCCGTCAACTCGGCGAAGCTGTCCTGCTTGCCGTCGAAGAGCTTCAGCCTTCCGGTCGTCATGGGAACGACGACATAGTCGTAGCCGTGGCGATGCCAGCCGGTCTCGGCGCCGGGCGCGAAGCGCCACTCCGTCACCTTCACGCGCTCGTTGTCGACCTGCACGGTCGGTTGCGCCGGTCTCGCACTCTGGTCAGCCATCCTGCACCTGCTCCTTCGCCTCGACTTTACCGGACCTTTACCATGATTGGCGACAATGCCGCCGCTTTTTCAGGCGAGGGGGCGGGCGGATGCGGTGGCTGGTCGCGGCGGTGGCAATCTCGATGACGGCGTTCAGCACGCCCGCGCGAGCGAGCGATGAGCTGCCGCTGGCGGGAGCCGGAATGCCGCTCGACGCGGCCGCGCTCGGCCTGGCAAGGGGCGGCACGGCGACGGAGGCGGGGGCGAGCGCCGAAGCCCTCAACCTGACGGCCACAAGCACGCTGGAAGCCTCGCTCTCGCAGGCCTCGACCCAGGTCAGTGGCGAGCTGAGGACCGGCGACATCACCCTCGGCGACGTGACCGGCGCCATGGGCGGGGTCACGTCGGTCCAGCTTTCCACCGGCTTTAACAATATTCAGCAGAGCAGCGCCGCCCTGGCCTTCGCTTTCTGAGCGGTTTAGCGTGACGGGTGTCACAGCAGCCCCAGATCGGAGGGGTCCTCTCGATTGAATTAAGGGGGTGCGACACTTTATCCTGTGGTTGATGGCCGCGCCTGTGCGCGGACTGCTCCTGTTCTTGCAGGTTGGTGAAGCGTCATGTCGACCTATCGCGTGCTCCGGTTCTGGCTTGCGGCGGCGTGGCTGCTGTTCATCGGGGCCGGCCGGGCGGCGGCGGCCGACAGCTATCCGTTCGAGATCCGGCTGACCAACAGCCTCTTCGGCCAGAAGGTGTTCACCGGCGAGATCGTGCCGGAAGACGGCAACTTCACCGTCTTCGTCACCAGCGGCAGCACGCGCATCCATATGACCGGCTCGATCCAGGGTGACCATGTCCATGTCTATGGCGAACTGATCATCCCCGGCGCCGCCTCCTGGCAGCGGTTCAAGCCGTTCTCGGCCGATGGGACGTTTGGGGGCGACGGCACGGTCAAGCAGGGGATCGTGGCCTATCCATCCAGCGGCACGCCGGCGCGCGGCTCGATCACGATCACCCGGCCGGTCACGGCGATTGCCGCCGCGCCCGCTGCGCCGCAGCCTACCCAGCCCGCGACGCCGCCCGCGCCGACGGTGACGCAGACGCAGCCCACGCCGCCCGCCCCGACGCAGACCGCAGTGCTGCCGCCGGCGCCCGAGGAGCCGCCGCTCACCGCCAGCCAGCGCGTCGCAGTCCAGCACCAACTCAGCGTGCTCGGCTTCTACAAGTCCATCGTCGATGGCGATTTCGGTCCGGGCACGCGCAAGGCGATCAGGTCGTTCCAGCGCGCCAACAAGCTGGACGCGACCGGCTATCTGACGGACACGACGGTGGCCCTGTTGAGCGAGCAGTCAGGCCGGCGCGAGCAGCAGTTGGCCGAGCAGCAAGCGGCGGATCAGGCCGCGCAGCAGCAGGCTGCACAAGCCGCGCAGCAACAGGCCGCGCAGCAACAGGCCGCCCAGCAGCAGGCGGCGCAGCTTGCCCAGCAGAACGCGGACGCCAACTTCACGGCGCAACATCCGTCCGCCGACAAGCTGGCGGTCCGGGCGCCGGAGGAGACTCAGCAGGCCGCTGCGACGCCGCCGGCCACGACGTCGGCGCCGCAGCAGCCGGCGCCGGCGGAGGATTTCGGCACCGTAATCGCCTCGCTCGAGCCGATCGACGAGTCGTTCGTCGCGGTGAAGCCGGCCAAGGTGCGCAAGCAGCCGAAGGTGACGGCCGACCTCGTGGAGACCCTCAACGTCGGCGACCATGTCGATGTCCTCGGCCGCCTGCCGCAGGAGGACTGGTATCTAGTGGCGCGCGACGGCAAGCCGATCGGCTATGTCGTGATCAGCCAGCTCGGAACGGCGGCGACGGTCGCCGATGCGAACACCGCGCCGGCACAAACGCAGACGGCGCCGCAGCAGCAGGCTCAGACGCAGACGACCGCACAGACGCAGCAGCAGGCCTCGGTCGTCTCGCCCGAACTCGCCTCCCTCGACTACGGGCGCTACTACGCCCTCGTCATCGGCAACAACGGCTACAAGAAGCTGCCGAAGCTCAACACGGCCGTGGAAGATGCCAAGGCGGTCGCCGCGAGCCTCGAGCGCGACTACGGCTTCACCGTCTCCCTGCTGACGGACGCCACCGAGGAGCAGGTCATCGGCGCGCTCGCCGAGTTGCGCCGCACCCTGACGCCGAAGGACAACCTGCTCATCTACTACGCCGGCCACGGCTGGTACGACGACGGCGCCGAGCGCGGCTATTGGCTGCCGGTCGATGCCGTCGCCGACAACCAGGCGCACTGGATCTCGAACGCCGACGTCACGGACGTGCTGAAGGCCATGCAGGCCAAGCACGTGCTTGTCGTGGCCGATAGCTGCTACTCCGGCTCCCTGACGCGCGGCCTCGCCATCGGCTCCGGCAGCTCCAGCTACATCCAGGACATCGTCGGCCGGCGCGCCCGCACGGTGCTCACCTCCGGCGGCCTGGAGCCCGTGCTCGATGCCGGCG
>Ga0335085_10010136_pt1 | contig 14113 bp, 9 predicted proteins | sample Lox_Sample_45_FD_206712 | JGI IMG/M metagenome (GOLD analysis project Ga0335085, IMG submission 206712) | Soil microbial communities from Loxahatchee National Wildlife Refuge, Florida, United States - Lox_Sample_4.5 | ecosystem: Environmental > Terrestrial > Soil > Wetlands | place: USA: Florida...
GATCGAGGTGCTCGGCGCCGACGACCGGCCGGAATGGGACGACCACGCCGTCGCCTCCCAGTTCCGACTCCGCGTGCACTTCCCGCGCGAGGCGGTGGCCGAGGCGGACGCGTTCCGCGAGCCCGGGGCGCGCGAACGCCACGGCCGCCTCGACCTGCGCGACGAGATCGCGCTCACCATCGATCCCGAGGACGCACGCGACCACGACGACGCGCTGTCGCTCCGACTCGCCGGGCCCGGTCGCTGGGAGGTCGGGATCCACATCGCCGACGTCTCGTGGTACGTGCCGGAGGGCGGTCCGCTCGATCTCGAGGCGCGCGAGCGCGCCACCAGCTGCTACCTGCCGGGCGGGGTCGTGCCCATGCTTCCCGAGCGGCTCTCGTCGGATCTGTGCTCGTTGCGCGAGGGCGCCGATCGTCTCGCGCTCACCGCGTTCGCGACGCTCGACGAGAGCGGCGTGCTCCACGAGTACCGTTTCGCCGAGACCGTGATCCGCAGCCGCGCAAAGCTCTCGTACGAGCGCGTCGAACGCGCGCTGCACGGCGGGGAGCCCCTCGAGCACGCGCTGCAGTCCGCGGTCGAGCACCTGATGGCGCTGGCGAGGCGGCTGCGCGAGCGGCGCTTCGCCGTGGGCGCGCTGGCGATCGAGTCACCCGAGGTCAAGGCGGTCGTCGACGCCAACGGCGCGACGATCCGCATCGAGCGGCGGCCGCACCTCGAGAGCCACGAGCTGATCGAGGAGTTCATGCTGCTCGCGAACCGCTGCGTCGGGGAAGCGGGCGCGGTGCGCGGCGCGGGTATGCTGTGGCGGGTCCACGAACCGCCGGCGCTCCACAAGCTCGCCGAGCTCGATGAGACGCTGCGCACGCTCGGACTGCCTCGCCTCGGCCGTGCGCACGATCCCCATCGCGCGCTCCAGGCGCTGCTCGAGGTGCCGCTCGATCCGGGTCCACGGCGGCTGGTGCACCGGCTTGCACTGCGCTCCCTCACCCGCGCGCGCTACTGCGAGCGCGACCTCGGGCACTTCGGGCTCGCGACGCGGGAGTACTGTCACTTCACGTCGCCCATCCGCCGCTACCCGGATCTCCATGTCCACCGCCGGGTTCGCGAGTGGATCCGGGGCGGGCGAGACGGCGCCTGGGATCCGCACGCCAATGCGGTGCTGGCCGTCGAGTGCAGTGCGCGCGAGCAGAACGCCACCGACGCCGAGCGGGAAGCGGTGCGCGTGAAGGCGCTGCGTCACCTCGAAGGGAGACTGGGCGAGCACGCTTCGGGTAGTATCGTGGGGGTCATCCCTCGGGGATTCTTCGTCGAGCTCGACGACGTTCCGGCGGAAGGATTCGTCCGCATCGGGGCCGAGACGGACGAACGGTTCGATCTCGACGCCTCGGGCGTGCGGCTCGTCGGACGCCGCACGCGACGGCGCTTCACGCTGGGCGACGCGGTGCAGGTGACAATCGCGCGCGTGGACGTACCGGCACGGGAATGCGATCTTGCGCTGGACCAATCGGAGACGCGGCCGGGGCGCCGCGCACAACGGAGGGGCGGATGGCGGTGAAGAAGAGCGGCCGGCGCGCGGAGCGCCGCCAGCAACCCCGCGTCGATGCGCGCCTCAGCATGCGCGTCGAGGGCGCTCACGACGGGGCCCAGGCCCAGGTCGTCACGGAGAGCCAGAACATCTCGGCGAGCGGCGTCTACTGCCTGAGCTCGCACTTCCTGCCGCCGCTCTCCAAGGTCCAGCTCACGATCGTGCTGCCGAAGATCCCGGGCACGCCGCGCGCGCAGGAGCTCGTGAAGTGCGACGGCATCGTGGTGCGCTGCGAACCCGCGACGGGCCGGCGCACCGAGGCGCGCTACCAGCTCGCGTGCATGTTCGCGAGCGTCGACCGCTCGCTGCGCGAGCGGCTCGAGGAGTACGTGACGTGGCGCAACCTGCAGGCGCTGCGGGCGGCCGTCGCTCCCCGGCGCAGCGGCGCCGCCGGCGCGGCGGGCAAGCGCAAGCCCCTGCGCGCCACGGCCCGGCGCAAGCCCGCGGCGCGGGCGGGATCACGCGGGGCGGGAGCCCGTCGCGGCGCCCGATGAACGCGCGCGGCCCGGCGGTGAGCCGCGGGCAGCGGCTCGCGGGCCGCTTCACGCCGCCGGGGGACAAGTCGATCACGCATCGCGCCGTGCTCTTCGGTCTGCTCGCGGCAGGCGAGACGGTGATCCACGGCCCGAACGCGGGTGAGGATTGTGCGAACTCGCTCGCCGCAGCCGGGGCGCTCGGCGCCCGCGTCGGGCGCGGGTCCGGCACCTGGACGCTTCGAGGCGCAGGCGGTTCGCTGCGCGCGCCCGACGCCACGATCGACTGCGGCAACTCCGGCACGGCGATGCGACTGCTCGCGGGGATCGCCGCCGGCCAGCCGTTCGCCACCGGGCTCGCCGGCGACGCCTCGCTCTCGCGGCGGCCGATGGCGCGCATCGTGGCGCCGCTGCGCGCGATGGGGGCGCGCATCGAGACGGCGCCGGGCGAACGTCCCCCGCTTCGCATCACGGGGGGCTCGCTGACGGGCCGCGCCCACGTCCTCGAGATCCCGAGCGCGCAGGTGGCGACGAGCGTGCTGCTCGCGGGGCTGCGCGCCTCGGGTGTGACGAGCGTCGAGATCCCGGGGCCAGCGCGCGATCACACCGAACGCATGCTGCCCGCGTTCGGCGTCGGGCTCGAGATCGAGACCCGCGCCAATGGTGGACGGCGCGTCGCCGTTCGAGGCGGTGCGTCGCTGCGCGCAGCCGCGGTCCAGGTCGCGGGGGACTTTTCGGCCGCCGCATTTCTCTTCGTCGCCGCGGCGTGCGAGCCGGGAGCCTCCGTCACCGCGACGGGGGTGAGCCTCAACCCGACGCGCACGGGCCTGCTTGACGTGCTCGAGGCGATGGGCGCGGACGTTCGGATCGAGCGGGCGCACGAGGCCGCGGGCGAGCCCGTCGGCGACGTCACCGTGACCGGCCCCGAGTCGCTCCGCCCGTTCGACGTTCCGGCCGCGTGGGTGCCGCGCCTGGTCGACGAGGTGCCCGCGTGGGCCGTGCTCGCGAGCGCGGCGCGCGGCACGTCCCGGCTCTGCGACGCGGCCGAACTGCGCGTCAAGGAGAGTGACCGGCTCGCGGCGATGGCGCGCGGGCTCGGCGGGTGCGGCATCGCCGTGCGCGAACGCTCCGATGGCCTCGAGGTGACGGGCGGCCAAGCGCACGGGGCCCGCATCGCGGCCGAACTCGACCACCGGATCGTCATGGCGTTCGCGGCGCTGGGCGCGCGGACACCGGACCCGATGCGTTTCGACGACGTCGCGACCGTCGCCACGTCGTTTCCGGGGTTCTTCCGCGTGCTCGCCTCGCTCGGCGCGAGCGTCGAGGACGCCGCGTGAGTTTCGTGGTCACCATCGACGGCCCGTCCGCTGCGGGCAAGAGCAGCACGGCGCGCGCGCTCGCGGAGCGCCTCGGATTTCGCGTGCTCGATACCGGCGCGTTCTATCGCGCGGTCGCGATGAAGGCGCTGCGCGAGGGGCACGCGCTCGACGATGCGGGCGCGGTCGCCCGGCTCGCCGAGAGCTCACGCGTCGAGGTGACGGGCTCGCCCTCGGCCCCGCACGTGCTCCTGGACGGCGCCGACGTGACCGACGCGATCCGCACCCCGCCGGTGAGCGAGGCGGCGTCGCGCGTCGCGGCGCTGCCCGAGGTGCGTCGCCGGCTGGTCACCTGGCAGCGCGCGATGGCCGAGACCGCGCCGCTCGTGGGGGAGGGCCGCGACCTCGGAACCGTCGTCTTTCCGGATGCGGACGTGAAGATCTACCTCGACGCCGACCTCGCCACGCGCGCCGAACGCCGCACGCGGGAGCTGCAGTCGCGCGGGATCGCCGCGGTGCTCGCGGAGGTGCGCGAGGATCTCGAGCGGCGCGACGAGCGTGACCGCACCCGCGCCGACAGCCCGCTCAGACCCGCTCCCGGGGCGCACATCGTCGACACGTCCGGGCTCGATCTCGCCCGCCAGGTCGAGCTCGTGCTGGCGGTCGTCCGGGCTCACCCGCGCTGCCCGCAGGCGGCAGGGAGCGGCTAGACTGGCGCTTGCGGCGGCCCAGGGGCGCGGGGGAACGGCCGACGGGAATGCCCGTTCGCGGGCGCGTGCGATTAGGAGATCCGGTGGGACTGTTCTATAGTGCGACCCGGTCTTTGCTAAGTGGGCTCGTGGGGGCCCTCAGCGGCTGGGAGGTTCGCGGGCGCGAAAGCATACCGCGCTCGGGCGGCCTGATCGTGGCCTCGAACCACATCTCGTTCTGGGATCCGCCGCTGGTGGGCACGGCTGCCGTGCGGGAGCTGCACTTCCTCGCCAAGGAGGAGCTGTTCCGCCCGCCGGTGTTCGGGGCGCTGATCCGCCGCTACAACGCCATTCCGATCCGGCGTGGCATGGCGGACCTGAGTGGCCTCTCCCGCGCGCTCGACGTGCTGAAGGCTGGCGGCGCGCTCATCCTGTTTCCGGAAGGGAGCCGGATGCGCGACGGTGAGCTTCATCCGGCTCGTCCCGGAGTCGGCATGCTGGCGGTGAACGCGGACGCCGTTGTGGTGCCCTGCTTCATCTCCGGCAGCGACCGGGCGCGCCGGTGGCTGGTGCGGGCAACGCGCTTGCGCGTGTGGTTCGGCCAACCGAGGACGTGGCGGGAATTGGCGGGCGAGTTCGCGAATCAGCCGCCGGGACGAGCGCTCTACCAGGGCGTCAGTGATGGCGTGATGCGCGAGATCGCGGCGCTCAAGACGCAACAGCTGAATCCGGTTTCACGCGGAGCGGCCTGAGCTGCTCCCTTATTCCACATCGCAGGAGGTTTCTCGTCCCATGCTGGAGACCACCGAAAATCACCCCAACCCCGTCGTGACGACGCGACGGGCACCCGCGCTTCCCCTCGTCCCGATCAACTACGACGACGAGGAGGAGCTCACGCTCGAACAGCGCGAGGCGATGTTCGGGCAGTACGAAGAGTCCATGCGCTCGATCGGGGAAGGCGAGATCGTGCGCGGCAAGGTGCTGTCGATCGACGACAAGGACGTGCTCGTCGACGTCGGCTTCAAGAGCGAAGGCATCATCTCGCTGAGCGAGTTCCCCGATCCGTCGAGCATCCACGTCGGGGACGTGCTCGAGGTGTTCCTGGAGAAGATGGAGAACCAGGACGGCCTCGTCGTGCTCTCGAAGCAACGCGCGGACTTCGTGCGGGTCTGGGACCGGGTCAAGGAGGCGCACGACAACGGCCAGGTGGTCGAAGGCAGGCTCATCCGCAAGATCAAGGGCGGCGTCGTGGTCGACCTCTACGGCGTCGAGGCGTTCCTGCCCGGCTCGCAGATCGCGCTGCGCCAGGTGCAGAACGTCGACGCGCTGCTCGGCCAGAGCGTCTCGGTCAAGATCATCAAGCTCAACAAGCGCCGCCGGAACATCGTGGTGTCGCGCCGCGCCGTGCTCGAGGAGGAGCGCGACCGCATGAAGGCCACGATCCTCAAGGACCTCGCGAAGGATCAGATCCGCGAGGGCGTGGTCAAGAACATCACCGACTTCGGGGCCTTCGTGGACCTGGGCGGCATCGACGGCCTGCTCCACATCACCGACATGTCATGGGGCCGCGTCCAGCACCCCTCCGAGCTCGTCAAGATCGGTGACAAGGTGCGCGTCAAGGTGCTCAACTTCGACCCCGAGAAGGAGCGCATCTCGCTCGGCCTGAAGCAGCTCGAGTCCTACCCGTGGGAAGGGGTGGACGAGAAGTACAAGGTCGGCGATCGCATCAAGGGCAAGGTCGTCTCGATCACCGACTACGGTGCGTTCATCGAGCTCGAAAAGGGGATCGAGGGCCTGATCCACGTCTCGGAGATGTCCTGGACGCGCCACGTGCGACACCCCTCGAAGGTCGTCAACATCGGCGACATCATCGAGGCGGTGGTGCTCAAGGTCGACAAGGCGAACGAGAAGATCTCGCTCGGCCTGAAGCAGGTGGAGCCCGATCCGTGGCTCACGCTCGATGCCAAGTACCCGCCCGGCATGCGCGTCAAGGGCAAGGTTCGCAACCTGACCAACTTCGGCGCCTTCGTCGAGCTCGAAGAGGGCATCGACGGGCTCGTGCACGTCTCCGACATGTCGTGGACCAAGCGCGTCGCGCACCCGAGCGAAGTGCTGAAGAAGGGCGACGCGGTCGAGGTCGTGGTGCTCTCGATCGACAAGGAGCACCGCCGCATCAGCCTCGGTTTGAAGCAGGTGTCGGACGACCCGTGGCCGCAGCTCGCGGAGAAGTTCCCTCCGGGCATGGAGCTGACGGGCACGGTCAACCGACTGTTCGACCGCGGTGCGATCGTGGACCTGGGCAACGGCATCGAGGGCTTCATTCCGCTCTCGCAGCTCGGCATCGACGAGCTCAAGCGGCCTGACGACGCGTTCGAGGTGGGCGAGACGCTGACGATGAAAGTGACGCGCGTGGACGTTCCGAACCATCGGCTCATCCTGAGCGTCAAGGCGTGGCTCACCGAGCAGGACGACATCGCGCTCGCGGAGTGGACCTCGAAGCGCAACCAGGTGAGGGCGCGCATCGCGGCCAATCCTCCCGCGACCGAGACGGTGCCGCCGCGCGGCAAGGACGAGGATCTCGGCGAGGAGTAATCCGTTCCGGACTCCTGGATCTCGACGGGCGGCTCCTCGCGGGGCCGCCCGCTCGCTTTCGGACCGCGGCCCTCGCGGCGGACCGGCGCGGGGCCGCGCCTCGAGCCCACGACCTGCGGGGCGCGCGTGCTGGCGACGCCCGCGCGCCGCCCGTAAGATCGCGCCACGATGCGTCGCGCCCTGCCCCTCTGGATCCTCCTTGCCGCCCTCGCGGCGCCCGCGCACGCCGCGCTGGACGACGTCTGGCGCAGCGTGCCGACGGGCGTCCCGGCCGACAGCCTGGGCCGCGTACTGGGCGGACTCGAGTCGCGCACGCCCCCCGGCGTTGGCCAGGGCGAGATCGCGTACGCACTCGGTGCATTCCACTACGCACGCGGCGAATACGTGCAGGCGCTCGCGGCGTTCGAGCGCGCCGGCGTGCGCCTCGTGGGCGAGGAACGGCTGACCGCGCGCTACTTCGCCGGGCTCTCGCTCCTTGCGGTGGGAGCGTTCGCCGAAGCACGGCCCGTGTTCGACGAGGTGGCGCGCGCGGGCGGTGAGCGGTCCGCGCTCGCAAAGCTCGCACTCGCCCAGTGCTGGGATGCCGCCAACCGTCCCGAGCAGGCCTACGCCGAGCTCCGCGAACTGCTCGCCGGCGCACCCGGCGAAGCCGGGCCGGCCGCGCTCGAGCGCTTCGCCGAGCTGGCGATGCGCTTCCATCGTGACGACGAGGCGCACGCCGCGCGCGAGCGCCTCGCGCGCGACTATCCGCGCAGCATCGAGGCCGCGCGCCTGCCCGTCGCCGCCCCGCGGTCGGGCGCGCGATGAGTCGCACGCTCGAGACGGCGAACGCCTCGCCCTCCGCGGCGCGCACGCCGCTCATGCGCCAGTACCTCGCGAGCAAGGACGAGCACCCGGACGCGTTCCTGTTCTTCCGGCTGGGCGACTTCTACGAGATGTTCTTCGACGATGCCGTGCGCGGCGCGCAGCTCCTGGGGCTCACGCTCACGTCGCGCAACAAACAGGATCCCGACCCGATCCCGATGTGCGGCCTCCCCTGGCACCAGCGCGACGCCTACGTCGCGCGGCTGCTGCGGCTCGGCCACAAGGTCGCGATCTGCGACCAGCTCGAAGAGCCCGCGCAGGCGAAGGGCATCGTGCAGCGCGGCGTCACCGAGGTGCTGACGCCGGGCTCGGTCACGCAGGACGCGTTCCTCGACGCCGCGAACCACAACTGGCTGGGCGCCGTCTGGCCCGACGCGGCGCGCGTCGGGCTGTGCTTCGCCGACGCCTCGACCGGCGAGGTGCGTCTCGTCGAGGCGCCATGGGCGGAAGCCGGAGCGATCGTGCAGCGCGTGCCGGCCGCGGAGTGGCTGCTGCCGGACGGCGTCGAGGGCCTGGCCGCCGACCGGCTGGAGTCGCTGCTCGCGGGGCTCCCGGGCGCCCGCAGCCGCGCGCCGTCCACCCGCTTCGGCGACGCATCGCTCGTCGCGAGGCGGTTCGGGGAGTCGCGTGCAGCCGGGTTTGCCGACCTGCCGCTCGCGCTCGCGGCCACGGCCGGCGCGCTCGACTACCTCGACCGCACGCAGGGCGGCGCGGCGACGCAGATGTCGCGGATCGAACGCTGGAGCGAGCAGGCGACGCTTCGCGTCGACGCGGCGACGGCCCGCCATCTCGAGCTCTTCACCGCGCAGCCGGGCGGCGATCCACGCCACACGCTCTGGCACCACGTGCAGCTCACGCTCACCGCGCCCGGCACGCGTCGGCTCCGCGGCTGGCTCGAGCGTCCGCTGGTCTCGCCCGACGAGATCCGCCTGCGCCAGGACGCGGTCGCGGCCTGGCTCGCGAGCGGGGGCGCACGGGCCTCGTTCCGCGACGGGCTGCGCGGGCTCGCGGACCTCGAACGACTCGCGGCCCGCGTGGCGGGCGAGCGCGCGACGCCGCGCGAGCTCGGTGCGCTTCGCGACACGCTCGCGCGGCTGCCCGAGCTCGTCCGGGAGCTGGCGGCCGGCGGCGTGGCGTTCGCCACGGCCTGCGCGGCGCTGGAGGTTCCGGTCGCGTTGCGCGAGCGGCTCAAGCGCGCGCTCGTCGAGGAGCCCCCGCCGTCGAGCCGAGAGGGGGCCGTCGTTCGAAGCGGGTACGACGTGGTGCGCGACGAGCTCGACGATCTGGCGCACTCGGGCAAGCGCTGGATCGCCGAGCTCGAGGCTTCCGAGCGCGCGCGCGCGAACATTCCGAGCCTCAAGGTCGGCTACAACCGCGTCTTCGGCTACTACCTCGAGGTCACGAACGCGCACCGCGAGCGCGTGCCCACGGACTACGAGCGGCGCCAGACCCTCACGCACGCCGAGCGCTACGTGACGCCCGGCCTCAAGGCGCGCGAGAGCGAGGTGCTCGCGGCCGAGGACAAGCTCCGCGCCCGCGAGCACGAGCTTTTCGTCGAGCTGCGCCGCTTTGCCGTGGAGTTCGTGCCGGCGCTCCTCGCGGCCGGCGAGATGCTCGGCCGGCTCGATGCCGAGTGCGCGCTCGCCGAGGCCGCCTCGCGCTACGACTGGACGCGCCCGGTCGTCGAGGATTCCGACCGGCTGAGGATCGTGGCGGGGCGGCATCCGGTCGTCGAGCGACTGCTGCCGCGCGGCGAGTTCGTGCCGAACTCGCTCGAGCTGGACGGCGCCTCGCGCCAGATCCTGCTGCTCACCGGGCCCAACATGGGCGGCAAGAGCACCTATCTGCGCCAGACCGCGCTCATCGTGCTGCTCGCGCAGTGCGGCTCGTGGGTGCCGGCGGACGCCGCCGTGATCGGGGTCGTCGACCGGCTGTTCACGCGCGTCGGTGCGGCCGACCGACTCGGCGCGGGCCAGAGCACGTTCATGGTCGAGATGTCGGAGACGGCCGAGATCCTCCGCTCGGCGACGTCACGCTCGCTCGTCCTGCTCGACGAAATCGGGCGCGGCACCGCGACCTACGACGGGCTCGCGCTCGCGTGGGCCGTGACCGAGCACCTGCACGCGGCAACGAGGGCGCGCCCGCGCACCGTGTTCGCGACCCACTACCACGAGCTGACCCAGCTGTCCGCGACGCTCTTCCGGCTCGCCAACGTTCACGTGAGTGCTCGGGAGTGGGGCGAGGGCGTCGTGTTCCTGCACCGCATCGCGGAAGGCCCGGCGGATCGCTCGTACGGCATCCACGTCGCGCGGCTCGCCGGGCTCCCCGAGAGCGTGCTCGCCCGCGCGCGCACGGTGCTCGCCGAGCTCGAATCGGAGCGTACCGTCGAGCACCTGGACGGTGGGCCGGCTCCGCGCCAGGGGCGGCGCCCGGCCTCGCACGCGCCGCTTCCGCTCTTCGAGACCGCGCCGGATCCGGGTTCGCCGACTCCGGCCCGCCCGGTTCATCCGCTCGTCGGCGAGCTCGCAGCGCTCGATCCCGACGCGATGACGCCGCTGCAGGCGCTCGAAAAGCTCGCCGAGTGGAAACGTCGCTTCGGAGCGTAGCGAGCGGCAGGGCGTCGGCCCGTGGCGCGCGTGACGCTCGTCCGCCGCGCGCGAGGCCGCGTGACGTTCTGCGGCAGCAGCCGGGCTCTGTCCGAGAACAGAGTTGCTAGTGCAACTCGTAGAGCCAGACGAAGACGTAGAAGCCCTGAAGCACCACGAGCGTCGCGACGCTCAACGCCACGAGCAGCGCCCATGCGCGTGCGGTCAGGCGCGCGGCGAGGGCCGCCGTGCCCGCGAGCAGCAGCGGCACGTAGGTCATCCAGAGCCGCGCCGCCTCGCCCTTCGTCCTGCCGGTCAGATCGAGCAGCACGAGCACGACGAGCGCCGCGGCCGGGAGGGCGTCGGCCGGAGCCAGCGAGGCGCGGCGCGCGGCGGCGAGGCGCTCGCGCCACGGCGTCGCGAGTGCCATCCACGCCGCGAGCGGGAAGCCGATCGCGAGGGTGAGGTCGAGCGGATCGAGCCAGGCCCAGAGCGCGAAGGTGCGGTGCGCGAGGATCAGGCGGTGCTGCTCCATCGCCACGCTCCAGAGCCGCAGCGGCTCGAGGCCCAGGGCCTGCGCCAGTACCGCGAGCGCGAGCGTCGGCGCGAGGAAGCCCGCGAGCCGCACGCCGAGGCGCTGAGCTCCCGTGGCCGGCGCACGCGCCGAGAGCGCGCCCTCGGCGGGCGCGACGAGCAGCAGGGCGAGGTTTCCGAACGAGAGTGCGACGAGGCCCGCGACGAGGATCCCCGCCGGCAGTGCGAGCCATGCGCGTCGCCGCGAGGCCATCCACGCGGCGAAGGCGAGCGCCGCGCAGCTCGGGTAGAGCACGTCGACGTCGGGGAAGAAGAGGTGGGGAGCGGCGAGGAGCGCGGCGAGGCCTGCGATGCCCAGCGCGGGCTCGCCCGCGCCGGCGGCCCTCGCGAGCAGCCACGTCGCGGCGGGCAGCGCCAGCAACGAAAGGAGGAGCGCGCCCGTCAGCAGCCCCAGCGCGCGCTGCTCCGGCGGCGAGAGCGGGCGTTCGGCGACGTCGGCGGCGAGTCGCGCCGCCGCCGCGGGCTCGGCCCCCACGGCGCGAAGTGCGACGCGCGAGGCGGCCGCGGAGCCCGCACCACCCAAGCGCACCGCCGTGCGGAACGCGAGCGGCCAGCCCGGCGGATGCGTGCGCGCGTGCATCGGGAAGCCGGCCAGCGAATCGGCGTAGCTTCGGAGCAGGGGGCGCCCGGCCGTGCGCGCCGCAACCTGAAGGAAGCTCGTGTTGATCTCGCTCGCGAGCGCGGCGGAGGCCTTGTCCGGACCGTAGTGCTCGACGTCGGCGAGCCCGCGGACGAGCAGCAGTGAGGCGAGCGTGACGAGCGCGAGGGCGGCGAGCGTCCGGCGAGCGCGGGCGAGGGGCGGCACGGCGAGCAGCGCTGCGCACGCGGCGGCCGACTGCGCGAGCCCGGCGAGAAGCCGCGCGCGCGGCACGTGCGGCAGCATCGCCCACCAGCTCCAGCTGTTCTCGCCGGGCCAGCCCAGCGGCAGCACGCGCACGAGCAGGCCGGCCAGCGCGCCGAGCGAGAACACCGCGACGACGGCGAGCCGCGAAGTCCCGCGTCCGAGCGCGACGAGCGCGAGCGAGAGCAGCGCGGGCCAGCCCGCCGCGTAGCCGAGCGCGGCCATCCCCGTCTTGACGCCGAACTGTCGCGTCGCAAGCGCGGTGAGCGAGACAAGCGTCGAGCCGAGCCACGCGGCGGCGAGCCCCGTACGCACACCGGGCGCCGAGGGCGTCCGGTCGGGCACGAGCGCCAGCGCCCCGCCACCGATCGCCGCGAGCGCGAACCCGAACGCCGCGCCCGCGAGCCCGGCGTGCCCGACGAGCGCGGGGGCGAGGCGCGCGAGCGGTCCCGGCAGGGCGCGCGTCAGCGTCGGCGCGACATCGGACGCGGCCAGGCCGGCGAACACCCGGCGCGCGAGCGCCGCGCCGGCGAGAGCGGCGATGGCGGGCGCCGTTGAAGCGAGCGCCCGGCCCGGTCTCACCGCACGCCCTCGAGCACCTCGAGGCAGTTCTCGTAGCGTCCAAACGACGGCATGAGGTAGACGCCGTTGGCGTGCGCGCGGCAGGCGTGCAGCAGCTCGCGCGCGAGTTCGACGCCGACCTTCTGGCCTTCGTTGCCCGCGTCGTGCAGCCGGCGGCGGATGGGCTCGGGCACCTGGATCCCGGGCACCTCGTTGTGCAGGAACTCCGCGTGGCGGAACGACTGGAGCGGGAGGATGCCGATCAGGATCGGAATGCTCGGCATTCCGCCCAGCCGCTCGAGGAAGCGTTCCCACGCCCCGACCTCGTAGACCGGCTGCGTCATGACGAACTGCGCGCCCGCCTCGAGCTTGTGGCGGAAGTGCTCGAGCTCGTGGTCGAGTCGTTCGGCTGTCGGATTCACGGCGCACCCGATCGCGAAGTTGGTCGGCGCGCCGATCGACGTGCCGGCCTCGTCCACGCCCTGATTCATCTTCCTCACGATCCCGATCAGGCCCACGGAGTCCGTGTCGTAGACCGCCGTCATGTTCGGGTAGTCGCCCATGCTCGGCGGATCGCCGGTCAGGCACAGGATGTTGCGCAGGCCCACCGCGTGAGCGCCAAGCAGGTCGCTCTGAAGCCCCATCAGGTTCCGGTCGCGCGTCGTGTAGTGGAGGATGATCTCCGTCCGCGGCAGCAGCGTGTGGAACTGGTAGGCGAGCGACGCTGCGCTCATCCGGATCCTTGCCATGGGCGAGTCGGCGATGTTGATGCAGTCGACGCCGCGCGCCGCCATGAGCTTTGCGCCGGCGATGACCTTGCTCGTGTTGACGCCGCGCGGCGGATCGATCTCGACGCTCACGACGAACTTCGTGCGCAGCTGACGCAGCAGCGAGGGCACTTCGGGATCCGCGGGGCCCGACTCGGGTGGCGCCTTGTCGACGATGCGGATCTCCGCGCCCAGCGGGAGCTGCTCCGCCGGCAGGTGCGAGCGCAGCCGCTCGCGCATCGCGCGAACGTGCGCGGGCGTGGTGCCGCAGCACCCGCCGACGATGCGCGCGCCGAGCGCGACCGCACGCGCGGCGAATTCGCCGAAGTACTCCGGGCTGGAGAGGTAGACATAACGCCCCTCGACGAACTGGGGCAGGCCGGCGTTCGGCATGACCGAGACCGGCGCGCCGTCGGCCGCCGCGATGAGGTCCTCGATGACCTCGAGGGTCGGCTGCGGTCCGACGCCGCAGTTGACGCCGATCACGTCCGCGCCCGCCTGGCGCAGCGCGCGGGCGACGAGCGGGGGCGTGTGGCCGTAGCGCGTGCGTCCGTCGAGGCCGAACGTCATCTGCGCGACGATTGGCACGTCGCGCGTGACCGAGCGCACGATGCGCAGCGCCAGCAGCACCTCGTTGAGATCCTGGAACGTTTCGAGCACGAACACGTCGAGACCGCCCTCGAGCAACCCCTCCGCCTGCGCGCGGAACGCCGCCTCGGCCTCGGCGACCGACACGAGCCCGAACGGCTCGAGCGGCCGTCCGAGCGGACCCATCGAGCCCGCGACGAAGGCCGGCGTTCCGGCGGTCTCGCGCGCGTTGCGCGCGAGCTTGACGCCCTGGCGGGCGATGACGTGCGTGCGCTCGGCGAGACCGTGCGACGCGAGGCGCACGGCGTTCGCACCGAACGTGTTCGTCTCGATCAGCTCCGCCCCCGCGGCGAGGTACTCGCGGTGAATGGCCTCGACCATCGCGGGCTGGCTCGCGTTGACCTCGTCGAAGCAGCGCTCGTAGGGGATTCCGCGCTCGAACAGCAGCGTTCCCATCGCGCCGTCGGCGAGCAGCGGGCCCTGCGCAAGGCGGGCGAGGAACGGAGAGCCGGGCATGGTGCACGCCACCATACGGGGCCGCTTTCCGAGCGGCAAGAGGCCGGCCTGCGAGTGTCGGACGCGGCGCAGGCCGCGACGGGCGCGGCGCCGCGTCGTTCCGCGCACCCGAACGGTCTGCTAAGGTGCGAAACGTGAA
>Ga0335085_10010137_pt1 | contig 14112 bp, 7 predicted proteins | sample Lox_Sample_45_FD_206712 | JGI IMG/M metagenome (GOLD analysis project Ga0335085, IMG submission 206712) | Soil microbial communities from Loxahatchee National Wildlife Refuge, Florida, United States - Lox_Sample_4.5 | ecosystem: Environmental > Terrestrial > Soil > Wetlands | place: USA: Florida...
GGCGGGACTGACGCTGGCGAAGGCGACCATCGGCCTGCTCACCGGTTCGCTCGCCATTGTTTCGGAAGCCGGCCACGCCCTCATCGATCTCGCCGCCACGGTCCTGACCTATGTCGCCGTTCGTGTCTCCGGCAAGCCGGCCGACGCCGAGCACCAATACGGCCACGGCAAGGTGGAAAGCATCGCCGCGCTCGCCGAAACGGCGATCCTGTTTCTGCTCGCGGTCGCGGTCATCGCCGAAGCGGTGCAACGTCTTGTCGGCGCGCAGGCCTCTGCGGTCGAAGCCACGGCCGCCGCCTTCGCCATCATGGCGGCCTCGATCGCCGTCGATTTTTTTCGCGCTCGGACGCTGGCGCGGGTGGCCGCGACCACGTCGAGCCAGGCGCTCGAAGCCGACGCACTGCATTTCCGTACCGACATGTGGTCGTCGATCGCGGTCCTGATCGGGCTTGCCGGCGTCGCGCTCGGCTATCCTCAGGCCGACGCCGCCGCAGCCCTCGTCGTCGCCGTCTTCATCTGCGTCGCCGGCTGGCGGCTCGGGCGCCGCACCATCGACACGCTGACCGACACGGCGCCGGCGGGCGTCAGCGAGCGCGTAGCGGCGATCGCCCACGGCGTGCCCGGCATCGTCGGCGTCGAGCGGGTGCGCGTACGGCCGGCCGGCGCTGTTTTGTTCATCGATCTTGCGGTCGGAGTCAGCCGCACGCTGCCGCTCGACCGCGTCGCCACCATCAAAGAGCGCCTTGCCCAGGCCGTGCACGCCGATTTCCCCACGGCCGAGGTCACCATCACCACCGAACCGCGCGCGCTTGACGACGAAACGGTGCGCGAGCGCGTCATGCTGATCGCGCGCAACCGCGGTCTGGCCGTGCACCATGTCGCGGTGCAGGCCCTTGCCGGTCGGCTTTCCGTATCGCTCGATCTCGAAGTCGAAGGCACGCTGCCGCTGGCGGCTGCCCACGACACCGCGAGCCGGCTCGAGGAGGCGATCCGCGATGAACTCGGGCCTCAGGTCGAAGTCGAAACGCATATCGAGCCGCTCCCGGCGCTGCTCCTCGCCGGGCGCGACGCCACCGCCACGCGCGCCGCCGAAATCGGTGATGCGCTGGCCGCGCTCGCCGCCGAAATCGCCGGACTGGGCGAGGTGCACGACGTGCGCGTGCGCCAGACCGCGGAAGGCGAAATCGTCAACTTTCACTGTCGCGTCGATCCGACGCTGTCGGTGAGCGCGGTCCACGATCTGGTTGACGCCGCCGAGCACGGCCTGCGCCGGCGCTTTCCAGCCATCGCGCGCGTCGTCGGCCATGCCGAACCGCGGCGGTAAGATTCAGGGAATAATCGCCGCTGCGCCCTCGAAGCGGCCGGCACGCAAATCGGCCAGCGCCGCATTGGCATCGACAAGCCGGTAGCGCGTCACCTGCATCTTGATGCCGACACGCGGGGCGAGCGCCAAAAACTCGTAGGCGTCGCGCCGGGTGAGATTGGCGACCGACAGGAGCTGACGCTCTTCCCACATCAGCCGATAGGGAAAGCTCGGAATATCGGACATGTGGATGCCGCCGCAGACCACGCGGCCGCCCTTCTTCACCGCGGCGAGCGCGGCGGGCACCAGCGCGCCGACCGGAGCGAAAATGATGGCCGCGTCGAGCGGCTCCGGCGGCGGCTGGTCCGACCCGCCGGCCCAGACCGCGCCGACCGCACGGGCGAAGTCCTGCGAAGCTTTGTCGCCGGGGCGAGTAAACGCGTAGACCCGCCGGCCCTGCCAAACTGCGACCTGCGCCAAGATATGGGCCGCGGCGCCGAAGCCGTAGAGACCGAGCGTGGTGCCCTCGCCGGCCATTCGGTAACTGCGCCAGCCGATCAGGCCTGCACACAAAAGCGGCGCTGCCTCGGCAGCGTCGATTGCCGGCGGCAGCGGAAACGAAAACCGCGCATCCGCCACGGTATGCGTCGCATAGCCGCCGTCAACGGTATAGCCGGTGAACACCGGCGAATCGCACAGGTTCTCGCGCCCCGAGCGGCAATAAGGACAGGTGCCGCAGGTCCCGCCAAGCCACGGCACTCCCACCCGCTGCCCAAGCGTAAAGCCGCTCCCGCCCGGGCCCAGAGCCGCGACATGGCCGACGATCTCGTGGCCAGGCACGATCGGCAGCTTCGGATTCGGCAATTCGCCATCGACGACGTGCAGGTCAGTGCGGCAGACCCCGCAGGCTTCGATCTCGACCAGGACTTGGCCGTCACCTGGCCGTGGAATCGGGCGCTCGCGAAGCACCAGCGGCGTCCGCGGCCGATCGAGCACCATCGCACGCATGAGCGTCATATGATCTTTCATCGCAGCAGGACCGCAAGCTTTCAATTGGCGCGCAAAGCTTCTACATCAAGCCGATGATGCGCACCGAAGAACCGCGTCCAATCCGCCTCAAGGATTACCGCCCGTCCGATTGGCTCATCGAAACCGTGGACCTCGACGTATCGCTCAACGCCACCGCGACGCGGGTGCGGTCCAAGCTCAAGCTGAAGCCGAACGGCGGCGGCCCACCCGCGCCGCTCGTGCTCGATGGCGAGGACTTGAACCTGCGGTCGCTGACGCTCGACGGCAAGCCGCTGCCGGAAGGCGCTTTTCTCGCCACTGCCGAGCGGCTGACCATCGCCCAGCCGCCGAACCGGCCGTTCGAGCTCGCAATCGAGACGGTCATCGACCCGGCCAACAACACCCAGCTCATGGGGCTTTATCGCGCCGGCGCCACCTATTGCACGCAATGCGAAGCCGAGGGCTTCCGCCGCATCACCTACTTCCTCGACCGTCCGGACGTCATGGCGGTCTACACCACGCGGATCGAGGCCGACAAAGACGAAGCGCCCGTCCTGCTCGCCAACGGCAATCTCGTCGCACAGGGCGACGTGCCCGGCACCAACCGGCATTTCGCGGTTTGGCACGACCCGTTCAAGAAGCCTTGCTATCTGTTCGCGCTCGTCGGCGGCAAGCTCGGCTGCGTCGCCGACACCTTCACCACCATGTCGGGGCGCCAGGTTGCGCTGCGCATCTACGTCGAGCCCGGCAAGGAGGAGCGTTCGCTCTACGCCATGGACAGCCTCAAACGCGCCATGGCGTGGGACGAGGCGGCGTTCGGGCGCGAATACGATCTCGATATTTTCATGATCGTCGCGGTGTCCGCCTTCAACATGGGCGCGATGGAGAACAAGGGCCTCAACATCTTCAACGACAAATACGTGCTCGCCTCGCCGGCGACGGCGACCGATACCGACTACGCCCATATCGAGGCGGTGATTGCCCACGAATACTTCCACAACTGGACCGGCGACCGCATCACCTGCCGCGACTGGTTTCAACTCTGCCTCAAGGAGGGTCTGACCGTCTTCCGCGACGAGGAATTTTCCGCCGACCAGCGTTCGCGCGCGGTCGAGCGCATCAGCGACGTGCGCGCGTTGCGTTCGCACCAGTTCGTCGAGGATGCCGGCCCGCTGGCGCACGCGGTGCGGCCCGAGCTCTACCATGAGATCAACAACTTCTACACGACCACGGTCTACGACAAGGGCGCCGAAATCGTGCGCATGATCAAGGTTCTGCTCGGGCCGGAACTGTTTCGCCGGGGCATGGACCTCTATTTCACCCGCCACGACGGCGAGGCTGCGACCGTCGAGCAATTCGTGCAATGCTTTGCCGATGTGAGCGGCCGCGACTTCACGCAGTTCATGCGCTGGTACAGCCAAGCCGGCACGCCCGAGATCGTGGCCGCGCCGCGTTACGATGCCCGCGCCAAGACCTACCGCCTCGACATCACGCAGAGGGTTCCGCCCACTCCCGGCCAGCCGGAAAAAGCGCCGTTGCTGATCCCGCTCGCAGTCGGCCTGGTCGGCAAAGGAGGCGCCGCCCTGCCGCTCATGCTCGACGGCCGCCCGCTCGATCGCGACGTTCTCGAAGTGACGGCGCCCAGCCACAGCTTCGTCTTCACCGGCATCGCCGAGCCGCCGGTGCTGTCGCTCAATCGCGGCTTCTCCGCGCCGATCAAACTCATCCTGCCGATCGAGCCCGCCGATCTGCGTTTCCTCGCTGCCCACGATTCCGATTCCTTCAATCGCTGGCAGGCCGTGCAGGTTCTGGCGATGTCGCTTCTCACCGGCAATGTGGCTGCGCTGCGCCGCGGCGAGGCTGCGCGCGACGACGACGGCCTCATTGCCGCGCTTGCCGCGATCCTTGCGGACGCGAGCCTCGAGCCCGCCTTCGTCGCGCTCGCGTTGATCCCGCCGAGCGAGGCCGATATCGCGCGCGAGATCGGTCGCGACGTCGATCCCGATGCCATCTGGGCCGCGCGCCGGCATCTGCGCGCCGCGATCGGCGGCCGCCTCGGACCGGCGCTCGCCGATACCTACGGCCGCATGATCACGCCTGGCCCGTACCGGCCGGACGCCGCCAGCGCCGGACGTCGCGCGCTCAAGAACCTCTGCCTGGATTTGCTGGCGGCGACGCAGGCAGCAGCCGCCCTTGCCAGAGCGTTTATGCAATATCAGAGCGCCGACAACATGACCGACCGCATGGCGGCGCTGGAGACGTTGACGTTGTACGACCGGCCCGAACGCGCCCAGGCGCTGGACGACTTCTACAGACGCTATGCCGACGATCCGCTGATCATCGACAAATGGCTCGCCCTGCAGGCGGCCATCCCCGAACCGGCAACGCTCGATCGGGTGCGCGCGCTCACATCGCATCCGGCTTTTTCCATGGCTAATCCCAACCGGGTGCGGGCTCTGATCGGCTCGTTCGCGCAAGTAAACCATACCCAGTTCAACCGGATCGACGGCGCCGGCTATGACTTTGTTGCCGACACTCTGCTCGCGCTCGATCCCAAGAATCCGCAAGTGGCCGCTCGCTTGATGGGCGCTTTCCGATCGTGGCGCGCGCTGGAACCGATGCGTCGGGCACGCGCGGAATCGACGTTACGGCGTGTGGCGGCGGCACCTGGACTATCGCGCGACGTTGCCGACATCGTCGCCCGCACGCTGGCGGATAGCTGAGCCGCGCCGCGACTAGGCACTGGCAGGGGCATGCCGACGATGGCTGACAATCAAGTCGCCAAGGCAAGAGTGCGGGTCAGGGCGCTCCTGGTGAGCGACCGCATCGACACGTCGAATCTTGAACACGATGGCGTCGTCTCGACGGCGCCGCTGACGCTAAAGTTCGGCGCCGAGGGGCTGGTAACGCTGTTTCGGTACGGCGTCATCGTCACCATCGGACTGAGTGCAGAACAGGAAGCGCAAGTGCTGCGCGGCCTCCAACCGCGCCTGATCCGGCCAGTCGATCCGCCTGAAGAAGAAACAGCGCTGATCGAGATCGCTCCGGACAGGGATGAGCAAATCCTTCCCGGCGGACCGATCCTCCTCAAGACCGTGACGCCGGAGCACCTGATCGTCACCGCTTACGCGTTATCGAAGAGCGTCGTGCTGGCGCGCGACGAGCGCGAAGTGGCGGCGGTCTTCGAAGTGGTCGAGCCATTGGCCCGGCAGCTCGCCGAGCACGGCCACACCTTTGCCGGCCGCCGCGCCATCCTCAAGCATATCGGCAATGCCTTGCTGGTGCAGCATCGCGTGTCCGGCCGCGTGGCGGTGGCGGAAAAGCCGGACGTGGTCTGGGATCGTCCAGATCTCGACCGGCTCTACGCACGGCTGGAGGACGAATACGAACTGCAGGAGCGCGCCGAGGCGCTGGCCCGCAAACTCAAGGTCATCGCCGATACCGCGGAAGTTCTCACCGACATCATCGACACGAGGCGAACGCTGCGGCTCGAGATCATCATTGTGATCCTCATCGCCATCGAACTGGTCATCGCCGGTTATCAGGCGCTGACGATGCATTGACGGCCGCAGCGCGTGTCGGCGTTGCTATTGCACATGGCGCGATCGAGCCGTTAGCCTGACGCGTTCCCTTAACCGCCAGGCGGAGGCCGGTATGCGCTTCGAGACGCTTGTCTACACGACGGACGGCGCGGTCGCCACGATCACGCTCAATCGCCCGAACCAACTCAACACCATCGTGCCGCCGATGCCGGACGAATTCGAAGCGGCGATCAATCTCGCCACCAGGGACGCAGCGATCAAGGTCATCATCTTGCGCGGCGCGGGGCGTTCGTTCTGCGCCGGTTATGATTTCGGCGAAGGCTTCCACCTCTGGGACGAGCACATCAATAGCAACGGCGTCTGGGATTCGGGCAAGGACTTCGCCTGGGCGACGGCGCCGGTGTCGGCGCCGACGCAGAAGTTCATGAGCATGTGGCGCACGCCGAAACCGGTGATCGCCCAGGTCCACGGCTGGTGCGTCGGCGGCGGCAGCGATACGGCGTTGTGTGCCGATATCGTCATCGCCAGCGAGGACGCGCGGATCGGCACGCCCTATTCGCGGATGTGGGGATGCTATCTGAGCGGATTGTGGCTCTATCGACTTGGGCTCACCAAAGCCAAGGAATACGCGCTGACCGGCAAGCCGCTGTCCGGGCGCGAGGCCGCCGACGCCGGTCTGATCAATCGCGCCGTGCCGTTCGCCGAGTTGGAAGAAACCGTGCGGCGCCTGGCGCGGCAGCTTGCTTCCATTCCGCTGTCGCAACTCGCCGCCATGAAGCTCATCGTCAATCAAGCCTACGAGAACATGGGGCTGCACAGCACGCAAATCCTCGGACCGATCCTCGACGGCCTGATGCGCAACACCCCCGATGCGATCGATTTCATTCGGCTGGCCGAGAAAGAGGGCGTACGCGCGGCGATCGCGGCGCGCGACGGTCCGTTCGGCGATTACAGCCAAGGCGCGGCGGACGAGCGGCCGAATCCGGACCACGTGATTACGATCTGAAACCGGCCGCCGCCGCTCTTGGCGGACCGCTCGTGGTCCCAGGCCGTTGATCTGACTCGCGCTTTCGAACCCCAGCGCGTGGCTTTCAGGTGCCGCCGCGTCGCGTGAAAAAAGACTTGGATAACGCTTGGAAAAATATTGACTCCAGACTCTCGACAAATCAGCGCGCATCGATTCTTATCAGAGTGATTCGGCAAGAGATGCGGCACATCCTTCCGATCGCGGCTGCAGGGGACCGTCCGAACGGAGGCAGGCAATGGCGCGCGCCGACACGGCGAGTGCGTCGCTACGTTCCGATTCGATCCAGGGCTTGGCAAAATCGATTGCCAACCCCGCCTATCGGCGTCTTCTCGGCGCCGAACCCCTGCTCCGCCGCGCCGTTCCGGTTCTCATCGTCGCCTTCCTGATCACCATCTGCATCGGCGCCGCCGTGCAAGTGCTGGAGCAGCGCCGGCAGGCGATCGCCGCGGCGCGGCAGGCGATTGAGGCGCTCGCCGACCAACTCGCCTTCGCGCTCGATCGTCAGGCGACCGAGGCGAAGGGCAAGTCCGACCGCAGCTCAATGGCGCTCGAGCGCATGCTGCCGGCTTGGGCCGCCGGTGCGGACCGGGCGATCCTGATCGCCGACGCCGACGGCTTCATCGTCGCGAGCTGGCCTCCACTGCCCGGTATTCTCGGCCGCCCGCTCCTCGACGTACTCGGACCTTCGCAGCCACTGACGACGTTCGGCGCCGCCGCCGGCACGCTCGAGATCGTGCTGCCCGACGGCGATGCCGCGTTCGCGACCGTGCGCGCGCTACATAACCCGCTTGGCGCGGTCGCCGTGATCCAGACCGCGTCGAGCGCGCTCGCCAATTGGCGCTCCACCACCACGCTCACGGTGACGCTGTCGGCAACGACCGGATTCGTGGTTCTTATTCTCGGCTTCGCCTTCCATTGGCAGGCGACGCGCGCGCGCGAAGCCGACCTGATCCACGACACCGTGCGCGGGCGTATCGATACGGCCCTCAATCGCGGCCGCTGCGGCCTGTGGGACTGGGACTTGGCCCGCGGCCGCGTGTTCTGGTCGCACTCGATGTTCGACATCCTCGGCCTGCCGGCGAAAGACGATCTCCTCAGCTTCGGCGAAGTCAACGCCCTGGTGCACGACGGTGATATCGACCTCTACGACCTCGCCCGTCAGCTCGCCGACGGTGAAGTACAATCGATCGATCACGCTTTCCGCATGCGACACGCGGACGGCCGCTGGCTGTGGCTGCGGGCGCGCTGCGAATTGGCACGGCAGCAAGGCGAGAACGCCCTGCACCTGATCGGCATCGCTGTCGATATCAGCGAACAAAAGAACCTCCTGGAAAGGACGACCGCGGCCGATCTGCGGCTGCGCGACGCTATCGAGACCATCCCCGAGGCCTTCGTGCTGTGGGACGCCGACAATCGTCTGGTGCTGTGCAATTCGAATTTCCAGGAGTTGCATCGCCTGCCCGACGCAGCCGTAGTGGCGGGCACGCCCTACGAGACCGTGGTCGCCGCCGGAAAGAAGCCAATGATCCGCACTACCGGCGCCAACGAGGAACGCCTGCCCCAGGGTGCGCGCACCTTCGAGGCGCAGCTCAACGACGGCCGCTGGATGCACATCAGCGAGCGCCGCACCAAGGACGGCGGCTACGTATCGGTCGGCACCGACATCACCAAGATCAAGCAGCACGAGCAACGGCTCATGGACGGCGAGAAGCGGCGGATTGCGACCATCAACGATCTGCGGAAATCGCAGCAGGCTCTCGAGCTTCAGACGCTGGAGCTGGCCGACCTTGCGGAAAAATATGCCGAGGAGAAGACCCGCGCCGAAGAAGCCAACCAGGCGAAATCGAAGTTCCTCGCCAATATGAGCCACGAGCTGCGGACACCGCTCAATGCCATCATCGGCTTCTCCGAAATCATGGAGCAGGCGATGTTCGGCCCGCTCGGCGCGGAAAAGTATCGCGAATACTCCCACGACATCCGCGAAAGCGGACAATACCTGCTCGACGTCATCAACGACATCCTCGACATGTCGAAGATCGAAGCCGGCGGCATCCGCCTCGCGCCGGAAACCGTGGAGCTTGATCGCATTCTCGCCGACTGCCTTCGCGTTGTGTGGGGGCGTGCGACCGAGAAGCGGTTGACGCTGACGTCGCGCGTCGCGGCCGGTGTCAAGCTCAACGCCGACCGCCGCGCATTGAAGCAGATCGCGCTTAACCTTTTATCGAATGCGGTGAAGTTCACTCCTGAGGGCGGCGCCGTAACGGTCTACGGGCGCCGGCGCGGCGGCATGGTAACCATCGCAATCGCCGACAACGGCATCGGCATTCCGAAGGAAGCGCTGCACAAGCTCGGACGGCCGTTCGAGCAGGTCGAGAGTCAGTTGACAAAGACGCACCAAGGTTCCGGTCTCGGGCTCGCGATCGCCAAATCGCTTGCCGAATTGCACGGCGGCCGGATGCGCATCCGCTCGCGGCTCGGCGCCGGTACCACGGTCGTCGTGCGATTGCCGCTTGAGGCGCGCACCGTAACGGAGCCACATCACCCCGAAGTCGCCGCGTAACGGTGCGGTCGCGCATTTGCCGAGACGCGGCTCGGCGCTAGAGCATGATCCGGAAAAGTGCACACCGGTTTTCCGAAAAGATCATGCTCCACCAAAAGCTTATAGAGTGCGATCAATTCAACCTGAAGCGATCGCGCTCTAGGGCGCCCGGCCCAAAATCCGCACGAAGCATTCCCGCACCTGGCGCTGCGTCTCCGCCACGTGCGCCTGGAGCGCGGCAAAATCCGGCAGGTCGGCCGCGCGGGCAAGCAATCCAAGCACGCCGGCGCCGGCAGTCTTGGGCTCGAACGGGCCGGCCAGGCAGAGCCGCAGTATTTGCGTCAGATCATGATAAAGCCGCGCCGCCGGCCGCAGCACGTCGGCGTCTTCGACCGCCAGAACGCCGGCCCGCGCCGCCTTCTCCAGCATGCGCGCCGTCGACGTGTCGAGGATTCCCGGCGCCGCCGCAGCGTGCACGAGCTGCAGGTATTGGGCGATGAACTCGATATCGATCAGGCCCCCGGCCGCATATTTGAGATCCCAGGGATCGGCATCGCCTTTTTCCTCGGCAATGGCCGCACGCATCTCGATCACGTCGGCCGCAGTCGTGGAGGCATCACGCTTGCGGCAAAGCACGTCCGCGATCACCGCCTCGACCCGAGCCGCAAAAGCCGGCGATGCCGAGAGGACACGGGCGCGGGTGAGCGCCATGTGCTCCCAGGTCCAAGCCTCGTGCTCCTGGTAGCTGGTGAAGCCGTCGATTTGCGTCGCCAGCGGACCGGAGCGGCCGGACGGCCGCAACCGCATGTCGACCTCGTAGAGCACGCCGTAATTGGTCTGCACCGTCAGCGCGTTGATCAGCCGCTGCGTCAGGCGTGCGAAATACTGGCCGCCGTACAGCGGGCGCGCCCCGTCGGAGTTCGGATGCTCGGCATCGAAATCGTAGACGACGATTAGATCAAGGTCGGAACCGGCGGTCATCTCGCGCGCACCGAGGCGGCCGAGCGCCAGGATCGCGGTTTCCTGGCCAGGGATGCGGCCGTGCTTGGCCGCGAAATCCTCCTGGACGCGGGCATGCAGCGTCCGCACCAGCACGTCGGCCAGGCCGGCGAACAACTCGCCTGCCTGCTCGGCCGAAACCGAGCCCGACAGAATGCGGGCTCCGATCAGGAACATGTGCTCCTGACCGAACATGCGGATCGCATCGAGCATGGTCTCGTAATCGGACGCCTCACCGAGCGCTCGCCGCAACTCCGCTTCCAGCCGTTTCGCCTCTGGAATGGCGCCGAAGAACGCGGGGTCGATCAGCGGATCGGCGACATGCGGATGGCGGGCCAGCACATCGGCGAGCCGCGGCGCGCTGCCGAGAATGAGCGCGATGAAGCGCATGAGCTCCGGGTTCTGCCGCAGCAGCGACAGCAAGCGGCCGCCGGCGCGCAAGCCGGCGAGAAAATTGTCGAAGGCGGCGAAAGCGCTATCCGGGTTCTCGGCCCGCGCAAATTGATCGATGATGACCGGAACAAGCTCATCGAGATTTTTGCGCGCCTGCTCGCCGCGCAACGCGCGATATGTCGCGGCGCGCCAGCGCCGCACCGCAGCCGCCACGTCGCGCGGCTGCCGAAAGCCCAGTTCCGCCAGGCGATCGAGCGTCTCGGCCTCGTCTTCGCCGGCCGCAAACGACAAGTTCAGCTGCTGCGCGAGCAAGGCCGGCGCGCTTTCGAACAGCTTGATGTAGTGCCTTTCCACGGCGCGCAAGTGCGAAAGCAGCGCCGCCGCGAAGTCGTCGCGGGTTTCGAAGCCGACAAAACGGGCGAACGCTTCCAGCGCGTCGGGATCGGAAGGCAATGTGTGCGTTTGCTCGTCGGCGATCATTTGCAGCCGATGCTCGACGCGCCGCAGGAAATCGTACGCCGCGGTGAGTTGGTCGCGCGCCACCGCATCGATCCAACCGTTGGCGGCAAGCGCCGCCAAGGTCGCAACGGTGGCACGGCCGCGCAACACGGGGTGCCGGCCACCGGCGATGAGCTGCTGGGTCTGCACGAAAAATTCGATCTCGCGAATGCCGCCGCGGCCGAGCTTGATGTTATGCCCCTCGACCGCGATTTCACCGTGGCCACGATAGGCATGAATGTCCTGCTTCATGGCATGCACGTCGGCGACCGCCGCGTAATCGAGGTACTTGCGCCAAACGAAGGGAGAAAGTTCGTCGAGCAGCGCCGCGGCGGCCTCGCGATCGCCGGCGCAAGGCCGCGCCTTGATCAAAGCCGCGCGTTCCCAGTTCCGGCCGCGGCTTTCGTAGTAATCGAGCGCGGCTTCGGTTGAGATTGCGATCGCGGTGGAGGACGGATCAGGACGAAGCCGCAGATCGACGCGAAAGACGTAGCCGTCGACCGTGCGCTCCTGCAGAAACCTCACCAGATCGCGGGTCAGGCGCACGTAAAGCGACGACGGCGCAACGTCCGGATCGAGCGCCGGTGCGACGGGATCGAAGAAGACGATCAGGTCAATATCGCTCGAGAAATTCAGCTCGTTGCCGCCCATCTTCCCCATGGCCAGCACGATATAACCGGAGCCCGCTTCGGGATTTCCGGGATCGCGCAAGCGAAGCTTGCCGCGGCTGGCCGCGTCGCTCAACAAATGGCGGACGGCAATGCGGAGCGCGGTTTCGGCAAGCTCGGTAAGCGCTGTGGTGACCCGGGCAAGCGGCCAAGCGCCGCCGATGTCGGCGAGCGCAACGAGGAGTGCGCCATTCGCTTTCATCTGCCGAAGCAGCCGCATCAACGCGGCCGGCCCGCGCGCCGTCGCGGCGGCATCGCGGGTGCGGGCAAGCAGCGCGTCAAATTCTTGGTCCGGATCGCGGCTGAGCAGCCGGAGCAGGCGCTTGGGGTCGGCGCGAGCCAGATCCCAAAGGTAAGGCGCTGCCGCGGCGATGCCGGCAAGCACGGCAGCAACCGGCGGATGCTTCGCGATCAACGGGTTGAGCGCGGGTGCAGGCGTCGTCCGCGCCAGCTCCGCGAGCCACGCGGCAAGCCGGGCACGCCCTTCGGCGGAGGAAAGCGGCAGCGCGCCGGCCAAACGCATGGCCAGCGCTGCCTGGTCGAGACTTTTGCCTCGGCGCTTCCCGGACGCGGACCGCGGCATCAAGGCCCCGCTGGCCCGGCTCGCGGCAGAGCGATAATGCTCCTGAGCCCGGGATGATTGTCCTCGAGCTTAAGCTCCCCGCCATGCAGCCGCGCCACGGCCGAAACCAGGCTCAGGCCCAATCCCGAGCCCGGCCGCGACCGGCTTTGTTCAAGCCGTACAAAACGCTCGACGACGCGGCCGCGGTCGGCCTCGGGGATACCCGGTCCATGATCGGACACGCTAAGCATGATACGGTCGCCGTTGCCCCCTGCCTTGACCACAATCTCGGCCGCTGCGCCACTGGTCGCGCACGTCTCCGGCCCGGCATATTTGATCGCGTTATCGACTAGATTGGCCAGCGCCTGGCTGACCAACTCGCGATTACCGCGCACCCGCACCGCGTACGGCGCATCGACGGTGAGTACCAAGCCTTTTTCCTCGGCGAGCGGCTCGTAGAGTTCGCCGACGTCGCGCGCGATCTCGGCGGCATCGAAATCGGACATGTTCTCGCGCGCCTGCCCGGACTCGGCGCGCGCGATCATCAGCAACGCCTCGAAGGTGCGAATGAGTTCGTCGGATTCGGCAATGGTCGCCTCCAGCGTGGCGCGATAGTCCGCCTCGCTCTTGGCACCACGGAGCGCCTGCTCACAGCGGTTGCGCAGCCGCGTCAGCGGCGTTTTCAAGTCGTGGGCGATATTGTCGGATACTTCCTTCAGGCCGCGCATCAGTGCTTCGATGCGTTCGAGCATGGCGTTGAGGTTACCGGCAAGGCGGTCGAGCTCGTCGCCGGTGCCGGCGACCGGCAGCCGCCCGGTCAGATCCCCGGCCATGATCGTGTGCGCGGTCTCCGTCATCGCATCGATCCGCTTCAGCACCCGACTGCTGACGAAGAAGCCGCCGGCAAGGCCGAGCACGACCACAATCGCGAACGACCATCGTCCGGCGTTGGCGATGATGCCGTAAATACGCTCGCGCTCTTCGAGATCGCGTCCGACCAGGAGGCGAAAGCCGCTCGGCAGTTCCACGACCTGGACCAGCGCGCGGTGTTCGACTTCTTCCGGCGCTTCGATGCGGCGATAGGATGTTTCGAGCCACCCCAGATGGCCGAGAACGCCAGGCTCCAGCGCACCGACATTGCCGGCGAGGCCTTCGCCGCTCGGCGTCGTTACCAGATACAGGTTCGACCCCGGCCGGCGCGAGCGCAGATCGATGACCGTCACCAGCCGGCGAATGCCGCCTTGTTCGTACTGCTCGCGCAGGCCGCGGATTTCGGAATTGACGGTGTGGGTAATCTGCTCGGTGATCAACCGGCGTGTATTCAGCGCAAAGTAGCCCAACAGGCTTACGGCAAACAGCACGAAGATCAACAAATACGCCAGCGTCAACTGAAAAGCGGTGGTGCGCAGAAGCTTGCCAAGCGCACCCACGGATCACACCTTCCCGGCGGGCAGGCGCAGGTCGTCCTCGGAGAAATCCTCCTCCCAGAATTCGTGCGCCGCGCGCTGGCCGCCGCGCTCCCTGACCGCTTCGGTCTTGCGCAACTCGACGCGGCGAATCTTGCCGGAGATGG
>Ga0335085_10010138_pt1 | contig 14112 bp, 11 predicted proteins | sample Lox_Sample_45_FD_206712 | JGI IMG/M metagenome (GOLD analysis project Ga0335085, IMG submission 206712) | Soil microbial communities from Loxahatchee National Wildlife Refuge, Florida, United States - Lox_Sample_4.5 | ecosystem: Environmental > Terrestrial > Soil > Wetlands | place: USA...
CCCGGGGGCAGGCCGCCGTCTACCGCGACGCGGCTGGCCAGCTGCCGCCGGTCAGCGGGCAGGCGCTGGCCCGGCGGGCAGCGCACTTCGTCTCGGGCGTGCGGTTCAGCCTGGCTGACCCGGAGGCGCTGCAGCGGCTGCACAAGGTGACGGGCGGCCTTGGCGAGGCCTCCTCGCTAGGCTCGCTGCTGCCGGGCATCCTGGACGGGGCGCTGTCGCTGACGGGGGCGGACTTCGGGAATATCCAGCTCCTGGATCCGGTCAGCGGCACGCTGCGGATCGTCACCCAGTCGGGTTTCGGCCCTGAGTTCCTCGACTACTTCGCTGTCGTCGACGACGCTCATTCGGCGTGCGGGCGGGCGGCCAAGGCTTCGGCCCAGACGGTCATCACCGATGTCACCGCCGACCCGGGCTTCGCGCCGCACCGCGACATCGCCGCCGCCTCCGGTTTCCGCGCGGTCCAGTCCACCCCCCTGGCCGGCTACGCCGGCCGGCTGATCGGCATGGTCTCCACCCACCACCGCAACCCGCACCGCCCCTCCAGCACAGATCTGCAGATCATGCAGCTGTACGGCGATTTCGCCGGCGAGGTACTGGCCCGGCAGCTGGGCACACCCGCCGGCGAGGATCTAGACGATCCGATCGGGCGGGCGGTGCTCTCAGCGCTGCTAGCCCCCGGCGACGGCCAGGCCTTTGGCCTGACGGCGCCGCCCGGGCCAGCTGACCGGGCCGGCGGCCGCGAACGCCCCCCGGCGCACCGGTCAGCGTCAGCTGACGAGACCATGTCCCGGTTCGCGGCGGACGTCGTGAACCGGCTCTTCTCGATCGGACTACGCCTGGAAAGCGCGCGGAGCATCGTCACCAAAGGCCCGGCCGGGGACCGGATAGCGGCCGCGACCGACGAGATCGACCGCACCATCCGCGACATCCGGACCACCGTGTTCAACCTCGCCAGGGAGCGCGAGCAGCCCCCGGCCGGGGATCCCGATCAGTAGACCTGCCGCCCGGCTGGGCATGAGCACGGACTGGCCAGGTCCCGGCACGCCTCCGTCCGGTCCCTGGAGCGCTACGCCCGGCCCGGCCCGGATGCCGTCGCCAGGTACCGAGGCCGAGCGGGTGGAGCTCGCTCCCGCCGCTGTTCCAGTCGCTGGGCGACCCCCGGGAAGGCATCCAGCCCTGGCGCGGCGGCGACTGCTGCTGATCCGGCCGTTGGGGATCGGTCAACCACCGCCCCGAGGTGCCGTTACCTGGCCGTGATGCTAATCGTTGTTTTTCCGCTGAATGATTTGGCGAGCCCGTGAATCCCAAGAGTTCAGCCGAACTGAAGGATCTGGGTAGCGAACCGAAGGATGCTCGCCCTGCATGGGCCGGATGGACCCTTGGGTTCGCCGTAAGCCGGGGGCGGTGCGTACCTCGGTGTCCTGTCGCTTTCAGGTTGAGGCAGTCTCGCTGATCTGAGGTATCCCGGCATGTCGTCTCATCTAGGTGGGTCGGCTTCCGCGTCCCGCTCACGGACGTCCACGAGGGCGCCGATCATGATGTCGTCGCCGTACCGCAGGATCGAGCGCAGTTTGTCGAGCACTTCTTGCTGTTCCTTGTTTGCCTCAGCCAAGTCGAGGAACGAGCTGGCTTCTTCATAACCGATCACGAAGTCATGCGACGGGTAGTCGTTTACCAAGCGTCTTGCGATCTCCCGCGCGCGGTCTTCCTGGTAGTTCAGCCGCAGCAACCGAAGCGCGTACTCTTCGCCGACCTTCAGCCTGCGCGACAGGTCCGTGTAATGCACGGTGTCAATCTTTTCGGCTAGCGGCCTCATAAATTGACTAACGAAGTCGAGAATAAACGGCAGGAACGCGTCCGGCCTCTTTGTGGGTATCATTCTGCGTAGCTCGTGGTTAGTGAGAATAGTCTGATAGATGGCAACCTCATGCAGTCTTTCCAGGGCCTGTACCTCATTGAGCGCTGAATGCGCCGGATCGTAAGCGTCTTCACTAACCTGCACGTCCAGTGGCCCGAGCTCGGCTTCCTGGCCGATGTAGAGTTCGGAGGCGCTCAAGGCGAGCAAGGTTCCGGCGCTCTTCGCACTGTCCGCTACCAGCACCCGCACCGGGCCGCAGCAGTGGCGCAACAGCGTTGCGATACGATAAGCATATTCCGCGAGGCCGCCTGGCGAGTCCACTATCAGAGCGATACCGTTCGCGCTGCGACGCAACTCCTCGCGCCGTGAAAAGAGTTCTTCGTAGAGTTTCCCGCCGATTTCAGAATAGGGGTTGCTGGCGGGCAAGTTCCAATTTATGAGCGCCCAGACCGGACGGTCGAAGGCCTTTTCTGCCTCCTGGATGGCTTCCGCTAGCTCGTTGGAGATGCGGTCGTCGGGTCCTGAGTATATGCTACCCCGGTAAGGGGATTCGGCCGATTTACCTGACGCCTGGCCCGACATGGCGACCCCCGCTCTTTGCTCCATCGCCGCACTCAAGAAGTGCTGAAACCATGAGACTTCCCGCGCGGCCAGCCAGGGAGGAGGCAAAAGTCCCCGCGCCACGGGCCATTAGTCAGGGAAAGGTATCATCTGGATGTCCACGATTGGTGGACATCTTCCGGCGAGAGTTGGCGGCTGCGTTCAGCGAGTGACCTTCCTGCGCTCTTGTTCCTGCTGGCGCTGCAGGGCGCGCAGCAGGCTGACCGCGGCGGCGTCGCGGGTGCGTGCGTTCCCTGCGGGGGTGGTCCTGCCGATCCCTGTGGCGGGCAGCGCGATTCCGGCGGCATCGACCGGCTCCCAGCCGGGCCGGCTGCGCTCCCCGCGCCAGGTGGGGCGGACCAGTCCCGCGAGCCTGCCGCCGACCAGGACGTGCCAGGCGCGGGTCTCGGCGTGGTCGGGTGCCCGCACCAGCTCGTAGCGGCCCTCGGCGATGATGGCGCCGGTGATCTTCGGGGCGGCCGGGCGTTTCCGCGGTGCCTGCGGGCCGGGAGTTGCCGGCATCCGGGCGTGGTCACTCGCGTTCGCGGGGCGGCGCGGCGGCCGGGTCGTGCTCTTCGGAAGAGCGCCCGCGTTCACCAGCGTCTTTGCCTCCGGGATGTCGTCGTCCTGCCTGGTATCCGGGACCTGCGGTGCTGGCGTGTCCACCGATGGTGGACGCGGGCGGCGGCGGGTGAGGTCTGCGTGCCGCTTCTGGGCGGTCTGCCGGTTGCGGGCGCCCATCGCGGCTGCGATGCGGGTCCAGGTCGCGCCGGCGTCCCGGGCCGCCTCGATCAGGGCTAGCTCGCTGCGATCGAGCTCGGCCGCGATCTGGCGGGTGGCGGCGAGCGCGGTGAGCGCGGCCGTGTCGTCCAGGCTGCCGGCGCGTGCTGCGGCGGCCGTCCCTGCCAGTGTCTGTGCGACGTCGGCAAGCGCGTCACTGCCGGGACCCGGCATCCTCGCCTCTCCTTCCGGCCGTGCGTCCACCGTTCGTGGACGTGCCGGCGCCGGGGTCTTGCTCCTCGGCTGCCGTGACGAGCAGCTGCCGGGCGTTTTCCGCGTAGCGGATCGCGGTCTTGGGGTCGAGGCCGAACACTGAGGACAGGTGCAGCGGGTCGGGGCCGACGGCGAGGGCCTCCTGGAGCTGCCGGTCGACGCGGAGCCTTTCCAGGGTGGCGGCCTTCCCCTTCAGTGCCGTCTTGGCGAAGTAGCTGGTGCTGACGGGCTCGGTGCCGTTGGCGCTGTGCTGGTTGACCATCAGGTGAGGGTTGGCCGTGGAGGGCCAGCGGGCGGCCCGGTGGCTGAGCCACTCGAGCAGGACCTGGCGGGTGAGGTCGTCGAGCGGGCGGGCACGGCCGCCGATGGTGATCCGCCGGTTGCCGAGGTCGACGTCGTCGAGGCGGATCTGGCGGATCGCCTTGAAGCGGGCGGCGTGCATCGCGGCGAGGACCAGGACCAGCCGGGCTGCCGGGGTGGCGGCGGCCTCTGCCGCCTGGTCGACCTCGTCCTGGCTCAGCGGCTGGATGACTCCGCGGGTCCGCTCGCCGACGCGGATGCCCTGGACCGGGCTGCGGAAGATGGTCTTGCGCCTCTTGCAGGACGCGAACAGCGACCGCAGCGAGACCAGGACGTTGGAGCGGCGGGAGCCGTGCAGTTCCCCGAGGATGGCGAGCACGTCGTCGCGGGTGACCTCGCGCAGGTGGCCGTAGCGGGACGACCAGGCCAGCAGCGCCGGGCGGGCGTAGTTCATGTGGCTGATGACGGTGGCGGGGTCACGGAGCCTGCTGCGGGGGCCGCCGTCGCGCAGGGTCCGCAGCCATGCCTCGGCGTCGTCGCGGATGCCGGGGACCAGGCCGTGGAGCTTGCGCTCCAGCCAGTCCTCCAGGGGCGGCCGGCGGTCGTCGTCGAGCAGGCCCATTTCCTGGAGCACCTCGGCGGTCCGGCGGACGCTGATGTTCAGGGCCTGCTGCAGCGGGATGATCTCGGAGTAGCGGACGGCGTCGCCGGGATGGTGCCGGGACAGCACGATGATCAGGGTCCGGCGGACGGCGAGCCGCAGTCCCCGCTGCCAGCCGCAGGCCTCGCCGCGCTGCCACGCCAGGTAGAGGCCCCAGGCCACCCACGGGCTGCCCAGGTCGGCGTCGGCGTCCTCGTCGAGCAGGGTGAAGTCCCGCCATGCCTCGAACAGCCAGGGCTGGACCCAGCGGAACGCCGGGCGGCCCGCCGGCGCCGGCGGGGGCTTAACCGGGGCGCCGCGGCGCTCGTGCTGGTAGACCGGGCCCTCAGGGCGGCGGAACTGCATCCGGTCGAAGAACAGCTGGTGCCAGGACAGGCGCCCGCCGTCTTCCAGGACCGATACCGCGCCTCTGGGCAAGCCTCCCGCGAGCCGGGACTGGTGGCGGGCCTGCCGCCAGCACAGCCGGCAGTAGCGGTCCTTGACCGCCAGGATCCTCCCGCAGCCGCTGCAGGCGGACTCGCCGGGATGCTTGTTCCGCCAGACCCAGCACGGCATGCAGCGCCTGGAGCCCAGCGGCCCCCAGGCTAGGCAGTCGATGCAGCTGGAGGCCTTCCGGCCCGTCATCAGGCGGGGGGAAGCGATCGCCCGTCACGGCGACGCGGGGTCACCTTCGGCGGGCCAGCAGACGCTGACGCCACGGTGGCCTGGCTCTCCCCCTGCCTGCCGCTGCTGACCTTCTCCGGCTCAGGGATCAGCAGTTCCTCGACGCCGCAGCCGAGGACGGCGCAGATGACGTCGAGGTCGGACAGCTTGATGCTGGCCGGGTCGCCGGACCACAGCCCGGACATCTTCCCGGCGCTGATGACCAGGTCGCGGTCGGCGAGCATCCGCTGCAGGTCGCTGGCCTTCCAGATGCCCCGGTTGGCGGCCGCCAGCCGCAGGTTCCACTTCATTTCCTCAGCCCCTTCAGCCGCTCCGCAGCGCGCTGCTGGCCCGCGATCCAGGCGTCCTCCACGTGGGTGCCAGGAACGTGGACGTAATTCATAGTTGTGGCAATCCAGGCGTGTCCTAGGGTCGCCTGGATCGCGATCAGGTCCATGCCGGACAGGTAGAGCTCGGACGCGCAGAAATGTCGCAGCACGTGGGGCGTGACCAGTTCGGGCCAGTCCGGCAAGTGCGTCCGGGCGGCGTCCTTCAGGGCGGCACGCAGCGCCTCGTCCCCGACCCGGGAGGACGTCCTGTCGGTGTTCTTGCGCTCCGACGGCAGCAGGGGAACGCCGGGGCGGGTGTGGTCGTCGCCGAACTGGGCCCATACGTCCTCGACGAACCACCGCAGCGTCGCCCCGGCGTCGTTGATCAGCGGGACCATCCGCTCTCGGGGCCCGGAGCCGCGGGCGCCCTTGCCGTGCCGGACGTGGAGCTTGCCGAACAGGCCCAGGTCCCATTTCACGTCGGCGAGGTCGAGCCTGCATGCCTCGTTGACCCGCAGGCCGACGTCGGCCATCAGCCGGCAGGCGGTGTAGTTCCTGGCGGTCGGGGCGAACTTCCGGCAGGTCGCCAGCTCCTCGCGCCACCCGGCGAACAGCCGGCCGACCTGCCCGGCCGACGGCGGGATCCGCAGCCTGGCCTGCTGGCGGCCGCGGGGCCGGTTCACCTCGTCGATCGGGCACTCGACGACCCGCCCGGTCATCTGGTGGATCTCCACCTTGTGCCTAATTTCCAGGTACAGGAAGTAGGTCTTCAGTGCCTGCGCCCGCGACAGCCGCGTCCCCCTCGCCGTGTTGCGCAGCGCCTTGCCGAAGTACTCATCGGCATCCGGCGGCTCCATCTCCCACAGCGGCCGGCCGAACCAGGTCCTGACCTGCTCCAAGTGGATCACGTCAGAGCTGACCGTCCCGTCCGACAGCCCGGCCGCCGCCCGCGCGAGCACAAACCCGGCCAGCACGTCCGTCTCGAACGCCGCCAGCTCATCCGGACCCGCCACGGGCCGCACGTCACGCAGGTCCCGCACCGCCGCCAGCGCCAACCTAGGCCCCCAGCCTTCACCTGAACCGCACGATCAACAGGGAAGACGATATGAATTCAGGAAAGCTGAAGTCTCATCAATCGCAGAACTGGTACCGTCGCGGACGAGAAGGTGCTGGTCCTGGGGCTATGCGGGCCAACGAGGTCACAGGGAACTCAGGGGTTATTTTTTATACATGGTCGCCGCCTTCCTCGCATGCCTTCTCTCACAGAGAACGGTTTATTCTCTGTGAGAGTATGAGTCAAGGCGTTCCCGCAGCTACGGCGGCAGGCCCCGGACCCGCTGGCAGCAGCGGGCAGCGCTCCTCCTGGAGCGCCGCGCCGGGCGGACGGGATAGGGCCGGCGAGAACGGATTCTCTGTGATAAGCGCGGACGGGAGGCGCGATGGCCGGGACGGTGACGGCGCTGGCCGGCGGGGAGCGGACCCTCGGCGTCGCGGTTGACGCGTTCCTCGCCCAGCCCCGGCCGGCCACCACCGCCCGCACCTACACCGGCACCCTGGAGCGGCTGGCCGGTCAGCTCGGCCGGGACCGGCCGCTGGCCGGCGTCACCGGCGACGAGCTCGCCGCTGCGGCCAGCGCGCTGTGGGGCGGCCTGGCGCCCCGCACCTGGAACCGGCACCTGGCCACTGTCGGCTCGTTCCTGGCCTGGTGCCGCCGTCACGGCTGGCCCGCCGGGGACCTGCAGCTGCGCGCCGACCGCCGCGCCGCGCCCGGGGACGACACCCGGGCAATCCCGCTGCCCGAACTCGAGCGGCTATGGGCGCGGGCCGACATCCCGCTGCGGGAGCGGGCGCTGTGGCGGCTGCTGTATGACTCCGCCGCCCGCGCCGACGAGGTCCTCCGCTTGGACGTCGGCGACCTGGACCTGGCCAACCGGCAGGCGCGCACCAGTACCAAAGGCGGCCACATCCGGCCGCTGCACTTCCAGACCGCCGCCGCCCGGCTGCTGGCCAAGCTGGTCGCGGGCCGCGACTCGGGCCCGGTGTTTCTCACCAGCCGCCGAGCCGCCGCGCACCGCGTCACCCCCGCCGCCGACCTCGACCCGGCCAGCGGCCGGGCCCGGCTGTCGTATGAGATGGCCGGGCAGCTGTTCAAGCGCTACTCCGGCGGCAAGACCCTGCACCAGCTGCGGCACTCCCGGCTGACCCACCTCGGCGAGGCGAACGTCAGCGCCCCCCTGCTGATGGCCATCAGCGGCCACAAGCGGCTGGCCACCTTGCAGCGGTACGTCAAGCCCAGCCAGGCCGCGGTCGCCGCGCTGATGGCCGCCACCGATCCCGACCGCCGCGGCCGCTGACCCGGGCCCGCCAGGGCGGTGAACCAGCTGCCCGGGTGGCACGTACCCGCAAGTGAGCTGCCGTCTCCTGCTGGATCGAAGGTGGTGGAGCGCATCGGCGGAAAGCGGGCTGACCCGGAACGCCGCCGGGCCGCCCTCGAGCGGCTCGGCCAGCTGCGCGCGGCCGGACAGCTGACCGCCGCGCACGTGCGGCTGGCCGCCTCGGGGCTCGGGGTCACCGAACGGACGGTATGGCGGTGGCTGCGCCACGCCGGCCAGCCGGATGCCCCGGCCGGGCGGGACCGGTACCAGCTCAGCGAGGCCGACCGGGAAGCCTACGCACGGTACCGCGGCAACGTGGCCGCGGTGCACCGGGCCCGGCAGGCGGTGCTGGCCAGCCCGGCCGCGCCGGTGGTGCTGGCGGCCGGGGTGCCGGTGCCGGCGTCGCTGCGGGACGGCTGGCGCGGGGCGCCGCCCGCGGCCATCCGGACATTGCAGCAGGCGTTCCGCCGCGAACTGACCGCCGCGGAGGCCGCGGCGTGGGCCGAGGGCGAAGAAGGCCGCCGGGCCGCCGGGGTCTACCTGACCCGCCCGGCCGGGCACCGCAACCAGACCTGGGAGATGGACCACAAGCAGCTGCCCATCTTGGTGATGCCGCCGCGCGGCGCGGCGTGCTGCCCGTGGCTGACCACGGTGATCGACGACGCGACCCGGGTGCTGGCCGGGTGGGCGATCGCGCTGACCCCGCACGCGGGCACGGTGCTGACCGCGGTGCGGATGGCGCTGGTGCACGACCCGGCCCGCGGCCCGTTCGGCGCGATCCCGGCCCAGGTGCGGATCGACCGGGGCCTGGAATTCGCCGCCGAGGCCGTCCGCGACGCGTTCGCCGCGCTGAGCATCGACCCGCGGCGGCTGCCGGGATTCCAGCCGCACCGGAAGGGCAAAGTCGAAAGGATCCACCGCACCATCGACCAGACCCTGCTGTGCGGGCTGCCGGGGTTCACCGGCGGGCCGCGGGATGCGGCCGGGCGGCTGTACGGGCCGCTGGATGACCGGTTCGCCGCGCGGCTGCGCGCAGCCGGGGCCCCGGTGACGCCGATGCCGATCGAGGCCTTCGCCGGGCTGTTCGCCCAGTGGGCGGACTGGTACAACAATGAGCGGCCCCATGACGGGCTGGACGGCCGCACCCCGCTGCAAGCCTGGGAAGACGATCCCGGCCCGCTGCACCGCATCAGCGGCGAGAAGCTGCGGCACCTGCTGCTGGCCAGCGGGGAGCGGATCATCGGCAAGGACGGCATCCGGTTCAGCGGCCTGGCCTACATCGCCCCGGAGCTGGCCGGCCGCGGCGGGCAGCGGGTGCAGATCCGGTACATGCCCCACGATGACCGCAGCATCGAGGTCTACCTCGGTGGCACGCACCTGTGCACCGCCTACCCGGCGACCCGGCTGTCCCCGGAGCAGACCGCGGCGTTCCTGGAGAACGCCGCCCGCGAACGCAAACGGCTGTCCGCCGAGCGGCGCAAGGCATCCGCGCGGGCCCGGGCCGAGCTGGCCCCGCTGTCCCGCGGCCAGACCCGGGCCGAGGAGTCCCGGGTGCTGCCGCCGGCTGCCGGCGACGAGCTGGCCGCCCGCCGCGGGGACGCGCTGCTGCGCCGCAAGGCCCGCAGCAACCTGCTGGGCCTGACCGACCCCACCCAGCCGCAGACCGGACAGGAGAGCTGATGCCCCAGCATTTCGTGAACCTTCCCGGCGCCGCCACGCTGCCCACCCGGCAGTACCAGCTGACCGGCCAGATCATCGGCGACCTGATCGCCGAGGCGGCGACCGGCGTGGTGCACGGCCCGGCCGGGACCGGCAAGACGTACGCGGTCCAGGCCGCGCTGGAACGGCTCCGGGAGGCCGCCGGGCCCGGTCCGGCGAACTCGCCGGACCAGGTCAGCGTGTGCACGCTGGCGTTCCCGTCCAGGCCGACCATGCGGCTGGTCGCCGATGAGCTGCTGACCGCGCTGACCGGGGCGGCCGCGCCGCGCAGCCGCAACCGGTTCCAGCTCATCGCCACGCTCGTCGACGTGCTGTCCGGGCCGCGCCGGCTGGTGGTGATCGACGAGGCGCAGCGGCTCAACGGCGACTGCATCGAGCTGATCCGCCATCTGCACGACCACCCGCACACCCGGTTCGCGCTGCTGTACGTCGGCGGGGACGGCTGCTGGGAGGTGCTGTCGCGGGAGCCGATGCTGGCCTCGCGGGTGTTCCGGCGGCTGCCGTTCACCCGGCTGGACCGGCCCGCGATCCCGGCGCTGATGCGCCGCTACCACCCCGTCTACGACGGCGCCGGCGACGCGCTGCTGCTGGAGATCGAGGACGCCTACGGCAAGGGCATGCTGCGCAACTGGGCGGTGTTCACCCACGCCGCGGTGGGCCTGTGCGGCACGGCCGGGACCGGGCGGATCACCGCGGAGGTGGCCGGCAACGTGTACGCCAAGCTCGGCGGGGGCATCCGCTGACCGCCCCGCCAGCCCCGCCCGGGCCGCGGGTGTACGTGGTGGACAACGCCGGGGACGACCTGGCCGCCGTCCGCCACATCAACGCCTGCGGCGGCCCGGCCGAGCACCGGGCGGTGCTGCGGCCCACACCGGGCGCCAGCGACGTGGACACCCTCGGCTGGGACCTGCTCGTCGCCGTCGCCAAGCCGCCGCACGCCGCCCGCCGGGAGCGGGTCAGCGGCCTGTCGTGGGAATACGGCCAGGCATGGCTGGACGGGTACGCCGTCAGGCACATGATCGTCGACCGGGCGCACCTGCTCACCCGCGACCAGGCCGGCAAGGCGGCGGCCGCGGCCGCCAGGGCCGGCGCCACCTTGTGGCTGCTGTGGGGCACCGGCATCGGCCCTCGCTGCGACGGGCCGCCGCACCTGGTCGCCGGGCAGCCCGCTCAGGTCATCTCGCTGTGGGACTTCTACCAGCGCCTGCCCGCCGCCGCGCCGGCGCCGGCCGCCGAACCGGGCCAGGACGACAGCTGGCCGCCGCTGCCCGCAGCGGACTTCCCCACCTTCCTGGCCGCCTGCCGCCGCTACCTGCCTCGCGACCAGTTCGCCCGGGTCGCGCGCCTGTACTACGACACCGCCGAGGCCGCCGATGCCTGGCTGGACATCTACGGCGCTGCCCGCGACCCGCGCGACGGCCAGCTCACCGCCGCCTTCGAGGGGGCGCTGACCGGCTGGCTGCGCGACAGCGCGATCGGCCCGGCCCCGTGCGGGCCCGCCGCCCTGGTGCGGCTGCGCGCGGTGCAGGCCGCGCTGTTCACCCGCGCGATCGTGCTGTCCTGGCGGCCCGGCCCGCTCGGCCCGGACCCCGCCAGCCGGCTGCCCGGCAACCTCACCCCCCAGGTAGCCGGCGCGCTGGCTACCGCGGTCCGCACCGACGTGGCAGCCGCCACCGCGCTGTCGGTGCACCTCAACCACGGGCCGGCGTTCTTCGGCGTGCTGCAGATGGGCGACGTCGCCCCGGACGGGTCCGCCATCCGCGTCCCGGCCAGCCGGACCCGGCCCGTCCGGCGCGGCATCACCCCCGGGGCCGAAGACCCGTACGGCCAGATGCTCGACGCCGACGAGCGGACCTGGCGTGAGATGGCCGCAGCCGAGCCCATCCGCATCCCGGCCTGCGCCCGAGCCCTGTTCACCGCGCACCTGGCCTACCGGCGCGAGGCCGGCGCCACCGGCACCGACCCCTACTTCGCCCACCCCCGCGACCCCGCGGGCACGCCCGCCACGCAGAACCTGCGCGGTGCGCTCCGGGTCACCGCGCAGCGGATCGGCCTGGACCTGCCCTGGATGCACGGCGATGGCTGCCGTCACGGCACCGACATCGGCCTGACCTGGCGCGGGTGCAGCTGGCCCGGCGAGCGCGGCCTGCGGCTGGCCCGCACCGGCCCGGGCCAGGACCCGATGCTCACGCCCCCGCGAGGCGCGCCGTGCCGGCCCGGGTGGATCACCGGCGGCCCGCCATGACCGGCCCCACGCTGCGCGAGCGGCTGCGCGACGCCGGCATGTCCGCCTGGGAGCTCGGCGACCTGCTCGGCATCCACCCGCACCTGGTCAGCGACTCCTACGGCCAGCCGCTGACCGCCCGGCCGGTGCAGGCCCTCATCGAGATCGCCCGCCGCCTTGACCTCCACCCGGCCGACCTGGTCCCGGAACTGGAGCCCCTGCTGTCGCACCGCCGGGCCCGCCGCGACGCCGGCGACGGCCAGGACCGGCGGGCCGACGCGCTGGCCGTGCTGACCGCGCTGGCCACCGCCCGGGCCCCGCTGTCCGCCGCCCAGCTCGCCCGCGCCCTGGGCTGGCCGCTGCCACGCACCGCCGCCGCCATCGCCGCCGCCCAGGACAACCCCAGCCTCGGCGGCCCGCTGGCGCTACGGCGCATCCCGCCGGAAACCTGGACCGTCACGCCCCGGCTCGACATCCTCACCCCGGCCCAGCGCCGCGGCCTGCGCGACCTCACCGGCGCCGCCCACCTCGACGACGACCAGGCCCGCGTCCTGCTCGCCGCTCTCGCCGCCGGGCAGAAATGGCAAGGCGGCAACTACCCCGGCCTGCGGGCCCGGCCCGGCTGGGCCGCCGCCGAAGCCGCGCTCAAGCAAGCAGGCCTGATCTACAGCACCACCAGCCCGGACGAGGTCCACGTCAGCGACGACGTCAAGTTCAGCCTCCGCTACAGCGACGACGGCCACATCGCCCGCGAGCTCGGCGAGCCCCCGCCGCTGAACCAGGCCGCGATACATCCGGCCCAAGGTGGCCAGGGCGGCCCGGCAGCCCGCGAGTGAGGGCCACGCCCCGCGAGCCAGATACCCGAGCACGCGGCCGGACACCAGCCACCGGACTCCTCGCCGCCCCGGCGGAGTACCGTCGCGGTGGTGTCAGCTTCGCAGCTACAGGAGCGGTAGCCAGAGTCCGGCTTTCGCTGCCACTGACAATTCGTCGCGCAACACTGACATTGTCAGTGCGTTTCCGCTGACATTGTCGCTGCGCTCAACACCGCTTGGTGCCATTTTGTTGCCGGTGATGGCCGGCGGTGCCCGGCGTGGAAATAGCGCTGTCTATGTTGGTGCATTTTGCGGTAGCGAAGAGGAAGGCTGCCAGGCGCCTTTCCAGGGTTACGCTGAGGCCGGGTACCGGGCGAAGCAAGATGTGCGTAAAACAGCTTTATGTATTGACCGTGCGCGGTCCATACATAAACTGATCCCAGTACCCCGGCCCTGCCTGAAATTCCCTAGTGGGATATTGCGCCGAAGGGACACGGCGGGCTGGCGCGGAAACTGATAGCAGCCAGGGAGTGTGACATGGCTAGCACGATCGATGACAAGGGGGGCCGCGGCGAGGCGCAGGGGTCACGCCGCCCGCGGCAGCAGGCCAGGCGCAGCCGTCGCGTGGGGTTCTCGCTGACCGGCGAGGAGTACGCGCTGCTGGAAGCAGCGGCAGGCAGAGCCGGGCGGGCCACGGCAGCATATGCCGCCGAGGCGGCACTGACGGCGGCGCAGGGCAGGTCAATGGAGCAGGACACCGTATTCCATGAACTGCTCCGGGAGCTTATGCGCGCGTCCGGGCTGGTACGCAGGATCGGCGTGAACCTCAACCAGGCGGTAGCGAAGCTGAATGCCACCGGTCAGCGTTCTGGTGATCTCGCCCCGTACGCCGCGGAGAGCTTCCGGCGCGCGGAACGCCTCGACACGGTCGCGGAAGAAATCCGCAAGGCTCTCCGGTGACAGGCGGAATGCATCCCGCCGGCCTGGAAGGCTTTCCGCACGCGCGGAATGCCCTCCGGCTGGCTCGTGGAATGCATTCCGCTGATCTGGGAGGGCCTGCGGCGGGGTCCCGGAAGGTGTGGCGGTGATCGGGAAGATCAGCACGCCGCGCGGGGAGCACGTCGAGCCGCTCATCTACTACCTGTACGGTCCCGGGCGGCGGGAGGAGCACACCGACCCGCACATCGTCGCAGGCTGGCGGCACCCGGCCGAATTGGAGCCGCCGCTGCGCGAGGACGGCAGGCGGGATTTCCGGCGGCTGTCCGGGCTGCTCGGCCAGCCGCACGCCGCGATGGGCACGTGGGGGGTCGCCCGGCCGGTGTGGCACTGCTCGATGCGCGCCGCGCCGGAGGACAAGACGCTGTCGGATGATGAGTGGGCGCAGATCGCCTGCGACGTGATGCACCGCACCGGCCTGGCCCCGTTCGGGGAGGAAGACGATGCCGTCCGCTGGGTGGCGATCCGGCACGGCGATGACCACATTCACCTGGTCACGATGCTGGCCCGCCAGGACGGAGGCCGTCCCCGGCTCAGCAATGAGCGGTACCGGGTCCGGGCTGCCTGCCTGGCTGCCGAGCAGCGGTACGGGCTGCGATC
>Ga0335085_10010139_pt1 | contig 14112 bp, 21 predicted proteins | sample Lox_Sample_45_FD_206712 | JGI IMG/M metagenome (GOLD analysis project Ga0335085, IMG submission 206712) | Soil microbial communities from Loxahatchee National Wildlife Refuge, Florida, United States - Lox_Sample_4.5 | ecosystem: Environmental > Terrestrial > Soil > Wetlands | place: USA...
AAGAGGATGCTGTCTATCTGGCCACCTTCTCACCCGACGTGGCGCGCGCTCTGCTCGATCGCCTGGAGAAGGCCTCGATTGTGGTCGGCTGGGCCCACGAACTGTTGCACGAAACCTGGGAAGGTCGCCACGAACACATCCGCGCCAAGCTGGCCGAAGCCATCACTGAATTCGACCGAATTGGTCAGCAGCCCTGCTAGAATGATCTTGCCTTAGTTGCCCTGGAGAATTGCGTGAGCAAGGAAACACATCAGCCATTTACGTTGGTCGGTTGCTCCTTCCAGCCCGCCTACCCAGGCAACCTCCACTCCATTCACCAGGAGATGGAGAACAGGCGAACGGCCGATCTGGGTTGGGACTCCGAGGCGGTCGGCTTCCAGCCGGTCTCTCTTGTTCTGATTCGCGATCCGGACAACCCCCACGACTCCAACGCCATCCAGGTTCACTGCCCCGATCTCGGGCGACAGTCGATGATCGGTCATATCAACCGCCATCTTGCGGCCGTGATCGCTCCGCGGATGGACGCGGGCCAGCAATACGAGGCCCACGTCGTGTCGGTCAACATCCGACCGGACAAGCCGGACCAACCCGGTTTGACCATGGCCGTGACCGAAGTATCCGACTGATCTCCAAGGAGGAGACGAAATGGCAGCAGGAAATACGATCACCATCGTCGGCAACGCCACCCGGGATCCGGAAGTCCGGTACACCCCGAGCGGTCAGGCCGTCGCCACCTTCGGCGTGGCCGTCAACCGCCGGTGGCAGAACCGCCAGACCAACGAGTGGGAAGAGGCCGTCTCGTTCTTCGACGTGACCGCGTGGCAGCAGCTCGCCGAGAACGTCGCCGAGTCCATCACCAAGGGCTCCCGTGTGGTTGTGTCCGGTCGCCTCGACCAGCGTTCGTGGGAGACGAACGAGGGTGAGAAGCGCTCGAAGGTCGAGATCGTGGCCGATGAGATCGCCCCGAGCCTCAAGTACGCCACCGCGGCGGTGACCCGCAACCCGAAGAAGGACGGGAACTACGACGCCCCGTTCCCGAACGATCCGCCCGAAGGCTACGCCTCCGATGAGGAGCCGTTCTGACCACTTGATCGCAGCAGGCTCCGCGGGTACTCTCCACCTCACACCCGCGGAGCCTGCTGATCATGGACCAACTACCAATTCCCTACGGCTTCATCGCCATGGAAGACCACCTGGTCGAGTGGCACGGCGAGTTCCCAGAGAACATCCGCCACTGCGATTCCGATGAGCTGCGCCGGCTGCACTACGCCGACCACAAGATCAAGAAGTTCACCTCACCGTCGCGAACTCACACGCACTACGTATGAGCCAGGCGGATCTCTGGGGAAGAGAGCCCCCACCACCAGAACAGCCTCAACGCCCTGACATCGAGCCCTTCCGTGGGCCCCTGAGCCGCCTCCTGAGCGCCGCGTCGCATTTGATCGACCTCGTGGACGAATACGAGCCCGAGAGAGCCTCACGGCCCGCCTGGGAGGCCTTGAGGGAGTCTGTGCAGGAAGTGCAGGACCTCCTGGCCCCGCCCGGCTCCCTGGTGCAGAACCTGGACAAGCGCACGGATCGCTACAAGGTGCTCAAACTCTTCCACGACACCAAATATGGCCTGACCCCCGACGAGCTGACTCGGTTGGGCGGATGGAAGAAGGGAGCCAAGCGAACCGTCATCGACTTCCTGAAGGATTCGGCTGCCCTAGAATGTGGGGGTATGAAGCGAGTCGATGGTCAGCCGCATCCCGCAGAGGTCCTGAAGATGACCGACGCCACGCGGGCCGAGTGGGATGAGAGGTTCGGGTCGTGAGCAGCGTCGCCGCCTTCGACGACTTCCCTCGACGAGGGACGCCACCGCTCAGGAACTTGCGCCGGATCCATGGTTCTGCTACGGTCACGTCGCTTCGCAGCAGTGCCGTCCATCCGCTCGAATCCCGACAGCGCAGAGATCGAGTGGCCCGCATCCTCAACCATCTCGATACCTACGGTCCCAAGAAAGGCCCCATCGCCGAATCCATGGCCGAACTTCCCCAGGAATCTTGGGACCGATTGGCCGAGATGATGGAAGAGAAGCATCCGTTCAGCAGAACCACTCAACGACAAGTCATCGCCGCCCTACGAGAACGAGAGTGGTCGGCGAACTAATCTGGGAGCGTGGACCAAGTGTTCGGTGGCGAACTCCAGGTGGGTCAGAACTTCCGCACCATCGACGGTCTCGGCGGCATTGCCGAAGTGATCGTCAGCCACAAGAAGGGTTGGAGCGAAGTCACCGCCTCGGACCCAGACCACCTCATCAACATCCCACCCATCTGCATCTTCCACGGCGAGATCCTCGACATCATCGAATAGGAACAAATGGAACTCAACATGATCTTGGCCGGCATAGTCGGTTCCACTGCCTACGGCATGGCCAACGAGAACTCCGATATCGACATGCTCGGCGTGTATCAAGCTCCGACGCGCGACGTGCTGGGCCTGCACGATGTGGAGCAGTCCAAAGTGGGCCACGACCCAGATTGGCAAGCGCACGAGCTTGGGAAGCTGTTCAAGCTCTGCCTGTCCTGCAACCCGACGGTTTCCGAGATCCTCTGGTTGCCCGAAGAGCTGTACGCCATTCGTACGCCGGCGGCCGACGCGGTCATCGACATCCGTCAAGGCTTCCTGTCCACCAAGGCGTTCAAGAGCTACGGCGGCTACGCCCGCCAGCAGTTCCACCGCCTCAAGGCCGACGGCAATGTGGGCTTCGACGCCGACAAGCGCACACCGGAGAAGATTGCCAAGCACGGTCGTCATCTGGCGCGCCTGGTTTTGCAGGGGGCGCATCTGATGATGACGGGCGAGATCCTGGTTCGTCTGGAACCGCAGGACCGCGACTTCTGCTTTTCGATCGGCGACCGTGTGGGCGAGTTCGAGCGCATTCGCCTTGAGCAAGGTGAGCTGACCGAGGCTCAACGTCAGGCCGCCTACGGTGAGGTCGAGGAGCTGCTGGACTGGTACGACTTCCTGGGGCCCAAGTCCATCCTGCCCGCTCAGCCCGACCTGGAAGGCGTCAACAAGGTCCTGGTCGATCTGCGCCTGGCCGATCTGGGGGCGATGTGAACTACGACCTGCTCACGCCGTGTGTCCCCTTCTGGGCATCACGTCCCTTCGATTGGGGACGCGCCATGCGCGAGGCCGATGAGGCTCGGGCCCGGAGCTTCGAACACTGGTTGGCTGACCAATCTGCTGAGCATGGATCGATCCCAACCTGCGCTTTCAGTGAGGACGTGCCTGGAGGGTGCTGCCAGTCGGCCGTGTGCCGCAAGCCTTTCATGATCTTGCGGCCGCCATCTACCCCTTGACAACCGTGAGAACGGCTGGGTGATCCTGAATCCCGATTGGCCTCAAGGCGATCTTCCCTATCGTGAGGTCTGCCCGAACGGCTGCGAGCCCTCGCCTTGACGGGCGTAGCCCTGAGTGCTACGATGCACCTATGAGTGTCGCCCTACTCCTCGTACGAACGAAATTCGTCCACAACGTGGGCGCCTCGGTACGCGGATCCTCATGCTTCGGGGGCGGACCGATCTACTTCACGGGTGGCCGTTTCGACTTGACTTCCAGCCGCCTACCACGCGAAGAGCGCATGAAGGGCTACGAGGATGCCCCCTGGACCGACCTGGGCGAAGAGTTCCGCCCGATGGACAAGATCAGGGCCGAGCTGGGGATCGACTTCACTCCCGTCGCCATCGAGCTTCTCCCCTCGTCCGAGCCCCTGAACCAGTTCGAGCATCCCGAGGACGCGCTCTACGTGTTCGGCCCCGAGGACGGATCGCTCCCCACCGGGATCCGCTCGGCCTGCCACCGCTTCGTGACAATTCCTTCCAAGCACTGCTTGAATTTGGCTGCCGCCGTGAATGTCACCCTCTACGACCGAGCCTGCAAGCGCTTCAACGCCGGCCTCGACCCCATGCCGACCCTGGACGAGGATCGCGGCTACTGGTGGCATTCACCCGACGAGGAGACTCCGTGAGTACCACCAAGGAAGATCGCATTCGGGCGCAATTCCGTGCTGCCAAGGACCGGATCAACCGAGGTGGCAGGCAGTGCGAGGATTTCGATGCGCCGGCCGCGGTCAGCGAGCTGTATCTTTCGATGGCTCGTCAGTGGAAGATGCCGGTCCAGGACATCAAGAAGATCCTCGGCACCCCCACCCGCGAGTCGATTCAGGCGGGCAAGCATTCTCCCCCATGGGACCACGGGGTGGACTGGGACTGGTGATGCTGAAGCGCATCCACGTCAACATGCACCGGATCCGGTCGAATTTGGCGCGTCAGGCAGCCGAGCGCGATCCGGTGCTCACGGTCAAGACTTCGAAGAGTAACGAGTACGCTTTCGAAGTGGACATTCTCGATGCCCAAGGCCAAGTGGCTGCCACCGTGGCGTACCGCCCCGAACACCCCTTGAGCTGCGGAGCCAGAGTATGGATCGAATCTCGCAATCCAGTCAGACTCAAAGGCCAGAACGGAGAGCCATGGATCTGTATCGAGTAGTTTGGAGTCCAGGCGTCTTTACGGACTGTCCCTCGCGCGATGCGGCCGTTGCTCACGCCGAGGAGAACTACGGCATGTACGGCTCCGACGACATGCCCAGGATCTACCATGCCGTTTGGGAAGATCTGGAGTGGCACCCGGCCAAGTCGTAGTCGACTAAAATGGGCCCGAGGTCAAGGAGGCCCATATGTTCGAAGCGGCTCAGACGGTGATCCACGCCAATCCACTGGTGATCACCTTCATAATCGGAACGATCATTCCATTTTTGGTGGCATTGGTCACCAAGGCCACCGTCTCGAACACGGTGCGATCCCTTCTGACAATGGCCCTTTCGGCAGCCAGCGCCGTGGTCGTGCAGATCCAGGCCAACGGCAACTCCTTCGTCCTGGAATCGACCGTGGTCTTGTTCTTCACCACCTTCGGTACAAGTGTCTTGACCTACCTGGGCTTCTGGCGTCCGGTGGCCAAGGTCAATTCCAACCTGTGGCCCGATCACGGCCTGGGTTGACATCTTCTGTCGCAGTGGACTAGCCTGCGCTTGATGATGTCGCGCGAACGGGAAGTACGGTTTCCACCCGAGGTCGGTCCTATCGATCATCCTTCGATCTTCCTGGCTGGCCCCATCCAGGGCACCTGGGACTGGCAAAGCGAAGCGACTCGTCTGATCCACGATCAAGACCCGCATATCATCGTTCTCAATCCTCGTCGCCCCCACATCGACGAGACGTTCGATTTCGGCAAGCAGGTGGATTGGGAGACCCACCACCTGGCCGAAGCCGGCCACAACGGTTCGATCATGTTCTGGTTGGCCAGGGAGACCGAACATATTTGCTGGGAGCGCGCCTACGCTCAGACCAGTCGATTCGAGCTGGCCGAGTGGCTGATGGCTCAGGAGTTGTCCTATTACCATCCATCGGTCGTCCTGGGAATCGAGGAAGGGTTTCCCGGCGCCCGTTACATTCGTCACCGGACAAAGGGACCATACTTCGCCACCCTGGAAGAGACTTGTGAGGCGGCCGTAGTGGAGGCGAGACGGTGACCGGCATCAAGGGCGACGGAGAAACCACCTGGGGATTCGTCCGCGACCCTGAAGACCGCCCTTGCAAGGACGGTCACGAAGGTGGTACGTTGACCATGGAGAGCGGCAATGTGGTCTGCAAGGGCTGCGGAGCCGTTCTCGGGGCCGGCGGCATCGCCGGTCAGAACAACGAGTGAAATGCTGTTCGTGCCCATCACGGTCAAGGTTCCCTTGGACAAGTTCCTCGAAATCGCACGATCGATCGAGGCTTGACTCCCGTAGCCTAGTGTGCTATGGTCACGGCACACGAACAGCAAGGGAGTGAAGTGAACCCGACCGAAGAGCAACAGCACGCCATCGACATGTTCCTGGAAGGCCAGGACATGGTGATTCAGGCCTGCGCCGGAGCGGGCAAGACGACCCTGCTCAAGATGATGGGTGAAGCCTCCGATCGTCGGGGACGCTACACCGCCTTCAACAAGATCATCGTCGAAGACGCCAAGAAGAAGATGCCGGACAATGTGGAGGTGAGCACGATCCACAGCCTGGCTTTCCGTTCTGTTGGTCATGCCTTCGGCGAGCGCCTCCGCGCCCCCCGCCAGAAGAGCTACGAGATCGCCAACCTGCTCGACATCCCGTCGCTGAACATCGATTTGGGTGGTCAGCCGAAGCGGTTGGCCTCGGGCTTCCTGGCCGGCGTGGTGATGAAGGCGCTGGACAACTTCTGTCGCTCGGCCGACCCGGATCCGACCGTTCGCCACTTCTCCTACATCGACGGCATCGACTCGCCATTTGCCGACGGCCAGCGGAGCTACACCAACAACAACTACGTGCAGAAGGAGATGTTGCCCTATCTGCAGAAGGCCTGGCGCGACGTGAGTGTTCCTCGCGGTCACTTGCGCGGCGACCACTGTCAACCTCATGGGACTCTCGTGCGGCGAGTGCTGCGTCGCGGCAGCAACAACCGTCATACTGGTGAATCCTGGCCCACCACCTGGGAAGACGTTCCCATCCAAGATATTCAAGAGGGCGACAGGGTCATCTCTTGGCGAAACGAAACTCCCTCAGGCACCCTGAAGCGCATGGGCACCGTGGTGCAGTCCGGTCACGCCGTGATCTCTATTGCTGACCGTCCGTACGAAGGTGACCTGATCGTTATCTCCACCCCTTCGGGAAGATCTTCTTCTTATACGCCCGACCATCGCTGCATTGTCCGCCGCGATGCAGACCTCTCGAATGGCAATTTCCTTGTCTACCTTGCTCGTCGTGGCGACAATTTCCGGATCGGTCGAACCACATGGCGCACCAAGTCCCAGGGCAATAGTATGGGAATCGTGCGTCGCGCCTGGAGTCAGAAGGCGGACGCCATGTGGGTCTTGTCCGTTCATGCCTCGGATGAGGATGCGGCACTCAATGAGGCCCTCTTGGCCCACAAATACGGTATCCCCACCTGGCAATTCGTTTCCAAAAATCCTGTGATGCCCTGTGAGAAGTTTTGGGAAGTGGTGGGCGGCAATCATTTGCCGGCGCGGGTCTGCCTGGAGGACCACGGACGTTTGATGGAATATCCCATTTGGTCGCGGGATACTGATTGGTCAAGTCGCCGCCCCGTGGAAATGCGTGCCTGCAATCTCCTTGAAGGCATGCTTGTTCTGGAGCCGGACAACATCAAGCCTACCAAACCCAACCTATTGAGAGCTTACGATGGAAGTGGCGGGTGGTCCCCCATTTCCATTTCCCGTTCTCCCTACAGTGGGAAGGTTTATTCCATCGAAGTTGAGCAAGATCACACTTACGTGGCAGATGGCATCGTCACGCACAACAGTCACTATCTCAAGGTCTTCCAGCTCTCGGATCCTCACATCGAGGCGGACTTCCTGCTGCTCGATGAGGCGCAAGACGTGGCCCCTGTGATGGAATCCATCTTCCGCCAGCAGACGCATTTGCAGAGGATCGCCGTAGGCGACCGCAACCAGGAGGTCTACGCCTGGGCCGGCGCCATCAACGCCATGAAGCAGATGGAGGGCAAGGAAGCGGTGCTGTCCAAGTCGTTCCGCTTCGGTCCGGCCGTGGCGGACGTGGCAAACCAGGTCCTGGCGTTGCTACCCGAGCCCATGGAGATCAGCGGCCACGACGCCATCGAGTCCACCATCGGCGAGCACGAGACCCCCAAGGCCTTCCTGGCCCGCACCAACGCGGCCGCCGTGCGCCGCATGTTCGACGAGTTCGATGCCGGCCGACGTCCCCATCTGTTGGGCGGCGGCAAGCAGGTGCTGGCCTTCGCTCGTGGAGCGCGCGATCTCCAGAACACCGGCTCCACCAACTTTCCCGAACTGGCCTGCTTCGACTCCTGGGGCGACGTGCGCGAGTACGTGGCCTCGGACCAGAAGGGCGACGAGCTGCGCCTGATGGTCAAGCTGGTCGACGACTTCGGCTACGAGCGCATCATCGAGGCTGTCGAGGGTCAGCTCAGCGAGGCCAAGGCCGACATCGTGCTGGGCACCACCCACGCGGTGAAGGGTCGTGAGTGGCCGATCGTGCAGTTGGCCGGCGACTTCCCGCCACAGGAGAAGGCCACACCCGAGGAGAACCGTCTGCTGTATGTGGCCGTCACCCGGGCCCAGGACCACCTGGACCACACCCGCGTCCCGATGTTCGGGGGCGGCAAATGACAGCAAAGTTCTACCTCGTCGGCGGTGCCGTTCGCGATCGCCTGATGGGTCTTCGTACGAAGGATCTGGACTTTGCGGTCTCCATCGAGCCCGAGGGCCGCGATATCGATCAGCTCTACAGGGCCATGCGCGATGAGCTGGATTGGCGCGGGTTCGAGATTCATACCGAGACGCCTGACAAGTTCGTCATTCGCGCACGAGTCTGCAAAACCGACCTGCTCTACAAGGTGGCTCGTGACGCCGACTTCGTCCTGTGTCGCAAAGACGGTCCTTACACCGACGGGCGTAGGCCAGACTGGGTTGAGCCTGGCACGCTATTCGATGATTTGGCGAGACGCGACTTCACTGTCAACGCGATGGCGGAGCACCCCTTCACCCACAAGATCATCGACCCCTTCGGCGGTCAGCGCGACCTGGAGAACAAGATCCTGCGCTTCGTCGGCAACCCCGAGGAGCGCATCATCGAGGACGGCCTGCGCGTGGTGCGCGGCTTTCGCTTCATGATCTCCAAGGGCCTCACGGCTGACCCGCTGACGTGGAGCTTCCTCAACAGCGACATCGCCGCCAAAGCCTTGAGCATCATCTCCATCGAGCGCGTCGACCAGGAGATCAGCCGCATGTTCCAGGCCGACACCAAGGCCTCCATCCACCTGATGGCCAGCATCACCCCGAACGTCCTTGGACAAATCTTCCGCGACCGCCTACACTTGACGGGGAGCTTGAAGAACGTCAAGGAGTAGCGGATGCCGAAGTTGATCGGGCTACACGGATGGGGCGGCTCGGGCAAGGACGCCGCAGCGCAGTTCCTGGTCGAGCAGGGCTGGGAGCGTCGGGCCTTCGCCGACCCGTTGCGTGATCTGGCCCTGGCCGCCGATCCCATAGTTTCCGTTGACAAGAAATGGATCTTCGACGACGGCACGGACAATGAAAACGAAGTGGACGGTTGGCGCTACAGCGACTCCATCAAATACTACGGGTACGACGAGGCCAAGAACCATGATGACTTCCGTGGCTTCCTCCAGCGTCTGGGCGATGGCGCCCGCGCCACCTTCGGTGCCAACTTCTGGGTCGAGCAGGCCACGGCCCGCATCTTCACCGACACGGTCTGGACTGACGTGCGCTACTCCAACGAAGGCCAAGCCATCCGCGATCTCGGTGGCATGGTCATCAAGATCGAACGCCCCGGCGTCGGGCCAGCCAACGACTTCGAGGCCAAAGAGCACTCCATGGAGGGCTTCGATTTCGATGTGGAGCTGATGAACTCTGGCACCCTGGACGATCTCAGGTCCACCATTCTCACCATCGCAGAGGACGCCTAGTGGACGAACGAGTCGAAGCCATTGTTCTGGTTTTGTGGCGGCACGGAATCGGTTCCACTTCCATAGCACGTGTCCTCAACGAAGTCGGCCTGCCACGGCCGTTCGGGGGCCGATGGTGGCCGAAATCGGTCATCGAGATTGTTGACCGTGCAGAACTGCGTCCCTGGATTCACGGACGCCCTGTCACGTATCCAGGCCCTTGACAACCGCGGCACAACCTGCTACGGTGTCGCCCATGCAGTTCACACGGGAAGACGTCGAGATCGCAGCCCGCGCCTATCAGAAGTACCGCAAGGGCACCTTCCTCACTGACGAGGAGATCGCCACCGCGATCAAGGTCCTGACACCGGTCCACACCGTCCTCTTCGCCCTGGGCGATTCCTTTCGCCTGGAAGCCGTTGAGTTGATGACGACCGTGCGGGGCATGGGGGGATTCATGCGGGTTCGCGAAGCCGCCGATCATCTCGTTCGCGAGGGAGCTGCTCGATGACCGAGTACACCGACGCCCACCCTCAGGGCCAGACCAAGGACGAGCGCATCGAAGAGCTGGAGGGCCTTGTGCTTTCCTTGCGTCAGGTGCTCGCCTATGAGGCCCGGGTCATCTACGCCCAGACGATGGACGTGAAGGCCCTCGGCAAGAACCGACGGCAGACTGCGCCGAGTGCGTGGCCGCCTGGAACGGCGAGTCCCTCCTGCGCCGCGGCAAGGACTCGTACGGCGACTGCGCCGACGACGGCGAGAAGGTCTACTGGGTGCGCCCGATCTCATAGCAAGATTTCTTGCCAATATCCCTTGACACTCCCACTACTGTGGTGTAGCTTCGAGGGTGTAGGCGGGAAGTCACCAAGAACGGCGGCCTCCTGACCGGGAAAATTTCATACTGGATGGCGCTGCGTAGGATTGGGTTCCTTCGTCTTGTTAAACGAGAGGTTGTGGGTTCGAGTCCCACCAGGATCCGCAAGGATCTTGTAGCTCAATCGGTAGAGCGCTATGTGCTCCTGATCCGCCCTGTTCTCGCCATCCACCAGTCTGAGGTGACGCTGCGTAGAGCCGAGTTCCTTCGCAAACCACATCCACCTTGCGAGTAGCTCAGTGGTAGAGCGCCGGCCCCCTAAGGGTCGGAGGTCGTTGGTTCGAATCCAACCTTCACGATTCTTGGTTCGCCTTGTTCTCGTCACCCATTTCTCGACTGGGGTTGCGAAGGTCGCGCGGTACTTCAACTTGACATTGAAACCATCCCGTGAGACCGACAAGTTCTCCCCAGCCACCACTCAAGTTCTCGACCCATCCGGGGTCGTTGCGATAGAAGGAGGCCCACGATGGCCAAGTTCAGCGGTACCAACACCAAGACTCGTCCGGGATCCGGTCCCCTGATCACGGGTCAGACGAAGCTCGCCACCCACGAAGGTGGCAGCGGCTTCGCGTCCGACGCCAAGACGGAGCTGTTCCGTCTGGCCGTGACCAACATGGTCGGCGAGGACACCTTCTACGAGGCCGCCAGCGATCGTGACAAGCGCTTCAAGACCTTGATCCACAAGGTCTCCGTGGCCGATCCGGCCTGGATGCGCTCCTTCATCCCCTGGCTGCGCAACACGGCCAACATGCGCTCAGCTTCGGTCGTCGCGGCCGTCGAGTTCTCCATGGCTCTGCGCGGCGTGGACGGCACGCGTGCCATCCGCATCGAGGCCATCGATTTGGCCTGTCAGCGCGCCGATGAGCCCGCCGAGGTCCTCGGCTACACCCTGGCCCACTACGGTCGCGCCCTGCCGGCCGTCGTGAAGCAGGGTGTGGCTCGCGCCGCTTCGCGCCTCTACAACGAGTACAGCGCTCTCAAGTACGACGGCGGTTCGCGCGGCATCCGCATGGGTGACGTGATCGAGCTGACCCACCCGCGGGCCAAGGACAAGGCGCAGGACGCCCTGTTCAAGCACCTCCTCGACCGTCGTCACGGCCACTTCGACTTCGCTGGGATCGAGGCTCTTCCGAAGCTGCCGAAGCTCACGGCCGCCTACTCGCTCGACTCGACTCCCGTCGAGCTGCGTCGCGCCCTCTTGCGCGACGAAGGCCCCGAGGCCCTGTCCGAGGCCGGCTACACCTGGGAGCGGCTCTCGGGCTGGCTGCCGGGCGGCATGGACGCCGAGGCGTGGGAGGCCATCATCCCTTCGATGGGCTACATGGCCCTGCTCCGCAACCTGCGCAACTTCGAGCAGGCCAAGGTGGACAAGGCCGTCCTGACCCAGGTGGCCGAGCGTCTGTCGGACCCCGAGCAGGTCGTCAAGTCGCGCCAGTTCCCGTACCGGTTCTGGAGCGCCTTCAAGAACAGCGGCACCATGTTCTTCGGTCCGGCCCTGGAGGCCGCCCTGGAGGGCAGCGTGGCCAACATCCCGACGTTCAAGGGACGCACGCTGGTACTCTGCGACACTTCCCACTCCATGACGGCCGCCGTGTCGGGACGCTCGAAGGTGCAGCGCTTCGAGATCGCCGGCCTGTTCGCCTCCGCTGTCGCTGCCCATTCCGACGGCGTCGATCTGATCATGTACGCCAACAGCGGCTACCAGATCCCGATCCAGGTCTCGGTGATGCGCACGATCCAGTCCATCGCCAGCCAGATCGGTCGCGTGGGCTACGGAACCGAGACGTGGCCGACGGCACGGAAGTTCTACAACGGACACGACCGCGTCGTGGTCTTCACCGACATGCAGGACCACCCGGACAATCCTGGCCAGTGGGGTCACAACGGAGAAGCGGCAGCCAATGCCATGTTCAAGGACGTGCCCGTGTACGTCTGGGACCTGGCTGGCTACGAGGCGTCAAACATCGACACCTCGCACCCGGGCCACTACCTGCTGAGCGGCTTCACCGACGCCTGCTTCAGGATGGTTCCGCTTCTGGAGTCGTCCAAGTCGGCAGACTGGACGAAGCTCTTCTCTTGACGTCTAGGGGCACCACGACAAAGGCCCGGGCTTCGGCCCGGGCTGCTGTCGTTTTGGCCAAATCCGCAGTCGCGTATCGCGATAGTGCTAATTTGGGCTCATGGCAAATGAGACCAAGAAGTTCCTGGCCATTCGCATCAGTCCTCAGCTCTTGAGCGAAGTAGACGCCGTCGTTCCCGAACGCGGCCGCACCAAGTTCATCGAAGAGGCCATGCGGGAGAAGCTCCAGCGCTTGCCGGAGGAGAAGTGGGCGAAGTCCGCGGCCCAGATCGCGGCCCAGGTCGGTGAGGTCAAGACCAGCACTCCCGTTCGTCAGCGTCAGCCACGCGTCAACTTCACCATTCCCAACGAGGACAGTGGCGCCGGACACACCATGAGCCCCGACACCTGCGCCCACATCGCCCTGGGTGCGCCTCAGGAGAACGCCGACGGACTCGTCTACCGTGTTTGCCGAGGATGCGGTAGTCCCATCTTCGAATGAGTGACATCGTCCTGCTGACCGAGGCCGAGCTGGCGGCGGCCTCACCGTCAGAACGTGCCGCCTACAAGGCCTACCTCACCGCCAAGGCCTTGGAAGCCGATGACCCGTTTGCCTGGGCGCGGGCCATGTTCCCGCGCCAGATCAAGGCGGAGTTCGGTCCCCACCATGAGCAGATGTGGCGCTGGGCCTGGAACATCGAATTGGGCCAGAAGCCGAAGCCCCTCGTGGCCATTCTCGGGCGCGGTGGGGCGAAGGATCTGGCCTACGACACTCCAGTCCCGACACCGTCTGGCTGGTCCACGATGGCCGAACTTAGGGTGGGCGATCAGGTATTTGATGAGCGTGGTGCGATATGCAACGTGATCGGTGTCTCTGAAATCAGGGTCAAGCCCTCCTACCTCCTGAGATTCAAGGGTGGTTCAGAGATCGTTGCCTCGGAAGATCATCTCTGGAGCGTTCTCGACATCACAACCAAGCGGCGCATGGTTGCCTCCATGGGGGAAATTCCGGACGACTGGGCCACCTGGGACAGCTCGGTCGCTCCCGTGTTGACTTGTGACCTCTGTCATCGCTCACCCGGCGGAAGAGGTCCACGGGGTGAAGTTTGGTGCAATACCCATTGGTTGCGATGGAAGAAGCATGGCGATCCGATGGGCGGCCAGCACAAAGTTGGCCCTCATGACAAGGGCAACGGCTTGGTCAAGTCAGTCCAACAACTGACGACGATGCAGATCGACAAGGCTGGACTGAAGAGGGGGCGAGAAACGCGCTGGATGATTCCCGTCGGCGCCCCCTTTGACTTGCCCGATTTGGATCTTCCGGTCGACCCCTACGTCTTGGGATATTGGCTAGGAGATGGCACCTCCACTTCGGCATCCCTAACCGTCGACCAGCACGACGCCTCCTTTGTTGTTGAGGAGATGACGAAGAGGGGACAGACTCCTAGGTTGCGCCCCTCATCCGAACGCGACGACACACGCGCCCATGTGTACGGACTCGTGGGTGGTTTGCATGGCGAGCTTCGCAAGCTGGGCCTGTTGGGCAACAAGCACATCCCATCCGTCTATTTGCGGGCTGGTCGACGGCAGAGACTGGATCTTCTAGCTGGTCTCTGCGACTCGGACGGAACCCCCCATCGGTCGAGTGTTTCCTTC
>Ga0335085_10010140_pt1 | contig 14112 bp, 16 predicted proteins | sample Lox_Sample_45_FD_206712 | JGI IMG/M metagenome (GOLD analysis project Ga0335085, IMG submission 206712) | Soil microbial communities from Loxahatchee National Wildlife Refuge, Florida, United States - Lox_Sample_4.5 | ecosystem: Environmental > Terrestrial > Soil > Wetlands | place: USA...
GCGAAGACGGGTGTGTTCAGCCGCCGTCGTCTGCAGCGCCGCCAGCGGCCGGCTGCCCACGAACGCCTCTGGATCGGCGCTGAGACCGTTGAGCAGCGCCTCGACGGCCTCGTCTCGCGCGCCGCCGTGATCGCCGCGCGCCTCGAGGTCCTCGTACTCGTCCATCATCGTCGCGAGCGAGAAGGCGAGCCAGCGATAGTCGACGCCGTTGTCGTCGCGCATCAGCGTGTAGTCCTGCCCGTACGTCGCCTCGATGCCGAAGCGCAGGTGGCTGCCGAGGCACAGCGCGTGGACGTGCGCGATCTTGCGGCGCTGATCGCGGCCGAGCGTGCGGACGTGCGCGAGCAGTGTGTCGTAGCCGCGATCGTCGGACTCGTAGTGCGACGTCGCGAGCAGCATGAGCGTCGCGGCGTCGGCGGCCAGGCGCTGGCCGCTGCCGTTCGGCCCCTGAAGCGCGGCGAGCAGGCCGTCGAGACGATCGAGCCGCGCGTCGGCGTCGCCGTCCTCCCACACGTTCAGCGACAGCAGCGCGAGCACGTACAGAAAGTAGTAGTCGAGGAGCATCGCGAGCACGCGGCGATCCGGCGCGCCCTGACCGCGATGCTCGAGCGCGTAGTTGGCGACCTCGATCGCGATCGTGTCTTGATTGACGCGCTCGGCCTTGCCATCCCAGTCGTGAATCGCATGGAAGCCGCCGGCGCGCACGCGCTGGTCGAACGCCGCGATGGCCGCGGCGAGATCGACGCGGCCCTTCCCGCTGCCCCACGCGTCGGCGCGCATGCCGTCGCGCAGGCGTGTCACGGCCTGCGTCGCGTCCTTCGCGCTCGCGGCTTCGGCCACGATCGCCTGTCGCATCGAACCGCCGAGCGCGGTCTCGACGAGCGCGCACGCCTCATCGAACGGCACGGCGCGGCTCATCGTCCCCGCCCGCGACGAAACTCGGTCCACGATCCGCGCGTCTTGCGCAGCAGGATCTCGTCGTGGCCCGGCACGACGTACGCGCCGAGCGTGCCGACGGCCTCGTAGCCGAGGCGCTCGTACAGGCGCCGCGCGGCTGGATTGAACGACGAGACGCACATGAAGACGTTGGGACTGTCGCGAAAAATGCGGTCCTCGGCGAGCGCGATGAGCGCGGTGCCGAGCCCCTGGGCGCGCGATTCGGGACGCACGTAGATCGTCTGGATGTAGCCGGGAAAGGGTCCGGTGAGATCCAGAATGATGAACCCGGCAATCGCCCCCGCGTCGCGCGCGACCCAGATTTCCTTCTCCGGATTCTGCAGCACCGCGAGCGCGGACGGGACGTCGCGCTGCAGCGTGATCCACGGCTCGGATGCGGCCATGTGGCGCGCGCATTCGAGCGCGTCTTCGGCCGAAAGCGGCTCGAACGTCCAGGTCCCGGGCTCGCGTGCGGCGTCGGCCATGCGCGACTCGAAGCATGGTAGCCTATCGCCATCGAGCCGTTGGGAGCGTTCATGCCGAGACAGCGCGTCGTCGTTGTCCTTGCGGGCTGTGCGTTCGTCCTCGCCGCCGCGTTTCCGGTCGCCGGCCGCCAGCTGCCGCTCGCGCCCGCGCCGAAAACCGGCGCCACCGTCACACCCGCGTTCGAAGGCTGGTATCCCAACAAGGACGGCACGTTCTCGATCTCCTTCGGGTACTACAACCGCAACACCGAAGAAGCGATCGACATTCCGATCGGCCCGAACAATTTCATTGAGCCGGGCGCGCAGGATCAAGGACAGCCGACGCACTTCGAGCCGAAGCGCCAGTGGGGCGTGTTCGCGATCAAAGTGCCCGCCGACTTCGGCAAGAAAGAAGTCACCTGGACGTTGAAGTTCCGCGGCCAGACGTACGCGATTCCCGGCAGCCTGCGTCCGAACTGGCAGATCGACGCGCTCGAAGGCGAAGCGGGATCCGGCAACACGCCGCCCGTGCTCAAATTTGCCGAGAACGGGCCCGAAGGCGCGGGCCCGGGCGGCATCACCGGCCCGCCGCTGACCGCGACCGCCGGCCAGCCGCTCTCGATCACGATCTTTGCGAAGGACGACGGAAAGGCGGCAGGCAGCGTCGCGACCACCGGCCGCGGCGCCGTGCCGGTGACGCTGACGTGGATCGAGCATCAAGGACCTGGCGTGGTGAAATTCACGCCGCCGACCGCGCGCGTGCCGGTTGCGGGCGGCTCGGCCACGACGGCCGCCACGTTCAGCGCGCCGGGCGAGTACGTCGTGCGCGTGCGCGCCAACGACGCGTCGGGCATCGCCGGCGCGGGCCACGCGCAGTGCTGCTGGTCGAACGGATTCGTGAAAGTCACGGTCAAGTGAAGGAGACGTCCATGCCGCGAGTCGCGTCGTCTCGATGGATGCTAGCCGGCGTCGTTGGCTTCGCGGTCGTGATCGCGACGGTTGCGCTTCGCGGCCGGCCCGTCGCGGCGCAAGCCGCGCATCCCGTCACGTTCGCGAAGGACGTCGCGCCGATCCTTCAGTCGAAGTGCCAGGTGTGTCACTCGCCGAATTCGATCGCGCCGATGTCGCTGCTCACCTACGACGATGCCAAGCAGTACGCGCGGAGCATCAAGAACAAGGTCACCGCGCGGCTGATGCCGCCGTGGTACATCGACAAGACCGTCGGCATCCAGCATTTCAAGAACGATCGCAGCCTCACCGACGCCGAGATCGACACGATCGTCGGCTGGGTCGATCAGGGCGCACCGATGGGCGACGCGAAGGACCTGCCGCCGCCGGCCGCGCTGCCCGATCAAGGCGGCTGGCAGTTCGAGAAGCTGTACGGCAAGCCCGACCTCGTGCTGAAGTCGCCGCCCTACACGCTGGCGGCGCGCACGCAGGACAAGTGGTTCAGGCCGGTCACCGACACGGGCCTCACCGAGCCGCGCTGGGTGCGCGCGATCGAGATCCGCCCCGCGACGCTCCAGGGCCGCCGCATCGTCCATCACGTGCTGACGATGCTCGAGCAGCACGAAGACGAGGGCGTCGCCGGCCTCGCGTCGAGCGCGCATGACATGCAGATGACCGCCGGCTTGTTCATGGAGTGGTCCGTCGGCAAGACCGGCGAGATCTACAACGCCGACGCCGGCAAGCTGATGCTCCCAGGCTCGAAGATCCACTGGGAAGTCCACATGTACGCGATCGGCGAGGAAGTGAAGGACAACCAGGTCGAGCTCGCCGTGTACTTCTATCCCAAAGGCTTCGTGCCGGCGCACCGCACGGTGCTCAAGATGTTCGACGTGAGCCGCGGCGAAGAGCTCGACATCCCGCCGAACTCGACGGCGATGACGCAGAATTTCTACGTGCTGCAGGCGCCGGCGCGCATCGAGAATTTCCAGCCGCACATGCACATGCGCGGCAAAGCGATGTCGATGGAGGCGATCTATCCGGACGGCAAGCGCGAGCTGCTGAGCAGCGTCAACAACTTCCAGTGGCGCTGGCACGTCAACTACATCTACGCCGACGACGCCGCGCCGCTGTTGCCGAAAGGCACGGTGCTCGTCTTCACCGCGTGGCACGACAACACCGCGAACAATCCCAACAATCCCGATCCGCGCCAGTGGGTCGGCTGGGGCGATCGCACCGTGGACGAGATGGCGCACGCGTGGGTAGACGTGACCTATATCGATCAGCCCGAGTTCGACAAGCTCGTCGCCGAACGCAAGGCGCTCGCCGCGACCAAGAAGTAACGCGCTACTCGGGGATCCACAGCTCCGCGCCCTTCGGGTACGCGAAGCCCTTCGGCATCACACCGACGACGATGCGCGTCTTGTCGTCGACCTTGACGGCCGCGCCAATGACCTTCGGCGACGCGCCAAACACCCGCTGCCAGAGCGAGTAGCTGAGGATGACGACCGGCGTGCCGCCCCCGCCGTGCTCGCCCTCGATGAAGAGACGCCCGAGGATCGGCTGCAGCTTCGTCGCCGGAAAGAACTGGGCCGTGACCGACGCGCCGGTGACCGACGACATGGCCGCGCCGTTTGTGACGTCGAACTGCGCCGTCGTGAACGATCCGGCCGGCGGCTCCGGGTACGGCCCGGACGTGTTGCCGACCTGACACGCGAAGGCGAGGCCCAGACTCAAGCCGACGGCGACGGCAGCGATCGATGTGCGTAGCGGCATCCTCGTCCTCCGTTCCCGGTCCCGGCATTACGCGCCGTTCGTCTGCGGCCAGCGGATCCGATAGAGCACCGCCGGGGCGCCTTCGTGAATGAACGCGCGCTCGAATGCGAGCCCGCATTTCTGCAGCACGTGCTGCGACGCAGCGTTGTCCGGACTCGTGATCCCGACGATCGTCGTCGCGCCGAGATGCGCGCGCGCGAGCTCGAGGCAGCGCGACGTCACTTCGGTTGCGAGGCCGCGCTTCCAAAACGGCTCGTAGAACGCGTAGCCGACCTCGATGTCGCTCTGCCCGTCGTGCGGAAACGTTCTGAGCAGCGCGCGGCCGATCGGCTCGCCGCCGGTGCGCTCGCGGACGATCCAGAGCCCGAAATTGTAGTCCGCCCAGTGCTTGAGGTTCTTGGCGAGGTACGCCTCGGTCTGGGCATCGTCGCGCAAGCCGCCGAGGTGCGCCATCACGGCAGCGTCGCGGTGCATGCGGCGAATCTCGCCGGCGTGATGAGGCTCGAGGCGCTCGGCCCGCAGCCGCGCGGTGTCAAACCCGTCGGGAAACGTCGGGACGGACATGGGATCGATCAAATGCTACAGCGTGATGCCTCGGGCGAAGCGCCACGCCCCATCGCCTCCCCGCTGCAAGAGGACAGCAACCCGCTGACGGCCGGTGCGGGCTTCCCCGCCGTCGCGCGGACGCGCGATCTGGACGTCCCAGCCCCACTCGAACGCGAGGTCGCCGGAGACGACGCGATCCTCCCGCTCGAACGCGATCGTGACCTCGTACTGCTCGAGCGCGGCGATCATCAGCGGCCGCAGCTCGGCCGCCGGCATCGGCGGCGCGTTCGGCCGGAGCAGGACGTAGTCGCGCGTCAGCAGCGCCAGAATCGCGTCGACATCGCGACGCCGATACGCTTCGCTCCACGCCGCGTAGAGGGCATCGATTCCGGCTTCGGCTGGGGTCACGGCGTCATGCCTGCAGCGGCACGTCGCCGACGCCGTGCGCGGCCGCGGACGGACGCAGCTGGCGCGCGAGGACCCAGACGACGAGGATGGTGATCGCGAGCGCGACGAGCGGCACGAGCCGCGGCTGGCGGACGAACGACGCGATCTCGAACGGCACGTAGATCAGCCCGGTGAGCACGCCCAGCCATTCGGCCCAGCGGCGCGCGCGCCACAATCCCCACGCCTCGACGAAGCGGAACGTCGAGTACACGAGCGCGGCGGCTCCGAGCCAGCGCACCATGCTCGGCGTCGCGTGGCTCGCGGCGCGGAGAAGAATCCTCGACTCGCGGCTCGCCGGGTTCAAGTGCAGGTGCGCGACGACGCGATCGGCGAGCAGCTGCCAGTCGCGATGGACGAAAATCAGCAGACCCGAGCCGGCGACGAGCACGATCACGCCCTTCGCCGCCTCGAGCAGCGCGACGGCGCGAAGTCCGAAGATCCCGCCCACGCCCTGGCGCAGCGGCGCGGCTTCGGTCTTTGGTCCCATCGTCACGGCCGTCTCTCTGGGAAGATACGTGCAAAGTTCCCGCCGAGGATCAACGCCCGATGATCCGCGCCAACGCCAAGCTCGTCGAGCACCGCGCATTGCACGTCGTAGAGCGCGCGCTGCCAACCGCGTGGAAAGAAGGACGAATCGGTGCCGAACAGCAGGCGCGTCGGGCCGGCGACGTCGAGCGCCCTCGCCCAGACGTCGCGCAGCGTGAGATGCGGATGAAATCGGATCCAGCTGTTCGAGCTCGACGTGTCGAGCAGGATATTGGGCGCGGCCGCGGCGGCCATGAGCGCCTCGGTCAGCCGTCCCGCGCCGAAGTGCGGAATGATGACCGGCACGTCGGGATGGCGCACCGCGATCGCCGCCACGGCGAGGGGATCGCCGAATCGAAGGTCGAAGCGGCTCGGCAAGCCGAGCTTGCCGCGAACGCCGACCGAAAGCACTCCGCAGTGGACGAAGACCGCGCGGCGGTGACGCGCGGCCAACTCGAACACGCGCGCCGCGGGCGGATCGGCGAGGCTGACGTGGTGCATCGCCGGAAAGAGACACACCGTCGACAAGCCCAGATCGCCGAACGCGCGTTCGAGACGCATCTCGGCGTCCGGCGCCGCGGGATTGAACATGAACGCGCCGACGATGCGCGTCGGATGCGCGCGGACGGCGGTCGCGACCGACGCTTCGTCACCGGGAACGCTGGCGATGAGCATCGCGCGCGAGACGCCATGGCGGTCGAGCTCGGCGATCCACCGATCGCCGAGCGCCTCGTCCGAGCCAGGAGCGTCCCAGCCGAGCTTCGCCGGGAGTGCGATCGCCGCGTCGTCGCCGACGCCAGCTTCGCGGCCGAGGGCCCGCAGCAGTCCCGCGGAAAAGAAATGGCAGTGCGCGTCGGCGATGGTCATCCTTGGCGGCGCTTCAATTCATTCTTGATCGAGGCGGGCATCTCGCGGCAGCCGCATGCGCGCGCGTGCGCGAGGTGCCAGCGCAGGCGTTGATCGATGGTCGCGCGCTGGGGCATTCGATGCGCGCGATGCCACGCCGCGTTGAGGGTCGAGCGCTTCGCCATCGGCTAGCGCCGCCGCGATCTCCTGGTCGCGCGCTTCGCGCGCCCGCGCGCGGCCTTCGTCGATCGCTTCACTCGAGCGGTACGCGCCTTCGGTGCGGCGGCCGGCGTCGGCCGCGCGTGCCGCGGCTCGTACACCCCGACGTTTCCGCCGCCGGGCAGAGTGATCTCGGTGAGCCGTCCCCATCCTCTGTCCGCGATCGGCGCCACCGGAATGCGCCGCGCCCGCATCGCGGCGACGAACGCCTCGACGTCGTCGCACATCAGGTACAGCTCGTGGCGGCCGCTCGATCGATCCGGATGGACGGCCACTTCCGACGGCGGCAGCGAGAAGATCAACCAGCCGTCGCCGGCATCCACATGCGGAAACCCGAGGACGTCGCGCAGGAACGCGCGATCCGCGTCCGCGTTGGCACTGTAGAGAATCGAATGCGCCCCGGTGATCATGATGCCGAGTGTATCGCACGCCGGCGGCGCCGGCGTCAGCTCGGGAGCCTCGGAATCCAGCGGCCGACCCGCTTCATGTAATCATCGAACGACGCGCCAAACCTCCGCCGGAGATTCGGCTCCTCGTACAGGATGACAAAGAGATTCGCCGCGACGAACACGGCGATCCAGTACGCGACGAGCGCCAGCGACCGGCCGATCGCCGCCTCGCCGAGCAGGGTCAGCGAGAGACCGACGTACATCGGATTGCGGACGTAGCGATAGAGACCTCGGACGACGAGGTCGCGCGGCGGGTCGATCGGCGACAGCGTCCCGCGCCCGCTCCGCGCGAATTCGATGATGCACGCGAGCAGCGCCACGGCGCCGGCGATCGCGCAGATGAGTCCGGCCACCTGCAGCGCGTCTCGCGGATCGGCGCGCACGTCGCGCAGGTCAAAGATGACCCACGGAACTGCGGCAGGATCGCGAACGCGCGCGCCGACCCGAGCAGCAGCGCGCTCACGCCCGTCGCCGAGAGCGTGAAGTACACGATGTTCGTCGCGAGGATCCCGAGCGTCGCGGCGAGACCCGACCACGATCCCTTCGAGATCGCCTGCGAGACGACGAGCAGGACCGCGGGCCCGGGGGTCACGCACAGCACCGCGTCGGTCGCGCAGAACAGCAGCCAGGTGCGAAGCGCCATGCCCATCAGACAGCCGCCGCGAGCGCGCGCGACGCCGCCGGGAACGCCGCGCGATCGCCGTACGCGCCGCGGTACTCCGCCGGCAGCTGGTCGGCGATGGCCAGGCCGATCGCATCGAGCATCACGCGGCGGTCGCCGCCGGCGGCCGATCGCAGCGCGCCGGCGACCATCGGCGGTCCCGCGCGGGCCACGATGCGCGCGGGGTGAATCGTCGCGTCACCGATCGGAAAAAGCGCTTCGGTGCCCGTCATTCCAATCGGCAGCACGCGTACGTCGTCGTGTTCGAGATAACGAACGACGCCGGCGAGCATCGGCTGCAGCTCGTGCGTCCGGCTGCGGGTGCCCTCGCCGAAGAGCAGGAGCGCGTCGCCGCGCGTGACGCGGTCGAGTGCGGCGTCGATCGACTGTCGCGCCGCGCGCGCGACGTCGCGCACGTTCATCGTCGCTTCCTCGGACGAGAGATCGGCGCTTTGCGGGACCTTGACCGTGCCGAAGCACAGGCTCGAGAAGCGCCGCGTGCGGCTCGTGAACACTTTCGGGCCCGCAAGCGCCGTCAGCCGATCGGCAAGCGCGCCGCCTCCCGAGCGCTGGAGCAGGATCTCGAGCAGGTTCGCGTCCGCGTACGACAGATGGTTCGCAAAGATGACGACGGGCACGCCCGCGACCGCGCGCACGTGCTCGATGCCCGCAAGCGACGAGTCGCGTTGGAGCAGCCGATCCGCGAGCACGTGGTGGATGCGCCGCACGAGCGGATCGGGCGGGTAGTATCGCCATCCGTCGTCTGCCTCGTTCAGCCGCGACCACACGCGATCGACCGCCGCGGGTCCCGCGGCGTCGATCTCGCGATCGAGCGCGACGCGAATGCCTTGGCGGATGCGCTGATCCTCGCCGCCCAGAAACGCGAGGATCGCGTCGACGAGCGCGGCCCGGTTATCGGGCGTAGTGATCCGCGCCCAGCAGGTGCAGCGACACGTACGGCTCGCTGCCGACCACCCAGCTGTCGTGCGGCTCCGGCGGAATGTAGAACACGGTGCCCGCCGTCAAGTCGAACACCCGGCCATCGTCGAAGGCGGCCGTCGCGTGGCCGGCGAGGACGACGCCGAGGTGCTCGATCAGACACCGGTGCTGGCCGGTGATCGGCCCGACGTGCGTCGACCACTTCCAGCCGGGCTCGTACGTCGCGCGGCCGAGCGTCTGACCGGCGATCGTGACGACCTCGAGCCTCCCTTTGACGAACTCACGCACCTCGTCGGGGGACTCGAAGCGCTTGAGGACGGTATCGAGGCTGCTCGTCATCGCGCTCAGGCGTGCGCGTGCGATTCGACGAACCACAGCCACTTGTCGAGGCCGCGCGAGATCTCCGTGCAGATATCCGCGGCGTCCGCGTCGCCGAGCTTGTTCATCCGATCGATCGCCTTGCGGATTCTGGCGCCGAACGCGGCGATGGACGTCGAGAGCGCCGCGACGTGTTCCTGGCTCGACGCAATCGTCATCGGATAGTCGGGCAGCTTCGATCGATCCGCGACCGCGCGCCGCGTGCCCTCGGCCACGCCGCCGAGCTGGACGATGCGCTCCGCGATCAGATCGACGTACTCTTCGGCTTCCTCGCTGATCTCATCGAAGAGCTTGTGCAGCGCGATGAACGCCGGGCCTTTCACGTTCCAGTGCGCCTGTTTCGTCTGAAGCTGAAAATCGATCGCGCCGGCCAGCTCGACGTTGAGTGCGTCGATGATTTGGCCGCGCGCCTTCTTCGGCAGATCGTTCAGTGTCGAGTGGACTACCCCGCTCATGTGCGCCTCCGGTAGGGATATTAAGCGACCTGGGCGGTCGACAACCACTGCCGTCGGCCTTGCGCTTTCGTCGACCGCATCATGACGAGATCTCCGGATGACCGTCGTCGCGCGGCATCTCGGGATCGCCCTTCGACGAGGCGCGCACGCTCGCCAGCGCGACGAGACCCGCGCCGATCATGATCGCCACGTCGGCGACGTTGAAGATGCCGGTGCGGACGGGGCCGAGGCCGACGTTGATGAAGTCGGTGACCGTGCCTTGCGTCAATCGATCCGCCAGATTCGAGGCGCCGCCCGCGACGAAGAGCGCGAGCCCGAACAGCGCGAGTCCGGACCACCGAAGCCGGATGGCCGCGATGACGAGCCCGGCGAGCACGAGACTGTTGCCGATGGTGAAGAGCGACGTTCGAAGAACCGGCGGCCAATCGGCGCCGAGCCCGAGAAAGGCGCCGGCGTTCTGCGTCCACTCGAGCCGCACCGTGTCGGCGAGATACGAGCGGCCCGCCGATCCCTGCAGCGTCTCCTGGGCCACGCGCTTGGTCACGCGATCGCAGCCGATCGTCGTCGCAATCACGATGAAGAGCGCGAGCAAGGTCGAGGCGCGCGTCAACGACGATTCCGGGCGCAGCAGATGGTCCGTCACAGCCGTTCCGTCATCATCGCATGGCCCGGCGGAAGAATCGGGGGGCGATCCGTGCGTTGGGCCACGAGCGGGCCTCGCGCGCCCGCCCCAACCTTTTGCCTCGTCGTTTCGTCTGATGATATTAACTACATCTGAGGAAATATGCGCCGGCGCCACTTCGGGGAGTTCGAGCAACTGCTGCTCTACGCGATCGTCCACCTTCAGGAGACCGACGCCGGCGCGTGCGGTCCGACGATCCGCCGCACGATCGAGGCCGGCACCGGACGGACCGTCTCGCCTGGCGCGATCTACACGGCGCTCGATCGACTCGAGCAGCGCGGTTTCGTCCGGTCCGAGCTGGGCGATCCGACGCCCGAGCGCGGCGGCAAACGCAAGCGTTTCTACCGGATGCGCGCCGCGGGCGAGACGGCGCTGCGCACGACGGAGGCGACGCTCGAAAAGATGGCGCGGCTCGCGCGCCATCACGGGTGATCCAGTGAGCGCATCAGAAAAAGACACCCGGCGTCATTTTCCACCGCGGCTGGCGAGGGCGCTCGCCACGTGGCTGCTTCGCGGCGACGCGGGCGAGGTGATCGTCGGCGATCTCGACCAGGAATTCGCCGAAGCGATCGCCGCAGGCACGCCGGCGCGCGCCGCACGGCGCCACTATTGGCGTCAGACGCTCGCGTCGATTGCCGCCGCACGACGCGGCGCCCGGCCGATCGCCGTCGCGACCACGCCAGCGTCGTTCGGCCCGCTGCGCGGGCTGTCGCTCGATCTGCGATCCGTCATTCGCACGCTGCGCGCGAGTCCGGGCTACGTGTTCGTCGCGGTGCTCTCGCTCGCGATCGGCATCGGCGCGAACACCGCCGTGTTCAGCATGGTCCGGCAGCTGCTGCTCGAGCCGCTGCCCGTCGATCGGCCCGACGAGCTGCGACTGCTCTACTGGACGCCGAACACGAACGACCCGGTCAAGATCCGCAACCTGAACTCGTCGGGCTACCGCGATGCGGCAGGAATTTTCTATCGCAGCAATTTCTCGTATGCCGAGTACACGGCGATGCGCGATGCCGCGATCGGATCGGCCGATCTCAGCGGGTTCAATCTCGCGCCGAATCTGACGGTGTCGGCCGGCGGACGTCCGCCGATCGTCGCCAACGGCATGCTGGTGTCCGGCGGCTTCTTTTCGACGGTGCGACCGCCGCTCGCGCTCGGCCGCGGCCTCACGGCGTCAGACGACGCGCCCGGGGCGCCGGCGGCGGTGGTGATTGGCTACGGCCTGTGGACGCGGCTCTTCGGCAACGACCCGAACGTGCTCGGCCGCACGATTCGCCTGAGCGACGCGCCCGTGACGATCGTCGGCGTCACCGGACCGGCGTATCGCGGGCTCTCACAAGGCGGGTTCATTCCGGAGACCGACGTCACGATCGCGATCGCGCAGCAGCCGCTCGTCACGCCGAACTGGGCCGATCCGGGCGAGTCGCTCTTCACGGCGTCGAATCTGAATTGGGTGCGGGTGATCGCCCGCGTGCGCCCGGGCACGGAGACGCCGGCGATCGAGGTGCTGCAGCCGTCGCTGCGCAGCGCGCTCGCCGACGGCGGGCTCACGGCGGCGCAGGCGGCCGTCGCCTCGCCGCGCCTCTTGCCCGGCTCGCGCGGCCTCGATTCGCTGCGGACCTCAGCCATCCTGCCGCTGCGGGTCCTTTCGGCGGTCGTCGCCGTGGTGCTCTTGATTGCGTGCATCAACATCGCCGGACTGATGCTCGCACGCGGCGTCTCGCGACAGCGCGAGCTCGCGGTGCGCCGCGCGCTCGGCGCGGGACGCGCGCGCATCATGCGCCAGCTGCTGCTCGAAAGCGTGATCCTCAGCATCGCCGGCGGCGCGGCCGGACTCGGGCTCGCGCTGGTCACGGCCCCGGTCCTGCAGTCGATGCTCGCGTCCGGCCTCGGCACCAACGGCGTCGGCGTCGCGCTCGATTGGCCGCTGCTCGCCGCGACCGGGGCGCTCGCCTGCACCGCCGGTGTCCTGGCCGGCCTGCTCCCCGCGATCCGATTCAGCCGCCACGGCGACACGATGCTGAAGGAGCGCACGAGCGCCGCGCCTCGACTGATGGTCGGCCGCGCGCTGCTGGCGCTTCAACTCGCCATCTCGCTCCCGCTCGTGGTCGGCGCCGGCCTGTTCCTGCGAACGATCCAGAACCTCGGCACCGTCGATCTCGGGTTCAATCCACGCGGCCTCGTGCTCTTCACCCTCGACCCGACGTTGAGCGGCCGCGCGCCCGACCGATCCGCGATCGTCTTTCCTCAATTGCTCGAGCGCCTCGAGCAGATTCCAGGCGTGACGTCGGCATCGGTCGCGGAAAACGCGTTGATCTCCGGCTGGGAGTCGGATTCCACGGTCACGGTCAACGGCCGGTCTGCCAACATGTACCTGAACGGCGTCGGACCGCACTACCTCGAGACGATGGAAGTGCCGCTGCTGAGCGGGCGATCGATCGGCCCAAGCGACCGATTCGAGTCTTCGTCGGTCGCCGTCATCAACCAGAGCGCGGCGCGCCGATTCTTCGGAAGCGACTCGCCGATCGGCCAGCATTTCGCCGTCGGCCGGCGCGACGTCGAGGTCATCGGCGTGATGGGCGACAGCAAGTACGACGACCTTCGCCATGACGTGCCGCCGACGATGCTGCGGTCGTACCTGCAGCGACAGATGGGAACGATGCACGTCATCGTGCGCGCCGACGTGCCCGTGCCGACCCTCCGGCCGTCGATCGAGCGCGCGGTACACGACATCGATCCCTCGCTGCCGATCGGCGACTTCCGCACGCAGACCGATCAGATCGACCAGACGATCGGCAAGGAGCGCGTCTTCACGCGCCTGCTCACGGTGTTCGGACTGTTCGCGCTGCTGCTCGCGTGCGTCGGTCTGCACGGTGTGACGTCGTACTCGGTCGCGAGGCGGACGAACGAGTTCGGCATCCGGCTCGCGCTCGGCGCGCAGCGATCGCAGCTGCTCTGGCTCGTGCTTCGACAGGTCGTGGTGCTCGCCGTGGTTGGCCTCGCGATCGGCCTGCCGGCCGCCTGGCTGACGGGCCAGACCGTGCGATCGCTCCTGTTCGGCCTCGAGCCGACCGATCCGTCGACGATCCTCGTTTCAGCGGCGATCATGGCCGCCGTGGCGATTGCCGCAGGTCTCTGGCCGGCGCGCCGGGCCGCGCGCATGGAGGCGCTCAACGCGCTGCGGACGGAGTGACTTTCGTCATCACGACGCCCACAGGCAGAACTGGACGTCACGCGGACGCACCTCCCGCCACCTCTCCTCGGCTTTCTCGAGCAGGTGGTGCGTCCCGCCGCCGCACGAATCGTGTGCTCGCGTTTGCGGTGCGATACGCGTCGACCGTCGTCCTCCAATCGGTCGCGAGTGACGAGGTTCGCTTCATGGATTTCCCTGCACGACCATCACGGCGATTCCGTCGTAGCCTTTGACACCGACCGTCTGAATTTCGGTCGCGACGACGCGACGCTCGGCCGCCAGCACGTCGTTGAAACGACGGATGCCCTGAACGTTCTGATCGGTCGACGCCGCGTCCGTGATCTTGCCGGCGCGGACGACGTTGTCCGCGATGATGAGCGCGCCCGGACGTGACAGCGTGATCGCCCACGGCAAGTACGCCGCATAACCGCCTTTGTCGGCGTCGATGAAGACGAAATCGAAGGGCCCGTCGGCCCGCAGCGCAGGCAGGGTGTCGAGCGCGGCGCCGAGCTTCAGATCGATGCGATCGGCGACGCCGGCGCGCGCGAAGTTCCGGCGCGCGACCTCGGCATGCTTCGGATCGATCTCGAGCGTGACGACGCGCCCGTCGGCCGGCAGCGCGCGCGCGAGCCAAATCGTGCTGTACCCGCCGAG
>Ga0335085_10010142_pt1 | contig 14110 bp, 10 predicted proteins | sample Lox_Sample_45_FD_206712 | JGI IMG/M metagenome (GOLD analysis project Ga0335085, IMG submission 206712) | Soil microbial communities from Loxahatchee National Wildlife Refuge, Florida, United States - Lox_Sample_4.5 | ecosystem: Environmental > Terrestrial > Soil > Wetlands | place: USA...
GAACGAAGCAAAGAGCGAAAGTGCTACCGCCAGCGCCAGGGCCGAAAACAGAAACCGGCTCACGCCGTATAGGAATGTGACCGGGAAGAACACCACCACGGTGGTCAGCGTCGCGGCAAGCACCGGCAGGGCCACTTCGCGCCCACCCTTCTCCGCGGCCTCTTCCGGCGATTCCCCCAGCTCCAGGTGGCGGTAAATGTTTTCCAGGACCACTACCGAATTGTCGATCAGCCGCGAAAACGCCAATGCCAGGCCGCCCAGCACCATGGAGTTGATCGAGCTTCCCCCCAGGGACAGCGCGATAAACGCCGCCAGCGCCGAAAGCGGAATCGAAAAGAACACGGCCACGGTGGCCCGCATGCTGCCCAGAAACACCAGGATCATCACCGACGTCAGCAGCAGCCCGATGCCGCCCTCGTGGAGCAGCGTCTCGATCGCCGTCTTCACGAACACCGATTGGTCGAACACCACGCTCGTGATCAGCTCCTTCGGCACATCAAACAAATGTTGAAGTGCATCTTTGATGCCGTCCACGACCGCGATGGTATTGGTGTCGCCGCCCTGTTTCAGTACCGGAACGTACACAGAGCGCTGCCCGTCCACCCGCACCACGTTGGTCTGGATCTGGTGCCCGTCCTCGGCGTATCCGATGTCGCCGACCCGCACCGGGCTCTCCCCGACCATTTTCACCGGCAGTTGCTCGATCTCCGCCACGCTGCGGAGCTGGCTGTTGGTGTAGATGTTGTAGTCCCGCGGCCCCACTTGCACATCGCCAGCCGGGAGAATCAGGTTGGAGTCGTTCACGCTCCGGACCACATCCATCAGGCTGAGCTGGTGCGCCTCCAGCTTGAACGGATCGGCGTATACCATGATCTGCCGGTACTTGCCGCCAAATGGTTGGGGTACGCTGGCGCCGGCCACGCTGCCGATCTGGTTCCGCACCTGAAACTGCGCCAAGTCGCGGAGGTTCGTCTCGTTTAGTCCTTCTCCCTTGAACGTTACCAGGCACACCGGCAGGCTCGAAGCATCGAACTTCAGCACAACCGGCGGCAGCGTGCCCGGCGGAAGGCGGCGCAATTGAGCCATCGCCAGGTTCGAGATCGTGGTCACAGCCGAATCCGGATTCGTGCCCGGCTGGAAGTAGACCTTGATCACGCTCACACCCGGGAGCGACCGCGACTCGATGTGCTCGATTCCCGCCCCCAACGTGAAAAACCGCTCGAACCGGCTCGTGATATCGGTCTCGATCTGCTCTGGCGGCATCCCGGAATAGAACGTCGCCACCACCACCACCGGGATGTTCATGGCCGGAAACATGTCCACCGGCATCCTCACCACGCTGGTGGCCCCGACCACCGCGATGATCAGGCAGACCACCACGATGAAGTACGGATTCTGAATGGCAAACCGGGACATTACCGGGCGGGCTCCAGTGCCCTCGCATCGTGCTTGCGGTACGCCACGTAATACGCTGCCGGCACCATGATCACCGTCATCATCAGGGATATGCTCATTCCGCCGAGCACCGCGCGGGCCAGCGGCGCGTACGCCTCGCTGCCCTCGCCGAGCTTCAACGCCATCGGCAACAGCCCGATGATCGTCGCCAATGACGTCATCAGCACCGGCCGCAGCCGCACGCGCGCCGCTTGCACGACCGCCTGGCGCACGCTCAGACCGGTCCCCCGCAGATGCGTGGTGAACTCGACGATCAGGATGCTGTCTGAAACGGTCATGCCGATCAGGATCATGAGTCCCATCAGGGACATCACGTTCATGCTTGTGCCGGTGAGGTACAGGATCATGAGCGCGCCCGTGATCCCTGGCGGCACCGCCGTCAGGATCAGCAGCGGGTCGAGAAACGAGCGGAACTGCGCCACCAGGATCAGGTACAGCAACACCACCGAAAGCGTCAGCCCGATGAAGAAGCTGTGGAAGCTCTGCCGCATTCCCTGTACCAGACCGCGCAGGGTCACCGTGACTCCGTTGGGGATGCTCGCGTGCGCCGTCAGGTCGTCGATCCGCGATGCGATCCGGCCCAGGTCCTCGCCCTCCGGCTGGACGTACACATCGATCGTGCGCCGCAGCGCGTAGTGGTCCACTTCCGTCGGTGACTTGATCTGCCGGATATTCGAGATCATGTCCAGCCGTGTGGGATCGATCATTTTGTCGCCGCGCACCGGAATCGCACGCAGGTCCGAGAAGTTGTGAATCTGGGTCTCGGGATACTGCACCGTCAGCATGTAATCGTTCCCGGTCTTGGGATCGATCCAGAAGCTCGGCGCAATCATGGTGTTGGAGGTCAGCGCCGTAATCACGTTGCCCACCACTTCCTTCTGGTTCAGTCCCAGCTCCGCCGCACGTGTGCGGTCGACATCCAGTTGCAGGGCCGGGTAGTCGAGATCCTGCGGGATGTAAATGTCCCCGACTCCGGGGAACTTGCGGATCCGGCTCGCCAGTGCCAGCGCGGTCTTGTAACTGTTCTCCGGGTTGGAGCCGGCCACCTGTACATCGATCGGCGCCGGCATTCCCATGCCCAGGACTGCATCCACCAGGCCGCCGGACTGGAAGTACGCGGTCAACTCCGGCATCTCCGTCGCCAGGGCCTTCCGCACCCTCGCCATGTACTCGTAGCTGCCGATCTCGTGATCTTCCTTCAGGCTCACTTGCACGGTGGCGGTGTGCATCCCGGAGTTGGTGGTGTAGATGGCGGAGAAATCGGGGGTTGAACCGATGTTCGAAACCACCATCCCGAGATCATGCGGAGTGAGGACCCGGCGCACGATGCCCTCCAGCTTCGCGATCTCCTGCTCTGTGACGTCCAGCCGCGTGCCCGACGGCAGCTTCACGTTCATCATGAACTGCCCCGGGTCCGTGCGGGGAAAGAAGGCGAAATCGAGCAGCGGGTACAGGAACAGGCTGGCGACGATCAGGCAGCTCAGGAACACGAGCGCGCCGATCGGCCGCTTCAGCACCATGCTGATTACCTTGTCGTAAAAGTCGAGAAATCTCTCGAACAGTGGATTGAACCAGGCGTTAAACCGGTCCAGGAGCCCGCGGCGCCTCCGCGGCCGATGCGCGCGCTGCTCTTCGGCGTGGAGATGCGCAGTGTGATCTTCGGCATCGTGCTCTCCATGCGCCGATTTGATAAACCGCGAGCAGAACAGCGGCACCACTGTCATCGCGACCGTAAACGAGGCCAGCAGCGAAAGAATCACTGCCAGCGCCAATGCCGAAAACAGGAATTTGCTGACGCCGTACAGCATGGTGACCGGAAAGAACACCACGATTGTTGTGAGCGTTGACGCCAGCACCGGCAGCGCCACTTCGCGCCCGCCGACCTCCGCCGCCACCTCCGGCGATTCGCCCATCTCCAGGTGCCGATAAATGTTCTCCAGCACTACCACCGAGTTGTCGATCAATCGCGAAAACGCCAGCGCCAGTCCGCCCAGCACCATCGCGTTGATCGAACTGCCGCCCAGCATCAGGAGGATGCCCGCCATGAGAGCGGAAAGCGGTATCGAAAAATAAACCGCCACCGTAGCCCGGATGCTCCCCAGAAACACCAAGATCATGATCGACGTCAGAAACAGACCGATTGCTCCCTCGTGGAACAGCGTCTCGATCGCGGTCTTCACGAATACGGACTGGTCGAACACCACCTTGGTGATGAGCTGCTTGGGTACGTCGAAGAGCCGGCCGAGCGTCTGCTTGACTCCATCCACCACCGAAATCGTATTGGTGTCGCCGCCCTGCTTCAGCACTGGAATGTAGACGGAGCGCTGCCCGTCTACCCGTACCACGTTGGTCTGGATCTGGTGCCCATCCTCGGCGTATCCGATATCGGCAACCCGGACCGGCGAGGTGCCGATGGTCTTCACCGGTAGCTGGTCGATTTCTCTGACACTGCGCAGCTGGCTGTTCGTATAGATGTTGTAGTCGAGCGGTCCGAGCTGCACGTCTCCGGCCGGCAGAATCAGGTTGGCCGTGTTCACCGCGCGCACTACGTCCATCAGGCTGAGCTGATGGGCTTCGAGCTTGTACGGGTCCGTGTAGACCATGATCTGCCGGTACTTGCCGCCGAACGGCTGCGGCACGCTTGCGCCTGCCACGCTTCCCAGTTGGTTGCGCACCTGAAACTGCGCCAGGTCGCGCAAGTTCGTCTCGTTCAGCCCCTCGCCCTTGAGGGTCACCAGGCACACCGGAAGGCTAGACGCATCGAACTTCAGCACTACCGGCGGCAGGGTCCCGGGCGGCAGCCGCCGCAATTGCGCCATCGCCAGGTTCGAGATCGTGGTCACAGCCGAATCCGGGTTCGTGCCCGGCTGGAAGTAGACCTTGATCACGCTCACTCCTGGCAGCGACCGCGATTCGATGTGCTCGATCCCCGCCCCCAGCGTAAAGAACCGCTCGAAACGGCTGGTGATGTCGGTTTCGATCTGTTCCGGCGGCATGCCCGAATAGAACGTGGCCACCACGACCACCGGGATGTTCATCGCGGGGAACATGTCCACAGGCATGCTGAGCACCGCCGTCGTCCCCACCACGGCGATGATCAGGCAGACGACGACAATGAAATACGGATTCTTGATCGCAAATCGGGACATGATGAATTACTTGCTTTCGGGCGGGGCGCCCGACGCTTCCAGCACAGTCATCTTCGGCTTCACTTCCTGGCCGGCCAGCAGCGACGCGCGTCCGCTCAACACCACCATGTCGCCCTCGTTCAGCCCGGAACGCACTTCTACGCGGTTCGCAGTCTCCATACCGACGTCGATCGAGCGCGCCTGCAGACGGTTGTTCGGCGCCACCACCAGCACCCGGCCTTTGGTGGGGTTGGCGGTATCGATATCCACTGCGGTCACCGGCAGAGTCAGGACGCCGTTCCGCTCGTGCAGCGTCAAATCGACCTCGGCGTACATTCCCGGAATCAGCACCAGGTTGGTATTCGGCACATCCACTTCCGTGTCCATGGTGCGGGTGGAGAGGTTCAGCTTATCGGCGAAACGCGCCACCGTACCCGGAAACGTGCGGTTCAGGGTGGGGACCTTGACCTCTACGTGCTGCCCGATGTGGACCGTAGGCACCGCCGATTCCGGCACCGGCAGAATCAGCCGCAGCAGCCCGTTCTGGGATACCCTCACCAGGGGCATGGCCTGCTGGGACGAGGCTGTCCCGGCCTGGATCATGGACCCCTTGTCGGCATAGCGCTTGGTGACAACGCCGGTGAACGGCGCCGTCACCCTGGTGTAATCCTGCATCGTCATGAGCTTCTGCAGTTCGGCCTTATTTACGTCCACCTGCTGGAGGGCGGAGGAGACCGCCGAGTTCGCGGCGGAGATCTGCGCCTCAGCCACCAAGTCCTTGCTGTGGGCGTCGTCGATTTCCTGCTGCGCCACCAGCCCCGGCTTCTTCTCCGACACGGCGAAGAGCCGGTGGTAGGAGAGGTGAGCGATGTCGTGGGCCGATTGCGCCCGCTTGAGCTCGTCCTGCGCCCGCTGCACGTCGGCCAGGCTGCGGTCGACAGCAGCCTTGTCGCGGCGGATGTCATCCTCCATTTCCGGCACTTCCAGGGTGGCAAGCAACTCGCCCTCCTTGACCCGGTCGCCCGCATCCACGCGGATGTCCTTGACGTAGCCCGCCACCTTGGCCATGACCTCCACTTCCTGGTAAGGCCGGAACTCGGCGGTCAGAACGAGGCTATTGGCGAGGTCGCCGGTGGACACCTTAGCGACCGCCACGGTCGGAGCTTCGGCCTCAGCCCCGCTTGCGGGAGTCTGGGCCTCGCTCTTACGCGCGCAGGAAGAGCCAGCCAATGCAAGGACACCAGCGGCCAGAGCGAGCAGAAACGGGCGGGATTGCATGTCTATCCCGATGATAGGGATTTCGCCTCCCGGCCTGGAATACCCTTGATGGGGTATTTTGGGGCGATGTGAGCCGTAAATTGTCCCTCAGACTGGGTTTAACGCCGGGCGGAGGCTTCCCAATCGCGCAGGATCAGGGGTTGGCCGTGGGGATTTTCGAAGCGGATCACGTGGCGCGCGGCGGAGAGAAGCGATTCCCGATCCAGAGCCACCGGGCATGCAAAGTAGTTCACCGCGCGTTGCGCCATTTCCATGGCGCATGGACCGTGGGCGTCGAAATCCAACCCACATTCATTGCCGCCAACCACACGCAGCAACGGCGACCGCTCCGGCCACCGATGCCCGTAGAACGGACAGCCTTGCATCCGTTCAGACATGATCGCTCCCAAGAACCGGTAGTAGTATGGGATCCCCAAACGGCTTTGACAATAGGTCAGTTGTCCGATTCCAAAAGGCTGAAAACGCGCTTCGACTGCCGTTTACCTCCGAATATCGGCGTTCGTTTGCGCCTGCTTTTTCGGATAACCGACCGTCTGGCTGAGCACAATGTGCTGGTCGGGCCGCAGTTTCATGGCTTTGGCCAGCGCCGGGCGGTCGATCATCGCCCGCACCACCGTTACGAGCCCTTCGGACGCGCAGAAGAGATACACGTTCTGCGCGATGAATCCCACGCCCGCCGCCGAGTACATCAGCTTGTCTTCAGCCGGAGCGCTCCCCGTCCGCGCGTAGTCCGCGACGTATACCAGGTTCAGCAGGGCCGTCTTGACGAAATCCTGCTGGCCGGCAAGCCCGCGAATGTCCTCAGTCAGGATGGTGCGCAGACGGTGCTCCTTTGGCTCATAGAGGTATAGGCCGTCGGCGGTCGTGAGGTAGATGTCGGTCTCCTGCTCGTTTCGCGCCGACGGCGCGGTGCGGCGGCCATCGGCGCGGTTCACGCCATCCGCGGCCCAGAGCAGATTGGAGAGCATTTGCGGCGAAAGCTTGGCCGTGTCGAACTCGCGTGTGGAATGGCGTTCCCGGAGCGCATGGAAGAGCGGCATGCCGCCTTCCGTTTGAGGCTTCGGCAGTGAGACTACCGCCGGCACGTCGCCCGCCACGGCCAGCACCGGGCAGAGCAGGAGGAGCGCAGGAACCAGTCGTTTGAGCATGTTCACCTCCGATTGGCAATCATGAGATGCGCCGGTCCCGGCAGCCGTACGCGCCGGACGTCCGCGAAGCCTGCTTCGCGCAGCCAGGCGGCATACTCCGGTTCGCTGTAGCTTGCCCCGGCGCGGGTCCCCACCAGCATGTTCAGTGAGAACAGGGCGGCAAATTTCGGCCCTGTTTTGTCGGCATCGAGAATGAAATCCTGCACCACGATGCGGCCGCCTGGTGCGAGCGCCGCCAGGGCGCGACGAAAGAGATCGCGATTCTCCTCCTCGCTCAGCATATGGCAGATGGCGGAGAGAAACACCAGGTCGTAGCCCTCGCCGAAGGTGTCCGTGTGCAGGTCTCCGGGCCGCCATTGAATTTGATTGCCAACGCCCGCCGCCTCGATGTACCGCCTCGCGATCGGCCCTACCTGTGGCAGGTCGAGGATGTCGGCCCGCAACTCCGGGTTGGCCTGAGCGAACGCGATGGAATAGACGCCCGAGCCGCCGCCGATATCGAGCATGCGCCGGACGCTCGCCGCGTCCACCGCCCGGACCACCGCCGCGGCGCGCTCTGAAGCATTGCGGTGCATCGCCGCGATGAACGCCTCGGTCCAATCCTGCGGGGCAGGCAATTCCGCCAGCCGACCCGCCCCCGATCTTACCAGCGCTGTCAGACGCGACCACGTTTCCCACAAGTGGGCGCCATGCAGCAAGCCAAGTCGCGCGTCGCCGCTGAGGTTTTTGGCCGCCACCGGCCCATTGCGGAAAACGCCGTCCTGCTTGACGACGAGCCCGATCGCCGCCAGGGCATTCAGAAGCATTTCCGTCGCCCGTGCGTCTGTTCCCATCCGCTCCGCCGCCTGGGACGCAGTGGCGCCCTTGCCTATGGCGGTGAAGGCATCGAGTTCCAACGCGGTCAGAATCACGCGACTCTCCTGGAAGGCGCGCATGCGTTCGTTCCACTCGTCCGGTAGTGCGCCCGACGCCTCTTTGGCGCGCACGGAGGCGAGATAGCGGTCGCGGTTGGTGATGATCTCGGTGCGGGTCGCGGCCTCGTCCTGCCGTGCCAGCCGGGCCACCGGGATGCCGTTATGGAAGTGCGATTCCACGATCTCCCCGGCATCTTCCGGCCGCACGCCGGAATACCAGACGCCGTCGGGGTACACCACCAGGTTCGGCCCGTTCTCGCACAGCCCGATGGATCCGCATTGCGTGATCAGCACCTGGTCTCCAAGTCCGCGAGCCCCGACCTCATGGCGAAGAGCATTGATGGTGGCCTCGGAGCCGCACGCGTGGCAGCAGGGGATGCCGTCCGGCTTCTGCTGCGCGCAGGCAAAGACGTGGTAACGGAAGGGCTGCATGGTTTCAGACTAGCAGAGGTGAAATCGCGCCACAGCCGCTCGCCAAGGCTTGCGGCTCTGTTACAGTCTGATAGAAATGCGGCTCCGCACCCTCAGCCTCGGCGCTTCCCTGTTCATTCTGGCCTCTGCCGCCGCCGTGGCGCCCGTCACCTTTGAAGAGATCACCGAAAAGGCCGGCGTCCATTTCGTGACGGAAAACGGCGCCGATTCCTCCTCCAAGCGCCAGCCCGAGGGCCTCGTGGCGGGTGTCGCTCTCTTCGATTACGATGGCGACGGCTATCTCGACATCTACTTCGTCAACGGCGCCGCCATGCCGTCGCTTTCAAAGGACGGACCGCAATTTCGCAACCACCTCTATCACAACAACCGGAATCTGACCTTCACCGACGTCACCGAAAAGGCCGGCCTTGCCGGAGCCGGTTACGGGATCGGCGTGGCGGTAGGCGACTACGACAACGACGGCCGTCCGGACCTCTACCTCGCTTCCCTCACCGGCAATCAGCTCTTTCATAACAACGGCGACGGCACCTTCACTGACGTCACTGCCAAAGCCGGGGTCGCCGGCGGCGAATATAATGGGCGCAAAATGTGGTCCGTTTCGGCCGCATGGGTGGATTACAACAACGACGGCCTTCTCGACCTTTTCGTATCCAATTACTGCCAGTGGCAGACCACCGGCGAGCCGCAATGCACCTCCGGCGGGCATCCCACTTATTGCAGCCCGCGACACTACAAGCCGCTGCCGCACACGCTCTACCGGAACAACGGCAATGGCACGTTCACGGATGTGTCAGTCGAAACCGGCATCGCCGCGCACCCTGGCCGCGGCATGGGCGTTGCCATTGCCGATTACGATGGCGACGGCTTCACCGACATCTTCGTCTCCAATGACGATGCGCCATTCCAGCTTTTCCATAACCTCGGCGGCCGGAAATTTGAGGAGGTGGCGGTAGACGCAGGCGTTGCCTTTCCAGAGAATGGCAACGTCATCTCCGGCATGGGCGCCGATTTCCGCGACGTCTTCAATAAGGGTCTTCCGAGCATCTGGGTCACGGCTATTGAGAAGGAGACCTTCCCGCTCTTTGTCAACGTCGGTAAGGGCCAGTTCGAGGAACGGACCGCGATCTCGAAGCTTGGCATGGACACTTTCGAGATGTCCGGCTGGTCGAACGCCATGGCCGACCTCGACAACGACGGCTGGAAGGATCTGCTGGTGGCGCGTTCCAACGTGCAAGACAACATCGCGGAGTATTCGCCGCGGCATTACCAGGAACCGATGTCGCTGTTCCGCAACCTGGGCAACGGCAAGTTCGAAAACGGCACGCCATCAGCCGGAGACCTGAATAAGCCAGCTGCCCATCGCGGCCTTGCCATCGGGGATCTCGACAACGACGGACGGCTGGACGCGGTTGTTTCCGTCCTGCGGGGCCCTGCCCGCATCCTCCGCAATACGACGCACAACGGCAATCACTGGCTGCTGCTCAAGCTGGAAGGCACAAAAAGCAACCGCATGGGCATCGGCGCCAGGATCAAACTGACCGCCGCGGATGGTTCGATTCAGTACAATCACGTAACGAGCGCCGCCGGCTACGCGTGCTCCAGCGATTCCCGCGTGCATTTCGGTTTGGGGTCATCCACCGCCGCGAAGGAAATCGAGATCCTCTGGCCCAGCGGCATTCGCCAGGTGCTGAAAGACGTTGCCGCCGACCGGATCGTCACGGTGAAGGAATCGCAAAAAGAGCCGCGACCGTAAGGGGTCCCTGAAGGTTCGCCAGCGGCCTTAGCCACCGCTCCCTGACGGTCGCGGCTCCGCATGGGCTTTCGGCTGTTCCCGCCCGAACGCCTCGAGCTTCCGGATATACGCCTCCCGCAGCTCCCACGCGTCGATCGCCATCTGCGCCCCTTCGCAGGCCATCGATGTGCTCATCCGCCGGTCCGCTTCGTCGAATTGGGTTTCCGCATTCTGGTGCGCCTGGTGCGCTTTCCGCTCCAACCCGCGGAGCGCCTTGTCGGACTCGGCCGCCGCCCGGATCCCCACACTCCACCGCGCCTTCACCTTCTGTTCGTAGGCATCCAATGCCTCCCACGCCGCGTCGGCCGTGCGGCGCGCGCGACGCTTCTCCGCCAGCCAGGTCCACATCCCCCAGTCCCGCGCCTCCGCGAAGAGAGCCTTCGCTTCCTCAACCGCCGGCAGTTTTTGCATACGATCCTCTTGTCAACCAGACCCGAATCTCCTTAATAATGGAGCAGGCGGAAAAAAGCAATGGCTCTGCTTCGCTATGGGGCTGCGCTCGCGGGCATCTGCGCCGGTGCGGCCTGGCTTCCCGCCCAGCGGCTGAAGCCGGAATCACTGCAGGAGTATTCCTGCTACGTCCAATCCGCGGAGGCCCGCATGGCCTCTCGCCCGACCTTCCTCACCATCGACAGCGAGCCCCGCAGGCTCGCCGAAGTGGAGCGCGGCGCGGTTCACACCGTGCCGGGCAACGGTCCGAATCCGCACAAAATCTCTGGAGCAATGCTCTATGACTGGATCGGAACCGTGTTCCTTCCCGGCGTTCCACTGGATCGTGTCGTCCGCATGTTGCAGGATTACGATCATCGCAACCAGTATTTTCCGGATGTGGTGGCCAGCGCGAAGCTGCTCTGCCGCACCGGAACGGAGCGCTTCGGCTTCACCATGCAAATCAAAGAGCCGACCGTGGCCGATTCTGAAAACGACGTGGTTTGGGAGCGGGTGGACGAGCACCGTTGGCGCTGCCGCTCCTACTCCGGGGACGTGCGGGAGATTGGCAAACAGCACGGTTACCTCTACCGGCTGAACTCCTACTGGCGTTTCCTCGACAACGGCAGAGGCGTGGTGGTCGAAGGCGAAACCGTCACGCTCAGCGGCGAGTTTGGATCCGTGATGCGGACGCTGGGATCGCTGGCTGGCGTCAACCCGGAGAAATCCCTGCGGCGCACCCTGACCTCGATGCGGGAAGCGGCCATGAAACCGAGGGAGTTCCCGGGGCCGCTCGAGGGGTTGCCTGCCTGTGGGGAGCCCGTCCGCTTCACTGGCTGCCGGCAAACGTCCAGGCGGTAGCGATGTTCGACTACGACTACATCGTGATCGGCTCCGGTTTCGGGGGCAGCGTCTCCGCTTATCGCCTGACCGAGAAGGGCTATCGCGTCGCGGTGATGGAAATGGGCCGGCGCTGGACGGCCGAAACTCTACCGAAATCCAACTGGATCTTCTGGCGCTGGATCTGGCGTCCGAAACTGGCTCTGCGCGGCTTCTTCAATATCGAGCCTTTCCGCCATGTGGTGATTCTTCATGGCTGCGCCGTGGGCGGCGGCTCCATCACCTACGCCAATACCCTTCTGGTGCCGCCGGAAAAGGTCTGGGACAACGGCTCCTGGGCGGGGCTGTCCGATTGGCATAGCGAAATGCCGGCTCACTATGAGACCGCAGCCCGGATGCTCGGCGTAACCGAAAACCGCGTGTTCGGACCTGCTGACCACCTTCTGCAGGAGGCGGCCGTTGCCTCCGGCGCTGGTGAAATGTTCTACAGCACCCATGTCGCCGTCTACGAGGCGCGTGACGGCGAGCAGGGGGGCGTCACTCATCCCGATCCCTATTTCGGAGGCCAGGGCCCTGACCGGGCCACCTGCATCGGCTGCGGCGGCTGCATGATGGGGTGCCGGTACAACGCCAAGAACACTCTCGATAAGAACTACCTCTACCTTGCCGAGAAGCACGGCGCGGCGGTTTTCCCGGAAACGCGTGTGGTCGATGTGCGGCCGCTCGGTCCCTCTTCCGATGGCGGCGATGGTTACGAGGTCCGTACAATCCGGTCTACCGCCTGGATCAGGCGACAACCGCGGCGCTTCACCTGCCGCGGCGTGGTGTTCGCGGCATCGTCGCTCGGCACCATGGACCTGCTGTTCCGTCTGAAGCAGGGCGGGTCGATGCCGGCCGTCAGCAATTGTTTGGGCTCGCACGTCAGGACTAACGCCGAATCGCTGATCGGCGTCCGCGCTCCGGGTGGGGAAGACCTATCGAAGGGAATCGCAATCGGCTCCGGCGTGTGGCTGGACGAACATACTCACATCGAGGCTGTCCGCTATCCCGCCGGTTCGGATGCCATGGGTCTCCTCGCGACCCCCCTCAGTGGACGCCGCGGCCGGGCGCGCATCCTGTTCTGGCTTGGCACCATGGCCAAATCCTTCCTGCGGGATCCGGTGCGCACGATCCGTTGCCTGCATCCGTTCGGCTTCGCCCGCGAGGCCCTGATCCTGCTCTGCATGCAGACGGAGGACGCCCACATTTCCATGAGGCTCGGCCGGCCCTGGTTCTGGCCGTTCCGCAAGGCGCTCATGAGCAAAGGCCGGCGCGTTCCGACCTATATCCCTAAGGCCAACGAATTCGCCCGCCGGGTGGCGGAACTGGCCGGAGGAATGCCCATGAGCATGCTGACCGAAATCCTTTTCGACGTCCCCGGCACAGCGCACATCCTGGGCGGATGCCCGATGAGCGCAACTGCCGCCGAGGGCGTCGTGGACAGCCAACACCGGCTCTTCGGCTACCGCAACGCCTACGTTTGCGACGGCTCCGTGATCGCCGCCAACCTCGGAGTCAACCCCAGCCTCACCATCACTGCCCTGGCCGAGAGGGCCATGAGCTTTATTGCTCGATGTTCCGTCCGAAATTGAAGCACGGGCCAATCGAAAAACGCACCGTCCAGCGGCCTTCCCTCAGGATGTCGTTGAACAGGTGATCCCAAACCACGTCGCTCTGTGTGCGGATGGCGAAGTGCTTCGTCAGGATCACGTCGAACCCGTAGCCGAAACCGTAGAAGCCCGTCCAATCGACTTTCCTGCCGGTTGGCACGAGTTGCGCGACGATTGCCTTGGCGATCGGATCGGCAGGCGTCGGCGTGGCGGCTTCGCGGATCGCTCCGAGGGATGGGCGCACGAATAAGGTCAGATGCGTGAAACGGCGGTACGCCAACTGCGGCCCCACGGCAAAGGACTGAGTGACCGAGTCTGCCGGCACCACGAGGCTGTACCCGGGTGGCACCACACCGGCCTGAGCGAGCGCGGAGAGGGTTGCGCCGATCTGCTGCTGCAGGGCGGTGGGCAGCAGGTCGGGCGTCACAGTCAGCGACCCGCGCGTGTAGCTGTAGTCGAATCCGAAGGAGACCCAAGACCGAAGGCGAACGCCCGCCTGCGTTTGGACTCCATTTTCGAAAAGCCCGACTCTCGGGCTGTCGAGGAAGGCATAGCCGACATACGCGTCGTACCGGGTGACGTAGGTTTGTTGACTGAAAGCGGCGGGTGCAGCCGCGAGCAGCACGAAAACCGCCTTAAGGGCGTTACGGGAGCACTTCATGGTCTCCTCCACTGAGGGATTGTGCGGCATATGATTTCAGAGTACAAGGCCTTAATCACAATTGTCAGCAGGTTGGATCGTTCCGTACAAATTCGAGTGAGGCGTGCCCCGGCGCGGCTGCAGCTACAGATCTTCATGTTCGAGGCACGCACGCGCTGGTAGAGCCTAAGCAACTGGCGCACCACTACCGGGTTGCGATCAATCGCGGCGTTTTCCATCCGGTGCGAATCAAAACGGAGCGCAATCCGGCCAATGGCCTCGCGGCCATCATGATCCGATCGGGTGTCCAGTCACGAGCAGTACGGCAGGACGCGGTAGGCGCGCGCCATTTCCGCGAAATCCCCCAGCTCCAGCGGCGAATGGAACAGGCCGAAGCTCGCCGCC
>Ga0335085_10010143_pt1 | contig 14109 bp, 17 predicted proteins | sample Lox_Sample_45_FD_206712 | JGI IMG/M metagenome (GOLD analysis project Ga0335085, IMG submission 206712) | Soil microbial communities from Loxahatchee National Wildlife Refuge, Florida, United States - Lox_Sample_4.5 | ecosystem: Environmental > Terrestrial > Soil > Wetlands | place: USA...
GTGGATTTGCAAAGATTCCGCGTCCGGCAAGCCGGTGGATTTTGAACTGCAATAACTCACAAGTGACTCCGCACTCACAGCGCGTGCAAAACGCCTTCCGGCCCTGCGTTTATGACCGGCGTCGAATCAATAAATGCGCTCTGACCAGCACTGCCGTGAATATGACCGCAGACAATAAGCTTCGGCTTCAACCGTATGGCTGCATCTCGCACCGCCGTGCTGCCAAGGCTGCGTCCCGAAGAGGAGACATCCACCGCTCCTTTAGGCGGAGAATGCGAAATTAACACCGCGCCGGGTGGGCAATTTGCAAGCAACGCTTGCGCCTGGGTTTCCGAAAAATCCCAACTCCACGAACCAAACGGCGTCACTGGAACGCCACCGCCCAGCCCGAAGAAATATTGCCCTTGAATTTCAATACCCGAACCGTGAAGAACTTTGACGCTATCCCATCGTCTGCACGCAGCTACTAATTCATCAAATGACTCGTTGTTTCCGGGCACCAAAACCGCAGGGATCCTAATTTGGCGAAGCACTTGGATGCACATCGAAATTCCACTCCGTGCGTTCGCAAAATCGCCGGCTCCAATTGCGATATCTGCTTCGCTCGAGAGCGAAACCAGCCGCGCTGCGGCATCGGTATCCGTATGCAGATCACTAAAGAGAAGCAGTCTCATTGCGCTCTCACACAAACTTCCCGGGATTCAGAATGCCTTTTGGGTCCACCGCGTGTTTCACCACGCGATGCAGCTCGCGCACTTCCTTTGAAACCGCCAGCGGCCACCATGGCTTTTTCGCGAGGCCAATGCCGTGTTCGCCCGTGATGCTGCCGCCCCAGGCGACCACTTGCCGGAACAAATCATCCAGCGCCGCGTCGGCGCGACGGTCTGCGCCCGGTTTGGTGTAATCCACCATCACGTTTGTGTGAATGTTTCCATCACCTGCATGCCCGAAACACGCGATCGGCAGCTCGTGCTTCTCCTGCAATTTTGCCGCGAACCGAAACAAATCCCCCAATCGCCCGCGCGGCACCACAATGTCTTCGTTCAATTTCGTCAGTCCCGTGTCGCGCAGTGAATAGGAAAACTCGCGCCGGATTTTCCACACCTCTTCGCATTGCTGCGCGCCGAGTCCGCGCTCGATGAACAATGGCCGATGCTGGCGGACAATTTTTTCCAAATCGCGGATTTCTCCCTCCACGGATCTCTTTTGTCCGTCCAGTTCCACGATGAGATGGGCGCGGCAGCCGCGCAACCGCCTGCTTTTCGTCCGATTGTAAGCGGCCGCCAGCGTGAACGCATCCGCCACTTCCAGCGCGCACGGCAGGAATCCCGCCTTGAAAATCGCAGGCAATGTTTGAATCGCGTCGCGCATCGAGCCATAACCAATCGCGAGGCACGCGCGAAACGGCGGCAGCGGAATCAATTTCAGGGTCGCCTCCGTGATGACGCCGAGCATCCCCTCCGAGCCCGGAAAAAAACGAGCGAAATCGAACCCGGTTTTGTTCTTGTGCGTCCGCCCGCCGACGCGCGCGACCGAGCCATTGGCCAGCACGACCTCCAACCCGAGCACGTAATCGCGCGTGACGCCGTACTTTAAACAACGCGGGCCGCCTGCATTCGTGGCTATGTTCCCGCCAATCGACGAATCGGCCTTGCTGGCCGGGTCCGGCGGATAGAACAGTTTTTGTTTTTCGACCGCCAGCTGGATCGTTTCCGTGATCACGCCCGGCTGCACGACGGCGACAAAATCGTCCGCGTTGATTTCCTTGATGCGATTCATCCGTTCCAGCGAGAGAACAATTCCGCCGTGAATCGGCACGCATCCGCCCACGTAGCCATATCCCGCGCCGCGCGGCGTGACCGGTATGTTGTGGCGGTTCGCAAAACGGAGCAGCGCGGAGACGGATCCGGTCGAGCGCGGCAGCGCCACTGCGTCCGGCTTGTGCGAGGCGAACCATTTATCGGTGGAATATTTTTCCAGGATGGAATCCTTGAATAAAATGTCGCCGGCCGGCAGGACGTTTTTGAGCTGGGAAATCTTCTTTAAATTTGAGGCGTTCATGAAAATGGCAGCGCGAAAAAGATCGTTCGCACTGGAGAGAAAATCATTCAGCAGCCGTGTCGCCGGCATCCAGAAACGCGCGGGCCTCGGCGGCTTCGCTCTCCAAAACCTGCACGCGAATGCCGCCGGTGGCCGGAGAATAACCACCGATGCTGAGCGCTGCCAATTCGCCCATTACGACCGCGTGAAAACCGTTTGCCTCCAGGCGCGCGCGGACGAGTTCAGCCTCGGCGGGACTGAAGGCTTTGAAGACGGTCACGAGGTTCATACCTTCACCTGTGTGATTTCGCCGCGCGGGAGCGTGGGCGCCGGCTGCAAATCCGCAAAGACAATTACACCCGCGCCGGTTTGCAACGTGCTCTGCACCTGGGCATCCACCTGGTGCCCGATCAAATGTTGCGCGTTGTTGATGACGACCATCGTGCCATCCGGAAGATAGCCCACTCCCTGCCCTTTGTCGCGGCCCTCGCGCGCGACGCGCAGGCTCAACACTTCGCCCGGCAGCAACACCACGCGCAGCGATCTGGCCAGCTCATGCAAATTGAAGCAACTGACCTTCTGGAGTTCGGCCACCTTGGCCAGATTATAATCGTTCGTGAACAACTTCGCGTTCAGGTTGCGCGCGAGCCGCACGAGCTTGGCATCCACGCCGGTTTCCTCCGGAAAATCGCCGTCGTGAATTTTGACTTCGTTGCGCGCATTTTTCTGGATGCGATTGAGCATCTCCAATCCGCGCCGCCCCCGGGCGCGCTTGATGGCATCATTCGAGTCCGCCACCGTTTGCAGCTCCCGCAACACAAACCGCGGCACGACAATGGTTCCCTCGAGAAAATTCGCGTCGATCAAATCCGCGATGCGCCCATCGATGATCACGCTGGTGTCGAGCAGATACAAATTGTCCGGCTGATTTTGGCGCGTGAACCGCACGTAGGGGATGATGAGCGAGAAATCCTCCTTGTTGCTGCGCATGGCGAGAATGATTCCGATGTAACCAAATGCCAAGAACAAAGAGAGCCGGATCAGCCAGCGCGTCGGCTTCTCATCCACATTTTCAAACAGTCCGGATTTGTCGACCAACAACGCCACAAAAGTCCCAAGCAACAAACCGAAAGTCGTGGCCGAAAACGCGCGCAACGAAAACCCCTTCAGGTATTCGTCAATGGCGATCATCACCCAGCCGAAACCGAATCCGATGGCCATGCCGATATAGCCCGCGTATGGCACATTCTGGTAATAGGGATGGACCTCGCCCACGGCGTAACCTCCCACCGTGCAGAGAGCGAGGAAAAAAATTCGAATGACCCAAAGCGTCATAATTTATTTGCGGGTTTTGGCGTCCTTTTCGCCCGGCGGAATTTCCTTATGCCACAGGAAATGCCACAATCCGAGGCGATTCAAGTTGCTTGTGGTGATGGTGAGATTGGCCGCAATGGCATCCACGTTGGTCGCCAGTTGATCGTTTCTCAAGACATCGCCGGCGAGCCCTTTGCCCGCCTGCACGTCCTGCAACACACCTTTCAATACGACCGTTGAGGATTCAATGTTTTTCAGGGAGGTTTGCAGGGAGGTGGCGTTCGTGGCCAGCACTTCCTTGAGGCCCGAGGCAAACTCGTTGATCTGATCGGAAAAATAAACGACGTTGCTCACGGCGTCCGCCACGGACTGACTGTTGGTTGCCACGAGCGTATTCACATTATCCACGGCGGTAATCGCGTGGTCGGATGCCACGCGCAGGTTGGCCACGGTCACGGAAAGATTCGTCAATGTTTGCTCATTCAACACCAACTTTCGCACGTCGGAAATCGCGGCGTTCAGGTTGGTTGCCGCCTGGTCCACCCGCGCGATAAAACCAACGGCCGAGCGCGCCACTTCCTGGAGGTTGAAAGGTTCTTGCGCCGAGGGATGATCGCCGGGATGCCAAACGTCGCCCTCGTTCTTCGTCGGAACAACGGAAACATAATAATCACCGAGAAAGCCCGATTGTTCGATCACGATTTCCGCGTCTTTATGAATCACATACTTGTCATAGATCTTGAGGGTGATGGTGACGTTCGTGCCTTCGGGATTGAGTTGGATATCCGAGGCTGTGCCGATCTGGACGCCGGACATCAGCACCGCCGAGCGCGGCTTCAGGCCGCCGACATTCTTGGCGGTCAAATACAAATTGTACGTCGGCCGGAAAAGCGAGGTCCCCTTGCTGAATTGCACCAGCAATACGGTCAGGATCGCCAGTCCGATCAAAACGAACAGGCCCACTCTCCATTCCAGACGCTTTTTATCCATATCAAAACTCGATATCCTTTATGTCCGAAACACCATCGATGAAGCGGCGCACGATGGGGTCCTTCGAATTGAAAATTTCATCCGGCGATCCCGCCGCGTAAATTTTTTTCTCATGCAACATCAGGATGCGCTGTCCCACGCGCCGCGCGCTGCGCATATCATGCGTCACTACCACGCTAGTCACTTTGAACCGGTCGCGCACTCTCAAAATCAAATGGTCGATGGTGTCGGAAACAATCGGATCCAGCCCCGTCGTCGGCTCATCATAAAGCACGAACTGCGGCCGGTAAACGATGGCCCGCGCCAGCCCCACCCGTTTCCGCATGCCACCCGAGAGTTCCGAGGGTCTCTTGTCCTGGACTCCCGGCAGCTCCACCACCTCGAGCGCCTCCGCCACCTTGCAGTCGATTTCCGCCTGCGTCATTTTCTTGTTGCGGCGAAACGCAAAACCGACATTCTCCGCCACCGTCATCGAGTCGAACAGCGCCGCTCCCTGGAACAACATCCCGAACTTGCTGCGGACGCGGAGCAGCTCGCGCTCATTCATCGGCTCGATGTTTTCGCCGTCAATCAGCACCTCGCCCGAATCCGGCTGGAGCAGCCCGATGATGTGCTTGAGCAGAACGCTCTTGCCGCCGCCGCTGCGGCCAATAATCACCACCGATTCGCCTGTCTCAATCCGCAAATTGACGCCGTCCAGGACTTTTTGCGTCCCAAAACTTTTCTCCAAATTGCGGACTTCAATCATGGGAATTTTTCATACTCCGTTGAACAACGCTCCCAGCGACAGCGTCAGGAAAAAATTCGCAATCAAAATCGCAATCGAGGAATACACCACTGCCTCCGTCGTCGCCCGGCCCACGCCTTCGGCGCCTTCACCGCAAGTCATCCCCTTGTAACAGCCCACCAAAGCGACAATTCCTCCGTAGATAATCCCCTTGATGAGCCCAATCGCCACATCCGAATCCGCCGTATGCTTCAGCATGTTCGCCCACAAATAAGTGGGATCGATACTGTAATAGTACACACTCACGGCGTAACCGGCTGCGATGCCCAAAAAAATCGCCTCCGCCGTCAGCAATGGCATGACGAACAAGCCAGCGACAATCCGAGGCACCACCAAATAATCCACCGGATGCGTCGCCAGCGTGCGCAAGGCATCGATTTGCTCCGTGACCTTCATGGTGCCGATCTCTGCCGTGATGGCCGCGCCCACGCGGCCGGCCACCATCAGGCCCGTCAACACCGGGCCCAATTCGCTGCACATGGCCACGCTCACCGCCGCCAGGGTGGCCGTGTCCATCTTGACCTTGTGAAATTGAAGCGCCGTCTGGGCCGCCAGCACCATCCCCGTAAACGCGCCGGTGATGAGCACCACCATTTGCGATTTCACGCCAATGAAATAAATCTGGTAGAGCAGATCCGGCCAGGCGATCCGGAGGCGGAACAGCGACGCCAACGCCTCCTTTGCGAGCAGGGCGATTTTGCCGAGCCCCTCGAGCCATTCGCCCACCCATGTCCTTGCCAGAAAGTTCATGATGTCGTGAAGCTAACAAAGCCATCTCCGCTTGGCCAGTGGACAAACGGGAAAAACGTTTGAACGCAGAGGAACGCGGACGGCTCAGATGAAAGGCGCCCGGCCCCTTTCCAATTCTTCTTTCCACGCCCGCTTATCCGCGTCCATCGGCGGTTAAAAACTCTTTGACAGAAAATACCCTCGCCCATATCCATTATCGCGCGAATGTCGAAATTAGAAATAAAACCCCCTGGCTCCTGCAAGTACGACCTGCTTTCCCTCGGCGAAATCATGCTGCGCTTCGATCCCGGCGAAGGCCGCATCCGCACCGCGCGCGAATTCAAAGTCTGGGAGGGCGGCGGCGAATACAACGTCGCCCGTGGCCTGCGTCGCTGCTTCGGACTCCGCACGGCGGTCGCTACTGCGTTCGCGGACAACGAGGTCGGCAGGTTGCTGGAAGATTTTATTTTGCAGGGCGGCGTGGCGACGGAATTCATCAAATGGGTTCCGTTCGACGGCGTGGGCCGCACGGTCCGCAACGGACTGAATTTCACGGAGCGCGGTTTCGGCATTCGCGGCGCGGTGGGCGTTTCCGATCGCGGCCTCACCGCTGCCAGCCAGCTTAAGGCGGGCGATTTCAACTGGGACGAAATCTTCGGCAAGCTTGGCGTGCGCTGGCTGCACACGGGCGGCATCTTCGCCGCGCTCAGCGACACGACGCCCAGGCTCGTGATTGAAGCCGTCCAGGCGGCCAAGAAACACGGGGCCATTGTTTCCTACGATCTCAATTACCGCCCCAGCCTCTGGAAGAGCATCGGCGGCCAGAAACGCGCGCAGGAAGTGAACAAGGAAATCGCCAAATACGTGGACGTGATGATCGGCAACGAGGAAGATTTCACGGCCTGCCTCGGTTTCGATGTCGAGGGTGTGGATGAGCACATTTCCAGAATTGACGTTCGCGCCTTTATGGAAATGATTCAGAGAGCGGTCAAGGCGTTTCCGAATTTCAAAGTCACGGCCACCACCCTGCGCGCCGTGAAATCGGCGAGCCGCAATGACTGGGGCGCGATTTGCTGGTCGGGCGGAAAGTTTTACGAAGCCAAAAGCCGCGAAAACCTGGAAATTCTTGACCGCGTCGGCGGCGGCGACAGCTTTGCGAGCGGATTGATTTACGGCTTCATGCAATTCAACGACCCGCAAAAAGCCGTGGAATACGGTGCTGCCCATGGCGCGCTCGCCATGACCACGCCCGGCGATACGAGCATGGCGACGTTGAAAGAAGTGGAAGCGCTGGTCAACGGCGGCAGTGCGCGGGTGCAGCGTTGATTGAGACCCTGAGAGATTCAACGGGTCTGGCTCCAAAAAATCGGCTCCTGGAAGAAAGGATATTCAATCCCGACATATGGAGGACTCAGGCGGATTTGCGGGGATTGTCCTGCGGGGGTAGAACGGGGAGCACGATGTCGTAGCGATGCTCTTCGAACTTGAGGACGATTTGGACGCCGGAGATTTTGTTGGCGACGCAAAAGTCGATTGCCGAAGTGGAGCTTAGAAAATCCAGCGCCTCGGCGGGATCAGGGTCCCACGCGCCAATGTCCCTAAAATATAAGCCACTTTCCTTCTGCTGAAGGAGAATTTTCATATACGCCCGGTGACCAGATGGCGGCGAGCATACGCGCCAACCCCTGGGAGGGCAACGCCAAATTCAGGAATTTTAAGCGAAGCCGGAGCCGGCGATGCGCCACTATTTATAAGACGGTCCGGCAAGGCGAAAGGTATCGTTCAGTCGGCTCCTGAAATTGGCCGCGGTCACAGACCGCCGCTACCAGTCAGCGCATGACGACGCCGAGGATGTTCTGGCGGGAGATGGGGCCGTAGAAACGGCTGTCGAAGCTGTTGTTGCGGTTGTCGCCGAGGACGAAATAGCGGTCCTTGCCGCAGGCAACCAGTTCTTCCTGGATCTTTTCCGGAGTGAACGTCTTGACGCCGGCCGGGAGATAGGGTTCGGAGAGTTCCTTGCCGTTCACGAAAAGGCGGCCGTTTTTAAAGAAAACGGATTCGCCGGGAAGCGCGACCACGCGTTTCACGCAATAGGCGCCGTCGGTCGGGTCCTTGAGCACGACGATTTCGCCGCGGCGCGGGCTGCGCAAATCATAGATCCAGCGATTGAGAAAATAACGGTCGGCGTCATGCAACGTGGGCGACATGCTCGCGCCAACGACCTGGACGGATTGCAGGACGTAGCGGCTGATGAGGAAATAGCTGAAGGTGGCGAGCACTGCGACGATGAAGCATTGAAAAATCTGCTGTAACCATGAAGTCTGGCGCGCGGGCTTGGCCCCCAGAAGAATGGTGTTGTCCCCGGAACCGGCTGCTGTGACTGACTGGGCGTTCATACGTACTACTTGGTTTTCGTGTTGATGAAATCATGACGGAGTTACGCGCCCAAAACAATTGGGGTAAATTACGCAAAATGGAACCGGGGCAAATACGGAAACGGCTTTCGCTCAACCTTTTTTGAGGCCTTCGCAAAAGCTGGGTTTTTAGGAAGACAAGGAGAAAAGAGCGGCGGGATTTCCTGGAAAAATAAGTTGTTCGCGCCGAGCAGGAGCCGGCGCCCCGACTTTGCGGAGATTACTTTTTGGATTCAGTGCGGGCGCCCCGCCGGGAGGCGTCTCCGGGCAAAACCGTGGCAATGGCTTCGCGCAAATGCTCGAGAAGAAACGGTTTACTGACGAGAAAATCCACGCCCGGCAGTTGTTTTCCGGAGGACTGGAGCATTTCGGCGTAGGCGGTGATCATGACGACGGGCTGCCCGGGCGAGCGGGACTTGATGGCGACGGCCAGTTCGTCCCCTTTCATTCCGGGCATGGCAAAGTCCGTGATGACGAGGTCGAAGCTGTTTTTTTCAAAAACTTCCAGGGCCTCTTTGGCGTCATTTGCCGTCACGACGTCGTGCCCGTCAAAGGTGAGCATCATCTTGACCGCGTCGCAGACGAATGGTTCATCATCGACGACCAGTATTCGTTTCTTATGCACGGACATCTGTGAGATATCTATCATAGCGTGGGTGACCCCGAACGCCAGACTTTTGTTATTCACAAACTTCACAGCTGCTAACAATCGCAGTCAGGCTTTTCCGTCAAGGCAATCGCGCACGGTGAGGGCCAGTTTGGGGGGATCGTAGGGCTTTTGGAGGTAGTGCAGGCCGCGTTGCAAGACCAGATCCTTGCCAACGACATCGGCGCTGTATCCGCTCGTGAAGATGACTTTGAGTTTGGGTTTTTCCTCGCGGAGTTTTTCGGCCAGTTCCCGGCCGTTGAGGTGATCGGGCATGACGAGGTCGGTGAGCAGGAGATCGATTTTTTTCTTGTTGCGCTCCCAGATTTCGAGGGCTTTGACGCCGTTTTCCGCCTGCAAGATTTTATAGCCGTGGCCGCCGAGGACGCTGCACACGAGTTCGCGCACGGCGACTTCATCTTCGACAACCAGGATGGTCTCAGTGCCCCCACGAATGGCCTTCTGGGCGATCTTTGCTTCCTGGGCCGCACTGGCTTCCCTGGCGGCGGGCAGGAAAACACGGAAGGTGGAGCCTTTGCCGACTTCGCTGTCCACTTCGATCCATCCCTGATGCTGGTTGACGATGCCGTAAACGGTGGCCAATCCAAGGCCGGTGCCTTTGCCGACTTCTTTTGTGGTGAAGAACGGCTCAAAGATGTGGCGAAGGTTCTCCGGGTCGATGCCGCAGCCGGTATCGGTGACGTTGAGACAGACGTATTCGCCCGGCCGGGACTCGCCCAGAGCCCGCTGAAGCGCGGCCGCTTTGGATTGAGTGATCTTGATCGACAATTGTCCGCCCCTGGGCATGGCGTCGCGGGCATTGACGACGAGGTTCAAAAGGACCTGCTCGATCATGCTGGCGTCGGCTTTGACGAAGGCGGCCTGGGGCCAATAATTTAATTGCAGGGCGATGTCTTCGCCGAGAATGCGGCCGAGCATCATGGTCATGTTGCTGACGACTTCGTTCAGGTCGAGGCGGCGCGGCTGCATGACCTGGCGGCGGCTGAAGGTGAGCAATTGACGGGTGAGACCGGCGGCGCGTTCGGCGGCCTGGGTGATTTGTTGGGCGGAGCGCGCGGCGTTTTTGGTGATGGATTTGTCCACGAGCAGCAGGGAAGCATGGCCGTGGATGACGGTGAGAATGTTGTTAAAATCGTGCGCCACGCCGCCGGCCAGCTGGCCGATGGCTTCCATTTTCTGGGATTGGCGCAGCTGCTCGCCGAGTTGGCGGCGCTCGGTGATGTCCATGACGATGCCGAGAATCTGGACGGGTTCGCCAGCGGCGTTCGTGACGACTTCGCCGCGCTGGCGCACGTATCGTTCCTGGCCGGCGGGAAGGGTGATGCGATGTTCGAGATCGTAGGCGTCCCCTCGTTTCAAGGCGTCCGCGATGGCGGTCATGAGTTGCGGGCGGTCGTCGGGATGAACGGCCTTGAAGAAAATCTCGTTTGTGACCGCGACCTGGCGCGGTTCGTATCCGAAGATGCGATAGGTTTCGTCGGACCAGCGGATTTCGTTGGAGGCGATGTCGCCGGGGTTCCTGAGGTCCAATTCCCAACTGCCGAGGTGGGCGATGCGCTGGGCGGCGGCGAGGCTGGCCTGGCTTTTTTCCAGGTTCTCGGCGGCGCGCTTGCGGTCGCTGATATCGCGCGTGTTGATAACGACGCCGGCAATTTCAGGGTCGCTCAAACGGTTCTGGCCGACGACTTCGAGATGGCACCACGAACCGTCTCCGTGGCGGTAGCGAAATTCGTGGGTGACGACTTCGCTTGGGTTTTCGAGGGCGCGGCGAAAGGCTTCCAAGACGCCCGGCAAATCTTCCGGATGCACAAGGCCAAAAGCGTTTTGGCCGGCAAGGTCTTTGGGCTCGTAGCCAAGGACTGTTTTCAGCGATGGGCTGTTGTAAAGAAAGATGCCCTCGACATTTAAAATCGTGAGCACGTCCAGCGAGTGTTCGGTGAGTGTGCGAAAATATTTTTCGCGGCGGATGAGTTCGGTTTCGGCACGGCGGCGGTGCTCCCGCTCTTCGGCTTCCTGCACGGCGCGGCGGACGGTCGGCGCGAGGCGTTCCAATTTGTTTTTAAGGACGTAGTCGGTGGCGCCGCAGCGGAGACATTCGATGGCGGCGTGTTCGCCAATGGTTCCGGAGATGAGAACGAAGGGTGTGTTGGGATCCTTTTTGCGGACGGCTTGCAGGGCCTGGAGGCCGTTGCAGGTGGGGAGCGAATAATCGGCAAGGATCAGGTCAAATGGTTTTTGATCGAGCGCGGAAATGAAGTCGTTGAAACTCTGCGTGGCAGTCATTTCGGCGGCCAACCCCTCCTCTTTCAGCATGTCCGAGACGAGGGAGACGAAATCGGGGTCGTCTTCCAGATGCAAAATGCGGAGTGGTTTATCCATATTCAATTGTTCTGCTTCCCAAGCCCGGTTAATAGTCAGCAGTCGAGGTGCCAAAGAGGAATGTTATCAGGGGTGTTTTGCAATGAAAATTCAAAAAAATGGCGTTTTCAGGGGCAAAAAGGGGTGCCAGCACGATTTCAGGCTTTTTACACAGTAAGGGTTTCCACCCCACATTGACACTCGGGGAGGACGGATGGAAGTTTTCTTTGCATGAACCGCTCAATCAGAGCGACGCGTTCTCGCCGGCGAGACGCCGGCGCTCCCGGGTTCATGGGCAGTGCGCAGTTCCAAATGGAACTGGCGACTACAGAGAAAGGACTTTTATGAAACTCTTTCTTGCAGCGATTGCTCTTTTTACAGTGGTTGGTGTGCGGGCGCAATATGTGCCGGAGACTCCAGCTGAGGACGCCATGCAGACGAGCATACTGCAGCGAACGGCGCCTTCCCGGCAGGAGTCGTTGACGCTTCAACAGCAGCCGGCGAATGAGATCCAGTCAAATGGCCGCACCTACAGTGGCAGCATTGTTGAACTGATCAAAACCAGGCAGCCATTGGAAATGATCAACCCGGCAGCGCCGGCGAAATATGGGACCGCGGAAGACAATACCGTGATGGATTTCAGCGGGAGGGGGACGGGATTAAAGCTGTTTGCGATTCAATTTTAGTTTGCCCGGGGATCCCTGATTTTAAGGGAGACGCGCGAGCGGAGGTTCGCCGTTGACAATTGCCGCTGTTTCGCTACCGTGGCGCGCTCTAATCATTAGAAAAGAACGTTTGTTTTTTTATGCCGAATACGAAATCAGCCGAACGCCGGATGAGAAACAGCGCGCGCAAGCGCCTTCATAATCGCAGCATCAAGTCCAGCCTTCATCAGTTGGAAAAGAAATACGTTGCGCTTCTCACTTCCGGCAAGAAAGAAGACGCCGCGGCATCCCTGCGCGCGGTCAGCTCCGCTTTTGATAAAGCCGCCAAGTCCGGGGTGATCCACAAATCCATGGCGAGCCGGAAGAAGTCGCGCCTGAGCGCGCGGTTGAACGCGGTTAAGTAAATTCCACCGCCCTGATGCGGCGCGGCGTCTCCACCGTGTAAATCACATCCGCCCTCAGTTCTTGCGAGCTGCGGGCGGAAACAGTTTGGAGCGGAGAATTCCCATTTTTGCCAAGCGAAAGGCGAGTCCTGTACCGAGGCAGCCGAAACCGTATTTGATGCTGCGGGGGAGATTGATGGAAGAGGCTTCCTTGAAATATTTCGTCGGGCAACTGACCTCGCCGATGGTGAAGCCGTACCAGAGGATTTGCGCGAGCATTTGATTGTCGAAAACGAAATCGTCCGAATTGTCCGTCAGGACGACCTTCTCCAGAATCTCTTTTGAAAAGGCGCGGTAGCCGGTGTGGTACTCGGAGAGCTTGGCGCCGAGCAGAATATTTTCCGCGAGGGTGAGAAAGCGGTTGGCGACGTATTTCCAGACCGGCATTCCGCCCTTGAGCGAATAACCGCCGAGGATGCGGCTGCCGAGCACGCAGGGATGGAGATCATTGGCGATCATGGAGGCCATCGCGGGAATCAATTTCGGCGTGTACTGATAGTCCGGGTGAATCATGATGACGATGTCCGCGCCTGCTTCCAACGCCAGCCGGTAACAGGTTTTTTGATTGCCACCGTAACCGGTATTTTTCTCGTGCGGATGCACCTGAATGCCCTCCAGGCTGCGGGCGACGGCCACGGTGTCATCGCGGCTTTTGTCATCGACGAGAATGATTTTGTCGACGATTCCCTGCTCGCGGACTTCCGCGTAGGTTTTGGGGAGAGTTTTGGCGGCGTTGTAGGCAGGCATCACCACAACGACTTTTTTATCGCGATACATGAACGGGCGCAGACTGCCGGACAGGGGGTGGGTTGGTCAAGTAAAGGGGATAGAATGAAATCCGAAATCCGAAAGAAGCTCAAAGCCCGAATCAGCAAGACCGGGCCGTCAGCATCGAAATTCGGCATTCGGATTTCTTTCGGATTTCGGATTTCGGACCTCGGACTTTCACGCATTTAACCAACCCCATTCGAACCCCATTCGAACCTTGCACCGGCCCTGCCCTTGGCCTATTTTGGCGTCCAGTGAGCAAACAAAAGAAACCGCAGCCTTGCGTGGTCGTGAACGGCGAATGCGCCGGGACGGCGGTTTGCCCGTTGAGCCGCGTGAAAGCCGGCACGGTGGTTTGCATCAAGGAACTTTCCGCGGCGCCCGAGGTTCGCGACCGTCTCCGCGAGATGGGTTTTGGCGAAAAGCAGATTGTGAAGCTGCTCAGCCGCCAATCGAGTTTGATCTGCCAGGTTTGCAACGCGCGACTGGGCATCAGTGAGCAATTGGCAGAAACGATTTTAGTCGAACCTCTTCACGCCGGCGTAAAGGCGGCTTGAACATGTCCGCTCCTCAACCTCTTACTTTGGTCGCCAAAGGTGCCGTCGCCACCGTCGCGCAAATCAATGTCGCACCCGCCAGCCGCGCGCGGCTGATGGAAATGGGCCTGCTGGTAGGTACGAAAGTGGAATTGGTCCGTTTCGCGCCGCTGGGTGACCCGGTGGAAATCAAAGTTCGCGGTTACAATCTCACGCTGCGCAAGAGCGAGGCCGAGCAGATTCTGGTGAATCCGAATTGATGGCTGGCGGTGGAATGACAACGACTCGGCACTTTTTCGCAAACCCGGGACAGCTTTTCGCAATTTGCGGCACATTCAAATCCGGCAAATTGGACCTATACTGTGCTCCTCGGAATTCGTTTTCGGGAATATGAGCTC
>Ga0335085_10010144_pt1 | contig 14109 bp, 6 predicted proteins | sample Lox_Sample_45_FD_206712 | JGI IMG/M metagenome (GOLD analysis project Ga0335085, IMG submission 206712) | Soil microbial communities from Loxahatchee National Wildlife Refuge, Florida, United States - Lox_Sample_4.5 | ecosystem: Environmental > Terrestrial > Soil > Wetlands | place: USA: Florida...
GGCGTTGCCGGCCCGATCGTGCCCGCTATTGCGTTCAGGATCGCCGGTGGAATGGCTGGGTTTCAGTTGGAGACGCGGGCTACCAGCACGGACGGCTTCTGCGCGGGCTTGGCGCTGGCCGTGTTCCTCTTCGCGGGAGCTTTGCTCGAAGCGGTGTGCGAGGCTGGCGTGGAGGTGTGCTGAGCGGGATGCGCCTGGGTGGGGTGCGCCGGAGTACGCGACGACGAGGTGGTGGTGCGCGCAGGCGTGCGATGCGCGGTGGTGGCCGAATGGCTCGCCACCGGACGCGCCAGCGCCAGCGGACGGGCGACTACGGGGATCAGCAACCGGTCCCCCTCATGCGGTTCCGCACTACCCAGACTGTTCGCCGCCACGATGCTGGATGCCGCAATGCCGAAGCGCTTGGCGACCGCGGCCAGGTTCTCCCCCGGAGCCACGGTGTGCATCCGCCAGGTGTCGCAATGATTCGCCGGGATACGGTCGAGCGCCGCCCTCAAGTCTTTGCCGCCGCCTTTGGGTACGTGCAGCGCGAAATGCTCGGGCGCAACGCCTTTGAGCACTGCCGGATTCAGTTCGGTGATCTCGGAAAGCGGCACGTCGGTGATGTCGGCTACCAGCGCCAGGGAGGTCGGCGCAGGCGTCTGGATGGTGTCGTACTCGATGGGGGTATCCAGGGTCAGGCCTTCCAACCCGTACTCGCGCGCATTCTTCTCCATGATGGTCATGGCCAGAATGATCGGCACGTAGTTGGTGGTCTCGAGCGGCAGGACGCCGCGATTGCGCAGTTCCCAGAAATCCGCGTAGCCGGTGCGCTCGACGGCTTTCTCTACCACGCCGGGGCCGCAATTGTAGGCGGCGATCGCCAGGTACCAGTCGCCGAATTCACCGTACAGATCGCGCAGGTGGCGGGCCGCCGCGCGGGTGGCCTTCTCGGGATCCATGCGGTCGTCAGTGTAGGGTGTCTGCTTGAGCCCGTATTCCTGTCCGCGCCAGGTGAGGAATTGCCACATCCCGCCGGCCGCCGCGCGCGACACCGCCCGCGGAATGAAACCCGATTCGGCCTGCGCCAGGTGCAGTAGTTCCTGCGGCACGCCTTCTTCGTCCAGGATGCGCAGGATCATGTTGCGGTAGCGTCCCGACCGCTGCGTGCCGCCCACGATGGTGCCGTGGCCGCGATTCGAGAAGTAGTTGATGTACCCCAGCACCGCATCGTTGACCGATAGCGGCAATTTCGAGACGGTGGCCTTCACCTGGTCCAGCACTCGATCTTTGATCTTGGGGTCGACCGGGAAGGTCAACTGCAGAATGTCTTCGAGGGGAGCTTTTTCGAAACGGCCTTCGGCCACTTCAGCCGCGCCCATACCCGCCAGATCGAAGTGGTGAATGCTGTCCACCATCTCGTCCAGGCGGCGCTCTAAATCTTCGCGATCGGACGGAGTCTGCGCGGAGGCTTCCAGCATCCAATCAATCGCGTTGTCGAATTCCCGGCGGGCTTCTTCGATGTTGTTGGTCTGATACAGGCGCTTGCCGCGCTGGAAGGCTTGTTCGGCGCGCTGCACGTTGGCGTCCCAGCGGATCTTATGCTCGGGAACGGTGGCCGAGGGGGCGATCAGCGAAAGGGGGGCGTTGGTGAGGTATAAGTTGGGTTGCTCCGGGACGCGCGGCGCATCGATATCCGGTGTGGTGGCGAGCGGCGGCGACGGGAGGAACGCCATTTGGAACCTGGATTGCTGAGGATATCCGCAAGAAGCGGTTAGTAAGGCCAGTGCAGTTAAAGAACAGGAGAAAATCGTCGTCGTTCGAAAATCCATTCACACCCTCGAACACGTAAAGTTAACAACGACTTTTTAGGCCCGCAAAACGGAAACTAAAAGCCTATAACAGCAACGCGCGGAATGCAACCGCCGTATTTCTGCCTTTGGGCGGCTCGAAATGCGTGGGCCGCTGCCGGGCGGTCTGAAGCCACCCTGGCAATTTCCTCCGAACCCGGCCTGCCCTGTGTGTCCAAAAGCGGCCGGGCCTGTGTCGCTATTCCTCTTCTTCTTCCTCGCCGGCCTTGGCGGCTTTGGCCGCGGCGATGATCTTATCGGCCTGCAACTGCGGCACGAAATCGTAATGGTCGAACTCCATGGTAAAGGAAGCTCGACCCTGCGTCATCGCCGTAAGGTCACTCTGGTAGTTTAACATTTCTGCCATGGGAACCTGGGCCTTCAGGAACTGGGTGCTGCCCTTGGTCTCCATACCCGAAATGCGGCCGCGGCGGCCATTCAAATCGCCCATCAGGTCGCCGGCATACTCCACCGGAGCCTGAATCTCCACGTTCATGATCGGTTCGAGCAGCGCCGGCTTGGCCTCCAGCATGGCCGCCTTGAACGCTTTGCGTGCTGCCAGCTTGAATGCCAGTTCCGACGAATCCACGTCATGGTACGAGCCGTCGTAGACCGTCACCTTGAAGTCCACCATCGGATACCCGGCCAGGTAGCCGTGCTCGGCCGCCTCGACAATGCCCTTCTCCACCGCCGGAATGAAGTTCTTGGGAATGGCGCCGCCGAAAATTTCATTGGCGAACTCGAATTTGGCGCCGCGTGCCAGCGGCTCCATCTTGATCCAGCAATCGCCGAACTGCCCGTGGCCGCCGGTCTGCTTCTTGTGGCGGCCCTGCACGTCGGCATGCCCGCGGATGGTTTCGCGATAAGGAATCTTGGGCGCCTTGAGCGTCACATCCACACCGTAGCGCTTCTTCAGCCGGCTGACCACGATTTCCACGTGCTGTTGTCCGGCGCCCGCCAGCAGAAACTCGCGGGTCTGCGGATCGCGGTAGAAACGCAGCGACTGATCCTCTTCCAGAATCCGGTGGACCGCGTTGCCCATGCGATCCTCGTCGTTGCGCGACTTGGCCTCGATGGCGAAGGCGATGGAAGGCTCGGGCAGTTTCACCGGCGGGAACGTAACGTTAGATCCCTTCTCGGCCAGTGTATCGCCGGTCAGTGTTTCCTTCAGCTTGGCGACCGCGCCGAGATCGCCGGCGTGCAGTTCGGTGACGGGCTGTAGGGTCTTTCCCTGGGGGCTGCTGAGGTGCGACAGGCGCTCCGCCGTGCTGCGGTTGACGTTATACAGGTTGGCGTCGTTCTTCACCACGCCGCTCATTACCTTGAAGAAGGTGATGCGGCCGGCGAACGGATCGGCGGTGGTCTTAAATACGTACAGCGCGTTCTGATCGTTGTCGGCGATTTTGCGGGTCGCGCCGTTGGCCGAACCGCCTACCAGCACCGGGACCGCCTCACGGTCGATGGGGGCCGGAAGGTTATCGACGATGAAGTTGAGGATCAAGTCCGTGCCTGTATTGTGCAGGGCCGAGGCGCACATTACCGGGAAGATCCGCATCTCCCGCACACCTTGCCTTAGGCCGTCGATGATATGTTCCGGCGCCAGCGTGCCCTTCTCGAAAAATTCTTCCATCAGGGCGTCGTTGCCCTCGGCCACCATCTCGACCAACGCCTCATGGGCCTTCTGTGCCGCATCGGCCAGCGCGGCGGGGACTTCCCCCTCCTTGCCTTTGCCGTCCCCATCCGGCGGATAGGTGTATGCTTTCATGCGGATCAGGTCGACCACGCCGTTGAAGTCGCGCTCGGCGCCGATGGGCAACTGGATCGGCACGGCCTGCCGCCCAAAGACCTCCTGGACATTGTCCAGGGTGCGTTGAAAATCGGCGCGTTCCCGGTCCAGCTTGTTGATCACGAAGGCGCGGGGAAGCTTGAAATCCTCGGCGAACTGCCACACCTTCTCGGTTTGCACCTCGACGCCCGCAACGCCGTCCACCAGTAGCAGCGCCGCATCCGCCGCCACCAGAGCGGCCCGCGCATCGTTGATGAAGATGTTGTAGCCGGGCGTGTCCAGGATGTTGATCTTGGTCTTCTTCCACTCGGCCACCGCGAGCGCGGTCGAAATCGTAATCTTGCGCTGGATCTCCTCCTCGTCGAAATCGGTAAGCGTATTGCCCTCATCGACACGCAGGAGGCGGTTAGAGGCTCCCGCGGTGAAGAGCAATCCGGCGGTGAGCGTGGTTTTCCCGGAATCGCCGTGGCCCACCACACCGACGTTCCGGATATCCTTGCTTTCGTACGTTTTCACGGATTGGCTTCCTGTTTAAAACGGAATAGTAACACAGGCGGGGGCGCTGCATTCACCGTGGAGACACGGAGACGCGGAGAAAACGGAGCCCCAGACGTGCTCAAATAGAAGTTCACTCCCTATGGCTTTTCGAGGCGTGGATTATTTCTGTATCGACTCGCAGTTCTCCGAACAGGAACTGCTGGTGCGGCAGACGGCGCGGCGCTTCGCCGAAGAGCGCATCGCGCCGCTCATCCGGGATTGCTACCGCGACGCGCGGTTTCCCTCCGAACTCATCCCTGAACTGGCCGAGTTGGGCTTTCTGGGCGCCAACCTGGAAGGCTACGGCTGCGCCGGCATGAGCAACGTCGAGTACGGGCTCATTATGCAGGAGCTCGAACGCATCGATTCGGGCGTGCGCAGCTTCGTCTCCGTGCAGGGCGCCCTGGTGATGTACCCCATCTACAGCTACGGCTCCGAGGAGCAGAAGCAGTCCTGGCTGCCGCGCCTGCAGAGCGGACAGGCGGTGGGATGCTTCGGTCTGACCGAGCCGGACTTCGGGTCTAACCCCGGCGGCATGCGCACCACCGCTCGCCGCGATGGGGACGGCTGGATTCTCAACGGCGAGAAGACCTGGATCACTAACGGGACCATGGCCGACGTCGCGGTGGTCTGGGCGCGCGCCGAAGAAGGCGTCTTGGGCTTCCTGGTGGAGCGCGGAACTCCCGGGTACACCACCTCGGATATCCATGGCAAGTGGTCCATGCGGGCTTCGGTCACCTCCAGCCTGGCTTTTGCCGATTGCCGGGTCAAGGAATGCCACCGCCTCCCCGGCGCCCGCGGACTCAAAGCGCCGCTTTCCTGCCTCACCCAGGCGCGCTTCGGGATCGGCTGGGGTGTGCTGGGCGCGGCCATGGACTGCTACGAAACCGCCCGCCAGTATTCGCTCCTCCGCAAGCAGTTCGACGACCGCCCCATCGCCTCCCACCAACTCGTGCAGGAAAAGCTCGCCTGGATGATCACCGAAATCACCAAGGGCCAGTTGCTGGCCCTGCACGCCGGCCGTTTGAAGGATCAGAAGAAAATCGAGCCGGCGCACATCTCCATGCTCAAGCGCAATAATGTCGCCATGGCCCTGGAGTGCGCCCGCCTCAGCCGCGATCTGCTGGGCGCCAACGGCATCACCGACGAGTACCCCATCATGCGCCACATGTGCAACCTGGAGACCGTCAAAACCTACGAAGGCACCGACCACATCCACGCGTTGGTGATCGGCGAACGGGTGACCGGGGTGGCGGCGTATAAGTAAGCTATCGCGCGCTGGTTAGATCCACCAAGCTCAGCGATCCTCGGCGAATCGGTCGAGCAACCAACGCGGCGTCACGATTCGGGTGCCATGCCATTCTGTGGCGATGTGCCTGATGTTTCCAGTCACCAGGTATTTGGCCTTCGCCGCTTGGGCGCAGGCCAGGAACTTATCGTCGTCGGGGCCGGCACACACCCGTGCGGCTTCCGTGGGGCGAACCCAAAAGCCGTGCTCACGGATGGCTTGCACACGCGGACGATCATTTCAGGCATGCGTTTCACCCGGCTGCTAACTTCGTCGTACCCGGCATAAGGTCCCCACTGACGCACATTCGAACCGATCCGCCAAGGGCCGAAACGAAAAACTCGAGCTGTTCCCGAGGGGCTGGAGCAGCGCCGAGACAATGATGTTGGTATCGAGGACTACCAGGATCATGTGCCCCGTTGCGCCCGGGATTCACGCCCGGACGTGCGGGCTGCGGCAATCTCCGCGTCCATCTCTTCCGTGGAAAGCCGGTCGAGGCCCGGCCTCCTTGGCGGTCTCCCAGGATCAGGCGGTCTCCCAGGATCGGCGGACCCAGGCAGGCGTCCAGTCATACAACAGCACCCGGCACGCGTACTCTTCGGTGGAAAGACCCTGAGCCTTGGCCTTAGCCGCCAACGCCTCAATTTGGTCGTCCGGCAGTTCGATCGTCGCGATGTCATGGCGTTCTGATCCCGGAATAGCGCGCGTTCGACCCAGCCGAGCCAGTGTGGTCAAATGGTACGGGTCATGCTCTTATATGCTCTGACGATCCTGGTCTCCGCCTTTCTGCTTTTCCAGGTGGAGCCGGTGATCGCCAAAATTATCCTGCCGTGGTTCGGCGGTTCGGCAGCCGTTTGGACGGTCTGCCTGCTGTTCTTCCAACTCGTGTTGCTCGGCGGATACCTGTACGCGCACGCGCTCGTCCGCTACATCAAGCCGCGCATGCAGACCATGGTGCACGGGGCCCTGCTGCTGCTGAGCGCGATTGCGCTGCCGATTTATCCGCATCTTTCCTGGAAGCCCACCGGCACTGAGGAGCCGGCGCTGGCCATTCTGCTTCTGTTGGCGCGCACCGTCGGCCTGCCCTATTTCCTGCTCTCTACTACCGGACCGCTGCTGCAGGCCTGGTACGCGCGCAGCTACAAGGGCGTCATGCCCTACCGTCTGTACGCTCTCTCGAATGCCGGCTCGATGTTCGCGCTGATCAGTTATCCGGTGCTGTTCGAGCCGGTCTTCGGCACGCACCTGCAGGCCTCCATGTGGTCGTGGGCCTATTGCGTCTTCATCCTGCTGTGCGGCGTGACGGCGTTGCGCGCGGGCAACACCCCCGTGATTGAAGACGCGGCGTCGGAGTCGGAGCAGCATCGCCCCAGCCGCCGCCAGTATGTCCTGTGGCTCGCGCTACCAGCCTGCGCCTCCGTGCTGCTCCTGGCCATTACCAATCACCTGTCGCAGAACGTAGCCGCCATCCCCTTCCTGTGGGTGCTGCCGCTCAGCATCTACCTGCTGTCTTTCATTCTGTGTTTCGAAGGCAGCGGCTGGTATCGCCGCAATCCGTACCTGCAACTTCTGGCGGTGGGGCTTGCCGCCATGGCCTATTCCGACAGCGTGGACGCGCACGGCGTCGTCTCGATCAAAGTGCTGGTGCCGCTGTTTTCGATGGGCCTGTTCGTCTGCTGTATGGTGTGCCACGGCGAACTGGCACGCCTCAAACCGCATCCGCGCTACCTGACGCATTTTTACCTGATGATCTCGGCCGGCGGCGCGCTGGGCGGCGTGCTGGTGGGACTCGTGGCGCCCTACGTCTTCAAAGCGCTCTACGAGTTCGAACTCGGCCTGATGGCCTGCGGACTGCTGGTGCTGCTGGTGCTTTCGGGCGATGAGGAAACGGCCTGGTTCCGGGGGCTGCTGCCGCCCCTGCGCCTGATCGGCGCGGCCCTGGCGGCGGCGCTGGCCGGCTATTTCGTCTACGATGCGCGCGGCCGCTTGATCGGCATCGGCACCGCCATCGTGCAGCGCTTTCAGAAGAACTGGGAGGCGCCCGACGATTTTCAAATCACCATGCTGCTGATCCTGCTGGTGATCGAGGCAGCCCTGGTGCTGACTGCGCTGCGCCTCGGCAAGATGCCGTTCCGGATTTCCGCCATCGTCGCCGAGTCGCTCCTGCTGGTACTGGTCGGCTACCTGGGTTTCCAGATGCGCCAGATGACCAGCGGCTACCGCCTCAACGTGCGCAACTTCTACGGCGCCCTGCGCGTGCGTGACTCCGGTCCGCCCACCGAACTCGACGCTACCCGCACCCTGACCCACGGCACCATCAACCATGGCGAGCAGTTCCTGAACTTCGCCCGCCGCGACCTGCCGACCACCTATTACGGTCCCAACACTGGCGTCGGGTTGGCCATCCGCGACAAGCAGAAGACGGGCGCCATCCGGGTGGGTGTAATCGGTCTCGGCACCGGCACCATCGCGGCGTATGGGCGGCTGGGCGACTACTATCGCTACTACGAGATCAACCCGCTGGTGATGGGCATTTCGCAAGGCCAGCAGTTCACCTTTCTGACCGACTGCAAGGCGCAGCACGAGGTGGCCATGGGGGATGCCCGCCTGTCGCTCGAGCGCGAACTGGAACGCGGCCAGCCGGAGAACTTCGACGTGCTGGCGGTGGACGCCTTTTCGAGCGACTCCATCCCCGTTCACCTGCTGACCAAGGAGGCCATGGAGTTGTACTTCCGCCACCTGCGCCCCAACGGCATCCTGGCCGTACACATCTCCAACCGCTACCTCGACCTGCAGCCAGTCCTGCTCGGCGAGGCCGAAGCCACCGGCAAAATCACGCGGGTGGTGGATACCGATGACGATGATTCGCAGGACGTCTTCGGCGCCACCTGGGTGCTGCTGACTGCGCCGGTCACCGGCTTCGACGACGAGATCCTGAGCCACTCCGCCGCGATCGAGCACAAGCGCACCGTGCGCCTCTGGACTGACGACTATAGCAATCTGTTCCAGATTCTGAAGTGAAGTAAGGCCGGTCGCCGGCGAATGTGACAGCGCGATGACAGGGGTGGCTCGCGTGCCCCGCGCCCCTCCTGGTTCGGCTGGCGGACCGGGGCGTCCGCCCTACCTGTGGCCCGAAAGAGCGCAATCGCACCCTTCAGCTTCCGATAAATAGTTCCGGTAAACTTTTACGCCAATTGAATTAGGAGTAACATAGGAGACGCCGCGTCCGTTTCTCTAACAGAGCTCAAAGTCTGTTATTCAAGCCATTGATGTTGTATTCTGAATCTGGCCGAGGACAAACATGGACGCCGCTACAACCCGAAATACCCCGAAGTATGCACTTTTATTTGCCGCGCTGATGGCCGCGCCGGTCGCCGCCCAGGCACAGGCTGTCTTGCAGGTGAGTTCTTCACAAGTCAGCCTGGGTTCGCAGGCCGTCAGCGTGACGGTCAGCAGCAGCCAGGGCGTGGCTGCACCACTCAGCTTCACCGTTTCGCCGGATTACGGCAACGCACCCGCAGGCTGGTTTAATCTCACCGCGTCCGCCACGACGACCCAGACCAGCGCCAGCGGCGCGCCGACCACCCTCACGATTGGTCTTTCTTACGCCCAGCCTAGCGGATCGCAGGGCAGCATCACCCTGCACGACACCACCAATCTCAACGACCCCGGGCAGGTAATTACGGTCATCTACACGCCCGGCGGCGGAGGCGGTGGTTCAGGGACGCTCAATCCGACCCCCTCCGCCGTGACCCTGACCACCACACCCAACAACAGCGTCAATGTTTCCGCCCCGGTGCAGATCACTACCAACAGCGGCAGCACGATCAGCGGCAGCATGAGCCTGATCAACAATACGGCGGGCGCCTATCTGAACCTGAACACCAGCAGTTTCAGCGTCTCGTCCTCATCACCCTTCAACTTCAGCGTGATAGGTTCGGCGTTCACGCCCGCGGGAAGTTATTCAGCCACCATTCAGATCATTCCCAGCGTGGGAAACACGCTCAACATCCCGATTACGTATACCTCCGGCTCGAGCACCAGCGGCACTCCCAACCCGGTGACCTTCAACTATCCGAACGGGACGTTATCGCAATCGGTGACGCTTAGCAGCAGCGGATCCCAGATACAGGCGACGCCCAGTTCCACCAATGGCTGGCTCCTGGTCAACAATTCGACCGGCGCCGTGACGGTTTTCTCCGGTACCTCCGTCAATCTCTCGGTCAATACCAGTGTGGCGGCACTCCTGCCCACCGGTTCGTATTCGGGCCAGGTGAATCTGTTGGGCAGCGACGGCACGCAGGGGACCGTCAGCGTGACGCTTTCGGTCAACGGGGGAACCAGCGGAACCGTCACGCCTTCGCCCTCCAGCGTCAACCTCACGATCCCTTCCGGAACCACCGCGACGCAATTGCAAACCGTCTATCTGAACACCGCCACTTCGGGAATTAATTGGAGCGCCAACGCGGTCACCAACTCGGGTTCCGGGTGGCTGGTGCTGTCGCAGTATTCCGGCACTCTCTCCCCTGGCACCAACGTCAACCCGCTGTATCTCTATATCTACCCCAGCTATTTGACCCAGGGAACTAACAGCGGGTACGTCAACATTACCTTCAGCGGCACGACCAGCGGCTCGTTTCAGATCCCGGTCAATATCAACCTCGGAAGCTGCACCTCCAACTGCGGCGGCAACGGCGGACAAGGCGGCCTGGTAGCGCCTAGTTCCCTGGTCTTCTGGTATCAGATCGGGGGGAGTTCGCAGAACACCTCGAGCGCCATCCTGGTGAACTCGACCGGCAACTGGTCGGCTTCGGCCACCACCTCCAGCGGCGGGTCGAACTGGCTGCAGGTCAGTTCGTCCGGTACGGCGCCCTCGCAGCCGGTCAACGTTTCGGTCTTTCCAGGCGGTCTCGCAGCCGGGAGTTACAGCGGCTCGGTCAGTATCACCAGCCCCTCCGGGACGACCTCGGTTCCGGTCACCCTGACGGTCACCAACAGCATGGTGGCGACCAGCAATCCGGGATCCTACCTGGTCCCGGTCTACAACGCCGGCGATCCCAACCCGCAAACCGGGGTCTATGTGTATGCCAGTGACGGCACTTCGCAGCCGGTGTCCGCCAGCACGTCGGCAAGCTGGATCACGGTGAACACTCCCAGTTCCAGTCCCACCACTGTCGCGGCCTATGTGCTGACCATCAACGCAGCCGGCCTGCCGAACGGGCTGAATACCGGCTCCGTGACCTTTACCGTGGGTAATTCCGCCAACGGCACCTGGACGCTGCCGGTGGCCATCATCGTCAACGGCAGCACTGGCGGTTCCGGCCCCCTGACCTTCAGCAGTTCGTCGCTTTCGTTCAATGCCAATGTCGGCGGCACGGCGCCCAATCAGACCCTCACCGTCACTTCGACTTCCGCCTCGACCTTCACGGTTACGGCCACCAGTTCGGGCTGGCTGAGTGTTTCTCCGTCCACCAGCGGCATTCCCGGCAACGTGACCGTCTCGGTGAACACCGCCGGGCTGACCGGACCAGGCTACAGCGGCTACCTGTCCTTCACCGCCAATGGACAGACCCAGACCGTGCCGGTGAGCTTGTCGATCAGCAACGGGGCCAGCAACCTCTCTCCCTCGCCGAGCCAATTGAGCTTCAGCTATTCCGTGGGCGGCAGCGTGCCGGCGGCCCAGACCGTCACGGTCAACTCGGTGAACGGGTCGACGGCCACGTTTACCGCCTCGGCCAGCACTTCGAGCGGTGGCCAGTGGTTGAGCGTCACACCGACTACCCAGCAATCCACCGGCAGCACCATCAGCGTGAGCGTGAGCCCGACCGGCCTGTCCGCGGGGACGTACAACGGCACCATCACCCTGACCAACACCAGCAACACCCAGACGCTGGGGATTCCGGTGACCCTGACGGTGAGCGGCGCGCCGCCCATCACGGCCTCGCCCACCACCCTGACCTTCAACTATACGGCGGGCGGGTCGAACCCCAACAGCCAGACCATCAGCGTGACCGGTACCGGCAGTTTCACGGCCACGACCTCCTCGAACGCCACCTGGCTTTCGGTTTCGCCTAGCTCGGGAAGTTCGCCCAACACGCTAACGGTTTCGGTCAATCCGGCCGGTCTGGCTGCTGGAACCTATAACGGCACTGTCACGGTGGCGGGTAGCGGCGGCGCGACCGGATCGACCCCTGTTTCGGTCACCCTGGTGGTGACTGCGCCTCTCCCGACCATCACCCAGGTCACCAACGCCGCCAGCTACGCCAGCGGATCGATTTCGCCGGGTGAACTGATCACCATTTTCGGTACGGCGATCGGGCCGACCACGCCGGTGACCCTCACCTTGACCTCCACCGGTACGGTTTCGACCAGCATCGGGAACGTGCAGGTGCTCGTCAATGGAATCGCCTGCCCGATGATCTATGCGTCCAGCACGCAGGTCTCGGCGGTGGTGCCTTACCAGATCGCCATCTTCCAGACCGCCCAGGTGTACGTGAACTTCCTCGGCCAGACCTCCAATGCGGTGCAGTTGACCGTGGCGACCACCGCCCCGGGAATTTTCACCGCCAATTCGTCGGGGACCGGGCCGGGCGCCATCCTGAACCAGAACCTGTCGGTGAACTCGCCCTCGAACCCGGCCGCCAAGGGCAGCGTCGTGACGCTGTACATGACCGGCGAAGGCCAGACCAGCCCGGCCGGAGTGACCGGGTCGGTGACCCAGGCCACCACCACCCCGCCCTATACCCCGCAGCCGCTGCTGCCGGTAGCGGCCCTGGTGGCCGGACAGCCGGCCACCGTTACGTTTGCCGGTGAGGCGCCCGGGATCGTCGCCGGAGTCCTGCAGGTCAACGTGGTGATTCCGCCGGGGACACCTTCGGGCGCGCAATCGGTCTCGATTTCGATCGGCGGCCGCTCGGCGCAAAACGGCGTGACGGTGTCGGTGCAGTAAAGGCGAATTGGGTGCGACCCGCTCAAGTTGAGCGGGTCGCACCTGTAAGTTATTGATTTATTTGGAGCGTTTTATTCGAAACCGCTCAGATGAGCGGTTTTGGCCGATGCCGCCACCGGGAAACCGGGTTTTCGGCCCCAAGTCTTACACGTTTTCACCTTCCGCCACGTCAAAGAGACGTGATGGTGTTGCGGTTTGCGGCAGGCTTACTGGCAGTGTGGGCAATGGCGGCGGATGCGCCCCTGGCCGACCGGCTGCACGAAGTCGAGAACCACTACAACAACGCCAAAACCCTGCAAGTTCTTTTTACCGAACAGTATACGCCGCAGGGGCGAGCCCAGCTCACGGAATCCGGCGTAATCCTGCTGCGCCGGCCTTTGCGCATGCGCTGGGATTACACCCAGCCTAGAGGCAAGCTGTTCGTCTGCGACGGCAAGTATCTCTGGCTTTATAAACCGAGCGACAACAGCGTGGAGCAGACGCCCGTCAAGGAAAGCGACGATATGCGCCTGCCGCTCGCCTTTCTGCTCGGCAAACTGCACTTTGAAAAGGAATTCCGCAACATCCAGTCCCAGCCGCAGGGCTTCGACCTGAAGATTACGGCGGAACCCAAGGGGGACGACCTGCCGTACTCCTCAGTGGAATTCGTGGTGGCGGCCGACAGCCACATCCGCAACGTGAAGGTGGTCAACTTCGATCATTCGGTCCTGAGCTACGCCTTCGACCAGGAGAAAATGAATCCGCCGGTGAACCCTAATGCCTTCCAGTTCCAGATGCCCAAAGGCGCGGAACTGGTGAAAACCGGGGGGCAATAGCGGTGGCCGATTACGTCCTGAAGTACGCCGACGGGCGCGGGCAGATCCACCAACAGGTGGCCTCGGCCGGCTCCGAGAAGGAACTGCGCGACCGCTACACGCAGCAGGGCTTCCTGATCTACTCGATCAAGCCGCGGTCGGCCGGAGCGGCCATTTCGAGTGGGCTGTTCGGCCGCAAGAAAAAGCTGGACCTGGAAAAGTTCCTGATCTTCAACCAGCAGTTCGTCACCCTGATTCGCGCCGGCTTGCCCATTCTGAAAGGCCTGGACCTGCTGGCCGAGCGCCTCACCGATCCCAAGCTGGAGCCGTTCATCAAGGCCGTCCGCGACGAGGTGCGCACCGGCACGCTGCTTTCCGAAGCCTTCCGCCAGCAGCAGATCTTCCCCAAGATGTACGTGACGTCGGTGATGGCGGGCGAGAAAAGCGGCAGCCTGACCGAAGTGCTGGAACGCTACATCAGCTATCAGAAGATCGCGCTGGCGGTACGCAAAAAGGTGGTCGTCTCGCTGATGTACCCCTGCGTGCTGATCGTCCTGGTGATCCTGCTGATGGTGTTCCTGGTGACCTACGTGGTGCCGACCTTTGCGACCCTGTACACCACCATGGACGCCAAACTGCCGGCCATGACGGTGGCGCTGATCGCCATCGGGACCGGTGCGCAGAAATACATCGTGTTCGTCGCCGGCGCGCTGGTGCTGGCGATTTTTCTGGGCCGCTGGTGGGCCAAGCGCCCGGCGGCGCGGGAGCATATCGACAGAGCCAAAATGAAGATGCCCATCGTGGGCGACATTTGGATGAAGTACCAGGTGGCGCAGCTTTCGCGCATCCTGGGCACCTTGCTGACGGGCGGCATCCCGCTGGTGCAGGCCATGGAAACGGCCGCCGATTCGTTGAACACGCCGCTG
>Ga0335085_10010145_pt1 | contig 14109 bp, 13 predicted proteins | sample Lox_Sample_45_FD_206712 | JGI IMG/M metagenome (GOLD analysis project Ga0335085, IMG submission 206712) | Soil microbial communities from Loxahatchee National Wildlife Refuge, Florida, United States - Lox_Sample_4.5 | ecosystem: Environmental > Terrestrial > Soil > Wetlands | place: USA...
GGACCTTGCCAGTGCTGATACCGACGATGCTAAGACGAAGATCGCCCAGAAAGATTATGTCTACTACGAAAACCTGGATGGAATGCCTGTGCTGACCTATTTGAAACCGTTGCCAAATCTTGCACGCTGTTCTTTGTGTCATGGAAGCGATCATAAGATGCGCGGTGTTTTGATGATCTCCACTTCCATGGTGTCGGTCAACGCGGAGATCCAGAAAAATCAAAAATATCTTCTGTTGATTGCGGTTGGAACTCTTACGGTTCTTCTGTTGGTGCTGAAGATCCTGGTCGGGCGGCTGATCTTAAGTCCGGTGGCTGAGGTGGCGGATCGGATCCAGGAGATTGCCCGTGGCGAAGGGGATCTGACCCAAAGACTTGTGGCAAGATCTCATGATGAAATCGGTCAATTTGCACAATGGTTCAATCTTTTTGTTGAGAAACTTCAAGGCATTATTTTGAAGGTGGCCAATACCTCTCGACAGGTCACCCAGGTCGCTCAACAGGTGTATCATGGAACCAAGGCGATATTGGGAGCCTCTGAAATTCAGGGAAAGGCCGTGGAGACCACGTCGGTTGCGATAAATGCCATGAATCGCTCGATCCAGAATGTGGCGGAGGGCACCGAGGCGCTGTCTAACCTTTCAGAAGAGAGCAGCTCTGCTATTCTTGATATGGCGGGCGTGATTGATGAGATCGCCAGGAGCAGCATGGCACTCTCAAATTCTGTTGAGGCGACTAGCGCCTCCATTATGCAGATGTCTTCCTCGGTGAAACAGATCGGTGATAATGTCAAGGTGCTGGCTTCTTCCGCGGATGACACTACAACCTCCATGTCAGAGATGGATGCTGCGATTAAACAAATCCGGTTGAATATCCATGAAACCGCGGAGCTGTCCAAGAACGTCAGGGAGGATGCTGAGAAGGGAGAAAATTCTGTTAAGCTCACGATCGATGGAATTGCGCGTATCAGAGATTCTGCTCAGCAGGTCTTTACGGTGATTCATAATCTCCGTGGGCGCGCACAGGATATTGGAAAGATACTGGGCGTCATCGACGAGGTGTCCGAACAAACGAACCTTTTAGCGCTGAACGCGGCCATCATTGCAGCGCAGGCAGGAGAACACGGGAAGGGATTTGCCGTGGTCGCTCAAGAGATCAAGGAATTGGCAGAGCGATCCGCTGCGTCCACGCTGGAGATACATCAGATTATTAGTGCGGTTCAGAGCGAAGCCCAGAATGCGGTTGATACGATGATCATCGGTTCAAAAAATGTCGAGGAAGGTGTTCGGCTTTCCAAGGATGCTGAAATGACGCTGAGCAAGATTCTGGAGAGCTCGGCCCGATCGACCGAACGGATTCTTGAGATCGCCAAGGCCACGGATGAGCAGACCCGTGGAGTGATACAGGTCACCGAGGCAATGCAAAAGATTAATGAGATGGTTCATCAGACCGCCTTAGCGACCCAAGAGCAGAGCAAGGGCACAGATCAGATCATCCAGACCACAGAGCATATGCGGCAGATCGCCAAGAAAGTAGGAATCGCAAGTCAGGAGCAGTCTTTAGGAATCAAGCGGATCACAGAGATTGTAGAGAAAGTAAATAAGAAAATAAAAGAAATCGTGATAGCAACGAATCTCCAGACCGGAGAGAGTTGTGAGATTGTGCAAGCCGTGGATCGGATCAAGGAGGTTACTGAGAAGAATGTGAAATCAGTGGAGTCTGTAGGAAAAGCGGTCCAAGAGTTGATCCGGCAGGAGTCGTCTCTGGCCGGAGAGATATCCAAATTCTGTATCTAAAGTAGAGAGGAGCGAGCTTCATGTTGTTGAAATGTGCTTGTTGTTCACAGGACTTTGATTTCAGTGAACCGTTGCAGATAGGGGAAAGACATCTCTCCTGTCCCCGTTGTTCTGGTTCCTTAAAAATGGTAACGGCTGTCAAAATCGAAGCGATGCAAGAGGCACAGCCCCCTTCGACCCTGTCCGAGGAAAGGGCTATTTTGGTGGCGGTAGAGGGCAATGCTACCCAAGAGATGATTCAGGAGGTACTGACAGAAAACGGTTATAAGGCGATCCTGGCCGCTACAGCAGAAGAGGCCTTGAGGACATTGGATCAGTATCGCCCATCGGTGGCTTTATTAGATGTTGGACTTCCAGGAATCGCGGGCTTTGAGCTGTGCGAGCGGATCAGAAAAAGTGAGCGACTCAGAAATACGAAAATCATCTTGGTAGCCTCGATTTATGATAAAACGCGTTACAAACGGGAACCAGAATCCCTTTACGGAGCGGATGATTACATCGAGAGGCATCATATCCAGGATGGGCTGATTCCTAAGATTGAGGTCTTGCTCGATCAGCGCGCCGAAGTTCCTCGGCAGACGCCGGTTGTTCATTCTGTAGAAACGGCACCCCAACCGGCGGAAGGGCTTCGCAGCATGGACGACATGCTTCTCGAAGAGGCAACGGTCTATGAGCCTTCCCCCCCGGCGGTCTGCCCTGAACCCCAGACCTATGCGACGTCTGCCGCTGCTCAAAACGGCCAAAGTTCCGCGGTCGCGGGTGATCCGGCGAAACACGAGGCCGCAAGACGGCTTGCCCGATTAATTCTATCTGAGATTGCACTTTACAATCACAAAGCGGTAGAGGATGGTATCCGTAACCATACTTTTCGTGAGTTGGTCAAAGACCAACTGGAGGAAGGCAGAAAACTATACTGTTTGCGTGTTTCATCCGATATCGCAGCGGTAGCCGACTATTACGAACAAGCCATCCAAGAGTTTATTCAGAAACGAAAAGGGACGAGCTAATCTGATACCAGCGACAGATGAACGATCAAGAACTCACAGCTGCCCTGCAGAATCAAGAAATTGAAGCCCGAATCCGAGCCATCGCGGAGGTGGAACAAAAGCAGGATTCTCGATTTATTCAGACGATACTGAAGCTGCTGGGCGATTCAGAGTGGCGTGTTAGGAAAACCGCAGTCTCGGCGCTGATCCAGCTAAAACGGGATTCAACCTTATCCGATGCGCTTATTGATCTCCTCCAGTCTCCCGAAGAAAACATGGGAAGACAGAATGCCGTTGTGGAATCGTTAATCGGGATTGGCTCGCCCGCCGTGCCATCGTTAATTCGAGCGCTTCCTCGAGTCAGCAAGGAGACTAAAAAATTCATCGTTGATGTCTTAGGAGAAATTGGAGATAAGACCGCCACTGCCTGTTTGATGGAGACGCTAAGCGACGAAGATGAAAATGTCAAACTCGCGGTTGTCGAGGCCTTGGGAAAGCTCAAAGATAGCCGCGCCGTTGAGTCCTTAATTGTCCTGCTGGGGTCTGAAAACCACTTGTTGGGCTATGCCTCAATTAAGGCGCTTGAACGCATACAAGACAGTCGGGCGGTCGAGCCCATCGTGAGTGTGCTGGGGAAAAAACTCTTGGAGCGGGCAGGACTGGAAGCTCTCGGTCAGATGGGAGATCTCCGGGCCTTGAACCCTATTGTGATGGCGCTTCATCTCGGTCAGAAAAAAGTTAAGGAGTCCGCCATTAAGGCCTTGGTTAGCCTTCACGATCGCCTATCCCTCAATACCGAGGTGAAGATCATCAGCCGTCTGCGAGAAGTATACAGCCAAGAAATCAGCCTTTTTTTGATGGAAGCGATCGAGACATCGGACGAGAGGACTCAGTTGGCAGCCATCATCGTCCTCGGCTGGCTGGGCGAGGCCAAAGCGGCAAAAGGGGTCGTCAAGTTCTTGGATGGGCCGTTTCAAGACAAGGCCATCGCCACCTTGGTCAACATGAAGCGGGAGGCCGTCGAGCCGCTGCTTCAAGAGATTCCCACGGCGAACGAGAAAATCCGTCAGGGGATTGCTAAAGTTTTTGGAGTGATCGGCAATCGACGTGCGGTGTTGGCGCTGGTAAAACTCTTGTCGGATCCGAATGGTCATGTTCGGCAAGAGGCCGTCATTGCATTGGGGAAATTAAAGGATCCCATCTGCGCCCGTGCGCTACTCGGGCTTCTCCAGGACGAATATCCCAGTGTCCAGGAGGCGGCGATCCAAGTTTTAAGCTCCTTTAAGCAAAAAGAGTTGATGTCCCCTGCTTTTGAACTTCTGTCCAATCCGACCGCTGCACTTCGTTGTAACGGCATCAAGCTGCTCGGCAAGCTGATGATCCCGGAAGCCATTCCGCGTTTGATTCTCTGTCTTAAAGACGAATCTCCAGAGGTTCGCGGTCGCGCCGTTGAGGCGTTAGGATACTTTAAATCAAACGAGGTGGATAACCATTTGATACACTGTCTGGCAGATGAAAATCCGAGCGTTCGATTGGCCACGCTCTCGCTTCTCATGAAGCGACGAACAGAGGACCTTTTATCCCTTATTGAACCGCTGATAATGGATGGTAACATCTGGGTACGTGCAACGGTTGCCAAGGCAATGGGTTTAGAACGTAGCCCGGAGGCAAAACGGCATCTGATGATGTTAATGAACGACAAGGTGGGTGTCGTGCAGATTGCTGCAATTGAGGCCTTGGCTCAACTGGGGGATCGAACGGTTCTGCCTGCCGTTTTATGCCTCACCGACAGCAAAGACACCGATGTAAAGAAGGCCGCAATCCTAGCGTTAGGCCAACTGGGAGATCCGAAGGCGGTGGAGGTAGTCCAGTCCTTCTTGTTCGATCCTCATTGGGGAATACGGTTGGCTGCGGCACAGTGTCTGGGCTGTCTGAATGCGGTTTCTGCCCGTCAACGGTTGGAGGATCTGGCGCTCCAAGACGCGGATCACCTAGTCCGACAGGCGGCCCAGTTTGCGCTGGAGCAACTTGCCGAGCGTGTCTAGAGGCGATTCTATCGATGAGGCCATCACTTGAATGAGAGCGTGGTCAGTTTCGAAAAACAAGTTGAGTTGCCAGATGACGTTTTCCGGCTCTTGCGCGACATGCTGTACGAGCAAAGCGGCGTTTTCCTCGAGGATAACTCGAAGTTATTCGTGGAGAACCGTCTTCAGCAGAGCATGCATCGGAGACAATTCGATAACTTCAGAGATTACTACTATTTTTTAAAATATGACCGAAAAAAGGACGAAGAGCTTTCAACTTTCGTCGATCTGTTGACCATCCATGAGACCTATTTCTTCCGTGAAGAGAAACAGCTAAAAGCCTTCACCCAAGAAATACTTCCAGAATTATTAAAGCAAAAACATCGAGAGCGGTCTCTCCGTATCTGGAGCGCCGGTTGCTCGACCGGAGAAGAGCCTTACACGATTGCCATGTTGATTCTGGAACAGCGTGCCATGATGGGATGGGACGTCGAAATATTTGGAAGCGATATCAGTCAAAGAGTTCTTCAATCTGCTCGCCGGGGAGTTTATCAGCAGACCGCCTTTCGATCAACCGAGCCCCGCTATATTGACACTTACTTCCACAAGGAGGGGAATGCCTACCGCATTGATGATCGTGTTAAAAAATCTGTCACCTTCCTGGGTCTGAGCATCTTGGATGTCAGTAAATTGGCTCTGATCAATATGATGGATGTTATTTTTTGTCGAAACGTTATCATCTATTTTGACCCGGCATCGAAGAAAAAAGCGGTCGGGATTTTTCATAAAAAACTAAAGGATCACGGATATCTTCTTCTTGGCCATTCGGAATCCTTGATCAATATTTCAACCGCTTTTGCCCTACGCCATCTTCAGCATGATCTTGTCTATCAAAAATTTGGTGGGGCCGAATCAGAGGAATTTAAAGCATGAAACCGATCCGCGTCTTGATTGTCGAGGACTCGGCCTTTTATCGGCAGGCCATCGCCGGCATGTTAAAGTCTTCTCCTTATGTGGAGGTTGTAGGTTCGGTAACGGACGGCAGGGAAGCGATTAAGGCTCTTCCGTTGCTCCATCCGGATGTCATAACGCTGGATCTCAACATGCCCAATATGGACGGCTTTACTTTTCTGAGATGGTTAATGCTCAATCAGCCCTTGCCGGTTCTGGTGATTAGTTCACATTCAGAGAGCACCAATGTCTTCCGCGCTTTGGAGTTGGGCGCCTTAGACTTTTTGGCAAAGACCACCGAGAAGGCGTCCAACGACTTTGTGAAACTTCAAGATGAGCTGGCGGGAAAGATTGAAACCATCGCCATGGTTTCCGCTGATAAACTAAGGGACTTGCGGATGATCGAGATCCAAACCAACCATTCGATGGCGGCGCCCCAGGAGCGTGTGGAATCGCGCGACTGGAAGGAGAAGGCAAAATTTGATGTGGTGGTGATCGGAGCTTCAACCGGTGGGCCTCCGGCGATTCAAGCGATTCTGAGCCGGCTGCCTCAAGATTTTCCTGTTCCGATTGCCATTGCTCAGCATATGCCGCCAGGTTTCACACAATATTTTTCGGACCGGCTCAATCACGTATTGCAGATTGGTGTGAAGGAGGCCCAAGCGGGAGATGTGTTGGAAGCAGGGAAGGTGCTGATCTGTCCGGGGGGGCATCATCTACGCTTTCGAAAGGTTGGAGACAAGACTATTGTGGATATTCAAACTAGGCAGGAGACGGATAAATATGTTCCCTCTGTGAATGCCCTGATGATTTCGGCCGTGGAGATTTTCCATTCAAAGGTCTTGGGGATTCTATTGACCGGGATGGGAAATGATGGTAAACTCGGCATGAAAAGCATCAAGGAAAGCGGTGGCAGCACGATCGCAGAGTCGGAAGAGAGCGCGGTGATATTCGGGATGCCGAAAGAAGCGATCCAAGCGGGGGTGGTAGACAGGGTCTTGCACCTTTCAGAGATTTCTGATGAGATGATCCGTCAGTGCCGCGGTCTTTAATTGTGACAGCTTTTTCTTATTCTAATCATCCGTGTTACCATAACGACTAAAATCGATGGATAAAAAAGGCGACAGCGAAATAGAAAAGAAAGCGAATGAATTTCTGAAAATTTTTAGGAAAGGGGAGGAGTTTACCCAAGAACTTCTGAAGGAGAATGAACGATTACGTTATAAGATTTTAGAACTCGAAGAACAAAAGCACAACGTTCAGCGCGTTGACAACAGCGAGACGCTGACCAAGCTTGCAGAGGCGTTGAAAAAGCTGGAGAATGAGAAACGGGCTTTGCTGGATCAATTCAAAGAAGTTGAACAGGAGAACAAAGATTTCGCACACAGGTATGTGGAAGTTGAAGAAGAAAATAACAATCTCGCTAATCTTTATGTAGCAAGTTACCAGCTTCATTCGACCCTGGATTTGCAGGAGGTCTTAAGGATCGTCATTGAGATCATCATCAATCTCGTGGGTTCTGACCGTTTTGCAGTGATGCTTCTCGATGAAAACGCAACGGAATTATCCGTGGTAGCCTCGGAAGGCATCGATGATAAGCGGTTCAAAAAGATGACGATCGAAGAGGGGGGGATCATCGGAACCGTTGCCCGAAGCGGCAAAAGTTATTATGAGACCGATCTTGAGAATTTTACGCCCATCTCGGAGTACCACCCGATTGTTTGTATCCCGCTAAAAATCAACAGCCATGTCATCGGCGTCATCGCCCTCTTCGGACTGTTGGAGCAGAAAAAGAAGAAGCTGACCCGAGTCGACTTTGAGTTGTTTTCAATGCTCGCTGGGCATGCCGCCACAGCTATTTTTAGTTCAAAACTCTACTCCCAATCAGAACGCAAGCTATCCACGATGCAAGGATTCATTGATTTGTTAAGCGGCGGATAAAGAGTTGATCCCAATCAGCCGGAAGGCCGGCATCAATCGGTCCCGTCAACTGCCTCTGGAGACTAGCACATGACTGCGGAATACCGTTTCTTAGTTGTGGAAGATTCACCAACGATGCGTCAGCTGATTACCTTCAGTCTGAAACGGATCAAGAATGTGCAGGTGACAGAGGCGAGCAACGGCGTAGATGCACTGAAAAAATTATCTGAAGACAAGTTTCATCTTATGATTGTCGATATCAATATGCCGCTGATGGATGGACTCAAACTTCTAAGCATTGTGCGGAAGGACTCTACTCATGGCCAGATACCGGTCATTATTGTCACAACCGAAGGGGCCGCGGCGGATCGCGATAAGGGACTGAAGCTGGGAGCCAACGCCTATTTAACCAAGCCGATTCAAACCAATGACCTATTGAACTCCGTTCGGGAGATCTTGAAGATCGAATGAATGAAGAAATAGGTGCAAAAGAAACAAGCATACAATGATGAAAGAACGGAGAGTAAGATGACTAAGGTTGGCGTCCTGGTTTTTCCAGGGTCCAACTGCGACCGTGACTGTTACGATGTCATTCATCAAAGCTTTCGGCAACAGGTCGAATTTGTCTGGCATCAAGAAACTCAACTGAAGGATTTCCATGCGATCATTCTTCCCGGCGGTTTTTCATACGGTGACTACCTACGGTGCGGAGCGATTGCCAGATTCTCTCCCGTCATGAAGGCGGTCCGTCAATTTGCGGATGACGGTGGGCTCATCCTGGGTATCTGTAACGGTTTTCAAATCCTCCTCGAGGCCGGTCTTCTTCCGGGAGCAATGCTCCGAAACCGGTCGCTCAAATTTGTCTGTCGCCAGGTGCATCTTCGAGTAGAGAACCAGGACACCCCTTATACCCATCGGTATCGTCCGCAGCAGGTCTTGAAACTTCCTGTCGCGCACGGGGACGGCAACTATTACGTCGATGCCCAAACCCTGGCGCGTATGAAACAGAACCATCAGATCGTTCTTCGTTATTGTCAATCCGATGGAACGGTGGATGAGGAAGCAAACCCGAACGGATCGGTTGAAAACGTCGCCGGTGTCTGCAATGAGCGGAGGAACGTTCTCGGAATGATGCCGCATCCGGAGCGGGCGTCCGAATCAGCACTCGGAAGCCAGGATGGGCAGAGCATCTTTGCCTCTCTTTTTAGTTTTATGGACGGATCGTGATCCAGCCGACAACGCCACAAGACCTGATCTCCCAGCAGGGACTCTCACGGGAGGAATATCAGCGGATACTGACGCTCTTAGAGCGTGAGCCGAACCCACTTGAATTGGGGATTTTCGGCGTGATGTGGAGTGAGCACTGTAGTTACAAAAGTTCAAGAGTCCATCTCAAAAAATTGCCTACGCAAGGAGAGCGTGTTCTTCAAGGCCCGGGAGAGAATGCCGGTGTGGTGGATCTCGGCAATGGGCTTGTTGCAGTTTTTAAAATGGAAAGTCACAATCATCCCTCTTTCATTGAACCGTATCAGGGTGCCGCAACCGGTGTCGGGGGGATTCTTCGCGACATCTTTACAATGGGGGCAAGACCGGTGGCTTTGCTGAATTCATTGCGTTTTGGTCCGTTGAGTTTTCCGCGCAACCGCTACCTTTTTGATGGGGTGATTTCCGGCATTGCCGGTTACGGGAACTGCATCGGCGTACCGACCATCGGAGGTGAAGTTTATTTTCACGAGATCTACAATCGTAATAATCTCGTCAACGTCCTCTGTCTTGGAATTGCCGGAAGAGACAAGATTGTGAAGGGACGGGCAAGCGGTGAGGGGAGTCCGGTCTTGTATGTGGGATCGAAGACCGGTCGGGACGGGATTCACGGGGCAACCATGGCCTCCGCCAGCTTTGACGAGGAATCGGAGACCAAACGACCGATGGTCCAAGTGGGGGATCCCTTTACGGAGAAGCGGTTGCTGGAAGCCTGCCTGGAGGTGATTGATCAGGACCTCATCCTGGGAATGCAGGATATGGGCGCGGGCGGGCTTACCTGCTCGGCCTCCGAGATGGCCAGCAAAGCGGACATGGGGATGACGCTTGAACTATCTTCTGTTCCACTCCGTGAAGATGGAATGACACCCGATGAGATCATGCTTTCCGAATCCCAAGAGCGGATGCTGTTGGTGCCCAAGCCTGGACGAGAAAAAGAAATCCGGAGGATCTTTGAAAAATGGGAGCTCGATATCGCGACGATCGGGACCGTCACATCGGACGGCCTGCTCACCGTGAAGGAACGAGGGAACGTGGTTGTGCAGGTTCCAGCCAAGGCATTGACGGATGAGGCGCCTTCGTATGAGCGTCCTCTGGCCCCTCCCCCGTATCTTGATGCCATACAGTCGCTGAACCTCGATGTTCTCAAAGAGCCGAAGGATTTTAACGAGGTGTTATTGGCCCTTCTTTCATCTCCAACGATCGCTAGCAAGGAATGGGTGTATCGTCAGTACGATCACATGGTGCAGACAAATACGATCGTCCTGCCGGGCTCGGACGCCGCTGTGGTCCGAATCAAAGGAAGAGACCAGGCCCTGGCGTTGACCGTGGATGGGAATAGCTTGTACTGTCTCCTCAATCCCCACATGGGGGCCATGATCGCGGTGGCCGAGGCCGCACGTAACCTCGTCTGCGCGGGCGCAACACCCATCGCACTGACCGACTGCCTCAACTTCGGCAATCCTGAAAAGCCGGAGGTGATGTGGCAGTTTGCTTTGGCCATTGAGGGAATTGCGGATGCCTGCAAGCGTTTGGGTATTCCCGTTGTGAGCGGCAATGTGAGCTTCTACAACGAAACAAATGGCATCGACATCTATCCGACACCGATCATCGGCATGGTCGGTCTAATGGAGCCTGCAAGGCCGATGACTTCCTGGTTTAAAACATCGGGCGATTGGATCATCCTGCTCGGCGATACCAAGGAAGAGCTGGGCGGAACAGAATATCTTCGCCAAATTTTTTCAAATGAGCGTGGAACACCTCCCTTTATAGAGTTGGAGAAAGAGGTCGCTCTACATGCCCTGTGTCTTTCCGCGATCCAGTCGGGTTTGATAAAGTCAGCGCACGACTGCTCGGAAGGAGGGCTTGCTGTCGCCATTGCCGAGTCCTGCGTCACATCCGAAGATTTTACTTTGGGAGCCGAGGTGAGCCTGGCGAACAGAAGTATCCGGCGGGACGCGCTTCTCTTCGGCGAGTCGCAGTCCCGCATCTTGGTGACTGTATCAGAAGAACATCTCTCTAATTTTAGAAGGTTAGCTGATGAACATAAAGTTCCGCTTGAGGTGATCGGACGGGTAGGTGGAGACCGGCTTCGCATCAACCTTCAGGATGCATCGTCTGATCGCGCATCTTGTTTAATTGACCTGGAACTTGATAAAATAAAAGCGACATGGCGAAACGCGATTCCCAAGGCGCTAGAATGATTAAAAGGAATATAGGACTGGACAAGTTTCATGAAGAGTGCGGGGTGATTGGGATCTACAATCATCCCGAGGCGGCCAACTTGGCTTATCTGGGGCTCTATGCGCTTCAGCATCGAGGCCAGGAAGGGAGCGGAATCGTATCCTACGACCAGAGGGCTTTCCACATCGAGAAGGGCGTGGGGCTGGTGGCGGATGTTTTTTCCAAGGAGCGTTTAAGTCGTCTTCCGGGTTCCATGTCCATCGGTCACAATCGTTACTCGACCGCCGGCTCCAACGATCTCAAGAATGTCCAGCCGCTGATGGTCAATTATGCCTTAGGGACCCTGGCCCTGGCTCATAACGGAAATCTCACCAACGCCACTTTTCTCCGGGACGAGCTGGAAGCCTACGGTGCGATCTTCCAGTCTACGACGGATAGCGAGGTGATGATCCATCTTATCGCCCATTCCAAAGAGAAGACATTGCCGGACCGGATCGTGGATGCCTTGCGTCAGGTAAAAGGCGCCTACTCGGTTATCTTTCTCTCGGAGCAGGGCCTGATCGGCGTGAGAGACAGCTATGGTTTCCGGCCTTTGTCTCTAGGCCGCATCAAGGACACCTGGCTGCTCGCTTCCGAAAGCTGTGCCTTTGATTTAGTCGAGGCCGAGTTCGTCCGGGATATCGAGCCGGGCGAGATGGTGGTGATCAACCAGAACGGTGTTCAGTCGTACCACCCTTTCCCGGCCACCAAACTTGCTTCTTGTATTTTTGAGTATGTCTACTTTGCCCGTCCCGACAGCCATGTCTTCGGGCAGGACGTTTATGGGATTCGTAAAGAGCTTGGGCGTCAATTGGCGAGAGAATCGGGCGTTCCGGCCGATGTCGTGATTCCGGTTCCGGATTCCGGCGTCACGGCAGCGATGGGTTATGCGGAGGGGTCCGGGATCCCTTACGAGCAGGGTCTCATCCGAAACCATTACGTCGGGCGAACCTTTATCGAACCACAGCAGGCGATTCGCCATTTTGGGGTAAAGATCAAACTCAACGCGGTTCGAGAAGTGCTTCAAGGCAAGCGGGTTGTGGTGGTGGACGACTCCATCGTTCGCGGAACCACGAGCCGAAAGATCATCAAGATGATCCGGCAGTCGGGGGCGAAGGAAGTCCATCTTCGGATCAGCTCGCCGCCGATCGTTTCCCCCTGCTTCTACGGGATTGATACACCCACCCGAAGAGAGTTGATCGCCTCCACCCACACCAAGGAAGAGATCCGGCAGTACATTACGGCCGATAGCCTCGAATATTTGAGCCTGAAGGGGATGCTGGAAGCCGCTTCGGGGAGCATGGATAAGCACTGCACCGCCTGTTTTACCGAGGCCTACCCGATTCCGTTCACCAAGGAAGAGATTACGCAGCTCGGACTTTTTTGAAATCTTTAATCTGCTACGTCTCGTTTCTTTTCTAACTTAATTCGAAATGAAAATCGCGGATGAATGTGATGTCCTCGTTGTCGGTGCTGGCCCCACCGGGCTTATGCTGGCCAACCAGCTTGCGCGTCGCGGCGTCGACGCGGTGATCATCGATCGTCACCTCGGCCCATCGGTCCAAACCAAAGCACTCGGGGTTCAGGCGCGCACTCTCGAAATTTATTCAAGGAGTTTGTTTTTTCTTAGGTATTGCTCTATGGCTTTATAGAATGTCTCGGCTTCGGTTACTGCTCGTTTTGCTGTTTCCTCATCAATAAACGAAAGGGCTTCATAATCTCCGCTTTCCCGATCGTCTTTGAGGTTCGCAAGAACTTTGCCATATTGCTTATCAATTTTCCCCGGCTTGACTAGGAAAAGACCGAAAAGAGTCACCACTCCTTTGTGCGTATTCGCTTCTTGATCTTCTGAGATCAGTGCTGCTTGTGCCGCATGGAACGCCGCATAATAGGAACGGGAGACGGCGTCGTCATAATGTTGGTGTTCTAACAATTCATGAGCTACGCCCAGCTTATCTTTAGCCTTGGTCAGATAGCCTTTGATCAACGCTAATCGAGTTTTATCCAACGGGCAGTCCTTCGGTTTGAATTCGTCGCATAAAGGGGGTAGAGAGTTTATTCAGACGGCGATATTCGGGCTCCGTGAAGATCTTCAGAGAGACAAGCCGACCAGTGGTCAGGAGCGTTTCGATTACAGCGTCATAGAGAGCATCCAGCAACGCATCTGTTTTCGTGTGAACCACGAGCAGAAGGTCATAATCTGAATCAGGCAAGGCGTCTCCGCGAGCCCGTGATCCGAAGAGTATAAGCCGTTGAATCTCAGGGCGTACCTTTACAATTGATTTCAGAAATAAATTAAGAGTTGGGTCTGAAGCAACTGCTTGAGCTACTGTCTTAGTCAGCATGGTGGCTCCTCATCCAAGATGGCTTTAAGTATACAAAAAACAGCCTCAAAAGCAAATGGTAAACTTTCTCGGTCAACGGGAACTTTCCCGCGTGCGTATTCCCAATCCTGCTTTTTATCTGCTGCGCCCTGACGGTTATATCGGCCTTTGCGGCACGCGGCTCGACGCCAAGACCGTGAGCCGTTATCTCGCCGAACGTTTAGCGTTTCGAAGTGCGGGTAGATAATACTAGCTCTTGTGCCATAGGTGCTGTGCATGTTTTGAATATTTGAGCCGGAATAATATGCTTCACGGCAACATTCCTCATTGTGTAGTTCACCTTCCTATACGTAACAAAAGGGATTGACCGCTTAGACGGCTAAAGGTCATGATCTATCCTGCTTTTTCTTGTGAAAGAAAAGGAGGAGAAATGACCAAAGTAGAGCCGATCACCCATGAGTCAGTTAAAAATGAAAGTGAAGAGCACCGTCAACAGCATCCTGCACAAACCCTGATCGATCGCCTCCTGAAGAAGCTCTCTCACCTGGAGCTTCCCGCCAAAGAATACTTCGAGCGATACCTACGTCATAAGTGGCGCATAAACCACAAGCCGAGGACGCTTGGGA
>Ga0335085_10010146_pt1 | contig 14108 bp, 6 predicted proteins | sample Lox_Sample_45_FD_206712 | JGI IMG/M metagenome (GOLD analysis project Ga0335085, IMG submission 206712) | Soil microbial communities from Loxahatchee National Wildlife Refuge, Florida, United States - Lox_Sample_4.5 | ecosystem: Environmental > Terrestrial > Soil > Wetlands | place: USA: Florida...
AAACCAGCGCACGTAGAGCTCAGGAGAAAGTTCGGGCGAGGGCTGAAAGCCGGCAATGTCAGTGCCCCAGTATGAAATTCCTGAGAGAGCCGTTGCGATGCCGACCATGATCTGCGCGCGCAGAGCGCTCCAGGTGCATGCGGTGTCGCCTGACCAGAGCCAGCCATAACGCTGCAGGCCTGCGTAGCCGTTGCGGTGCAGCGCAAAGGGACGCCGATCGGGAAAGGTCTTGCGCGATCCCTCGAAGTACATTCGATTGCGATCGAAGCGTGCGTAGACTGAGAACTTGTCGCCCTCGTCCGGCCACCATCCATCCACGCCCATGCGCTCGAGCGCGGCGTGCTGCTGCCAGTAAACCGCGGCGTCGCCGGGCGCGGCCGCAGCAACTCCGTCGTCCGACACTTTTCCATGCAGATCGCCGGACGGAACAACGTGAAGAACCACGTTGAAGTGCTGCGCGTGAAGTTCTTCGATCATCGCTTTCGGATCGGGAAACGCCTGATCGTTAAAGATGAAGGAGCCGTGCCCCGTGTTCCAGCCCGAGGGGCAGAAGCCGGTTCCAAGGTAGATGACGGCATCGCAAGGCAGCTTCTTCTCGCGAAAGGTCCTGGTCACGCCGAGCACTTCATCGCGGCCGGCCAGGGTGCGATGCGACTGCATGTATCCCAATGCCCACCGCGGAGGCATGTGGGGAAAGCCGGTCAACTGCGCATACTCGCGCAGCACGTCGGCGGGGCCTTCGCCGAGCAGCACAAACACATTGCGCGTGGAGGTGGCTTCGATGCCGCGGAATATGCCCTCGGTCTGAGTGAACTCGAACGCGCCCTGCGGCTGGCCGATGAAGATGCCCCATCCGGTCGGACTCAGGACGAACGGGATTTGCAGGCGGGCGCCGTAGGTGCGAAAGTCGGCGGGAGTCTGGCCGTTGACAAGCGGCTCGCGCGTGTTGCGGCGATCGAAGGTGTCGGTTCCTTCGCCGAGACCGAAGACGGGGCCATCAAGCGGAAAGTGGACGTTGGTGCTGTCGAGCTCAAAGCGAATCTGCTGCCGCGACCTCTGGTTTTCGAGGATCGTGATCGTGAGCGGATCGGTTTCGACGCGGACCGTGTATTTGCCCCAGGGAATGGTTTGTGCGCGGGCCGCGGAAGCTGGCGCGAGCGGCGCAGGCCATTCAACGTCTACGAAGCCAAGTTCGTGCGCGGGCGCCTGGGCGGTTGCGGGAGCGATGCCGATACGGAGCGTGTTGGCCGTGAACGCGGTGAGTGTGAGATCGACAAGTCCGGGAGCCGCCGCAAGCTGCTGCACGGCGGCCAGACTGACCTTTGCGCGAAAGAGCAACTGGGCCGTTGTCGCGGCAGCGCCGCTGAGCACAGCCCTTCGGGTGAGATTTCGATTCAACTTTGCGCCTCCGCGAAGTGTGGCGACCATCGTAAGCGGGGAGACAGGTGGCGAGCAAAGCATTCATGGGACGGGACGCACAGAGGCGGTCGAATCAGCTCCCGCGCAAAATGCTCTTCATTCAGGAACGCGCCACGATGCTTCCGAGGCGCCCATCTGGGAGCGGCTTGGAGGTGCATCCAGCTGTTTACAGTTGTCCACTGGGGTATTCACCTTTCGTAACGTCCATTCCGCAACCTTCGTGAAATGAGGAAGTTGCGCCGGCGGAGAATGGCCATTCCATTGCTTTAGTCAGGTACCGGCACCATGTTAAGTGCCCCCGGGCTTGCGACTGTACGACTGTCTGGCTCAGGCCGGAAGAGTGGATGGATGATTCCGGCACACGTGCAGGAGGCCTATGTCCGACGTATCCATTGGACTCAGAACAAACGGCGATCGCCCGAAAGTGTCGGCTCTTCGCGCACTTTTGTCCATCTCGCCCGTGCTTGCGGGACTTGTGCTGGCCATTCCCCTGGCCGCCGTCTCGATGCACATTCGATTCACTCCGCCGCTGTATGAGTCGGAGATTTTTCTGGCGGGTGCGGCTGCGGCGATTTTGCTGACGCGGCTGCTGGTACAGCGCGAGCGCCGTGTGGCATTGCAGCTTGTAGTGAGTGAGATTGTGGGCGAGAATCGCTCGCCGGAGATCGCCGCTGAGAGAATTCTTGAAGCTCTGTGCCTGTCGCAGGGATGGGATGCGGCGATTCGCTGGGAAGTCAACCTGGACAAGAACCTGCTCGAGTTCTGCTCTGCGTGGAGCACGCCGGGACGCTCGGTTCAGGCGCTGATCAAGAAAAGCGTGACCACACGGCTCGGCATGGGTGAAGAAATGGCCGGTCGCGCATGGCGCGAAGGCAAGCCGATATGGTTTACCAACCTTGCCACAGAGGGTTTTGGCGATCATGCTTCAGCCGCGCTGAACGAAGGCATGGTCTCCGGCTGCGCTGTACCTGTGCGGGTAGGCAAGAGCGTGCTGGCGGTGCTCGAGTTCTATTGCCACTTCGGCCGGCGCGAAAATCGCGAATCAATGGCTGCCGTTGAAACGGTTGCGTCGTCGCTGGGGCAGATGCTGGCGCGTTCTTACGAACAGAGCAGGGCTGAGAAGCTCTACCGTCAGCAGGAGATCCTGCTGGACGCGGTTGCGGACGGCATCGTCGGCCTCGATCGCAACGGCAAGGTTCGATTTGCGAACCGCGCTGCCGCGCAGATGCTGGACACGGAGCCTGCCAAGCTTACGGGCAAGCCGGTTCAGGAGCTGCTGCACTCGGTGGACGCAACGGCAAATCAGTGCTCGGGAGTGGAATGCGCATTGCGGCAGGCGGCTAAAGATCTGCGCGAGTCGGCGGCGTCTGGTGAAGACATGATCTTCCGGTCCGACGGCAGTTCGCTGCGGATTGAATACAATCTGAACTGCATCATCGAAGGCGGGTTTCTTTCCGGATCGGTGTTGAGCTTCCGCGACATCAGCCAGCGCCACGCGCTCGACCGCCTGAAGAACGAATTCATTTCGACAGTAAGCCACGAACTGCGCACACCGGTAACGGCGATTCGCGGCGCGCTGGGGCTGGTTACTGTGGATATCGACAGCAGGGTGGACGACAAAACCGCGAACCTCATTCGCATAGCGCGGTCCAACTCCGAACGGCTGGTCAAGCTGGTGAACGACATTCTGGATCTGGACAGGCTGGGCAGCGGGCGCGAGCGCATGATGATGCGGCCCATGCGGCTGGCCGATGTGGTGGGACAGGCTATCGACAACATGACGCCAGTGGCCGAAGCCGCCGGCGTAAAGCTGGTTCACAATCCGCTGCAACTGGAAATTGTGGGCGATCCGGACCGGTTGCTGCAGGTGCTGACCAACCTCATCTCCAACGCGGTCAAGTTTTCGCCGCGGAATTCTTCGATTTCAATTCTGCTGAATCCCGAAGAGCAGGGCGTGACTCTCTCGGTGATCGATCCCGGCCGCGGCATTCCGGCGGACAGGCTGGAGACGATCTTCGACCGCTTCCAGCAGGTGGATTCCTCGGATTCGCGGCAGAAAGGTGGAACGGGGCTGGGGCTGGCGATCTGCAAGGCGATCGTGCAGCAACACTCGGGACGCATCTGGGCGGAGTGCAACCCGGACGGCGGATCGACGTTCCGCGTCTTCCTGCCTTACAAGCAGAATGTTTCGGCATCGAATGATTCGATCGCGTTTTCGGCAAGCGACCACAATGCCGAGGTAACGTCAGAAGCTATTGCCTAGAGAGCAATGGAGCGCAGGTGCACGAAGGGCCTTTTCCTCGCGGAAAAGGCCCTTCGTGTTCTGGGAGAGGGAATGTGCGCAGGGGCGTTTTCAGCCGCGGCGTCCGCGAACGGCTTCCTTGGCTTCGGCCGGGCCGGATGCGGGAACTTCAGGAATCTCTGCCTTGGCAACGCCGATGTTGAGCCGCTTGCGGAGTTCGCCATCGAGCTTGGCAAACGTGTCTCTATTGTCTTTAAGGAAGCCGCGGGTATTTTCGCGGCCCTGCCCGATGCGCTCACCATCGTAGCTGTACCAAGCGCCGGACTTCTCAACAATGTTGTTGGTGACGGCGAGATCGAGAACGTCGCCTTCGCGGCTGATGCCTTCGCCGTACAGAATGTCGAACTCGGCTTCGCGGAAGGGCGCGGCCACTTTGTTCTTCACGATCTTGACCTTGGTGCGATTGCCGATGACGGCGTCGCCTTCCTTGATGGCGGCGATGCGGCGAATGTCTACACGCACCGATGAGTAGAACTTGAGTGCGCGGCCGCCGGTGGTGGTTTCAGGATTGCCGAACATCACGCCGATCTTCTCGCGGATCTGGTTGATGAAGATGAGGGCGGTACGGGATTTTGAAACCGTGCCGGTAAGCTTGCGCAGCGCCTGCGACATAAGGCGCGCCTGCAAGCCGACGTGGGAATCGCCCATTTCGCCGTCGAGCTCGGCTTTGGGAACGAGCGCGGCCACGGAGTCGACGACGAGCACATCGATGGCGCCGGAGCGGACGAGGGCTTCAGTGATTTCGAGCGCCTGCTCGCCGGAGTCGGGCTGCGACACCAGCAGGTTGTCCGTGTCGACGCCCAGCTTCTTTGCATAGGCGGGATCGAGCGCGTGCTCGGCGTCCACAAAAGCCGCCAGGCCGCCATTCCGCTGTGCTTCGGCGATCACCTGGAGCGTGATGGTCGTCTTGCCCGACGATTCAGGGCCGTACACCTCAGTGACGCGGCCGCGGGGGATGCCGCCCACGCCAAGCGCGGCGTCGAAGCTGATGGAACCCGTTGAAATGACGGAAATTGGGAGCAGCGCTTCCCGGGACCCAAGGCGGACGATTGAGCCTTTTCCAAACTGTTTTTCGATTTGTGCCAGGGCTAGTTCTACGGCTTTGGCGCGGTCGTCTGCGATGGCCATCGGGAGGGCTCCTCTAAGTAAAAGTAGCCCTGCGCAACTCATGGTTTTCTTTGACGAAACTGCGTGGGCTCAATTGGATTTCGAAGGGATTGTAGCAGGACGAGGCAGGAGAAATACAGGGCAAAATGGCGAATAAATGGGGAATAATTGAGCGGAGACTAATAGATCGTTTTGGGTGGACATGTGACTTACTATTTTTCATTTACTTTTTTAGTATAAAATGTAAAAATGTAATCGTATCGGGAGGAATGTCGCGATGACGGGAAAGGATCGGAGATTCATATGCGCTCGGTGTCGCAATCATCGGGCCGTGTTTGCTCGGCTTGGTGGGCAAATCCGTCGAGATAGAAAACACGATTTGTGTTTCCGGTGCTTTCGATCTCGTTTAGATGCGTTCCAAGTTCAGACCCAGCGAAGAGCTGTTTGTTGATCTTGAAAGGAAGCGGCAATGAGAGAGTCAAGAGCGTTGCAGGTAGATCGTCCAGTTTCGTTACGGAGTTCGTCTGCCAATGCTGAACTAAAAGTTGCGGATGCGGTCTGGGTTGCTGCCGCGATGTTGCAGAGGGAACAGCCGCACAGAGAAGGATTCTCTGTAGAGGAGATCGCCAGCATTGTCATTCGGGAGGGGCTTACGAATGCTCAGCCGCAGACGGTCTATCAACACGTCAGGCAGCACTGCGTGGCCAATCTAAGACCTGACCCAGGCAGAAGCAGAGTTCTTGTCGCAGTCGGTAGAAAAAGGAGGCTATGGCGTCCTGGCGACGATTATGATCCCGCTCGAGAAGGAGCGCCTCATAGGCCGAAATTCTTGTCGGAGGAGTTTTCGAAACTGATCGATTGGTACGAGGAATGGTCGAAGATGAACATCAGAGAACCGGAAGACCCCCTTTTATCCCTGGTTGGCACAGGCGCCCATATCTGGAAATCAGAAAATGCGGACGAATACGTGAGGAAATTGCGGGAGGGATGGGAGTGAGCAGGATTTTCTGGGATACAAACCTCTTCATCTACCTCTTTGAACAAAATAAGGAGTTTTCGCAAAAGACGATCGATCTCCGAAAAAGAATGCTGGAACGTGGAGATGAACTCCTCACGTCGTCCCTCACTCTAGGAGAAGTGCAGGTCCTTCCTCGTAAGTGCGGGGATGCAAATCTTGCGCTTAGGTACAAGCAAGCAATTCTAAAAGCCGCGAAGGTAATTCCGTTCGGTGAAGAGGCGGCCGACAACTATGCTGGAATACTTGCAACCGGCGGCGCACGTGGTCCAGATGCTATTCAGCTTGCTTGCGCAGCTTCAGCAGGCGTCGATCTATTCGTGACCAACGATCTCAAACTCCATCGATTGCATGTGCCTGGGGTGCACTTTATAACATCGATTGACAGGGCACCGATTTGACCTCTAAACCGTATACGCCCCGACGCGGGTTTCGCGGCTGGTGAGGGCGTCGCACTGGCGGTCGAGGACCTCGTAATCCTGGTCGTGCTCCTTGCGGAAGGCGCGGAAATCCAGCTCGCTCTTCCAGCGGTCGATGGTGAGGTAGCAACCCGGAACGTATGCATCGTGCAGCAGCTCGGTGCCGAGATAGTTCGGCGAGGTGCGGAAGAGCCTGGCCCAGGAGCCTTCAGGGCCGTAGGCGGCTTCAAATGCGGCGATTTTCTCCTCTGCAACTTCGAACTGCCAGATGACAACGAACATGAATGCCCCAATCTTTTCTTTATGGTAGCGCACGAAGCGTTACGGCTCAGTCAATCGATGTGTGTCTAAACCCAGCCGGCGTCGATCACATAGCTCTGGTTGGTGATGGCGCTTGAGTCGTCCGCGGCGAGGAAGAGAACCAGGCGCGCAACTTCATCCGGCTCGATCTGGCGTTTCAGCGCCTGGTTCTGCTGAATGCCGGCCAGGTACTCGGGCGTGTACCAGAGCTTCTTTTGCCGCTCAGTGGCTATGGCGCCCGGAAGCACTGCGTTCACGCGGATATTGTGGGAGCCAAGCTCGTGGGCCAGGGTTCGCGTAAGTCCCACGATGGCGGCCTTGGCCGCGACGTACACCGGCATGCCGGTTGAGGGGATGATCCAGCCGATGGAACTCATATTGATGATGGACCCGCGTCCGGCCGCGCGCATGGTGGGAAGTACGGCCTGCACCATGAAGAAGTGCGGACGCAAATTGACGGCGATCGATTGGTCCCAATACTCCGGGGTGACCTCTTCGATGGAGTGCCGCTGATCGTTGGCGGCATTGTTGACGAGGACGTCGATCCGGTTTCCAAGCTGATTGATTGCTTCGTCAGCCTTTGCTTTCAGCTCATCAAGATCGGCCAGATCGCAATGGAGATAAATTGGAGCCGGGCAGCCCTCGGCGGCAAGAGATTCGGCGAGGGCGCGGCCCGCTTCGTCCTGGACGTCAAGGAACGCCACGCGCGAGCCCTGGTGCGCAAACTGCGTCACCAGTGAGGCGCCGATGCCGGTCGCTCCGCCGGTGATGAGCACGCTGCGCTGTTTCAGGCTTGGGTACTGCGCGAATTCGACGTTTTGAACGCCTGCGTCCGACATAATTCCTCGCCTCCGGATTTCAGGTTGCCGGATGACAGCCTGAATCTGTTGGAGCCATTGCACTTGGGGAATCTTATCGTGTCACAGGCTGATCGAGAATCTGTCGTTTTGGCGGCCGGGGTGAAAATGAATTTCTGGTGGTGGTAGAAAAAGCTATTTTGTGCCGCAATGTAAGATTTTGTACTTTCATTCGATATACATGCCGAGCGGAAGGGGTGCATACTTAAGATGGTCGCACCACGAGCGGACGGCCCCTTGGTCCACTCGATATCTCCTGCGACAATTGCACTTGCTACGTAAATTCAATTACGCAGAGCCCGACAACCGGGCGGCGGACAACGGGAACAAGGGCGCGGCGCGACTGCGTGCGGATGAGCAAAGATCTCGTCTGCTGGTGCGGTGCGCAAGCGCAGAGATTGGCCTTCAGCATAGGGCTTATTGAGAGGGATTCATGACAGTTGCATCACGCTACCCAGGAATTCGTGTCACCGCGAATGGCAACCAGCTCGTTTCGTATCACACTGAGACGAGGATCGCCGACGCCGGAGTGTTTTATCCGATCACGCCGTCGACCGAAGGCGGCGAGTTGTTCCAGCAGGCCTATGCCGAAGGGCACCTGAACGTTTTTGGCAGCAACACGATTGCCATTGAGACGGAGGGCGAACACGCGGCGCAGGGTGGCGCCATTGCGCACTCGGTGTGCGGCAAGCGCGTGGTGAATTTCACCTCGGGCCAGGGCGTTGTGTACGGCGTGGAGCAGTATTATCACGCTCCGGGCAAGGGCTCGACCATGGTTCTGGAAGTGGGCGCCCGCGCGCTGACCAAGCACGCGCTGAACGTTCACTGCGGGCACGACGACATCTACGGCGCGCTCGACACCGGCTGGATTATGGTGTTCGGCAAGGATGCGCAGCAGGCCGCCGATCAGGCACTGATTCTGCGCCGCGTGACCGAGCTTAGCCTGACGCCGGGCATGAACATCATGGACGGCTTTTTGACGACGCACCTGGAGCGCACGTTCTACAAGCACGAGTCGGAGCTGATTCGCGAGTACCTCGGCGCGCCCGACGACATTATCGAGTGCCCGACGGAGGCGCAGCGCGTATTGTTTGGACCGACGCGGCGGCGCGTGCCGAAGATGATGGACCTGACGAACCCGGTGCTGCTGGGCCCGGTGCAGAATCAGGAACACTACATGCAGGGCGTCGTGGCAAGGCGCAATAACTTCGCCGAGCCGATTCTCAAGTTCCTTGAAGAAGCCTACGAGGACTTTGCGCAACTAACCGGCCGCCGCTACGGGCTCATCAATGAGTACAAGACCGCCGATGCGGACACCGTGTTTGTGTCACTCGGTTCCGCCGCTGAGAACATTGAAGCCGCGGTTGATTACCTGCGGCAGACGCGCGGATCGAGCGTGGGCTCGATTCACATTAACGTGATCAGGCCTTTCCCCGAGGCCGCGCTGGTGGCGGCTCTCAAGGGCAAGAAGAACGTTATTATTCTGGAGCGCACCGACGAAGCGCTGGCGGGCGACAACCCGATGGGTCGCGACATCCGCACGGCGTTCTCAAAGGCCGTGCAGGGTACCGATGGTCTGCCGAAGATCGAGCTGGCGCAGGTGCCGCGGTTCTATGGCGGCAGCTACGGACTGGGCTCGCGCGATTTCCGTCCCGAGCACGTGATCGGCGCGTTTGAATATGTCACCGCGGGCCGCGCGCGCACCGACGGCAAGACCGCTGCGGACGACGCAAACTTCTTCGTGCTCGGCATCGACCACCCCTACAGTGTGGTTGCCGACGAGTCGCCGTCGCTGCTGCCGGAAGGCGCGGTTGCGGTGCGTTTCCACTCCATTGGCGGATGGGGCGCAATCACAACCGGCAAGAACCTCGGCGCAATTCTCGGTGACCTGAACGATCTGCTCTTTGAGCGCGATCACATCGTGGATGATCTCGGCAATCCGAAAGAGGTTATTCACGTGAGCGCCAACCCCAAGTACGGATCGGAGAAGAAGGGCGCGCCGACCAGCTACTTTATGGTCGCGGCCAAGGAGCGCATTCGCGTGAACTGCGACCTGCGCCATGTTACGTGCGTGCTGTGTTGCGATCCCAAGGCGTTTACCCACACTAATCCGCTGGACGGAATTCAGGAGGGCGGCAGCCTGGTATGGGAGTCGGACGCAGACGGCGAGCATGCATGGCAGAACCTGCCGGTGTGGGCGCGCAAGCAGATCATCGACAAGAACATTCGCGTATTCACGCTGCCGGGCTTCGACATTGCCCGCAAGGCGACGGACCGCGGCGATTTGCAACTGCGCATGCAGGGCAACGCGTTTCTCGGCGCGTTCTTCGCCGTGAGTACGCTGCTGCAGGATTTCGGCATCACGCAGGAGCAGTATCGCGACGTGGTGTACAAGCAGTACGTGAAGAAGTTCGGCAAGCAGGGCGATGCGGTCGTGCAGTCGAACATGGAAGTCATGATCCAGGGCTTTGAGCGCGTGAAGGAGATCAAGATTGGCGAGCTGAGCGCTGCCGATCGCTCCAGCCTGCGCGGCCAGGCTCTGCTGCCGATCTACGAAGAGGTTGCGATTCCGGAATTCGCTCAAGCAGCCTGCTCCACTGGGGCCGGTTGCCGGTCACACGCCGCGCCCACCGGGCAGGGCCCAAGAACACCGATCTCTTCGATTGAGGCATTCGATTCCGAGTTCCGCTCGAATTACGGTTACAATCAGCCGGCGACGCCGCTCTCGGCAATGGGAATCATCGCGGCTGCGACCGGCGACACGGCTTCAAAGTACGTGGCGCGCCGCGAGACTCCGCTGTACATTCCTGAGAACTGCACGCAGTGCATGGAGTGCATCTCGGTTTGCCCCGATACCGCGCTTCCGAACTGCTCGCAGGACCTGAACACGATTCTCAATACCGCCGTTTCGCGCTACGTGGGCGATGCCGCCGAGCGGCGCAAGATGATGGACAAGCTGCCGGAGATTGAGAAACTGGCGCGCGCGCGCATGCTGGCGGAGATCAAGACCGGAACGCCGCTGCCGCAGATCATTCGCGAGGTCACGGAATCGGTGGACGGCTTCTCGGCCGAAGCGAAGGCGCAGTTCTACAACATCATCGAAAAGGTGCCGATGGCATACCAGAAGGTGAACGCCATCTTCTCGTCGCCGGAGCGCAAGAGTCCCGGCTCGGGCGGCATCTTCTCAATCTTCGTAAGCGATCTGTGCAAAGGCTGCGCGGCCTGCGTTACGGCCTGCGGCGACCACCAGGCGCTGAAAATGGTGCAGGAAACGGAAGAGGTAAACGCCGAGCACGAAACCGGCACTGCCTTCCTCGATCTGCTGCCCGATACCAAGCAGAAGTATCTTGGCTTGTTCAGCGCGGCGAATCCGGCTGACTCAAAGACCGCGACGCTGCGCAACATGCTGATGGTTCGCACCAACTACGACGCGCTGGTGGCCGGCGACGGCGCCTGCGCCGGCTGCGGCGAAAAGAGCGTGCTGCGCTCCATTGCCGCCGTCACTGAGGCGTACATGCGGCCTGTGTTCCACGCCAAGAGCGACCGTTTTGTGGCCAAGGCCGGGCAACTTGAGAAGGAAGGCGCGCTGCGGCTGGGCGCGTTGAAGGCAGGCAACCCCACTGAGCATGCGCGGCTGCGCCAGGCCATTGCGCACCTGGTGATGGGCCTGGGCGGCGAAGACGATGCCGACACCAAGGCGCGCATCGCGGCCTACGAAGCGGAGAACGGCCCGATCACGGATGCACAGTTGATTGAAGCCATTGCCGCAGTGTTGTTGACTGAAGCCTTCAACCACAAGAACCTGCAGCCGGTCGACGGCCGCCTGGCCAACGGCATGAGCGTAATGGCCATGGCCGCGCACACGGGCTGCAACACGGTGTACGGTTCAACGGCTCCCAACAATCCGCATCCGTATCCGTGGATGAACTCGCTGTTCCAGGACGGCGTGACGGTGGGCTGGCTGATGGGCGAGAGCTTTATTGTCGACCACGCGCGCCGTTCGGTTCTGCCGGAGCGGCTGGCCGACATGCTGCTGAATCGCGACAGCAACGTGATCAGCGAAGAGGAGTACTACCACTTCACGCACTTTACTGACGCGCTGATGAGCGATCAGGAGATCGTGGAACTGCCCAAGGTGTGGGTGGTGGGCGGCGACGGCGGCATCGGCGACATTGGCTACCAGAACACCTCAAAGGTGGTTCTGCAGAACCGGCCGAATGTGAAGGTACTGATGCTGGATACGCAGGTGTACTCGAACACCGGCGGTCAGAACTCCGATTCGACGCCGATGCTTGGCGGCAACGACATGAACGTCTTTGGCTCGGCCACGCAGGGCAAGAACACCGAGAAGAAGACAGTGGCGGAGACGTTCCTCGCCGGACACGGCTCGCCGTTTGTTGCGCAGGTGTCGATGGCGAACGCGCCGAAATTGTACCGCGCGATTCTGGATGGACTGGAGTATCGCGGCACGATGTTCCTGCAGGCGTTTACCACCTGCCAGCCGGAGCACGGCGTTCCCGACGACATGGCGCTCGCACAGGCGCAGCGCGTGCGCGACTCGCGCGGCGTGCCGGAGTTCGTCTTCAACCCGCGGCTGGGCGAGAGCTACAACGAAACGCTCGACATCAAGGGCAACCCGGCACCCGACATGGATTGGTATGAAACCAAGTCGAAGGTGACGGGCGAGACCTCGCGCTACACGGTTGCACACTGGTGCGTGACGGAAGCGCGCTTCCGCAACCACCTGAAGAAGGTCAAGCCCGAGGCGGCGGCGAAGATGATCTCGCTGGACAACATGCTGGTGCGCATTACGCAGCAGGATGTGGTCTATCGCCGCTATCTCGATCCCAAGCACCGCGCTTACATTCCCGATTTCGGCGTGTACATTACGTTCGACAACGACGGCAAGACCGAGTACCGCGCGCTGAGCCGGCAACTGGTGATGTTCTGCGTTGAACGGCGCAAGGCGTGGCGCATGCTGCAGTCGAAGGCCGGTGTTGTGAACAAGGAGTACCAGGCGCAAAAGGCGATTCTTGCCGATCTGGATGCGGGCAAGCTGTCGCTGGATGAACTGTTTTCTCGCGGTCACGAGATCCTGAAGGAACGGCTCACGGGTGCGGTTGAAGTAAAGGCGTAGTCTTCAACTCAGCGTCGAAATAGAAAGCGCGGACCTTCGGGTCCGCGCTTTTTTTGGTGACGGCTGAATGATGAATTCGCGACGCTAGTTTTCCGTGCAAAGCACGTCGTAGTTGTAGTTGATGAGTACGCGCTTCAAAGGGGATGGCGTCTTCGGCAACGGCACTGTCTGTTCAATTGTCGAGTTGCCGGTGATGCGAGCGGACGCCCAGTGGTAAATCTTGCCGTCGGCAAACTCCAGATAGAGTGGAACCGTCATTTTGAAGTTCGGCGACACGCCGGACTGAGTCAGCTTGAAGTGGATCGTGGGTGCATCGCCGCTGGTGTTGATCTGCTGTTCGAGGTGATAATTCGGCAGTTCGGTTCCGTAAACGTACTCGTCGAAGAACCAGTCCATGGTGTGGTTGCCCATCAGGTCCATCTGCGGGCTCATGTGCTTCTCCACTATGGCCTTGAAGTCCTCAGTCGTGGCAGCCTTCATGCGATAGGTGCCGGCGAAGTCGCGCATGGTTTCGATGAAGCGCGTCTCACCGTCCTGAGTTGTCCACATCATGCTTCGGATCATCTGGAGAATGAAGGCGCCTTTGGGGTAGACGAGGTTCTGGTAGATGTTCCATCCCGTCTTTTGCGAACTCAGGCGGAAGCCCATGGTAACCGGACCCACATCGATCGGCCTGAAACCCATCGAGTTCTTTTCGGTGATCAGTCTCTGCTGTTCCTTCCAGAATTCACGGTAGTTCTTGCCGGACTGATCCGTGGCCTGCAGAAAGATGGCCGCCGATGTGTCGGCGAAGCCTTCGCTCATCCACTGGTCGCGGTAACTGCCAAAACCGACTGTTTGTCCCCACCACTGATGCGCCACTTCATGAGGCGTCACTACCTTCCAGTACATATCTGCCGGGCGCACGCCGAGAGCGAACTGCTGCGTCGAATCCAGGAATCCGCAGATAGGCAGATAGACAAGCATCGGCCAGCTCTGGCCATAGTTGCATGCGAACTGCTGCGTGAGCGCGACTTTTGCGAACGGCAGCGTGCCAAAGAATGTGGAGTAAAGCCGCGCCGCAACCTCGCCCTGACTAAGCTGCACGGGAAGCATGCCGGCAGTGCTGATTTTGCCTGTCGGCATGGTGTCGGAAGCGCCGTTATGGTTTTGGTCGGGCAACTCCGCGTGTTCGTTGATTGCATTGAGCGCGTCGGGAACGTTCTTGTTCGCATAGGCGTCGATCGTGAGGTTGTCGCCAAGCTTCCCCGCGATGGTGGCCTCCTTCATCGAGAAGTCGCCAAGATTGAATCCGACGACCGCGAGCGGAACATCCGTCTTCCATTCGGTGGTTGTGATCTTGCCGTCGGTACTGTCGCTCACCTTGGTTCCGGTGGCGATGATCTGCAGGCCTTTGGGCACATGAAAGCGCATGCGGTACATTGCGTAGTCGCCAAGGCCCTGCGACGCGTTGGGATACCAGTCTTCGCGAGCGATCGGATAGTAGTTCTGATTGCCCTCGTTCTTTACGGCGTCCTTGCCGCCATACGCAACCTTGAACGACACCGCCTCA
>Ga0335085_10010147_pt1 | contig 14107 bp, 16 predicted proteins | sample Lox_Sample_45_FD_206712 | JGI IMG/M metagenome (GOLD analysis project Ga0335085, IMG submission 206712) | Soil microbial communities from Loxahatchee National Wildlife Refuge, Florida, United States - Lox_Sample_4.5 | ecosystem: Environmental > Terrestrial > Soil > Wetlands | place: USA...
GATGGTGCTGCTGGCCGCCGCCGGCTACCTGGCCGTCGCCCGGGAACCCGCCCCGGCAGCCGAACCGGCCCCGGCCGAACCGGCACCCCAGGATCGCTGGCCGGAGCGGCTACGGGCCGCCGTCGCGCCGCGGTCGCTGGCATCGGCGGGCATCACCTCCGTCGCATCAGTCGGCGATCGGCGTGATCATCCTCGGCGCGGCACCGATGGCGGCCGCCCAGGCCAGCCCGGTCGCCGACACCATCCTGGCGCAGGCCATCAACGGCTCCAGCACCCCGCTCGACGGGCCCGCCCCGGCGTTCAGCCTCACCGACCAGCACGACCGCACCGTCACGCTGGCCAGCCTGCGCGGCAAGGTGGTGCTGCTGACCTTCCTGGACCCGGTGTGCACCAACGGATGCCCGCTCGAGGCACAGGAGTTCCGCGCGGCCGGGCAGCTCCTCGGCGCCAGCGACCGCCACGTCGAGCTCGTGGCCATCAGCGCCAACCCGGTCGACTACCAAGTCGGCTACGTCCAGGCGTTCGACCGGCAGGAAGGCCTGACCAGCGTGCCGAACTGGCTGTATCTGACCGGCAGCCCCGCCCAGCTCGCCCAGGTATGGCGCCGCTACGGCGTCGCCGCGCAGATCGCGCCCGCCGGCTCCATGATCGCCCACAGCGAGAATGCCTACGTCATCGACCAGCAGGGACACCTCCGCCAGGAAATGGGGTTCGATCCCGGCCCGGGCACGCAGGCCACCCGGTCCTCGTTCGCCGCCGAGCTGACCGACGCCGCGCAGCAGCTGCTGGGCCGGTCATGACCCGGCCAGGCCGCCTGGCCGCCGCGATCGCGGTCCCGCTGGCTGTGCTGCTCGCCACGGGGTGCGCCAGCGCGTCGGCCCCGGCGCCGCCTTCGACGAACGCGGCCCCGGCGTCGCCGATGCTGAACACCTCGCTCAATACCGCCGCGGGCACCTGGGCCGCCGTGATGATGGGCGGGTCCGCCGCCAACTACAACAATTTCTGGCAGCTGTTCATCCGCCCGGCCGGGAGCACCCAGTGGAAGCTGGTCACCCCGCCGGGCACCGCGGACAACGGCGGGCTCGCGCTGGCCGCAAGCGCCGGGCCGGCGCTGGTCACCGGGTTCCGGCCGAGCCAGACCCTCACCTACACGCCGCTGATCCAGACCAGCAACGGCGGGCAGGCCTGGTCCTCGCTCAACCCGCTCGACGCCGCGCTGGCCAGCACGCCGGACGCCCTGGCCATCAAGCCCGGCAGCGGTGAGCTGCTCGCGCTGACCGCAGGCGCTGTCCAGGACGCCGCGCCCGGCTACACCACGTGGACCACCCTGGCCAGTCGCAAGGCCCTGGCCGCCACCGCTCCCGGCCGCCGCTGCGGCCTGCAGGCGCTCACCGCCGCCGCGTTCAGCCCGTCCGGGGTCCCGATGCTGGCCGGCCCGTGCGCCCGGCCCGGGATCACCGGCATCTTCACCGAAGCGGACGGGACCTGGCAGGCGGCCGGGCCGGCCGTCCCCTCTGCGCTGGCCGGGCAGCAGATGACCGTGGTCAGGCTGACCCGGACCAGGCAGGACCTGACAGCGCTGCTGACCGCTGGCAGCGGGTCCACCGCCACCCTGCTGGCCGCCCGGTCCGCCGACGGCAGCCACTGGACCCTGTCACCGCCTCTCCCGCTGCACGGCACGGCCCTGACCTCGGCATCGTTCGGACCCGCCGGCACGGCCGCGATCATCGCCGGGAACCGGGGCCAGGTCATCACCGGCGCGGGTGCCCGGTGGCAGCCTCTGCCGCCGCTGCCCGCGGGCACCGCTGCCCTGGCTCCGGGTCCGGGCGGCGCTGCGGACGCCCTGGCCGTTCATCGCGGCACGCTCACCGTCTGGCACCTCGCACCCCGCGGGAGATCGTGGGGCAGGGCCCAGGTCATCAACGACCCCATCCCGTACGGGTCCTCAGGCTAAGGTACGGACCACACCAAGCCCTAACGCCGCAGGGCGTGATGGAGCCCGGGGTACGGACATATGACGGACTGCGTCGTCGCAGCGTACATCACCCAGTCACGTTTGCCGCAGGTGACATGGCATATGGAGGTGCAGGCAGAAGCGGTCTGTAGAACCGTCGGCTCAGCCTGCGTCCGTTCGAGTCCGACACCACATGGTAGATTAATGACATGAGAACTGCCATCGATTCTGCCGGACGTGTTGTCATTCCTAAGGCACTCCGGGACGCTCTCGGGCTCACGGCAGGTCAACCGCTGGAGATTGACGAGCGCGACGGGCGGCTGGAAATCGTGCCTGTGACCACGCCGATGCGCCTAGTGGATGAGGGCGATGGCGTGGCTGCCGTCGCCGATGCCGACATGCCGGTGCTGACCGCCGGCATGGTGCGGGACACTCTGGAGCGCGTCCGGCGATGAGGGCCGTCGATTCCAGCGTCGTCATCGCGGCCTTCGCCACCTGGCACGAGCATCACGCCCTGGCTCGCAAGGCTATGGGTAGCCGGCCGCGTCTCGTCGCGCACGCGGCGGTCGAGTCCTACTCCGTCCTGACCCGGCTGCCGCCACCGCACCGTGCCCATCCATCGATCGTGCACGCCTTCATCACCGAGCGGTTCACTGACCCATTTCTCACCCTGTCGGAGGCCGGTTACCAGGAGCTTCTCGCCACCGTTGCCGTTAGGCAGATCCTCGGCGGACCCGCCTACGACGCCCTGATCGCTTTCACTGCCGCCGAGCACCAAGCGACGCTGCTCAGCCTCGACCAGCGAGCGGCCGCGACATACGAAGCCGTCGGTGCCACCGTCGAGCAACTCGTTCCCTGACCGTCTCTGGCCATCGTGCGCCTGGCGGCAAAGCTGCGACGTGCCCTCGCGATCAGCGATACCGACCTCGGCCTGCTGGTGACGGTGACGTCGCTGGTGAGCCTGCCGTTCGGCGTGCTCGCCGACCGGGTGCACCGTACCTGAACCCTGGGCGCGGCGGTCGCCTAGCGAGGTGCCGCCATGATCTGGAGCGCCGCGGTCGGCAGCTTCGGCCGCCTGCTGGTCGCCCGGCTGTTCCCGGGCGTGGCCACGGCCGTGGCGGCCCGCTGATCGCCTCGCTCACCGGCGACTACTTCCCCCATCGGAACGGGCCGCATCTACGGCCACACCTTGACCGGCGACCTGCTATGAGCGGGCGTCGGGTTCGGCGTCACCCGAGATGCCGCCTCGCTATCCTGACGAGCGGCGTTCATCCAGCTCGCCCTGCCCCCGTTCGGCCTCGCCTGGGGCCGTCGCCCGCCTGCCCGAGCCCGGCCGCGAGCGGCAGCGGCGCGCGCTGGCCGCCGGACAACAGGGGCGTTGCCGGGCGCCGCAGGGAAAATGGGGGAGACCATCCTGTCACCCCCGCCATCCTCACCCGCGACCTGATCGCCGCGCCGGCTCCAGCGCGTACAGGACACGGGAATCGTCGTTTACGAGGTCACCGCTCAGCGGGAGGATTTACCGCCTCACTCCGCGCTGATGAGCAGCCTGTGCGTGCGGCGCGCAGACGGGTGGAAACTGGCCATGCACCAGCAGACGCTGCACTGAGCATGCCCGGCCGGTTCACCGGCGGGGCTGGCCATGACCACCGGCAAGGGCGGCATGCTCTAGCTGCAGGCCGGGTTCGGGGTGGCCGTGGTCGGGTTCTTCTGGCGCTAGCTGCCGTGGTCCGCCGCTGAACCGCCCGGGTGCAGACCGCCAAGATCCTCGCCGACTCGCTGCGCGCACCGAGCCCGGCCATCGACACGCTGACGATGCGGGAACGCGACGTGCTCGCCCAGATCGCCAGCGGGGCCACCAACCGGCAGATCGCTCACCGGCCCGGCGTGTCCGAGCGCACCGCCCGCACGCACGTGTCCAGCATCCTGGCCAAGCTCGGCCTGGCCTCCCGAACCCAGGCCGCGCTGTGGGCCCTCCAGCATGGTGTGCCGGTGGCGCCAGCCCGGGCCTAAGGTCCTGTTGCCCGGCCGGATACCGCCACGCCGTGCCGGCCCAGATGACCAGGCGGCGGCCGGCCGGACCGCCGATGCCCCACCCCGGCGTCAGCACAATCAGGCGGGCATGCCCGCCTGATCAGGAGCCGCCAGCAGATGCCCGTGCGCCCACCCGATGCCCGGGTATGGTCGTGGACCGGGACCCAGGGTGCATACCGCGTTGGTCTTCATGGCCGCAGCGTCCGAACGCGCCTCCGGCTCGGACAGCGCGTAGGAGAACACCCATGGCTCAGCGCCCCGGCTATCTGGCCAGGCACGCACCGCTTCGCCAGGCAGGCATCCGTGCCTCAGCGGGCGTGCACGCGGGTGCGGGTCCGGATCCAGAAGATGACCAGGCCTGCGGCGGCGAAGGCGGCGGGCCAGGCCAGGCCGAGGGCCAGGTGCCCCCACAGCGCGGTGTGGCCGAGCGAGCCGCCCACGGCGAACTGGGTGGGGCCGAACGAGGGGAACCATTCCAGTACCGGGTTGTTGGCCAGCGGGTTGCCGAGCGGGTTCTGCAGGAAGGTGTCCATCAGCCCGCCCATGATGATCAGGAAGAATCCTTCCAGGTCGCTGCGGACGAGCACGCCCAGGAACAGGCCGAACGCCCCGTAGCCGAGCGCGATGACAATAAAGGCGGCCAGGATGGCCAGCCAGCCGGACAGGGACGGACGCCAGAATGCCAGCAGGGCGAGCGATGTGAAGGCGGCGACGGCGGCGGCCACGATGGCGATGGCGCTGGTCTTGGCGGCGATCAGGGTGGCCTGCCGGTAGCCGGCGAAGACCAGGCGCTTGTCGAAGGCCAGGGTGCGGCGGATGGCGGCGAAGATGGCGAACCCGACGATGATCGTCACCGAGTTCAGGCCCGCGGTGATCAGGGTCAGGTGCCCGCCGTCGACGGTGAGGACGCGGCCGGTGGCGAACAGCCGGAACGTGAGCGTGGTGTGCCCGGTGATCGCCAGCATGAGCAGGTACCAGGCCGGGACGAACGCGACCAGCAGCAGCCAGGCCAGGCGGTTGCGGCTCTGGTTGCGCAGCGCGAACCGCCACGCGACGGGGAACTGCCGGAACGCTGGCGCTGTAGGCGATACCGTCGGCGCGGCCGCGCCGGGGGCGAGGTCAGCTACGGGCATGATCATCCTTTCCGGAGCGCTCGCGGGGCGTGAGGTGGCCGTCGGCCAGGTCGGCGAGCAGGTCGAAGCGGTCTTGCTCGAAGACCAGGTGGGTGATGATCACGATGGCCTTGCGGCGGGCGCGCAGGTCGGCGACGAGGTCCCAGAACCGCAGGTAGGTTTCCCAGTCGAAGCCCTGGTACGGCTCGTCGAGCAGCAGTATGTCCGGGTCGTGCAGCAGCGCCAGGGTCAGGTTCAGCTTCTGCCGGGTGCCGCCGGACAGCTCGCCCGCGGTCTGGTCCCTGGATTGCTCGTAGCCGAGCCGGCGGACCAGTTCGTCGGCCCGGTGCAGGCTGGGCAGTCGCCGGGCCGCGGCGAAGTAGCGCAGGTGCTGGGCGGCTGTGAGGTTGTCGTTGAGCACCGGGTCCTGCGGGCAGTAGCCGAGCGTCCCGGCCAGCCGGACCTGGCCGCCGTCCGCGGCCAGGGTCCCGGCCAGGATCTTCAGCAAGGTCGACTTCCCGGCCCCGTTCTCGCCCACCACGGCCACCAGCTGCCCGGGCCGGACCGCCAGGTCCACCCCGCGCAGGACCTGGTGCCTGCGGTAGGCCTTCCGCACCTGCCGGGCCCGCAGCACGGTCTCGTTCATCACCGTTTTCCTTCGCTTTCCGGCGGCCCCTCGTTTCCCGGTGGCAGCGCCAGCAGGCCCGCCGCGTAGATCGCGAGCATCTCCCGGCCCCAGCGCGCCATTCCCGCGGCGGACAGGGGATCCTCGCCCAGGACCTCGGCCAGCTGCTCGCGCAGCAGCAGCACGGCCAGGTCGTTCGACATGAGGATGGCCGCGCGCACCGCGGGATCGGCGCCCGGGGTGGCCAGGCCGGCCTCGGACATGGCATCCAGCGCCGTCCTGCTTCCCTGGTACAGGCGGCGGAACAGCTCTCGGCCGGAATCCCCGCCGGACAGCAGCAGCCTGCGCAGGTACCCCGGGACCGGCGAGCCGGGCGGCAGGTACCGCACGACCGTCTCGGCCAGTGACCCGGCCGCGCCCGGGTCGTACAGGTCCGGTGTGGTCAGCTCGCCGAGCATGGTCCCGAACATGGCCAGGACGTGCGCGTCCACCGCCTCGCGCAGGCCGTCCTTGGAACCGAAGTGATGGATGACCAGGCCGGGCGAAACCCCGGCCGCGGCCGCGATCTGCCGCACGGTCACCGCATCCGGGCCGTGCTCGGCGAACAGCCGCAGCGCCTCGTCGCGGATGACGGCCCGCGCGGTCCGGTCGCCGGGAGCTGAACGCATGTACAGCACACTAAACATATATTCAGTACTTGTCTAGTGCAATAATTGTTCTCCGCTAGACAGGATGACCGGCACCAAGAGCTGATGCTGGACTTGCGTCAGGCCCGCCGCGCTGGCCTGGTCCTCGCACCAGCGCTGGAAGCGCGGCGGGCGGTCCGCCTGAGCCAGGTCTAATCAGGTCGCACTGGCATCAGGCTGGGACATCGTCCCGTAGCCCTCGCCCGTGGCCTCTACGAGCTGGTGCAGCGCGTGCGTGAGTATCGCACGCTCGGCCAGCGGGAGCTGGCGGAAGATCCGCGCCAGTTCCTGCTCCCGCCAGGCTGTGACCTGGCCAACCAGATCCTGGCCGGTCGTGCTGAGCTCTAGAGTCACCGCGTCGCTGTGAGCCGGCTCGTCGTCCCTGGCCACATAGCCGGCAGCAACCATACGGTCACCGAACCGGGTCACTGCAGAGGCCTCGATCCCCAGCGCCTCGGCCACCTGTGCCGACCGTGCCGACCCGAAATCAGCCAGCACCGCCAGGATCCGGAACTGCGGCAGGGTCACCGCCCCCTCGAGGACATCCAGGCTCCGCAGGGCAACGCCGGCCAGGATCCGAGTAGCCGCCTGCAAGATCTCGAGTGCGTCAGGCGCCAGTTCCACCTCGCGATAGACGGCTTTTTGGGAGCATTCCACGATCGACATTGTAAGGAGCAATATTTGTTATCTGCAACGAAGGCGGCGACCTGCAGGCGGGACTCTACGGGTGGACGTGGGGCGGGTGCGGCTACATCGACCTGCTCTGGGTGTGACGCGACCAGCGCGGTCACGGCCTGGGCGCTAGCCTCCTGGCCACGGGCGAAGCCGAGATCCGGCGCCGCGGCTGCGACCGGGGCGCCTTGAGCACGCACTCCTTTCAGGCGCTGGGTTTCTACGCCCGGTCCGGCTGCACCCGAGGCGGCCGCACGCCGGGCTACCCGCACGGCCGCGACGATATCCGACGTCGGAGCTGTCGACGAAGCGCGTGGCCGGGACTCCCTCCTCTGGGCGTTGGGGACCCGGCCTTCGCTAGCGCTCCATCATCGGGCGCACCTCGACGGTGGCGCCGAACCGGGCGGCTGGGATCCGTGCCGCGAGCGCGACCGCGGCGTCGAGGTCTGGTGCGTCGTAGATGTAGTAGCCGTCGAGCTGGGTTCCCGCCTCGACGGCGGGGCCCTCGGTGACCTGCGTCTGTCCGCCATCGACGCGGACGGTCGCTGCCGTGCTGGCGGCTTGGAGCTGGTTGCCGTCGAGTACGCCGGGAGACTGGCGGATCGCCTCGAATTCGGCGCGCACGTTCTGTTGCTCCTCTGCGGAGAGCCCGCCGATCACGGTGTCAGCGCCGTTGAAGCGGACTTGGAGCATGTACTTCATCTGATCTCCTCACTTGGGCTGGGCTGGCGGATCTGGGCGGGAACCTGCTCGCGGGCGGTATGGGTGTCAGTGGGTGGATGACCGGCTCGCCACGGCTGTTGGCGGCCCGCATTCCGATGACGGCGGCGGCGAGCAGGAGGACCGTGCAGGCCAGCAGAGCGTTATGGAAGCCTGCGGTGAGCGCAGCATCCAGCGGGGCGTGCGCAGTGAGCAGCGCGCTAGTGCGCGCGGTGGCGATGGCGGAGAAGATCGCCAGCCCGAGTGCGGTACCCAGCTGCTGGGATGCGTTCAGCGGGCCGGCGCCGATTCCGATCGCCATGATCACCAGCCCGGGGAGCAGGTTTTGCGGGTAGGTGCCGCGGACCGGGATGCGGGACAGGTACCACACCCCGGCGGCGGCGATCAGCGCGCCGGCGACGATCACCGGGCGGGTGCCGATGCGGGCGAACAGCCGGGAGGAGATCCCGGCGGCAACCACGATGCCGGCGGTGACCGGAAGGTAGGCCGAGCCGCTCCGGATGGGGCTGAAGCCCAGGACGTTCTGCATATAGAGGGTGAGGAAGTAAAACACCGACACGAAGGCGGCGAACGCGATCATCTGGGTGGCATCCGCGGCCGCCAGCCCTTAGTGGTCAGGATGGACAGCCCGGCCGGCGCCATCAGTGCCGCGCCGGCGCCCTGCCCGAGCCGGGCGCCGGCCGGCATGCCCGCGTCCGCGGCCAGACCGCCAGTCAGCGAGCAGGCGGCGAACAGCGCGGTCCCCGCCACGAGCATCCGCCGCCGTCCGAGCAGGTCGCCGGCGCGGCCGCCGAGCAGCAGCAGCCCGCCGTAGGTGACCAGGTAGCCCGACAGTACCCACTGCAGGTCCTGCGCCGAGAAGCCCAGATCGCGGCGGATCGACGGCAGGGCCACGTTCGTGATCGAGGAATCGGCGACGTCGAGGAACTGCACCGCGTACAGGAGAAGCAGCAGCAGCTTGCCGCGGCGGGTGGCCAGCAGCGAAGCGGGCCGGGCGGGCATGAGATCAGCCCCCAAGACTGGACGGATTAGTACAGTCCTGAGGCTAACAGGAAGTGGACCGATTAGTACAGAATAAGTTCAGGCGAGCCCTCACCTGCGCGAGCCCGGTGTCCGCCGCGATGCGCAGATACGCCACGTCCTGGCGAGCCTGGCTGAGCACCATCCCGCCCTCGATGCTGGCCAGCAGCCCCGTGGCCAGCACGGCTGGCTGCGCGTCCGCGCGCAGCTCCCCGCGCTGGCGCATCCGCTCCAGCGCGTCCGCCAGCAGCCGCTCCCAGGCGTCGAAACCGGCGGCCGCCCGCAGCCGTGCCGCCTCGTTGCGCCCGGCGACCTCGGCAGCCAGCGTCCCGATCGGGCATCCCGGCAGTCCCGCCTGCTCGAACCCGGCGATGAACCCCGCCAGCGCCTGCTCCAGCCCGGCCAGCGACGAGACATCGCCGAGGGCGTCGGCGAGCCCGTCAACCACCTGCGCGCAGCGGTACCCCACCGCCGCTGCCACCAGATCGTCCCGGCTCTCGAAGTAGTGGTAGAACTGGCCCTTGCCCGCCTTCGCGGCGGCCAGCACCTCGTCCACGCTGGTGCCCGCGATCCCGCGCTCGGCGAACAGGTCCGCGGCCCGCTCGACGATCCGCTCCCGGCTGGCACGCCCGCGCCCGGTTCTCGGCTCACCTGGCATGCGCCCATGCTAAGCGCGCTGTACCAAACGGTCCAGTACGTACGGCCCGGTCACAAGGGGAAACCCGCGGCGAAGGTTCCCACGTCAGATGGCATGACCAGGGCCTGGTACTGCGGCGGCTTCATTTCGTCTCCGGTTGTCGCCAGCGACCGGGCCGCCACCGCAACCTGCGGATACTTGATAACGCGCTGCCCGTGAGCCGATTCCGGGATTCTCGCTGTCCCCGAACCCGGATGCTCTGGCTGCCTGCAGACCCGGCCGGTCGCTCAGACCCGGGATTTCCGCTCCACGGATCCCGATGGCGCCGCCCGGTCCTGGCTGCGATCAGGGCGGCGTCGGCGATGCTGGCAACGGACCGGATCGGCTCGATGTGCTCGACGCGCAGGCCGCCGGCCGAGATCAGCACCGGCAGCTCGTCAGGAAACCGGAACCTGCCGCGCCGGGACCATCCGATCATGGGCCGGAAACCCCGCGTCGAGCAGACGTCGGCCGCTACCAGAATTGCGTCCGGTGCCATGACGCGGCTGATCTCGGCGAGTCCTGCGACCTTGTCGCTCCAGTGAGACACCGAAAGCGTGGCAAGGACCAGATCGAAAACCGCTTCGGCAAAAGGCAGCTGCTCGGCAACGGAGGCCGCGAAGCGGGTCCGATGAACAACCGGCACGGTGACGGCGTTCCTGATCATCGCGGTGGAGGCATCTACACCCACCACACGCGCCTGGCGATAGACGACGGCGAGCCTGGCCGACAGCCGGCCGGTGCCGCAGCCAACATCCAGGATCACGCCCGGGTGCGGGACATGCCGCCGCGCGTACCTCAGGACCGCGTCGTGAACCGGCCCGTACAACACGTGTTGAAGCTGGCTGACCTCATAGCTTGCCGCCCAGCGGTCGAACCTGCGGGCCGGCTCGCGACATCCGATGCCAGCACCTGCTGAACTGCCGTCCCCGGGCAGGTTCACGACGGCATGCCTCCTCGCACCCGGCAGCCTGCACTGCCGGGCTCGGACATCATCCGCGCTCGGCCGCAGGCCGCTGAGCCCCGAATCGTGAGTACTGGGCTCGTGGCCCGCACAGACATAAGAATTTGTCTGAGCAAATCTTGCTACGAACATTAGTTGTCTACAGCAATATCGTAGGGCCTTGGTGAGTGTCCGCAACAGCACAGCGGGTACCGAAACCTTCCCGCGGCTGCCGGGTCAGGACGGCGGAGGAGTCCGGCGGTACGTCAGGGCGGGGAAGCAGGGCGGGGATGAGCGGACCGAGTTCGATGAAACCGGCCATGGCGGCAGGATGGGATGGGCCACCGGGTGACCGCGCAGAATCAGGTCGACTCGCCATTTTTGGCGGGCTTGCCGGTCGCGGGTGGGACGATTAGTTCGTAGGCCGGGTTGACCATGACCGGGGCGCCGTGCTTGATGCCGACCGGGCCGCGGAACCGGACCCGGGATCCGCACATCAGCCCGGTTATGTGGGAGCGGCCGTAGAACAGGGCGGTCAGGTCGCCGGTGGAGTCGGAGATCTCGCAGGCCAGCACGGAGTTCTGTTGCACAGACCGGATCTCGACGACGCGGACGCGGCCTTCGACTTTGACCTTGCCCGGCTGGTTGATCGCGCCGATGGGAGTGACGCCGGGCGGCGGGACCGGACGGTCGTAGCCGCCGGCGCCGGGCAGCGGCTCGGGCTTGGCGTCGTGTGGGGTAGCGGCTGCGACCGCAGCTTTGAGGTGCTGATGCTCGGCGGTCGCGCCATCGGCGGGCGGCCCGGGCACCGGGGTCAGGCTGGCGGGCGTGGTCCCGTTACGCTCGGCCTGGCGTCGCTGCAGCACGTGCAGCCGGTTCTGCACGTCGAACGGGATGATCGTGGCGGCGGCGTTCGGCACCCGGCTGACCACGCCGGCGATCTTGTCCGCGGTGCGGTCGTGCAGGAGCCGGCCGAGCAGCGGGGAGTAGCTGCGCCGGGGCAGGATCGCGGTCACCTGGGTGCCTGGTGGTTCGGCCTCGTGCTTGACCAGGTCGGCGGCGGCCCGGGCCACCCGGCGGTCGGGGCAGTCCACGAACTCCAGCGACACGCTGCGATCGGGCAGCCACGCGGCCCGCAGCTTCTCCGCCCGGTCGGTGTCGATGACGAAGTGCACCGCTCGCACGACTGTGGGGCGCAGGCTCTTGGCGTAGCGGATCGCGGCGATGGTGGACAGGTCGAAGTCGTCGACGAAGACGATGACGACGCGCCGTGTGTAGTTGGGCTGCCTGGGTGCCTCGCCGGCCGCGCGGCGCTCGCTGATGCTCTCCAGGGCCCGCGCCTCGTGCCGGTACTGCCGGTTCAGCCGGATGAACGCGAATACGCCGATCGGGAAGACAATGACGACCAGCCAGGCGCCCTCCTTGAACTTCACGGTCGCGAAGATCAGCACGACCAGCGCGGTATAGATGCCGCCGGTGAGGTTGATGACCAGCTTGCGGCGCCAGCCTGGCTCCCGCTGCCGCAGGTGGTAGCGCACCATGCCGAAGCCGGCCATCGAGAAGCCGGTGAACACTCCGATCGCGTAGAGCGCGACCAGCTTGGAGGTACTCGCGCCGACCGCGAACAGCAGGGCGAGCGCCAGGATGGTGAGCACGATGATGCCGTTGGAGAACACCAGCCGGTGGCCGCGCTTGCTCAGCCAGCGGGGCAGGAACGAGTCCTCGGCGACGAAGCTGGTCAGGAACGGGAAGCCGCTGAAGCTGGTGTTGCCGCCGGTGAACAAGATGGTGACGGCGCCGGCCTGCACCAGGTAGAACAGGATCCGCCCGGCGGCGGAGTTCCCGAACACCAGGTCGGCCTCCTGGGAGACCACCGTGGGGACGCCGCTGACGTACGGGACGGCGTGGGTGATGTGGGCGATCCAGGAGATGCCGGCGATCAGGAACATCACGATGGAGCCCTGGGCCACCAGGATCTGCCGGGCGTTGCGGCCTTCGGGCGGGCGCAGCGCGCTGACCGCGTTGGACACCGCCTCGATCCCGGTCAGCGAGGACCCGCCGTTGGCGAACGCGCGGGCCAGGATCAGAATGGCGGCGAAGCTGATCAGGGTACCGGCGTGGTGCCCGATCGGGACGGTCCCGGTGTGCCAGGTGACGTGACCCAGGCCGGCGCCGAAGAACTCCTTAGCCAGCCCGACGATGATCATCAGGCCGACCGACGCGGAGAACAGGTATGTCGGCAGCGCGAACGTCTTGCCGTTCTCCCGGACGCCGAGCAGGTTCACGTAGCACATCAAGAGCGTGGCCGCGACCGTGATCAGCAGCAGGGTGGCGGTGTCTCCCAGCGGCCTGGCCAGCGCCGGGAAGGTGGACAGGACCGCCGCGCTGCCCGCGGAGTTCTGCACCGCGACCGTGACCACGTAGTCCACCATCAGCGCCACGGCCGCGACCTGGGCGACCCGCGGGCCGAAGTTCTCCCGGGCCACCACGTAGGAGCCCCCGGCCCGGGTGTAGACCGAGACAACCTCGCGGTAGGACAGCACGACCAGGAAGATGCCGAGCAGGACCACCCCGGTCAGCGGCAGCAGCAGCGTGAACGACACCAGGCCGAAGAACGGCAGCAGCTCATACAGGATCAGCTCGGAACCGTAGTTCGCCGACGAGATCCCGTCACACGACAGCACGCCCAGGGCGAGCGGCTTGGACAGCCGCTCCTCTTTAAGCTGCTCGGTGATCAGGGGCGGGCCGAGCAGGCGGCGCTTGACGGAGTACCAGAAGGTCTCCGGGAGTTCGTCCGGCTGGCCGCCGGTGAGCAGGCCGGCCGCTCTGCGCACGGCCACTAGGCCTCGAGCTCCCTGCGCGGCGCCCGGTTGCTGATCATGTCTCACGACGCTATTAGCGCCGGGTGCGCGGCGCCGTATGTGCGTCGTCAAGATTCCCGGGCTGGGCGTTAAGGATCCGTTAGGACCGCTGGTGCAGCCCGGGATCGCGGCTGAAATAGCAAGTGATGACTCATCATCTGGGACAGCGTGCGGTGCCGGCGCCTTACGCGCTGCCGGCCGGCTTCGCCATGTTCCTGGCCGTGGGCACGGCGGCCGCCGCGCTGCACGGCCGCCTGACCGCCACCGGGGTGCTGGTCGCCTGCGCCGCGGTCGCCGGGGTCGCCTCGTTCGCGGCCGAGCCGGTCGCATGCGCGCTGCTGGCCGGCATCGGCTGGCTCACCGTGACCGGGTTCTCCCGGCCGCCCTACGCCCAGCTGCGGCCGACGGGCCCTGTGGCCACCCATGCGGCCGTCGTCCTCGGCGTTACCGTCCTGGCCGGAGCCGGCTTGGGCTGGGTGTTCCGCTGGTACTGGCGGCGACTCACGCTGGTAAGCACGGGTACCTATACGGCTACGCCAGCCAGTCGGACCGCTCCCATTGGCGCCCCGCATGCCGGTACTGTGCCCGCCGCTGAACTGCCCGGTGGGACGGCGAGCCCGCCGGGCGGCATCAGCCTGGGCCGGCGCGTTGCGGGCTTCGCCCTCGCGGCCGCGGTTCTGCCGCTGCTGACTGTGGTGCTCGCGGCCGGGCGGGCGCACCTGAACCTGGCCGACTTCGTGCTGGTTTACCTGGTCGCGGTGGTGATCATCACGGTGATCGGCGGGTTCTGGCCCGCTGTGCTCG
>Ga0335085_10010148_pt1 | contig 14103 bp, 13 predicted proteins | sample Lox_Sample_45_FD_206712 | JGI IMG/M metagenome (GOLD analysis project Ga0335085, IMG submission 206712) | Soil microbial communities from Loxahatchee National Wildlife Refuge, Florida, United States - Lox_Sample_4.5 | ecosystem: Environmental > Terrestrial > Soil > Wetlands | place: USA...
GGACCAGCCGTGGTGCAGCCTGATCATCTCCGACAGCGTCTGCTCGGCCGTCTGCCGCGGGTCCAGGCTGGTGTACGGGTCCTGGAACACGATCTGGACCTCACGCCCCCGCCGCCGCCGGTCCCGGGCGGCCCGGGTCGGCTTCGAGCGGTCGTTCCCGCAGGCGGTGATCGTGCCGCGGGTCGGGTGCTCGAGGCCGACGATCATCCGGGCCACGGTGGTCTTGCCCGACCCCGACTCCCCGACGATCGCCAGCGAGCCCGCCGCCGGGACGGTGAACGTCACGTCGTCGACCGCGACGAGCTCGCCGAACTCCTTGCGCAGGCCGGCCACCTCCAGGACTGGCTCAGGCATCGGCGGCCTCCGATTCGGTGCTCTCCGATTCGGTGCTCTCCGATTCGGTGGCGAGCTTGCCGCGCAGTTCGCCCGCGCGCAGGCAGCGGGACAGGCCGCCGTCCAGTTCGGTCATCTCCGGCGCGGTCTCGCGGCAGGCGTCGAGGGCGTGGGCGCAGCGGGGCGCGAAGGCGCACTGGCCGTCCGGCGCCTCGAACGCGGACAGCGGGCGCCCGGGGATGGCCCGCAGCCGCGACGCGGCCCTGGTGATATCCGGCCGGGCCGCGGTCAGCGCCGCCGTGTACGGGTGCAGCGGATCGTCGTGCAGCCGGGCCGAGGCGCTGACCTCGACGACCTGCCCGGCGTACATCACCGCCGTCCGGTCGCAGATCGCCGCGGCGAGCTCCAGGTCGTGCGTGATGAACAGCATGCCCAGGTGCAGTTCCCGGCGCAGGTCGTCGAGGATCGCCATGACCTCGGCCTGGGTGGTCACGTCCAGCGCGGTGGTCGGCTCGTCGGCCAGCAGCAGCCGCGGTTCGGTGAGCAGCGCGGCGGCGATCATCACCCGCTGGAGCAGGCCGCCGGAGAGCTGGTGCGGATACTGGCGCAGGCGGCGCTCCCCGTCCTCGATGCCGACCTGGGCCAGCATCTCGACCGCCCGGCGGGCCGCCTCGGCGGACCGGACGCCCAGGTTGGTGCGCAGCGCCTCGGTCATGAAGTCGCCGATCCGGCGGACCGGGTTGATATGCGCGCGCGGATCCTGGAAGATCATCGCGACCTGGCTGCGGTAGCGGCGCAGGTCGCTCCCGGTCAGCCCGGCGACGTCCGCGCCCTGGAAGCGGATCGTCCCCTCGACCGCCGCCCGCTCAGGCAGCAGGCGGCCGATGGCCCGGGCCGTCATCGACTTGCCGGAACCGGACTCGCCGACCAGGCCGACCGCCTCGCCCGGGCCGATCCGCAGGCCGACGTCGCGGAGCACGGACCGCGGCCGCCCCTCGACCCGCAGCCGCACGGTCAGGTGATCGACCTCGAGCAGAGTGTCGGTCATCGGTCCACCTCCGCGAACAGGCGCTCGCCGAGCACGTTGAACGCGACCACCACGACCACGATGCAGATCCCGGCGGACAGCGCGGGGAGCGGGTAGCCCTGCGGGATGCCGGTCTGGTTCTCCGAGATCATCACACCCCAGTCCGGGTTGGGCGGCTGCACGCCGAGGCCGAGGAACGAGATCGCGGCCAGGTCCACCATGGCCCAGCCGAACATGATGGTCGCCTGCGCGATGATCAGCGGCAGCATGTTCGGCACCAGGTGGCGCAGGCAGATTCCGGGGGCCGAGACACCCTGCACCTCCAGTGCGGCCACGTAGGGCTGGCCGCGTTCCTTCAGCGCCGCCCCGCGCAGCACCCGGGCGACGTAGGGGGTGTACGCGATGGCCAGCGCGATCGCCGCGGCGGGCAGGCCGGCCCCGAACACCGCGGCGGCCAGCACGGCCAGCAAGATGCCGGGGAACGCGAACAGGATGTCGAGGCCGGAGGAGATCATCGCGTCGACCGCGCCGCGGCGCCAGGCCGCGACGACCGCGAGCAGCGTGCCGGCCGTCATGGCGAGGATCACCACTGCCAGCGGGCCGAGCATCGAGGTGGTCGCGCCGGCCAGCAGCCGGGACAGCACGTCACGGCCCTGGCCGTCGAAGCCGAGCAGGTGCCCGCCCACCGGGCCGACCCAGGCCAGCGCCAGGTTGGTCTCCACTGGGTTGTAGGGGGCGAGCAGCGAGCCGAAGAAGGCGGCGAACGTGGCGATCACGATGACGCCCGCCGACGCCAGGCCGGCCGGCCCGGTCGCGCGGAGCCGGCCTAGGAAGCCGGTGCCCGGGGGGCGCACCTCGGCTTCGTTAAGCAGCGCCGTCGCGCCCATGGCCTCGCTCACTGTGCCCTACTTCCCAACGTGACCCGCGGGTCGAGCACCGCGTATAGCAGGTCGACGACGAGGTTGACCAGCACGAACGCGGTCACCAGCACCAGCGAGATGCCCTGCACCACGGCCAGGTCCTTGGACTGAGCCGACTGGACCAGGTAGGCGCCAAGCCCGTTCAGGCTGAACGCCGTCTCGATCACCGCGTCGAGCGCGATGAGGGAGGCGATCGTGATGCCGGTGATCGTGGTGATCGGGATGGCGGCGTTGCGCAGGACGTGCCGCCGGATCCGCTGCCGGACCGGGATGCCCCGGCTGACCGCGGTCTGCACGTGCTCGCGGCCGGCCTCGGTGCGGACCGCGGCCCGGGTCACCCGGGCCACGATGGCCAGCGACGAGATCGCCAGGGCCACCGCGGGCAAGGTGAGATGCCGCAGGTTGCCGATCAGCCCGGTGCCGTTGCCGAGGGCCGGGAACCAGCCCAGGTTCACCGCGAACACCAAGATAAGCACGATCGCGGCGACGAACCCGGGGATGGCCGCCGAGACCGCGGTGACCAGCAGCGTGCCGGTGTCCACCAGGCCGCGCCGAAGCCCGGACAGGATGCCGAGGCCGATGCCGAAGATCACGATCAGCACCGAGGCGTAGGCGACCAGGCCGGCCGTGGTCCAGATCCTGGACGCGATCAGGGTCGACACGTTCTCCCGCAGCGTGATCGAGATCCCGAAGTTACCGTGCAGCGCCCCGTTCAGCCAGTACCAGTACTGGACGAAGAACGGGTCGTTCAGGTGGTAGCGCTGCTCGAGCACCGCCATCGAGGCGGCCGGCAGCGACCGCCCGCCGGACAGCGCCGAGATGGGGTTCCCCGGCGCGGCGTACAGCGCCGCGAAGATCACGAAGCTGGCCACCAGCAGGCTGGCGATGAGCATCACCAGCCTGCGGGCCACGAACCGTCCGAGCATGACCGGCGCCGCTCAGCCGGTCCCGCCGAGGCTGTCCGCCCACGGCGCGAACATGTAGGCGAACGAGGCGACCGCGCCGGTCAGGTTCTTGCTGGTGATCAGCACGCTGGTCGGCTGGACGTCCGGGATCCACGGCAGGTTCTTCGCCGCCAGCTGCTCCGCCTGCGCGACCAGGGACGCGCGCTGAGCCGGGTCCGCGGTGCCGCGGGCCTGCTCGAGCAGCGACGTCGTCTTCGGGTCGTTGTAGTTGTCGTAGTTCTGCGAGCCGCCGGGCAGGACGATCGTGGACAGCAGCGCCGCCGGGTCCGCGTAGTCGCCGTAGTTGATGGTCAGGAAGCCGTCGACGCCCGCCCGGGCCTTAGGGTCGGTGAAGAAGTTGATGTAGTTCTGCGCCGAGACCGAGGAGAGCTTGGCCTTCAGCCCGATGGCCTGCGCGGCCGACTGGTACGCGCCGGCCACGGCGGCGATGTTGGACAGCTGGCTGGACATGCCGATCGTGATCGTCTGCCCGGTCGCGCCCGCCTCGCTGACGAGCTTCTTGGCCTGCGCGAGGTTCTGGGACATGACCGGCGAGCTGGCGTAGGCCTTGGCGAACACCTGGGCCCCGTAGCCGAACGTGCCCGGGTTGGCGAGCCAGCGCGGCAGCAGCGCGGCGCCCTTGTAGACCGAGTTGATGATCGACTGCCTGTTCACCGCGAGCGACAGGGCCTGGCGGACCTTCAGGTTGCCGAGGACGCCCTTCATGTTCGACACGATGAACAGGTCGCTGGACCAGCCAGGTCCCTGGGTGACGCTGACTGCCTTGCTGGCCTTCAGCTGGTCGAGGGTGTTCAGGCCGGCCGCGTAGGTGCCGTTGATCGCGCCGGTGAGCAGGCCGGAGGTGAGCGTGGTGGTGTCAGGCACGCCCTTGAGCGTGATCTGCTGCACCTGCGGGTGAACCGCGGTGTTCCAGTAGTGCGGGTTGACCACGGCCACGACGCCGACGCCCGGCGTCCACGATTTGAGCATGTACGGCCCGGTGCACATGATCTTGCCGGCCGGGGTGCCGTAGTTCTTGCCCTGCTGCTGCGCGACGCTCTTCTCGATGATGATGCCCGGCATCGAGGCGAGCTCGCCGTCCAGCCAGTAATCGGGCTGCTTGAGCGTGATCGTGACCTGGTTCGAGCCGGTGGCGGCGATCGACTTCACCCGCTGGAAGACCAGCGTGTAGAACCCGCCGAGCTTGCTGCTGGCCGCCCGGTCCAGGCTGTACACCACGTCGGCGGGGGTCACCGGGTGGCCGTCCCAGAACGTCACCCCCGGCTTGAGGGTGAACACCGCCGTGGTCGGGTTCGGGTGGGTGACCGTGGCCAGGCCCGGCTGGAGGGCGCCGTTCGGCGCCTGCCGCAGCAGCGACTCGCACATCAGCGAGTCCGCCGTGTTCTCCGGGTAGTCGAAGGCGAAGATCGGGTCGAGCGAGTTCACGTCCCGGTACACCGCCCAGACCGCCGACGAGACCGGTTTGGTGCCGGCCGCGGTGGTGGCGGTCAGGCCCTTGGTCGGCGAGACGTTGCCGGCCGTCGAGCCCGCGCTGCCCGCCGACCGGCCGCACGCGGCCACGGTCAGCGCGAGTATCCCGGCGGTGATCGGAACCCATCTTCGTGCTCGGGTCATTGGTTCCTCCTTGGGAGAATGGGCGTCCCCCGGGCAGCCCCGTATCTATGTCGCCTGGTAGACGGCCTCGCCGCGGACCCAGGTGGTGGTGACGGCCGCCGTGCCGATCTCGGCGGCGGGAAGGTGGCTGAGATCGGCGTCCACGACGGCGAAGTCGGCGTCGAGCCCGGGGCGCACCGATCCGGTGACGTCTTCCAGGCCGTTGACCCTGGCGCTGCCCGAGGTGTAGGCGGCCAGGAAGGAGGGCAGGTCAAGCGCCTGCTCGGGCAGGAACGGATCGCTGGTCGTCCCGCCGGGCACGGCCGCGGCCGGGGCCGCGCGGTTGACCGCGACGTGGGCCGCCCACAGCGGGTTCGGGCTGCTCACCGACCAGTCGCTGCCCGCGGCGAGCTCGGCCCCGGCGGCCTGAAGGGAGCGGAAGGGATACTGCCAGCCGGCCCGGCGCTCCCCCAGGAACGGGATCGTCAGCACGTCCATCTGCGGCTCGTGCGTGGCCCACAGGGCCTGCATGTTGGCCGTCGCCGACAGGGCCGCGAACCGGGGGATGTCGTCCGGGTGCACGACCTGGATGTGGGCCAGGTGATGCCGCAGGCCGCTGGCGCCGTTCGCGGTCCTGGCGGCCTCGATCGCGTCCAGGGCGTTGCGCACCGCCCGGTCGCCGAGGGCGTGGAAGTGGACCTGGAATCCCTCGCGGTCCAGGGCGGTCACGAAGCGGGGCAGTTCGGCCGGGTCGATGAAGTCGAGGCCGGTGTGCTCGGTCGCGCACCCGTCCGCGTCCAGGTAGGGCTCGAGCATGGCGGCGGTGTGCGTCTCGGCCACCCCGTCGAGCATCATCTTGACGCTGGTGGCCCGGAACCGCCCGGCCTGGCCGGCCTCCCGCCGCCGCAGCAGGTCGGCGAGCTGCTCAAGGCCGCGGTCCCGTTCCCACCACAGCGCCCCGACCACGTTGGCCAGCAGCCGCCCGGCCTCGGCGGCCCGCAGGTAGGCGGACATGTTGTCCCGCTCGCCGGGGTCGCTGCCGATGATGGCGTCCTGCCAGCCGGTGATGCCCAGGGACAGCAGGTAGTCCTGGGCGGCGGCGAGCCCGGCGTCGATGTCCTCGTCGGTGGTCTCCGGCAGCAGCCGGGACACCAGGTTCGCGGCGCCCTCCTGCAGGGCGCCGGTCGGCACGCCGCTGGCGTCGCGCTCGATCCGGCCGTCGGCGGGATCGGGGGTCGAGTCGTCGATCCCGGCCAGCCGCAGCGCGGCGGTGTTGACCCAGGCGCCGTGCCCGTCCCGGTTGGGGAAGAACGCGGGCCGGCCGCCGGTCACGGCGTCCAGCGGCTCCCGGCTGGGCAGCCCGCCGGGGAAGGCATCCATCGACCACCCGCCGCCGCTGATCCACTCCAGGTCCGGGTGGGCCCGGGCGTACCGGTCGATGATGGCCAGGTAGTCCGCGGCGGTCACGCCGTCCCGCAGGTCGCAGCGGCGTAGCTGGCCGCCCGCGTAGACCGGGTGCACGTGGGCGTCGATGAAGCCGGGCAGCAGCGTCCCGCCGCGCAGGTCGACCAGGCTGACCCCGGCCAGGCCCTGGCCGCCGCAGCCGCCGGCGCCCGGGGCGACCTCGCTGGCCGGCCCGACCGCGGTGATGCTCCCGCCCCGCACCCGGACACAGGTCCCGGGCGGCAGGAAAGACTGTCCGTCGAAGATCGTCCCGTTCTGGAAGATGATCTCTTCGCCAGTGATAGGCCCAGTTCCAGGCACTGCCACCTCCGAAACCCGCGAGCGCCTGTGCCGAACTCAATCACCGGGCTAGAGCTATGTCAATGGTTGTGACAGAATCTATGTCAAAGGTCGCTTCACTGTCGCCCGGCTGACGTCGCTACCAGTCTGCCGACACGGCGGAGGCCGGCCGGAGGACCCGCCGTTTCCCGGAAACTGGATGACGATGGACACGACTCACACACCGCCGCGACCACGTGACCGCCGCGGCGGGCTCCAGCGGGGGTACCTGACGGCCGAGCGGATCGTCGAGGAGAGCCTGCGACTGCTCGACACCGGCGGCGTCGCGGGGTTCAGCATGCCCAAGCTCGGCCGGGCCCTCGGCGCCGACCCGACCGCGGTCTACCGGCACTTCGCCAGCAAGGACGACCTGGTCCTGGCGATCGCGGACCGGCTCATCGAAGAGGCCATGGACGGCCTGGCGCCGAGCGAGTGCTGGGTGGAGACGCTGATCGACATGACCAGGCGGCTGCGGCGCACCTATCACGCCCACCCGGCGGCCGCGTCGCTGTCGTCGTTCCGTACTACCCAGCGCCCGGCCGAGATCCGGGTCATCGACGTGCTGCTCGACGCGGTGTTCCAGGCCGGGTTCGAGGGCTACGAGGCGGCCGTGGTCTACCGGTCCCTGGGTGATTTCTCGCTCGCCTTCTGCGGCAGCGAAGCCGCTCTCCTGGCCCTGCCCGCGCCCCTGGAGGCGGCCGACCGGGCCGCCTGGACCCGGACCTACCGGGCCGTCGACCGGACCGAGTACCCGCACATCTGGCAGGTCAGGGACGAGCTCCCGCTGGTGACCGACGACGACATCTTCGAGAGCATCCTGGCCATCGTGATCTCCGGCCTGTGCCAGCGCGCGCCCCGGCCCTGCGCCTGTGGCAGGCATCCGGTCACCTGAGCTGATCCCGAACCCCGTTATTCATGATCTTTTGCCTGGCTCTTCACGGCAGGATGAAGTGGAGGGTTCCGGTCTCGGGGTCGGCGCTCCCCGCCCGCGTCCATACGGCGCGCTCGGCGCCGATGTCCATGGCCAGCTCCAGCCGGAGCGACCACCGCCCGGAAGCCAGCGGGGCGCCCCCGGACCTGACGATCACGGCGTGGGCGCCGTCGCCGCTCCAGGCGAGCAGGGCGTCGTCAAGCGGCCGCGACGGGTGCGGCCCGGCGTGGGTGAGCGACCACCAGATCCGTTCCCACGGGAGCGGTTCTGGCAGGTCGAGGACCAGCGCGGCGGTGCCCGCCCCGGCGGCCACGGTGAGGATCTCCGCCAGCGGCGGCGCGGGACGGTAGCCGAGGCCGAGCGCGGCGGCCAGCGCCTGGTACACGTCGCCGACGGCACCGTGCTGCTGGTCGACGGCGTCGACGAGGACGCCGTCCGCGGCCACGAGCTCGACGGCTATCACCTGGACAGCGCTGGGAGCGGCTGACCTTTACCTGTGCCGCCGCCGCTGGTCAGGTCCGCGGGCGGCGCTCAGCCGGGTGCACGTGTCGGCCGGTGAGCCGTTCGGCCCGGACGAGGCGAGTGAGCGTGACCATTTCCTGACCGCGCGGTGGCGCCTGTACAGCGTCATGGCCGGCCGCCTCATCTCCGCCCGAGCCTGTCATCAGCCCTGGCCGCTGTACCGGGCCAGCGCCCCGGTCGCCGACGACCACCTGCTGACCGCGGCCGGCAGGCCGGCCGGTCAGGGCGCGCCTGGGGTCTACTACTCACCGGGCGTGGACGTGACCATCGGAGCACCAGAACGCTGAACTTGCTGTCGGAGCCCTGCCCGTAACGACATGAATGCCGCATTCTTGTCGTCCCAGCGACATGGATGCCACATCCTTGTCGTTGCCGGGGGCCGGGGCGGGGTGACAGCGGGACCAGTGCGGCGGCTGGGACCAGGGATGACCGTAACCCCGCCGCCGAGCATCGTTAGCCGGGATATCCCGTCACGGCGGTGCGCCCGTATGCAGTGAGCGTCCGCGCGCTGTCCGGGCGGCGGGCCGCGTTACGGCTTGCGGCCGACTCCGGCCCGGAACGACCGGAGCCGACCGGCCGCGTGCGTTCCCGGGTCCGGGCGCCAGTCCTGCATGAACACGACGCCGGGGGCGACCAGCTCGAAGCCGTCGAAGAAGCGCTCGATCTCCGCCAGCGTCCGCATGTGCAGCGGCGCGGACGTCCGGCGGAAGACCTCCGCCGCGTTCTCCTCGTCGTGCTCGGGATCCTCGCCGGGCACCCGCGCGGGTGCGTGCGTGATCGCCAGGTAGCTGCCGGAGCACAGCCGATCGCGGTACTGGGCGATCACGCCCCACGGGTCAGCCTCGTCGGGAACGAAGTGCAGCGAGGAGGCGCAGATCACCCCGACGGGCCGGCTCAGGTCCAGCACCCGCAGCAGGTCCGGATGATCCAGGATGGAGGAAGGTTCGGCTAGGTCGGCGTGCAGCACCGCGACATCGCGGCCGGGCGCCAGCAGGGCCTTGCCGTGCAGGGCGACCACGGGATCGTAGTCGGCGTACACCACGCGCGTTCCCGGCGCGTTCGCCCTGGCCACCTCGTGCACGTTGGAACGGGTGGGAAGGCCGCTGCCCAGGTCGAGGAACTGCCTGACGCCCTGGCTGGTGAGGTAGCGGACGGCGCGGCCGAGGAAGGCCCGGTTGTCCGCGGCGATCGCGGCGACGTCCGGGATCACAGCCAGCAGCCGCTCCGCCGCCGCCCGGTCGGCCGCGAAGTTGTCCTTCCCGCCCAGCAGGTAGTCGTAGATCCTGGCGACGTTCGGCGTGGTGGTATCGAGGCCCGCGGGGGCATCCTCCCGTATGCCGGCCACCTTCCGACCTCCCAGCCTCAGCCGCCCCATCGGGCCGAATCGTATCAGGGAAGCGCGGCCTGATTTCCCGGCGTACCTGCGTCGTGATGGGCGAACGTCATAGCCATGGAGAAGCAACTCGACCATCGGCAGCTGGTCTACCGGATGACCGGCCGCCTTCTCGATGGCTAGTGCATCCCATCGCCTGAAACGCGGCGGACGCGCGGCTGTCGCGTACTATGCGGCGAGGCCGATCGGCGGCAAGCGAAAGGGCGTCGAGATGACCAGCGGCGAGGGGTCGGTGCCGGACGGCGGGAGTACCCCGAGTGCGGCCGGGCGGGCGGCCTTCGACACCTCGGTGGCGAGCCAGGCCCGGATGTACGACTACCTGCTCGGCGGCAAGGACAACTACACCGCCGACCGGGAGGCCGTCGAGCAAGCCCTCAAGATCTGGCCGGACATGCCGTTCACCGCGCGGGCCAACCGGGCGTTCCTCGGGCGCGCGGTCAGCTACTTCGCCCGGGATGCGGGGGTGCGGCAGTTCCTCGACATCGGTACCGGCATCCCGACGGCGGGCAACACCCACCAGGTCGCCCAGGCGATCGCGCCCGAGTCCCGGGTCGTGTACGTGGACTATGACCCGGTGGTGCTCGCGCACGCACGTGCGCTGCTGACCAGCAACGCGCAGGGCGCCACCGACTACATCGACGCCGACCTGCGCGATACCGGTGTCATCTTGTCGCGGGCCGGCCAGCTGCTGGACTTTACCCAGCCGGTCGCGGTCACGCTGATCGCGATCCTGAACGCCCTTCCTGACTCCGACGATCCGTACGGGATCGTCGCCACGATCATGGACGCCGTCCCGTCCGGCAGCTATCTCGCCCTGACCCATCTGGCGTCGGACCTGCTCGCTCAGGAGGCGCAGGACGGTCTCGGGGACATGCAGGAAGAGAGGATGCGGATGCGGTTCACGTCCCGCGACCGCGGGCAGGTGGCCCGCTTCTTCGAGGGGACCGAGCTCGTTGAGCCCGGCATCGTCCGGGTCGAGGAATGGCGCCAGGACCCCGCCGCCAGCGGCGCGGGCAGGTCGTCCCTGTGGTGCGGGGTGGGCCGCAAGCGCTAGGCCGCGGGGCGGCGCTGGCGCTAGGCCGCGGGGCGGCGCTGGCGCAGGGTGACGGCGGCCAGCAGCGCGGCGCCGGCGAGCAGGGCGGCCGACAGGTACAGCGCGGCGTGCAGCGCGCTGGTGAAGGCCGCGTACCCGGCCTGGATGATCTGGTCCAGCGGGCCGTTCCCGGTGGAGCCGCCATGGCCGAGGGACACCGAACCGGTCTCGATCACCTGGAGCACGTACTGCTGGAGCGCGGTCGAAGCACCCAGATGGGTCATCCGGCTGACCACCCCGGAGCGCAGCTCGGCGTTGACGACGGCGCCGAGGATGGCGATGCCGGTGACCGCGCCGAACTCCCGGCTGGTGTTGGTGGCCGACGCGGCCATCCCCGACCGCTCGGCGGGGACGGCCCCGAGCACCGACGAGGTCACCGGCACGACGCAGATGCCGATGCCGGCGCCCGCCAGCCCGAGCGCCGCGGCGAGCGGCAGGTAGGAGGGGCGCGGGCTGATCGCCAGGTTCGTCAGCAGCAGCCCGGCGGCGAACAGCAGGCAGCCGGCCACCAGCAGCCAGCGGGCGCCGGCCGCGGTCGTCCACCGGCCTGCCAGCAGCGACGCGACGATCATCGTCACGGTCATCGGCAGGAACAGGCCCGCGACCCGGTAAGCCGAATAGCCGGCGATCACGCCGAGGTAGAGCGCGGTGAAGAAGAAGATCGCGAAGGTGGCGAAGTACGTGCAGTACGCCACCACGTTGGGGGTCGTGAACCGCGGCACCCGCAGGTAGCTGAGGTCGAGCAGCGGGAACGGAGCGCGGCGCTCCCACCACACGAAGGCCACGCCGGCCACCGCGGACAGGGCGAACAGCGCCAGCACGCCGGGCGCGGCGTAGCCGGCGCTCTCGCCGGTGATGATGGCGAAGATCAGGGCGGCGAGCGCGCCGGCGCCGAGCACGGTGCCCCGCGCGTCAACCCGGCCCGCTCCCGGGTCGGCGCTCTCGGGCAGGACCATGGCCGCCACGGCCAGCGCGGCCAGGCCGAACGTCACGTCGAACCAGAAGATCCCCCGCCAGCTCCACACTCCGACCAGCGCCCCGCCCAGGACCGGGCCGAGCGCCAGCGAGAACCCGGAGACCGCGGCCCAGACCCCGAGCGCGCGGTTGCGGCTGCGCTCGTCCGGATACAGGTGCCTGATCATCGACAGCGTGCCGGGCTCGCTGGCCGCCGCCCCCAGGCCCATGACCGCCCGGGCCGCGATCAAGATCCCGATGCCGGGCGCGACCGCGGCCAGCGCGGCGCCGGCGCAGTAGACGCCCGCTCCGGCCAGCATGATCTTCTTGCGGCCGAACTTATCGCCCAGCATCCCGCAGGCCAGCATCAGGCTGGCGAACGTCAGGGCGTACGCCCCGACCACCCACTGCAGCGCGGAAACCCCGCCGTGCAGGTCCGACTGGATGCTGGCCAGCGCGACGCTGACCACCGTGTTGTCGAGGAAGGTCAGGAACAGGATCGTGCACAGGCAGGCGAGGGCGAGGGGGCGGCGGCGCGAGGCGGTCCCGCCGGTCACGGCGCGCGTGAGCGCATCGGCCACGCCGCTAGCTCCGGCAGGCGGCGGGCAGCTTTGGGCTCCCCTTGGGGTATTCCAGGTAGGCAAGACCGCAGAAGCTCGCGATGGACACCTTCCAGACGCCGTCCAGGTAGACCGCGCTGCCCACCTGGTTCTTCAGCAGCGGCGTGCCGAGCAGCAGCAGGTCCCAGTGCACCGTGGCCTGCGACGGCGACGAGATGATCACCGAGTTGACCGCCGCCGACGACCCCATCGCGGCCTGCCCGAACGACGTCTTGGCCTGGGCCTGGACGAACGCGGCGAGCTGCGATCCGTTCTGCACCAGGGCGAGCCGCTTGTCCAGCGGCGCCTTCCCGTTGAAGACCGTCTTCCAGTTGGCGGTGATCGCGGCCACCGCCGCGTCCCCGCTGACCGGCTCGGCCGACCGGGTAGCGGTCGGTTTCGGGCTGGCCGATTTGGCCGGGGTGCTGCCGCCACCCCCGCAGGCGGCCAGGGTCAGGCATCCCGCCGCCGCTAGCACGGCCGATGCCCGGCGCAGGCCTGGCCAGTGCAGGCTACGCATGGTCGCAGTGTGCCACACGAAGGGCCGTCCGAAAGGCGGCGGACGTACCGATCCGGTATCTAGATGGCCCGGCCGGGCACTTGAAGGACCGATATCGGGATGTGTAATGTCCTGGTTATGAAGATGGGCGCCGGGGTCGAGTGGGGGATCCACTGCTGCCTGACCCTCGCCTGGCTGGAGGAGGCGGGCCCGGTGCCGATCGGCCGGCTCGCGACATGGTTCGACCTGCCGTCGGAGTACCTGAAGAAGCGTCTCCAGGTCCTCGCGCGAGCCGGGATCCTGGAGTCCACGCCCGGGGTTCAGGGGGGTTTCCGCCTGGGCCGCCGGCCGGAGCGCATCACGTTGATGGACATCGTGGCGGCACTCGAAGGCCCCGCGGGGCCGTTCCAGTGCACGGAGATCCGCCAGCGAGGGGCCGGCGGGGAAGGTGCCGAGTTCACCGGCGATTGCAGCATCAAGATCGCCATGAGCCGGGCGGAACTGGCGTGGCGCCGCGAACTGGCCGCCCAGTCGATAGCTGACCTGATGGCCGCCGCCCCCGCGGCCAGCGCGGAGCGCACCCGCCGCCGCTACGCGGACCTCACCTCCGGCTAAACGGCGCGTCACCGCAAGGGCGAGCACTCCAGGGAAACATTCGCGATCGTGACAGTCCGCGTTCTATGACGAGAGGAATCGGGATGCAAAATATCCCTGTTAGCCGTGCCGCCCCGCGCCGGAGGAAAACCGGGGCGGAGAATCCGCCCAGGCGCGGCCTGACCTCGATGATCGTGCTGGCGACCGGCACGTTCGCGGTGGGCACCGACGCCTTCGTGGTGACCGGGTTCCTGCCCGAGATGGCCAGGACGCTGGATGTCTCGCCGCGGGCGGCCGGGCAGTCGGTGACCGTCTTCGCGGTCGCCTACGCCATGCTGTCGCCCGTCCTCGCCACGCTGACGGCCCGCGTCCCGCGACGCGCGCTTCTCGTCTGCGCGCTGGTCGTGCTGGGGCTGGCCAATATCGGCTCCGCGCTCGCGCCCAGCTATGGCGTGCTGGTCGCGACCAGGGTCCTCGCCGCCTTCGGGGCCGCCTCCTACACGCCGAACGCCGGCGCGGCGGCCGCCGCCCTGGTCCGGCCGGCGCAGCGGGCGCGCGCCCTCGCGATCGTCCTCGGCGGCCTGACCGCGGCCACCGCCGTGGGCGTGCCGCTTGGCAACCTGGCCGAGCGGGCCGTCGACTGGCGAGCGGTGCTTGGCCTGGTGGCGGCGTTGTGCTTCGTCTGCGCGGCCGGCATCTTCTGGGCCATGCCCCCGCTGCCGGGGAACCCGCGGATCCCGCTGCGCAAACGGCTCGCCGTCCTGCGGGATCGCGGAGTCATCGCCGTCCTGCCGCTGACCGTGCTCGGCCTCGCGGCAGGCTGCGTGATGTGGGCCTACAGCGTTCCGGTGCTGGACGCGCTGGGCGTCGCCCCCGCCCAGATCGTGTGGATGCTGTT
>Ga0335085_10010150_pt1 | contig 14102 bp, 9 predicted proteins | sample Lox_Sample_45_FD_206712 | JGI IMG/M metagenome (GOLD analysis project Ga0335085, IMG submission 206712) | Soil microbial communities from Loxahatchee National Wildlife Refuge, Florida, United States - Lox_Sample_4.5 | ecosystem: Environmental > Terrestrial > Soil > Wetlands | place: USA: Florida...
TACCGGCTGCAGCTCAGGGACGAATTCGGGTTCGCCCGGGCGGCCGAGCAGGCCGGGTACCTGGCCGCGCTGGGCGTGACGCACGTCTACCTGTCGCCGATCCTGCAGGCCAATCCCGGCTCGCCGCACGGCTACGACGTGGTGGACCACTCGCTGGTCTCGACGGACCTGGGCGGAGAGCCCGCGTTCCGCGAGATGGTGACCGAGTTCCACCGGCACCGCCTGGGAGTGGTCGTCGACGTAGTGCCGAACCACATGGCCCGGCCCACCCCGGAAACGCTCAACCGGCAGCTGTGGTCGGTGCTCTACCAGGGCCGTCAGTCCGAGTTCGCGCACTGGTTCGACATCGACTGGGAGGCGCAGGAGGACAAGCTGCTGCTGCCTATCCTGGCCGGAGGGCTGGAAGACTGCCTGGGCGACCTGATCATCGACACCGCGCCGCGGAACCCGGAGAACGCCGAGCACCGCGGGCCGGTGCTGCGCTACTTCGACCACGTGCTCCCGCTCCGGGACGGCGTGGCCGACCTGCCCCTCGGCGTGCTGCTGGCCCAGCAGCACTACCGGCTCACCGACTGGCACGACGCGGCCACCCAGCTCAACTACCGGAGGTTCTTCGACATCGACTCGCTCATCGCGGTCAGGGTCGAGGATCCGGACGTGTTCGACGCCACCCACCAGGTGCTGCTGCGACTGGTCCGCGAGGGGCTGATCGACGGTCTGCGGGTCGACCATCCGGACGGGCTGGCCGACCCGCACGGCTACCTGGCCCGGCTGGCCGCCAAGACCGGCGGCGCCTGGGTGGTGGTGGAGAAGATCCTGGCGCACGGCGAGGAACTGCCCGACTGGCCCTGCGCGGGCACCACCGGGTACGACGCGCTGGCCCTGGTCGGCGGCCTGTTCACGGACCCGGCCGGGGACGTCCCGCTGACCGACGAGTACGTCCGCTTCACCGGCGGCAAGCAGAGCTTCGCCGACGTGGAGCGGGACGCCAAGCGTGACATCGCGGACGGCACGTTCGCCGCCGAACTGGCCCGGCTCACCCGCCTGTTCGACCGGGCCGGCTACCCGGCGCTCGACGGCTTCACCACCGCTGACCTGCACGACGTGCTGGTCGCCGTGCTGGCCGAGTTCGGCGTCTACCGGGCCTACGTGACCCCGGGCGAGCCGCCGTCCGCCGCCGCGGCGGCGGCGGTGACCGCGGCCGCCGCGGCGGCCCGGGATCACCTGGAGGAGCACCTGCACCCGGCCCTGGACGCGGTGCGGGCGGCGGTGCTCGGCTTGGGCGAGGTGACCGCCGAGGAGGACCAGCGGGCCGCCCGGGACGACCTGATCATCCGGTTCGGCCAGACCACGGGCCCGGTGCTGGCCAAGGGCGTCGAGGACACCGCGTTCTACCGCTGGTCGCGGCTGGTCGCGCTGAACGAGGTGGGCGGCGACCCCAGCATCTTCGGCGTCAGCCCGGCCGAGTTCCACGCCGCCGCCGGGCGCCTGGCCCGGCGCTGGCCGGCCACCATGACCACGCTGTCCACTCACGACACCAAACGGCAGGAGGACGTCCGGGCCCGGCTGGCGGTACTGTCCGAATGGCCGCAGGACTGGGGACACCACGTGGCCGAGTGGCACGGCCTGGCCCGCTGGCTCACCGACGGGGCCGTGGCCGAGGCCACCGAACGGGCTCCCGAGCCCGATCTCGAGTACCTGATGTGGCAGACCCTGGTCGGCGCCTGGCTGATCGGACCGGAACGCCTGGACCGGTACCTCGGCAAGGCGATGCACGAGGCCAAGACGCGGACCTCGTGGACGGTGCGCCGCCCGGGCTACGAGTCGGCGGTGCTCGGCCTGGCCGGCGCGGTGGTCGGCGACCCCGAACTGACCGCCGCGATCGCCGGCTTCGTGGCCAGGATCGCGCCGGACGCACGGGTGAACACCCTCGGCGCCAAGCTGGTGCAGCTCAGCATGCCCGGCGTGGCCGATATCTACCAGGGCTGCGAACTGGGCGGCCTGTCCCTGGTGGACCCGGACAACCGCAGGCCGGTCGACTACCAACGCCGCCAGCGGCTGCTGGCCGCGCTCGACGCGGGCCGGGATCAGCCGGCCATCGGGGGTGGCCTGGACGCGGAGAAGCTGCTGGTGACCTCGCGCGCGCTGCGGCTGCGGCGGGACCACCCGGACTGGTTCGGCGGGAGCTACACCCCGCTGGCCGCCGAGGGGCCGGCCGCCGAGCACGCGTTCGCCTTCCTGCGCGGAGAGCACGCCGTCACCGTCGTCACCCGGCTGCCCGCCGGGCTGCGGCGGCGCGGCGGCTGGGCCGACACCGCGCTGCCGCTGCCCGAACTGCACTGGCGCGACGTGCTCACCGGCGTCAGGCACGCCGGCCTGCGGCCGCCCCTGGACGAGCTGACCAGGCGGCTCCCGGTGGCACTGCTCATCCCGGACCGGGTCTGGGGGATGGAAACCCAAGGGCACGCCGTCGGCAGCACCCGGTGACCGCGTTCAGCGTCTGGGCTCCGGCCGCGGGCCGGGTCGACGTCGAGGTCGCCGGGCAGCGCTACCCGATGAGCGCGGAAACGGCCGATCCCGAGGCCGGATGGTGGAGCGCCGACGTTCCCGACGTGGCGGCCGGCATCGACTACGGGTTCCGGCTGGACGACGGCGAGCTGCTGCCTGATCCGCGCTCCCCGCGCCAGCCGTTCGGCATCAAGGGCCCGAGCCGCACCTACGATCATTCCGCCTTCCGCTGGACCGACCGCGCCTGGCGGGGCGGCCCGCTGCACGGCTCGGTGATCTACGAGATGCACCTCGGCACGTTCACCGCCGAAGGCACCTTCGACGCCGCCGTCGGCCGGCTCGGCCACCTGCGCGATCTCGGCGTGCACACGGTGGAGCTGATGCCGGTCGCGGCGTTCCCCGGCCAGTACGGCTGGGGTTACGACGGGATCAACCTGTGGGCGGTGCACGAGCCGTACGGCGGCCCCGACGGGCTGAAGCGGTTCGTGGACGCCTGCCACGACCGCGGCCTGGCCGTCCTGCTCGACGTGGTGTACAACCACGTCGGCATCGGCAACCGGCTGGGCGACTTCGGGCCCTACTTCACCGAGGCGCACGTGACGCCGTGGGGGCCCGCGGTGAACCTGGACCAGCCCGGATCCGATGAGGTGCGCGCGTTCCTGATCGGCAACGCGCTGATGTGGCTGCGCGACTACCACCTGGACGGGCTGCGGCTGGACGCGGTGCACGCGCTGGAGGACCGTCGCGCCCTGCACTTCCTGGAGGAACTCGCGACCGAGGTACAAGCCCTCGCGGCGCGGCTGAACCGCGAGCTGATCCTGATCGCCGAATCCGACACCAACGACCCCCGCCTGGTCACCTCCCGGGAGGCGGGCGGCTACGGGCTGGCCGCGCAGTGGAGCGACGACTTCCACCACGCGGTGTACGCGGCGATCAGCGGCGAGCGGCAGGGCTACTACTGTGACTTCGGGTCGCTGGCCGCGCTGGCCAAGACCTACACCCGGGTGTTCTACCATGACGGCATCTGGTCCGCGTTCCGCGGCCGCACCCACGGCCGGCAGGTCGACGTGTTCCGCGTGCCCGCTCACCGGTTCCTCGGCTACCTGCAGAACCACGACCAGATCGGCAACCGGGCCACCGGCGACCGGGTCGCCGCATCGGTGTCGCCCGCGCTGCTCAAGGTGGGGGCCGGCCTGGTGCTGACCTCGCCCTACACCCCGATGCTGTTCATGGGCGAGGAGTGGGGCGCGGACACCCCGTGGCAGTACTTCACCGACCACATCGAGCCCTGGCTGGCCCGGGCCGTCGCCGAGGGGCGCAAGGCCGAGTTCGCCGGCTACGGCTGGGACGCGGCCGACGTGCCTGACCCCCAGGACAAGGCGACCTTCCTCCGCTCCAAACTCGACTGGGAACAGCGCCACCATGATCCGTACCTCGGCCTGCACGCCTGGTACAAGGAGCTGATCGCGCTGCGCCGGGCCCGGCCCGAACTGACCGATCCGCGGCTCGACCGGGTCCAGGCCGACTTCGACGAGAACGCGCGCTGGCTGCTGGTCCGCCGGGGCCGGCTGCGGATCGCGGCGAACCTCGGCGGCCAGGCCGCCCGGCTGCCGCTCGGGCAGCGCGGCACCGGCGTGCTCGCCGCGTCCAGCCCGGGGGTCGCGATCAAGCAGGACACGGCGATGATGCCTCCCGCCACCTTTGCCGTCATCGAGACCAGGGCGCTCAGCCCGCAGTTATGGGCCCGCAGTTATGGGCCCGCAGTTACCGGCCCGGCGTCGTGAGCTGGTGCCGGCCGGCCTCATGCGGCGCGGGCCAGGGCCGGCCGGGCGGCACCGAACGCGTCGGCTACCGTTGTGCGCGCCCAGCGCATCCGGGTAACCGCGGTCTCCGGGTGCTCGCCGAAGGCCTGCGCGACCCGGGCCGCGCAGCCCGAGTGACCGTACCTGGCGACGGCCCCGGCGATCGCCCGGCGGACCTGCCCGGGGCCGGGCCGGTCGGAGCGCTGTAGCGCCGACGCGAACAGCGCATCGGCCCGGATGGAGCTGGCGCTGGCACTAGTGGCGTTGAGGTCACACGGCACGGATGACATGGTGACTCCTCAGTGGCTGAGCGTTTGCTTAGCTGGCGGTGGCCGCGGCCCGGTGCCGGAGGGCGGACCGGAGGCGGCGGCGGCCCGGGACTCGCGGCTGGTCCGGCCGGGCGGAGTGCGACACGGCGCGGGCCAGGCTCTCGCGCCGGGACCGGTGACGAAGGTCGGCGACCCTGGCCTGGGCTATGTCGTAGCTGATGCTCGAGTTGGGGTTCATCGCGGTCTCCTCGGGGCGAACTTGGCTATATCTCGAGGATGCCGCTAAGGCGGGGACCTACGGATCGGGCGTTCGCCCGATATTGCAGGTCACAGGGGCCTTAGATCTGGGGCCGACCCCGTGCTCAGGCCTACGGTGCGGCTAAGGCCCACAGCGTGGCTAAGGCCCACAGCGTGGCCAAGGCCCATATCGCGACGTCGGCAACTTGGACGCGAAGGCGAACTTCCGTCGCTTTGGCACCGTCCGTACCAGGTCATACGGCGTGAATGCCTCATTCATGCAGTTCTTACAACATGAAGGCGGCATCCACGCCGTATCCGAGGAGCCTGGCCGGGCGGCGACCAGGGATCACCGGCCACAAGAATGTACCGTGAAATCAGGAACACCAGGGGTCGCGGCCGGGCACCACGCAAAGCCCGATTCCGCGCCCGCGCCGTCTCTTGAGGCTTATCCGGCGGTACGGCTTGGGGCTAAGGCCCCCGCGTCGGCAGGCGGGAAGGAGTCGAAGAGGCGGAGCCGGTGCGCGGTGGCGGCGGCTTCGCCGCGGCTGGTCACGCCGAGCTTGGCCAGGATGTTGGACACGTGCACGCTGGCGGTCTTGGCCGAGATGAACAGCTCGCCGGCGATCTCGCGGTGGCTGCGCCCGGCCGCGACCAGCCGTAGCACCTCGAACTCCCGCGCCGTAAGCCCGAGCCGGTCCGGCTCGGGCGCCGGGGTGTCCGCGTCGCCGGCCAGCGCGGACAGCTGGGCCGACCGGCCAACCAGGACCGGACTCGACACCTGCGGTTCCACGTCAGCAAGCATGCCAGCTCCGCTGGCCGCGCTCGCCTCCGGGCGCGGCTAGCGAGCGCAGCCGTGCCGTGCGGCGGAGATCACCGAGGAGAACACCCACGGGTTGAGCGGCGCGTTGCTGCCCCGCAGCGCCTTGGGCAGGCCGTGCGGGAACCGGAACGAGGCCCTGGTCCAGAGCCAGCGGGTCCCGTGCGGGGTGCAGGCCTTGACCGGGTGGCTCAGCGTCACCACCGCGGGCACCTGGTACAGCGGCCCGGCGGCGCAGTCCGGGTCGCAGCCGTCCAGCTCGTACGTGCCCGTCCCGACCGCCTGGCCGCGCGACCAGGTGCGCCACGTCGTCGTGGCCAGGATCGCGGTGGAATCCCCGGACAGCGGGCAGCCCGTCCGGCAGGCCGGCCGGTACAGCAACGTCCCGCGGATGTCCTGGCCCTCGGCCAGGTAGACGCGCGGCGCGGTCTTCGCGGCGAGGACCGCGCTGGCCTGACTCGACGTCCGAGCGGCCGTCGCGCTCCCCGGGCTGCACGCGGTCACCAGCACAGCAGCGCAAACGATCCCGGCCCAGCCCGCGGCCCGGCGGACCCGTACCCGCCGGACCCGGGACGCATTCGTCATCATCATGATCTTCCAGCCCTCAACTCTCAACAGTCCGATAGCGGCTCGATGAGCCATGGCACCAATGGGACGGCTACCGTGCCGCCACGGTTGGACGGAGAGTGAGCAGGGACGGCTGATACAGACCGTTCGGCCCGATTCGAACGTCGGCTACCCGGCCGCTAGCCGAAGCACTGGCCTTCGCCGCGGTAGGTGGGAACGGTGCTGAGCTGCCCGTCCTCGTGGAGCACGTGATAGTCGCGGAAGCGCTCGGCGAGCTCGCCGGCCTTGGCGTGGCGGAGCCAGACCCGGTCGCCCGGCCGCAGCTGCCCGGCGGCCGCGCCGCGGACCGGCGTCTGGACCTCGCCGGCGCCCTCGGTCCCGATGAGGCTGAGGCCGGCCGGCAGGTGCGGCCGCGGCAGCCGGTCCGGGGTGCCGGTGCCCGAGGCAACGTAGCCGCCGGAGAACAGCGTGGCCACGCCCGGCCCGGGCCGCCGCACGACGGGCAGGGCGAAAAGCAGCGCCGGTTCGGGATTGAACCTGCGGTACGCGTCGAACAGGGTAGGGCCGACCAGGCCGGAGCCCGCGGTGAGCTCGGTCACCGAGGTGTCCCTGGCGGTCGACTCCAGGCTGCCGGTGCCGCCCCCGTTCACGAACTCCAGGCTGGTCAGGGCCTGAATCCGGCGGATCGTCTCGGTCCGGCGCCGGATCAGCTCGGGCATCGAGCGGCCCTGGATCAGCCTGATCAGCTGGGCCCGGACCGGATGCCCGGGCGGCGCGTCGCCCAGCCCCGCGATCTGCCCCTCGTAGCCCATCACGCCGACCAGGCGGAAGCCCGCGCGCCGGGTGATCGCCCGGGCGAAGTCCGCCGCCTGCTCCGGGGTGTGCAGCGGGGACCGCCGGGTGCCGATGTGCACCGCCGGCCGCCGGGCCAGCGGGCGCCAGGACACGTCCAGCTCCAGGCAGACCCGGATCTCCGGGTGGCCCTCGCCCAGCGCATGGTCCACCACGTCCAGGTGCGCCTCGGAGTCGGCCATGATCGTGACGTGCCGCCGGGCCTGTTCGTCCGCCGCCAGCGCCCGGAGCGCCCCGCGGTCCACGGTCGGGTAGGCCACCAGCAGGTCGTCGCTGGTGCCGGCGGCGTGCAGCCAGAGGGCTTCGGGCAGTGAGTAGCACATGACGCCGCGGTAGCCGGGCCTGGCCAGCGCACGCTCGATCAGGAAGCGGCAGCGCAGCGACTTGGTCGCCACCCGGACCGGATGGCCGGCGGCACGGCGCGTCATGTCGGCGGCGTTCCGGTCGAACGCGCCGAGGTCGACGAGGGCCAGCGGCGGGTCGAGGCCGGCGGTGGCGCGGTCGTAGCGGGCGCGCGCGGCGTCCTGCGATGGCCTGGTCGCTCGTCCGGCGAGCCGGGAGCCCTGGTCGACTGACATGCTCGCACAGTAGACCAGCGCTGCTGAAATCTGAATACTGTGCGGTAATGATGACCCAGCCTTCCCCCGGCCGGCGCGTGTGGCGGAACTGGGCCGGGACGGCTACGGCGACCCCGGCCCGGTGGAGCCGGCCGCGTAGCGAGACCGAGATCTCCGCCGCGGTCAAGGACGCGGCCGCGGCCGGGCTGACGGTGCGGGCGCTCGGCAGCGGGCACTCGTTCACCGCGGCCGCGGCGACCTCCGGCGTGGCGCTCGACCTGTCCGGCTGGACCGGGGTCACCGCCGCGGACACCCGGACCGGCCTGGTGACCGCGCGGTCCGGGACGACGCTGCGCGCGCTCAACGCCGAACTGGCCGGGCTCGGGCTGGCCATGGCCAACCTGGGCGACATCGACGTGCAGACGCTGGCCGGCGCGCTGTCCACCGGGACGCACGGCACCGGCGCCCGGCTCGGCGGGCTCGCCACCCAGGTGGAGGCGCTCGAGCTCGTGCTGGCGGACGGGTCGGTGGCGACCTGTTCGGCCTCATCCCGGCCCGAGCTGTTCAACGCCGCGCGGGTCGGCCTCGGCGCGCTCGGCGTAATCAGCACGGTGACGCTGCGCTGCGTGCCGTCGTTCACCCTGCTGGCCGACGAGCGCCCGGTGCCGGTGGACGAGGTCCTTGACCAGTTCGACGAGCTGGCCGCGGCCAACGACCACTTCGAGTTCTACTGGTTCCCCTACGGCCGCAAGGCCCTGGTCAAGCGGAACAACCGGCTGGACGGCCGCGACCGGGCGGCCGGGACGCCGGTTCCGCCCGCGCTGCCGGCCTGGCGGAGGTTCTGGGAATTCGAGGTGATGGAGAACGCCGGCTTCGGGGCGCTGTGCCGCCTGGGCCGGGCCAGCCCGCGGCTCATCCCCGCGCTGAACAGGTTCTCCTCGTCCGTGCTCTCCGCCCGCACCTACACCGACGCGTCGTACCAGGTCTTCGTGACCTCCCGCCGGGTCCGCTTCGCCGAGTCCGAGTACGCAGTTCCACGTGAATCACTGGGCCACGTCATCGCCGAACTGCGCCGCGCCGTGCCCCGCCTGGCCGACCCGGTCATGTTCCCGGTCGAGGTGCGGGTGGCGGCGGCCGACGACATCTGGCTCTCCACCGGGTACGGCCGGGAGTCCGCCTACGTCGCCATCCACCAGTACACCGGGCTGCCCTACCAGGCCTATTTCGACCGGTTCGAGTCCATCGTGGCCGAGGTGGCGGGCCGCCCGCACTGGGGCAAGCTGCATTCGCTCGACGCCGGGCGGCTGCGCCCGCTCTACCCCCGGTTCGACGAGTTCCGCCGCGTCCGGGCCGAGGTCGACCCGGAGAACAGGTTCGGCAACGCCTACCTGGCCCGGGTCCTCGGTCCTCACGAATTGTGACGAGAAACTTACGCTATCCTCCCGGGCCGAACCAGCCTCGGGCGGATCTTCGTAGTCCGGGTTAGTGGCCAGTGCCCGCGGCCGCCCGGACTACCGCCTTCTTCACCGCTGGCGACCGCGGCACCGGTCACGTAGCTGCCTTTCCGCGTGGTCGGTAAAGGTTCGTTCTGATCCCGAGCGGGGAAAGGCGGGGAGCCAGATGATAACGACGTGGCTGGCGGCGGGTCAGGCCGAGGGGAGCGGTCCGGCCGTGGGCCGGATCGCGCTGGTCGCCGTGGCGGTGCTCGCCGTGGCGGCGTACGCACTGCTGGCGCTCAAGGCGCGATCGCGCCGGGCCAGGGCCGGGCGCCGGTACGATCCCTGGGACTGGCGGACGTACCCGCCGGAGTCCCGCCCGAAGGGCCGGGAGGCCGGGGTGCCGGACGGCAACGAGGAGAGCCGCCGGCCCGACTGGCGGTACGGTTACCCGCCCGGGTACGAGCCGTATCCGCTCTACGATCAGGCCCGCTCGCCGTGGGCCGTCAAAGACGACGCGACCGGCGACCGGCGACCCTAGGCCGGGCCAGCCCGCCTTCCCAAGCCCGGTTCCGGCCGCCTAAGGTATGCGTATCGGTAACCGGGCAAACGTGGAGCGTTACGATGCTAGCGTGGGACGCCCTCAGCGGACTCGATGCCTACCGGATCACCGAGATCCCGCGGCGGCCCGATCCCGGTCCGGCCCAGCCGCCGCCGGCCGAGCCTGACGACGCGGGACGCACCCAGCGGCTCGCCGCCTTGGTCGCGGCGTATCACGCCGGGGTGGAAGCCGGGGGCAACGGTCCGGCCGCGCTGGTCATCGGCTGGGTCAGGCACGAGACGGACGGCCCGGTGCAGCTCCTCGCCGCGGGCCCGGGCCTGGTCGGCAGCGACGCGGGCGAGGATGTCTTCCTGGCCCTGCCGGGCGGCGCGCGAGCCCAGCCGCTGGGGCGCGGCTCGCTGACCGGGCTGATGGCCAAGCTGCCCGCGTGGCGCGCCATCGGCGGGATAAGCGACGGGCTGCTCCCCGCCGATGATCGCCGCTCCGCGGGCCGCCCGGCCCCCTCGCTGGAGGAATGCCTGCTGGCCGCGTGGCCGGGACCGTTCGGCTGGCTGCTCGTGGCCGAACCGCTGAGCGCGGTCGAGATCGGTCAGCTAGCGGACGAGCTGGCGCGGCGGGAGCAGTACGCCACCGGCGACTCGGACCGGTTCCCCGGACGTGCCATGGCGGCTCGCAGGCTGAGCCTGCGGCACGCCGAGGTGCGCAAGGGGACCTCGGCGGGCATCTGGCAGGTCCGGCTGCTGGCCGGCGGCGCCCACGCCGGGGCCGCCGCGCGGGTGGCCGGGCTGGTGTGCGCCTCCGCCGACCTGACCGGCCTGCCCTACGCGCTCGCCCCGGCCAGCGACGCGGCCCGCGGCCTGGCCGAAGCGCTGGACGACCCCGGCCCGGAGGGGGCGTCCCCGGCCGGGGGCGACCCGGCGGCGGGCCATCCGTTCTACGCGAGCAGCGAGCTGGTGGCCGCGCTGGCCCGGCCGCCCGAGCATGAGATGCCGGGCATCCGGCTGGCACTGCGGCCCGACTTCGACGTGGCCCAGGAGCCCGTGGCCGGCCGCGCGGCGATCACCGTCGGCGAGATCCTGGACCGGAACCGCAGGCCGGCCGGCCCGCTGGCGCTGCCGCTCGACTCGCTGAACCGGCACGTGTTCGTCAGCGGCGCGACCGGGGCGGGGAAATCGCAGACCGTGCGGGCGCTGCTCGAGGCGGCCACCAGGGCCGGGATCCCGTGGCTGGTGGTGGAACCGGCCAAGGCCGAGTACCGGCTGATGGCGGCGCGGCTGGCCGGAGCCGGAATCCCCGCAGTACCCGGGGCGGCGGGCCCGGGCGCCGGGGCGGTGATTCCCCGGGTCGTTCGGATCCGGCCGGGTGAGCCGGACGCGATCGCGGCCGGCCTCAACCCGCTCGAGCCCGCGGCGGACGCCGAGGGCCGCCGGTTCCCGCTGCAGACCCACGCCGACCTGGTCAAGGCGCTGTTCATCGCGTCCTTCCGCTCGGACGAGCCCTTCCCCCAGGTGCTCAGCGCGGCGCTGACCAGGGTGTACGAGGACGCGGGCTGGGACCTGGCGCTGGGTGAGACGGTCACGACGGACGCCGGCGGGTGCTACCCGAGCCTCACCGACCTGCAGCGGGCCGCGATCAGGGTCGTCCGGGAGATCGGCTACAGCCAGCGGATCACCGACGACGTGCTCGGCTTCATCAAGGTCCGGCTGTCCGGCCTGCGGCTCGGGACCACCGGCCGGTTCCTCGAGGGCGGGCACCAACTGGACTACGGCGCGCTGCTCAGCACCAACGCCGTGCTCGAGATCGAAGACGTGGGTGACGACAGCGACAAGGCGTTCCTGATGGGGACGGTGCTGATCAGGCAGGCCGAGCACCTGCGGATGGCCAGCCGGGCCGGGTCCGGAGGATCGCCCGGTCTGCGCCACCTGACCGTCATCGAGGAGGCGCACCGGCTGCTCCGCCGTCAGGAAACCGGCACGCCCGCCGGAGCGGCGGCGCACGCGGTCGAGATGTTCGCCGGGCTGCTGGCCGAGATCCGCGCCTACGGCGAGGGCCTCATCATCGCCGAGCAGATCCCCGGCCGCCTCGTCCAGGACGTCATCAAGAACACCGCGGTGAAGATCACCCACCGGCTGCCCGCGGCCGACGACCGCGAGGCCGTGGGCGCGACGATGAACCTGACCCAGGCGCAGAACCGGTTCCTGGTCACGCTCAGCCCCGGCGAGGCCGCCGTTTTCACCGACGGCATGGACTTCCCGCTGCTGGCCCGGATGCCCGACGGCACCGGCCGCGAGACCACCGGGCAGGCCGCCGCGGAGGCCGGCCCCGCCGCCCCGGCCGGGGTGGTCCGGCCGCGCAGCATCACCTGCGGCGCCGACTGCGCCGGCCGGCCCTGCACGCTGCGGGACATGCGGATGGCCCAGCGCGCGCTGGACGAGTACCCGCCGGTCAGGCTGTGGACCGAACTGTCGGTCCTCGCGCACCTGACCGGCTGGCCCATGCCGGTACCGCGCACCGCGCTGCTCTCGCTGCTGCAGATGATGCCGTCCCGGCGGCGGGACTGCGCGATCTCCCACGGCGTCGACGCGGCCCTGGCCGTCCGGGTGCCGGTGATCGCCGCCCGGGTCACCCAGGTCGGCCTCGCCTCCCACGTCAGCACCGCGATCAGGGCCCGGATATCACGCGGCAGCTGGCTGTGCCAGCGGGAAGAACCCAGGTGGCTCGCCCCCGCCTACACGTGGACGCTCGTCCTCGACGCGCTCAAGTCGGCCGACCAGAAGACCCCGGGCGCGGGCCCGCACCCGCGCAGCGCGGAATGGGAGCGGACCTACGGCCGGGCGATCGCCGGCGAGACCTGCGCGCGGCAGGTGGGGACCGTGCAGCGCTGGTACGACGGCGCGCAGCGGAACCGCTGGGAGGTGCGGGCGGTGGCGTTCGGCGTGGACGGCGGCTCCGGCATCGAGCGGGCCGTCGGCGCGCGGGCCGAGGACGACGACTTCGAGGAGCGGCTGACCCGTCACCTCGGCCAGTTCGTCGACTGCCGCTGGCCGCGGCTGTACCTGGCCGCCGACCCGCCCGGCGGCCCCCCGGAACAGCCCTAGCCTGGCCGCCGCGTTGTCCACAGCGGAATCCACAGAAGCGTGAACCGGATGGGCAGAAGCCCGGTACAGGCTGGGCAGTTGATCATGACGTTATCCACAGGAGGAGCCTGTGGATAACCGTCGTCAGGTTGTGGGCAGCAGCTCGGGCAGCCGCCCGGAGGACGCGGCTGACCGGGATCGCCAGCCCCACCGGCCGGAGACGCAGAACCAGACGAACGCGACGACGGCGAGCAGCCGGATGCCTGGCGTGAGCCAGGTGCCGTTGAACTGGCCCAGGTCATACAGCCAGTGCGGCTGAGCCGGGCTCTGCACGGCCTGGACGTAGACGGTCGCGCCCGCGAGCAGCCGGACCAGCACCACCCAGTCCAGCCACGACGCCGGGTACAGGGCGAGCAGGGCGATGGCCATCACGTCGTACCAGGGCCGCTGGAACGCCGTGACGAAAAGCCAGGCCAGGCTCAGCGCCAGAGCCGGGGCGACGGCTGGCCGGAGGGGCACCAGGTCGGGGAAGCGCAGCAGCGCCAGCAGCGCGACGGCGGCGAACAGCAGGTAGGCGACCAGCTCGAGGTGCGGGGGGACGCTCGACACACCGAACCGGGTGTAGCCCAGCACCGGCCGCCAGAAGAGCTGGTACATGTTGTCCCAGGTGATCCCCGTACTGCGGGTGACGAGCACCCTGACCGCGGCCGGCCCGGCCGCCAGGTAGGCCGGCCCGATCACCACGACGAAGCCGGCCGCGGCGGCGGCCAGGGCCTTGACCGACCGGCGGCAGGCCCACGCCACGGCCAGGCCGAGCAGGGCATACTCCACCTTGAGGCCGGTCGCCACCCCGATCAGCAGGCCGGCCAGGGCCGCGCTGCCGAGCCCGGGCCGCGGGCGGCCTTCTCCGGGGACGGGTACCCGCAGCGCCACGATCCCGAGCAGCCCGAACGCCGCGGCCAGCCCGTCGATGTGGCCGCCGCCCACGATCTCCCACAGCAGCAGCGGGTTCACCGACCACAAAAGGTGAGCCCGGATCCGCATTTCGGTATCGGAGCGGAGCAGGCGGTCCAGGGCCAGGATCACCGCGCCGAAGGCGATCGCTTCCTCCAGCTTGAGCCAGAACGTGATGCGGGCCAGCGAGGTCCCGCCGAGTTCGGCCGCACCCCATTCGGCCGCGGTGGCCACCGGGCCGTAGACCGAGACCGCGTTCATCCAGCTGGACGGGATCTCGTTGGACGGTATCTGCCGGCCGATCGGGTCGCCGGACTGCTGCAGCTGCCGCGGGGTCATCACGTAGGGGCTGTGCCCGGTCGCCGCGATGCGGCCGCTGGCGGCGTAGGAGATGGAATCCGTCGAGCCCGCGGCCGGGAGCACGGTGAGCACCGCCACGGCCAGGAACGCGCCCGCCAGGA
>Ga0335085_10010152_pt1 | contig 14099 bp, 11 predicted proteins | sample Lox_Sample_45_FD_206712 | JGI IMG/M metagenome (GOLD analysis project Ga0335085, IMG submission 206712) | Soil microbial communities from Loxahatchee National Wildlife Refuge, Florida, United States - Lox_Sample_4.5 | ecosystem: Environmental > Terrestrial > Soil > Wetlands | place: USA...
TGAGCGTATTGCTCCCCTACAAGTTTGACACCGCGTTCACCTACGCGGCGGACGAACCGCTCCCCGCGGGCACGCTGGTGCGGGTGCCGCTGGGCTCGCGCGTGGTGGCGGGGGCGGTGTGGGATGACCCGCCCGACATGGCGGTGAAGGTGAAGCCCATCGCCGGGGTGTACGCCTTCCCGCCGCTGCCGGAGACGACTCGCAAATTTATCGATTGGGTAGCGGGCTACACGCTGGCCCGGCGCGGCGATGTTCTGGCCCTGGGGCTGAAGGAGCAACTGCTCGCGGCGCCGCCAAAGCGCGCCAAGCAGTTCGCCTTTGGCGGTGCGGACCCGGCGCTTCCCGGCCCAGTGCTCTCCCCGGCGCAGCATGATGCCGCCCAGGCCCTGTGCGCATCGGTGCAGGGGCAACAATTCGCGGTAACGCTGCTTGATGGCGTGACCGGCTCGGGCAAGACCGAGGTGTATCTGGAGGCCGCGGCCGAGGCGCTGCGCCTGGGCCGCCAAGTGCTGGTGCTGTTGCCGGAGATCGCGCTCTCCATCCAGTTCCTGGAGCGTTTCGCCGCCCGTTTCGGCGTCCCACCGGCGGTTTGGCATTCGGACCTTACCCCGGCGCAGCGGCGCGAGACCTTCCGCGCCGTGGCCGAGGGCCGGGCGGATGTGGTGGTGGGCGCGCGCTCGGCGCTGTTCCTGCCATTCGCCAAGCTCGGGCTCATCGTGGTGGATGAGGAACACGAGAGCGCCTTCAAGCAGGAGGACGGGGTGATGTACCACGCGCGGGACATGGCAGTGGTGCGCGCCAAGTTCTGCGCCTGCCCGGCCGTGCTGGTGAGCGCCACGCCGAGCCTGGAGAGCGTGGAGAACGCCGCCCAGGGGCGATACCGGAAGCTGGACCTGCCCTCCCGCCATGGCGGTGCGGCCATGCCAGCGATCCATGCCGTCGATTTGCGGCAGGACCCGCCGGAGCGCGGCAAGTTCCTCGCGCCGAAGCTGCTGGCGGCGATGCGCGAGACTCTGGCGCGTGGCGAGCAGGCCATGCTGTTCCTCAACCGCCGCGGTTACGCGCCGCTGACCCTGTGCCGCAAATGCGGCCACCGGCTGGCCTGCCCGCATTGCAGCGCCTGGCTGGTGGAGCACCGCTCCCACGCCCGGCTGATTTGCCATCATTGCGGACACACCACGCCTAAGCCCGTGCTTTGCCCCTCCTGCGAGGCAGAGAATTCTTTCGTGCCGGTCGGCCCTGGGGTGGAGCGCATTGCTGAGGAGGTGGCGGAAGCCTTCCCCGAGACGGAGGCGCTGGTCATGGCCTCGGACATCATCGCCGGTCCGGCCCAGGCGGCGGAGGCGGCGCGGCGGATCAATTCCCGCGAGGTGGGGATCATCATCGGCACACAGATGGTCGCCAAGGGCTGGCACTTCCCGCTGCTTACGCTGGTGGGGGTGGTGGATGCCGATCTCGGCTTGGCCGGGGGCGACCTGCGCGCGGGCGAGCATACGGTGCAGATGCTGCATCAGGTGGCCGGGCGCGCCGGGCGGGCCGAGGCGCCGGGACAGGTGCTGCTGCAAACCTTCGCCCCCGAGCATCCGGTGATCGCGGCACTTCTCTCCGGTGATTTGCCGGAGTTTTTGGCGCAGGAGGCGGCGCAACGCCGGCCCGGCCATTGGCCACCCTTTGGCCGCCTCGCCGCTCTTATTATAAGTGCCGAGGATGAACGTCTGGCCGATCAGGCTGCGCGCGACCTTGCCCGCGCCGCGCCGCAAGGGAAGGGGATCCAGGTGCTCGGCCCCGCCCCGGCGCCCATAGCCCTGCTGCGCGGCAGGTTCCGCCGCCGCCTGTTGCTGAAGACCGTGCGTGAGATCGCCGTGCAGAAGCTGCTGCGCGACTGGCTGGCGCGGGTGGAAGTGCCGCGCGCCGTGCGGGTCGATGTGGATATCGACCCGGTCTCTTTTATGTAGGCTCAGAGCCCCTTTTAAAACCCGCTAGGCAGAGCTGAATGGTGCTGTTTTTCGGGTTGCGAAGCGCGCGCCACTGGTTCAAGCGCGCTAAGCAATGAGCGGAGCGTACGTTGAAGTACGTGAGCACCGGAGCGCAGAAAAGCGGCGCCAGACGGCCGGCCTAGTAGGGTTTTGAGAGGGGCTCTAGTCGTTTTGGGGATAGGCGGACATGAGCCGCTTCTGGTGCCACCACAAGGCGGCCAGCTTCAGCAGCCCCGTCGGCTCCAGTCCGCGGCTGCGGATCGCAGCACCAATCCTGAAGGACTCGCCGTAATGAAAGAACTGCGTCTTGTAGGCGCGGCCCAGGGTCATCTCCGGGTCCCAGATATGCGTGGCCTCGGAGCCGGAGCCGTTGAACTCGATGATCTTGAAGTCCCGGCCCTCGCGCAACGCCTCGAGCGTGTCATAGCGCAGGTCGATGCGGGAGAAATACACATCCGGCATGTCGCGCATGATCTCGTCGATGCGCGCGGTGAGCGCGGGGGTGACGATGTTCAGCCCGTCCTTGAAGGTGGAGCCCCGGCAATGATTGCCGACGAAGACGAGCCGCGCGCGTTCCCCGGCCGCTGGCACGGCATCGGCCTTGGCGCCGATCTTGCTCAGCAGCAGGCTGGAGACAGCGTTCAGCCGTTCATCGGCGGCGATGAGGTCGCGCACATTACGCTTGCCGTCCCCGGTCACGGTCGGCGCGTATTTCAGAGTGACGGAGGTGATGCGCCCTTGCGCCTCGTGCGGATGGCGGATGTAGAAAATCCCGGCTTCGCCCTCATAGGTAACGAGCGCCTGCAATTGCAGCGCCGTGGCGCGGGGGAAGGCGGCGAGATAGGCGCCGAGTTCGGCCTCGTTGTTCACCACGCGCACGCCCACGCCGTTGCAGCTCATGTCCGGCTTGGCCACCACCGGAAAATTCAGCCCCGCTTGGGTCATTGCCGCGCGTGCCAGCGCCAGGTCGTTGCCGCCGCGATGGCCGGAGGTGGTGAACCCGACGAAATCAGCGACCCATTGCCGCGCCACCGGGCCGGCGAGGGCGAGGATGGCGTTCTTCGACTCGCCGCAGATGCCGCCAGCCTCGATGCGGGGGTTGGCGAGGGAGGGGAGGGTGACGCTGCCATAGCGCAGCGATTTGAGCGCCCAGAACGCCACCACCGGCGCGTAGAACAGCCAGCCGGGCCAGAACTCGAAAAACGAAACCGGCGTTTTGCCTTTGCTCCGCCCCGCTACTCCCAGCGTCCTGGCGAGAGATGCGTCGCTCATGGAGTGTCTCTCCGTTTTATGTTGTAGAGCCGCGTGGCAAGCTGCCCGACCATGATGATGATTAACAAGAATACGACAAGACCGGCCCAGCGCCAAATGCCGAGATAGCGCATCATCAGCACGCCCAGATGCAGGCTGACGAAGAACAGGCCGGAGGTCCAGACCAGCGTGGCGGCGATGGCGGCAAGGGCGAATTGCGCGAGCGGCGCGTGCAGGAAGCCGAGCGTGGTGTAGGTGGGCAGGCGCAGCCCGGGCACGAAGCGGCTGACCATCACGAGCGGGAGCACCCGCTGTTTTACCCAGCGTTTGCCGAGGTCGCGCCGCTGCTTCGGCACCAGCCGGCGCGCCCATTCATGCTTGCCCGAGAGCCAGCCCAGCCCGTACAGCCCGAGATCCCCCAGCACGATGCCGGCGTAGAGCGAGCCGAGCGCCAACGGCAAGGGGAGGGCGCCGCTGGCCACTTGCATGGCGGCGAGCAGGGTCGCTGCATCCTCCAGGATGAAGGTGCCGGTAATGACTGCCGAGGCCTGCAGAAACCTGTTGCCGCCCGCTGCCGCGAGCAACCCGGCAAAGCTAATAAGTGTCATGCGGCCTCACATAGAGCCAGATTGGCCTCAGGCCAAATCCGGCCAGGCCATCAACAGATGGCCTTCAGGTGCCGTCGTCGTTGGTCAGCATGGCCAGATGGTCAACGCTGGGAGGAATGACCCGGCAGGAATTGCCGCGCGCGGCCATGGCGCTGCAGGTGGCGCGGGCGCTGTTGGAGGTCAGCCCGGCGAGCTGGGCGCTCCACATGGTATGGCCCTTGGCCTCCACCCTGGCGATGCGGGGGATGCCCTCGCCACGCAGCTGGCGCGCGGCCAGAGCCGCCGTCCGCGCCTTGGCCATGTGGCTGTACACGCCGAGTTGCGCCACCCAGCCGCCTGTCGGGGTCGCATGGGCGCGGCTCGCGGCCGGGATCGGCGCGGCGGAATGGGCGTGGGTGCCGGACGCCAATTGCAGCGTGCCGCCCTGCGGCACCACCGGTTTGGCCGCAGCCATGGTGGTGGAGGGCGCGGGGCCGCCGAAGCCACTGTCCAGCAGGGTCCGCATCTGCGCGTAGGTGTCGCCCCAGTTCGGCTCGTGCAACACCACGCCGATCAGCACGTGGCCATTGCGCTGCGCGCTGGTGATGAGGTTGTGGCGGGCGAGGTCGGTATAGCCGGTCTTCATCCCGGTGGCGCCGGGATAGGTCTTCAGCATCTGGTTGTTGCTGTAGACGGTGCGGCCGCGGAAATCGAAGCTCTGGACCTCGAAGAACGGCTGGTCCTCGGGGAAGTTCACCACGATGTCCCGCGCCAGAAGCGAGAGGTCGCGCGCGGTGGTCACCTGGTTGGGGTTGGGCAGGCCGGAGGCGTTGGCGAAATTCGTCTGCGCCATGCCGAGCTGCTTGGCGCGCTGGGTCATCAGCTGCGCGCAGCGGTCTTCGGAGCCGCCGCCAATATATTCGCCGAGGGCGGTCGCGGCGTCGTTGGCGGACATGGTGGTCATCGCCAGGATGGCGTCCCGCACCGCGATGGTGGAGCCCGGCGCCAAGCCCAGCTTTACCGGCTCCACCGAATTGGCGTGGTAGGAGACGGGGATCTGTGTATCCAGCGTCATCTGCCCGCTGCGCAGCGCCTGGAAGGCGAGATCCAGCGTCATCAGCTTGGTCAGGCTGGCGGGGTAGCGCGGCGTGTCGGCACTGTTGGCGCCGAGCACTTGGCCGGATTGCGCGTCGATAAGGATGGTGCTGGCGCCCGGCGCGGTGGGGCCGTAGCCGGTGAATGCCGCGTCGTCGGCGGGTTGCGGCGCCGGATGCACGGCACGGTGCAGGGCATGATGATGCTCCCTCGCGGCGGCCGGCGTCGCGGTGAACGCGGCCGTGCATAACAAGGCTGCCATGACCCCGCCCTTAGTCCGCCAGCTTCGCATGATTGCTCTATACCCCGTCAGTGCAAAATCATGCCACAATCTAGCCTTTATGGTGCCGAACTGTCTAGCGAAAAACCGCAGAGTCTTTTCGAAAGAGCATAAAACCCAAAGGGTTAGTTTGGGTTGTTGAGGAGGGCCCCGGAGCAGCTTGCAGAGTGGCCTAAAAGGGGCGGGAAGTGTCGGTTTCGTGACGGTTTTGTGCATCGCACAAAAAACGTTGACGGAAGGAAATTAGCCACCTAGAAAGACATTGCTGCATTGCGGTTTGTGCCGTCTTGCTCGCTTGGTTGGGGCCGTGCAGTTTTTTTCTTACTTGCTTGCGGGAGAGATTTTTTAATGAGCGCTACGAAAGCCAAAGCCACCGCCGCCGCTGACACCACGGCTGCCAGCATTGAATCCGTGAACGAAGCGTCCGTGAAGGGCTTCGAGAAGTCCGTCGCCGCCGTGCGCGAAGGCATTGAGAAGGCAACCAAGGGCCTGGAAACCTCCCAGGCTAAGCTGAAGGAAGGCGTTGAGAAGGCCGTGAAGACCTCCGAAGAACTCCTGGCGTTCAGCCAGGGCAACCTGGAAGCCTTTGTCAAGGCCACCCAGATCTATGCCGCCGGCTTCCAGGACCTGTCCAAGCACCTGGCCGCCACCTCCAAGGAATCCATTGAGGAATCCGTCGCTTTCGGCAAGTCGCTGATCGGCGTGAAGTCCGTGAAGGAAGCCGTGGACCTGCAGACCAGCTACACGAAGACCACCATCGAGAAGGCTGTGGCCGAGACCAACAAGCTGGCCGACGCCACCGTGAAGCTGACCGAGCAGGCGATTGCCCCGCTGACCGCCCGCGTTACCCTCGCGGTCGAGACCTTCGGCAAGACCCACTAATCTGGTTGGCTCCCGCCTGCCCGGCGCGCGTAATGCGCGCCGGGATTGGGAGCCAATCTTCTGGCATCTGGCGCGGCGCTTGCGGCGCGTACAGAAAAAGGCCGGCCACCCTCGGGTGCCCGGCCTTTTCGCTTTCCAGGGCCAGTGGAGCGATGTTCTCCAAAGGGCATGGTTACTGGATGTTTACCAGCGCTATGCCCATGTTTTTTGCAGGTCAGAGAAATTCTCTCTTTCATAGGCGGCCTTGCTTTCGATATGCTCGCCTTACGGCGGTGCAAGCGCCGCCTGGCTGATGAGGAGGCGGGACCGCGGTTTTGCCCAGGGTGTTTGAGGAATGAGCGAGAACGACAAGCGTAAAGGTGGCGAAGGGACGAATGCCGGCGTGGTCGTGAAGCCGCGGCCCAAGACCCGTAAGCCCACCATGTATAAGGTTCTCATGCTGAACGACGACTACACGCCAATGGAGTTTGTTGTGCATGTGCTGGAGCGCTTCTTCCAGAAGTCACGCGACCAGGCGACGCAGATCATGCTGCATGTGCATCGCCGCGGCGTGGGCGTGTGCGGGGTTTACACCTACGAAGTGGCGGAAACCAAGGTGACGCAGGTGATGGATCTGGCAAGGCAGAACCAACACCCGCTGCAATGCACGATTGAGAAAGAATGAGGCTGTATTCTGAGCCAGCGTCACTATCTACGAATGTACGCCGCTAGGGTGGCGGCCTAGCCAAGATGCCGGCCGGACAGGCAGATAGAATGTCCGGAATCAAGCGCGCCGGTCTCCGGCGCAAAGGAAGTTAGCCCATGCTGTCTCGCAATCTAGAACAGACCCTGCACCGTGCGCTCTCCCTGGCGGCTGAACGCAAGCATGAATACGCAACGCTGGAGCATCTGCTGCTCGGGCTCGTGGACGATGCCGATGCAGTGACGGTGCTGCGCGCCTGCGGTGTGGATATCGAGAAGATCAAGAAGGACCTGACCGAGTTCCTGGACAAGGACCTGGCTGGGCTGGCGACCGACCGCGCAGGTGACCCCAAGCCCACCGCCGGGTTCCAGCGCGTGGTGCAGCGCGCCGCCATCCATGTGCAGTCCTCGGGGCGCGAGGAGGTGACCGGCGCGAACGTGCTCGTCGCCCTGTTCTCGGAGCGGGAGAGCCATGCCGTGTATTTCCTGCAACTGCAGGACATGACGCGCCTGGACGCGGTGAACTTCATCTCCCACGGGATTGCCAAGAGCCCGGGCAAGTCGGCGCCGCGCACCCCCACCGGGACCGACCAGAGCAGCGAGCCGGAGCGCGAGGAGAAGGCCAGCGCCAAGCGCGGGCAGGATGCGCTCTCCACCTACTGCATCAACCTGAACAAGAAGGCGCGGGATGGTAAGATCGACCCGCTGATCGGGCGCGAGCACGAGATCGAGCGCACGATCCAGATTCTCTGCCGCCGCACCAAGAACAACCCGCTTTATGTGGGCGACCCGGGCGTGGGCAAGACCGCCATCGCCGAAGGGCTGGCCAAGCGCATCATCGACGGTGACGTGCCGGAGGTGCTGCTGAACTCCACCATCTTCGCGCTGGACATGGGCGCGCTGCTGGCCGGGACCCGCTACCGCGGCGATTTCGAGGAACGGCTGAAGGCGGTCGTCACCGAGATGGAGAACTCGCCGGGGGCGATCCTGTTCATCGACGAGATCCACACCGTGATCGGCGCCGGGGCCACCTCCGGCGGGGCGATGGATGCCTCCAACCTGCTCAAGCCGGCTCTGGCCCAGGGTGTGCTGCGCTGCATCGGCTCCACCACCTACAAGGAGTTCCGCAACTACTTCGAGAAGGACCGGGCGCTGGTCCGGCGCTTCCAGAAGATCGACGTGAACGAGCCGTCGGTCGAGGATTCGGTGAAGATCCTGCGCGGGCTGAAGGGCGCCTACGAGAGGCACCACAAGGTGCGCTACACTGATGACGCCATCCGCGGCGCGGTGGAGCTTGCGGCGAAGTATATCAACGACCGCAAGCTCCCCGACAAGGCGATCGACGTGATCGACGAGGCCGGTGCGGCGCGCATGCTGCAGCCCGAGAGCAAGCGCCGCAAGACGGTGACGCTGAAGGACATCGAGGACATGGTGTCCAAGATCGCGCGCATCCCGCCCAAATCCGTCTCCGCCGACGACAAGGAGGTTCTGCGCACGCTGGAGCGGGACCTGAAGGCGATGGTGTTCGGCCAGGATGTCGCCATCGAGGCGCTTTCCGCCGCGATGAAGCTCTCCCGCGCCGGTCTGCGCGACCCGGAGAAGCCGATCGGCAACTACCTGTTCTCGGGCCCCACCGGCGTCGGCAAGACCGAGGTGGCGCGCCAGCTGGCGGCCACGCTCGGGATCGAGCTGACGCGGTTCGACATGTCCGAGTACATGGAGCGGCATTCCGTCTCCCGCCTGATCGGCGCGCCGCCGGGTTATGTCGGCTTCGACCAGGGTGGGCTGCTGACCGACGCCATCGACCAGCACCCGCACTGCGTGTTGCTGCTGGACGAGATCGAGAAGGCGCATCCGGATCTGTTCAACATCCTGCTGCAGATCATGGATCACGGGAAGCTGACCGACCATAACGGCAAGAAGATCGACTTCCGCAATGTCATCCTGATCATGACGACCAATGCCGGGGCTTCGGATATGCAGAAGCCAGCGATCGGCTTTGGCCGCGAGGTGCGTGTGGGCGAGGATGAGGAGGCGGTGAAGCGCCTGTTCACGCCGGAGTTCCGCAACCGCCTGGACGCGATTATCCCCTTCGCGGCGCTGACGCCGGAAATCGTCGGCCGCGTGGTGGAGAAGTTCGTGATGCAGCTGGAGGCGCAGCTGGCCGACCGCAACGTGACCATCGAGCTGTCTTCGGCGGCGAAGGAGTTCCTGGCCGAGCGCGGCTACGAGCCGCTCTATGGCGCGCGGCCGCTGGGCCGGGTGATCCAGGAGCTGATCAAGAAGCCGCTGGCGGAGGAGCTGCTGTTCGGCAAGCTGGTGAAGGGCGGCGCCGTGAAGGTGAGCGTGAAGGACGGCAAGCTCGCCTTCGACGTGACAGAAGCAGCGCCCCCGGCTCTGCCCAAGCCCGAGGCCGACGGCGACGACGGCGAGAAGACGCCGGAAGAGGTGCACTGAAACTGAAAACGGCGCCTTCGGGCGCCGTTTTTATTCAGGCTTTGCGCACAAACTCCTGCTTGATAAAATAATCCCCGGCCTCGATGGCGTGGTCGCCGCTGTGCAGTCGGATGTTTTTCAGCTTCGTCCCCACCTTTAGGCCTGTGGACGAGCCTTTCACCTTGAGGTCCTTGATCAGCACCACGGTATCGCCATTTTGCAGCACGGTGCCGTTGGCGTCCTTGATGATTTCTTCGGCCTCGGCAGCCTCGGAAATCTCGGCGGGCCATTCATAGCCGCAGGTGTTGCAGACATAGTTCGCGCCCTGGAGATGGGTGTCTTCCAGTGTGCATTGCGGGCAGGCGGGGTGGTTCGTGCTCATGCCCAGGCCATAGCGCGTAGAGGCGGCAGGGCACAACCGGCCCCTGGTAAAGTGGCGAAAGCTTATTATCTCAACAACACGTCCAGCCTTTGAAAAGCAAAAGGGGATAAGGAAATGGCCATAGAAAACTTGGATAGAACGCATTGGCGCCCGTATTTCGACCTGCTTTCCAGGAAGCTGTCGGGCGAAGAGGCCGAGGTGAGGGTTTCGGCATTGCGCCTCGGCAGCCACGTCGCGGCGGAATGGCTGCCGATTAGGGGTGTCACTTATGATCACAGGGACAATATCCTGGTCGTTTCGCTGCAAGGGCTGGAGCACATCATCCACCAGCCAAAAACGATCCATGTCGATGCCGAGGGCGGAACGCTGACAAGCCTGGAGGTGATCGACGCGGACAACGTGAAATGCGTGGTCCAGCTCCGCAAGCCTCTGGCCTTACCAGCGCCGGCAGAAGTGTTCGACTTGGTTGATGAAGCGGGCGAAGAAACATTCCCCGCGAGCGACCCGCCACCCTGGACGGGAACCTGACCAGGCTGCATCGACCCCTGATTGTGCCTAGCCTCGGCGTCCCGGGCTGATTACAGTCCGGGGCATGGCGGATCTCACCCCTTGCCCCTGCGGTTCTGGTCTGCGGCGTGTTCGCTGCTGCGCGCTGGACTTTGCGACCCTCTCGCCGCCTGAAGCGACCAATGCGCTGGCACCGCTGCTGGCCCAGGCCGAGGCGGCGGGTGATGTCGCTACAGCGGAGACGTATGTCAGGCATCTGCTGGAATTGGCACCGGGGCGCGAGGATGCGCTGTTGTTCCTCTGCCGCCTCTGCCTGCAGCAAGGGCGGGCGGCGGCAGCCGAGGCACTGCTCTGCCGGGTTGTGGCGCTGAACCCAAATAATTTCTGGGCCACCAGCGAATTGACGCTGATGCTCCTGCACAAGGGCGCGCTGGCCGAGGCGGAGGTCCATGCCCGCAACGCCATCCGCATCGCCCCGCAGAACGCCCAGGCGCATAACCTGATGGGGTTGGTGCTGACCGAGGCTAACCGCCCGCTGATCGGCGAATTCCATTACCGGCGCGTGCTGGAACTGGCCGAGGGCGAGGAGCCGATCACGCTCGCCAACCTCGCCTGGAACCTGAAAAACCAGGGGCGGATCGAGGAGGCCCGCGCGCTATACCAGCGCTCCATGGCGCTGAAGCCGGATGTGCTGCAAACCGTGCTGGGCTACGCCAAGATGGAGGAGGCCGACCGCAAGTTCTCCCGCGCGTTGGAACTGCTGGACGAGGCGGAAAGGCTTTTGCCCGGCAATCCGAGCGTGCTGCTCACCCGCGCCACCGTGCTGGCCCGGCTCAAGCGGACCGAGGAGGCTTTGGCCATTCTGCATGAGCCGGCGGATGGGCATGTCCGGCTCGGCCCGGCGGAAATGTCGGAGAAGGGCAGGCTGCTCGACGAGCTTGGCCGCCATGACGAGGCCTTCGCCTGCTTTGCCACAGGCAAGCAGCGCGCGCTGGAACTGGGCGCGCGGACCTATATGGAAGACGTGGCGGCGGATCAGGCGGCGCGGCTGAAGGGCTTCTTTACCGCGCGGCGGCTGAAGACGCTGCCCGTGGCCGAGCTGCGCCCCGGCATGCCGCAGCCCGTGTTCATTGTCGGCTTCCCGCGCTCCGGCACCACGCTCATCGAGCAGACGCTGACCGTGCATCCGCGTATCTCCGCCGGGGATGAGCTGCCCTATATCAACGACATCACCCAGATCATGCCGCGCCTGCTGGCGAGCCCGCTCACCTACCCCGAGGCGCTGGCCGAGCTATGGATGGGCGACCAGCGCGACGGGCTGAACGAGTTGCGCGATTATTACCTCAACCGCGCGGCCAAGAGCGGTATCTTCAAGGACGGCGCGGATTTCTTCACCGACAAGATGCCGCTGAACGAGACGCATCTCGGGCTGATCGCGCTGCTCTTCCCGCAATCGCCCATCATTCACGTCATCCGCCATCCGCTGGACGTGCTGCTCTCGGTCTATTCCAACCATCTCACCCATGGGTTCTTCTGCGCGGCGGAACTGGAAACCATCGCCCGGCATTACAATCTGGTGGTGGACCTCGTCGCGCATTACCGGCGGAACGTGAACATGCGTTATCTGCCGGTGCGCTATGAGGACATGGTGGCGGACCAGGAGGCCAGCGTGCGCCGGATTCTTGAGTTCATCGGCGTGGAATTCGACCCGCGCTGCCTGAGCTTCGAGCAGAACACGCGCTATGCCCGCACCGCCTCCTACGCGCAGGTGACGGAAAAGCTTTACGACCGCTCGCGCTACCGCTACCGGCCATATCTGAAACATTTGCAGCCCGTGCTCGAAACCCTCCAACCGGCGATCGAGCGGTTGGGTTATGTGATCGACAAGGCGGAATAAGGAGCAACCATGTTCAAGCAGCCTTTCACCATCGCCGTGCTGTTGACCCTCGCGGGCGCTGTCCCGTTCCTGGTGCTGGGCGCCATCGTGCTGCTGGACCCGCTGGCGGCGAAAACCGCCATCGAGGTGCTGATCTCCTATGGCGCTGTCGTCCTCTCCTTTCTCGGCGCGGTGCATTGGGGCTTCGCCCTGCGCGACACGGCGCACCCGGTGAATGGCACGCCACTGCCTCCCGCCGTGCTGGGGGCGGAGCGGCAGCTGCTGACCTTCGGCGTCATCCCGGCGCTGATCGGCTGGGCCGCGCTCTCGCTGATGCTGCATTTCAACGCGCCCGCTTTGGCCCTGTTCCTGCTGCTGGCCGGGTTCCTCATCACCATCGTGGTGGAGACCATCGGGCGCGGCCGCGGCGTGGTTGCCGGCAACTACCTGGCGCTGCGCTGGGGGGTGTCTATTATCGTGCTGGCCACGCTATTCGTGGTGCTGCTCGCCGTGCTCACCGGTATGCGCACGGGTTAAGCGGGCTGGGCGGTAAATCCGGCATCCTCGATGGCGGCGGCGAATGCCGCCGCACTGCCCGTGCCGCTTACCGTCACGCGCTTGCTTTCCAGATCGGCACTGACCTCCGCCTTGGCATCCACCTGATGCACTGCCGCGGCGATCGAGCGGACGCAGGACTGGCAGTCCATGTCGGGCACAACGAATTTCAGCTCGGTCCGGCTCATATCGGCTCTCCTGTCTGCCCCAGCATAAGGGGCGCCAAGGTGCCAGGGTCAAGCGCGTTGACCTTGTGCCCAGCGGCTGCCCATATCCCATGGCATGGACCAGACAATGCCTGCGCCGCGCCGGATTGAGCTTGCCATCGGCGGGATGACCTGTGCGAGCTGCGTCGGCCGGGTGGAGAAAGTGCTGCGTCGCGTACCTGGGGTGCGGGATGCGTCGGTGAATCTGGCCACCGAGACAGCGCAGGTGCAGGCCGGGCCGGAAGTCGCGCTCGCCGCGCTGATCGAGGCGGTGAAACGCGCCGGCTACACGGCCGCGCCGCTGGAAACCGCGAAGCCCTATGACGCGCGGCGGGAGAAATTCGAACTTGTCGCCGCGTTCATCCTCGCAGCACCGGTGGTGCTGGGCATGGCGCTGCGCGTGCCGGATGTTGTGGCGCTGGTGCTCGCCAGCATCGTGCAATTCTGGCTCGGGGCGCGCTTCTACCGGGCCGGGTGGGCGGCGCTGCGGGTGGGCTCGGGCAATATGGACCTGCTGGTGGCGCTCGGCACCACCGCCGCCTGGGGGCTCTCGGTCTGGGATTTCAGCACCGCCGGGCCGCTCTATTTCGAATCCTCGGTGGCCATCATCACCCTGGTCCGGCTTGGCAAATACATGGAGGGCCGGGTGAAGCGCGACGCCGCTCGCGCTATCACCGCGCTGCACAAGCTGCGCCCGGAGGTCGCGCATCGGGCGGATGGCGCGGATGTGCCTGTGGCCGCTTTGGTGCCGGGCGATGAGATCGAGCTGCGCCCCGGCGAGCGTGTGTCGGTGGATGGCGTTGTGATGGATGGCATGGGCAGCCTGGACGAAAGCCCCGTGACCGGCGAGGCCTTGCCGGTGACGCGCGGGCCGGGGGCGAAGCTGCTGGCCGGCACGCTGAACCTGGACGCGGTGCTGCGCCTGCGGGTGACCTCCGCCGCCGGGGAAAGCTTCCTCGACCGCATGGCAAGGATGATCGAGGACGCGCAGGCGACCAAGCCGCGCGTGCAGAAGCTGGCGGACAAGGTGGCGGCGGTGTTTGTGCCGGTGGTGGTGGGGCTGGCATTGCTCACCTTGCTGGCCTGGCTGGCGCATGGCACGGCCTATCCCCGCGCCATCATCAACGCCGTTTCGGTGCTGATTATTGCCTGCCCTTGCGCCATGGGGCTGGCCACCCCGGCGGCCATCCTGGCTGGCACCGGCGTGGCGGCCAGGCAGGGCATATTGTTCCGCACCGCCGACGCGCTGGAGGAGGCCGCGCGTGTCGACACGCTGGTGTTCGACAAGACCGGCACGCTGACCACCGGCCAGCCGCGATTGCAGCGCGTGAAGTTGTTCAGCACCTTGAGCGAGGCGCGGGTGCGCGAGATTGCCGCTTCGCTGG
>Ga0335085_10010154_pt1 | contig 14094 bp, 16 predicted proteins | sample Lox_Sample_45_FD_206712 | JGI IMG/M metagenome (GOLD analysis project Ga0335085, IMG submission 206712) | Soil microbial communities from Loxahatchee National Wildlife Refuge, Florida, United States - Lox_Sample_4.5 | ecosystem: Environmental > Terrestrial > Soil > Wetlands | place: USA...
GATGCCGAAAAGCATCAGCGCAATCCCGGCGAGGAAATTGAAATAGCTCAGCAAATCCTCCTGCCTCCTCAGCACCCTGGCCCGACCGAAGTAAAGTGGTGGCTAGGGTCAGAATCGAACTGACGACACCTGCATTTTCAGTGCAGTGCTCTACCAACTGAGCTACCTAGCCACTAAGCACTTACAACGACGCCGAAAGGCACTGTAGTAGAATTTGCAGTAACTTCAACGTCCAATTTGGCCACCGCACGTTTCTTGTGCTCGGGCGCCAAGTGAGCGTAACGCATAGTCATCGTGATGCTCTTATGTCCTGCCAATTCCTGCACAGTGCGAACGTCTACGCCAGCCATTATCAAGCGGCTGATGTATGTGTGACGGAGGGTGTGGAATACCACGTCAGCGCCGAGCCCAGCAAGTTTTTTCGCGGCCTCGAATGACTTCCGCCAACTCGCAGGGCCGAAGACCAGCCCGTCCGTTGTCCCACCGCCGGCCGCCTTCCATTCGCGCAAAGCCTGCTCCAGCCGCTTCGTCATCGGATTCGTGCGGGGATCACCGTTCTTGGTGTAATGGCTCGCCACCGACAGTGTGCCGCGCGCAAGATCCACATTCTGCCAGCACAATACTTTCAACTCCCCACTGCGAAACCCCGTGTCCACTGCTGACAACACCAACGTTCGTAACCGTTGATCGCAGTGTCCCAGCAGTGCCGTTTCTTCTTCCAATGTCAAAAGCCGCAGACGCGCGTTTTGCTCTTTGAACAAATTCACCTGACGCGCCGGGTTGTCTCGTACCCAGCCCCACTTAATCGCCAATGTAAACAGGTTCTTAAGGCACGCCAGTTCCCGATTCACCGTCGCGTCAGCCATCCCTGCCTTCTTTCGATTCAGCTTGTAGCCTTCAATGCCAAACGGTCTGATCTCACTAAGTCGCTTCGTGCTGAATTCGGCGCACAAAGCCAAAAGAGCGTAGTGCATCCGTTGTGCTGAACGGGCCTTGTGGTTGTGCTGGTAGAACTCGAAATACTCCCCTACTCCGTCCGTGAATTGTCCCTTCTCCACGTCGTAACGCCCGAATAGTGGGGCTTTCGGAGCCCGCTCAACCAGTTTGCCTTCCAGTGCCTCGATTCGTTTCTTCTCGGCCACCTCTCGTGCCACGGCTCTGGTCACTTCGCCGATTGCGCCCTGGTAACGCCTCCCGCGTACCGTGAATTGGAAATACCAACTGTCACCACGTTTGTAAATGTGCTTCACGATTTGGCTCCCTTCTGAATCGCAGACAGGATCGGCTTCACGTTTCCGACTTTCACGTGCGCGGCGAGAATGTCCAGCAACCGTTCCACAGACCCGCCAGCCTTGCGCCGGTCGTGCTCCAAGTGTTGCACTTGAATCACTGACACTTTCAGCCACGCCGCTAACTGTTTCTGTGTCAGCCCGGCATCTGTTCGCATCTTGCAGATTGTCGCTGCCGTCCACTTCATCTCAGGGAACACTAACATAGTTAGTCTCACTGGTCAAATGCTATTTTGGCAATTCCGTCGCCGTGCCGTTGTGCAATCGTCGCGCCACAGCCTCATTCACGTCCACTCCTTCCAACTGGTGCATGTAGGTGTCCAACTCCACCGCATCAAATACCAGTTTCCGCCCCTGCCGTCGAAACGGAATCTGTCGACGCGCTGACGCCGCATAAACCGCCCCCTCGGTCATACCGAGATAGATCGCCGCCGCCTTTACGTCTAGGTAGCGGCGCGGGATCACTGGGGCGGTGACTCGCATCGCGTTTAGTCCCCTGATGGATGCCGATCCCTGCTGATCCCTGTCCACACCACGAGTCTCATTTCCCGTGCCCCGCTCTATCGCGTTCCTTGTTCTGGCGCCGCGCCCGCTCAGTCTTGTAAGTTGTGGTCAAATACGCCGCTGGGTTCGCAACTCCGCCGAGATTGAGTTTGAGCTGACTCATCGCTTCCCGCATGGCCGAGCTATCCTCTCGAATCCGAACCCGCCAGAGACCACCGTTCCTAGTCATCTCCTCCTTGCCAAGCAGCTTATCCAGGCAGTCCATTAGAAAGATCTCGTAATCCTTCGTTGGCGATCGGCCAACGCTTACCCGGCTAGCTCCAACAGCCTCAGATCGGGTACCCCCGGGTAAATCGGGTATTTCGGGTGCCGGGTACCCGGGCAAGGAAGTCGTTGGTGGATTGCCAATGGAACTACGTATCTCGGACTGGCCCAAAGCATTCGGAGATAGCTCCTGCGGAGTCACGGACCTCTTGGCCCCTCGAATCGTTGGCGGTTCACCAACGGAACCCCCACACAACGCGGCCTCACGACTAATCTCGGACACTGCCTGATTAAGAGAGTCGGCGGGGTGCATTACCTCGGGACATACCATCTGGTAGTGTTGAGGCTTAATATTGCGCGCACGTGCCAGCCAATGTCGACAGTCCGGCAGAAATGTATATGTACCAGACCGTGTGTCCGCTTGGATGATCCCGTGCTGGCTCAACCAGCGCAATGCACGCCACACATCCGGACGTGCGATCCCGGTGTAGTCGGTGAAAGCCTCCAAGCGATCAATGCAGGCACGTTCCTGACCGATCCGGTACGACAGGTTCAAGATCACCGAAGCGATCAGTTCCGGTCGTTTCGGTACATGAAACCTGAGCAACGCAGCGCGAGAATGTGCGTACAGTCTGGAGAACTGTGCAGACGTCTCGACGGGCCTTTCCCCACGGCCAGCTTGAACTGGGGCAGAAATATCACCAGCGGACAGGTCCGCAGGGGGCCTGCCGACTTTCCCATGTTGACTAGGGAGGACGTTTTCGCCGTTCGAGGCCGCGTGCCCGGGCCTGCTCCCCCTCATGGCGTTTCGCCTCCCCGTTTCTCCCCGATTGCCGCAACACGAAAACGGTTGAGTGCCACAACAGCCTCGCTCCGCTCAAACAGGATCAGCCGTTTAACTTCGCGGAATGGAACAAGATGACTCCTTTGCCACTTCCCCAAGGTTCGCAGCGAGATGCCGAACTCAAGGCAGACATCGACCCTCCGCAACCAACGTCGAACTGCCGCCACCTCCTGCGGTTTGACTTTCGCGTGGGTTCTGGCGCCGGCGTTGCGCGCTGATGCCAATCCGTGCTTCATGATGCCGCGCAGCATGCCCCAAATAGCGCGGCGCGCACCGAAGTTAGGGACGAGTGCGACTTCTGGATTACTCGTGAAGTGCCGGCCGAGGCCGGCGTGGCAGCCTCAGACCGATTTCCTGACAGAGCTTCTCAAAGGCTTTGAAGTCGAGACAGCATTGGCCCAATTTCTGATTCATCCAGTTATGAAGCTCAGGGATGGTACGAAACTTAGGAACCTCTTCTTGGTGATCCAAAAGTGTCACTAGTGTTCTGAATCGCGTCGTCAAACCTATCGGTAAGCCGTCTACCCCGAATGCCCCTTGTTTAAGTGCTTTCGAAACTCCCTCGAAACACTGCTGCATCTCCTCAAGTGATGTGTTGCAGATTAATTCGAAAGACCGTCCCATAATCTTCGCATGTTTCTCCTTTAGCTGCTGAGCACGGAGTTTCTCTTCCTCATTCATTTTGTTAGGAAAGGGCAAATCACTGTTCAGTTGTTCGGTCAATGCAAGTTTATATCCGAGGAAAAGTCCCATCTGGTAGGGATTGCGCCGAAGCCCATCGATATCTTTGAACCGCCGAGCGAGGAGCGGCATGTGCATCTTCAGAATCCGTATCCAGGCATTAATGACCCAATCAGGCACGTCCGCCCCGAATTGCACCTTGAAAAGGCTTAACCACTCCTGACCACACTTACTGGGTTTCTTACCTTTCATCCTATCGCTCTCCTACCGCATGCGAAGTTCGCAATCAGTGTCATTCAAGCACATTGTCGGTCTTTTTGTAAAACCGACAATAACCGACATTCAATTTGGGCGCTTTCGGAAAATCGACCATTGGGCCTCAATGAGTTGTATGCCTTCGCTCGAATTTGTTCTCCGCGCGTATTTGTGATGGCTGGGGCGAATGGCGGCCGGCAGGCTTCCCGGTATTGGTTGATCAGGAGACCTTTGAAAAGGTGCAGGCCATCTTGGAAGGTCGCCGCGCCAAAATCACACCGGCCAATCGCAATCGGACAGATTTGCCATTACGGTGGTTCCTGCGTTGCGGGCATTGCGGCGCATTGATGACAGCGAGCTGGTCAACGGGGCGTTCCAAATCCTACCCCTATTACCGCTGTTGGAAGAAATGTCCTGGCATCAATATCCGAGGCGACAGGATTGAGGAGCAATTCACGGATTTCCTCAAGACGTTCCAAATGAAACCGGAGTTCGTTGCTTTGTTCAGCGAAATCGTTTTGGACATCTGGCATGATCAGCAGGCCAACGCCCGGGAACTGGCGGCTGCCCGCCGACGCCAAATCACCGAATTGGAGGGACAACGACAACGATTGCTAGAGGTATTCATCTACAAGCAGGCAATCAATCAGGAAACTTTCCAAGAGCAATTGGACAGGCTCGAAGCCGAGATTGGCAGCCTCCGCATCGATGCCGAAGACGACCAAGCGGACGATTTGAACGTCAAGGCCGTCCTGCAATTTGCCCAGCGCATGTTATCGAATCCTGTAGAATTCTGGCAGGCGGCGCCGTTGGACCAAAAGCAACGATTCCATCGGGTTCTATGTCCCGAGGGAGTAGCAGTAACGGGTGAGGGCATAGTTGGAACCCCTGTAACCGCCCCTGTTTTCAACCTGTTACGGACGGACGGTGCTGACAAAACAAATTTGGAATCCCTAATCGTTTCCAGTTGGAACCAGATTACCTCTTGGCTGCGGCAAATCGACGACTTGCGCCGAGCCCTAGCCCAATTGCCGCAGGCTGCATAAAGGCCAGTTCCCGGTCGCCGGGGTGATCAGCCGGTGCCCGCCGAAGAATTCGAACCTTCCCAGTTCGGTTTCAATAAGCCCCTGAGGTCGAAATATTTGCCTCAACCACAACCTCTTACGCAGCCCAGCGCTGTGCGCAGCTTGATGAATCTTGACGCAGCATGATGCATCTAGTGCGTACCGAAAGCGTCTCCAGAAGATGGGCCTTCGGCATGGACTTCAGGATGTCATCAAAAAGCTCAGGTCGTAGAAAGATTGTGTGCCGACAGGGTCTTATCAGGTTGATGGAAGATCCAATTCCTTGATGCGACGGTCAAGGTTCAGCAGTTGCGTGGAGAGATGCTTCCCGAAAACGTACTGGTCGCCGGTTGCTTGTTGGCATAGTTCCATCAGGACATGGAGATTACGGCCCGCTATTCGCAACACATCGGTCTCGAACCGTTGTGGATTGGGCACTCGCAGCTTGAGTTGCTTCATTTGCCCGCGTAACGATTGCAGCATTGCGTCGCGAGACAATGGCATCACTTCGAGCTCGTCGAAATCCCACAGGATCATTTTCAAGTGGCCCATGTCCGACCACGCGATGCTGCGGGTGACGATGATCATCGAATGCGACTCGTGGACATTGTTTAGAAATGACACCAGCTTCGGGCTCACCCAGCCGACGTGATCGAAAACGAAACAGCATTTCTTGCCAGCTGTCGCTTTGAGGATTGCACGTTTGCGGGCAACGTTGTCAGCCTCCGGGACAGCGAGCCGCAGTTGCCCGAGCAACGATTCGCAGGCGCTCTTGAGCGTGGCGGTATTTGCGCAATACAACGCATCTGCTTGACCGCGGATCGCCTCAGTCACCAGTGCGCTCTTCCCGACTCCCTCGGGACCAACGACGACGAGATTTCTGCCCGTGCGCAGGTGCTTGCGCAAGATCTGTAGTTCGTGGTCTCGGCCGAAAAGGTTCATGGGTTCTTCACCCGACTTCCACCACACTATTGAAGCCGCCCAAATCGTCGGAAACCCGCGCGATGGCGTGCGGATCGGCTGTCGGGACCCCGTCTACGAGAAAGTGATATTCGTAGTGGCCGCGTCTCAGGTCGATCGAGCATTCCCAGTAACCGTCCACTGTTCTTCTCATCAGGTAGTTCTTGAAACCTTCACCGGCAAACTTGCCGACCAGCCAGACCCTCTTTGCCTTCTGGGCGCGAAACCGGAACAGTACGGGTTTGACCAGGGGCAGAACCTCCCGGCGTCCAACAATCCGCTTGTCAAAAATGTAAAGATCGGGTCTGTGAATGTATGTCGACGGTCGCCGCTTCATCGTTACACCTCACATGTTCGCTCCGCCGGTCTCAAGAACTAGTGAGAGTTGGTCCGACATCCGGGCTGGCAACAGCCTGGCACGCAATTTCTCGACCGTCTTGGCAATATCGTATTTCGTCCGCCGCAGCTTGATGACACCGTCGTCCCACACCGCATAGCCGGCGCGCGGGTCGCCATCGCGCGGTTGGCCGACGCTGCCGGGATTCACAAATAGTTTGCTGTCGACTTTCCGGATCATCGGGAAGTGTGTGTGGCCGCAGAACACCACATTGGCGAGGATGCCCTCCAGCTCACCGGCCAGTTCGATGTCGGTGATGCCCGGCACCAAATACCGGTACAGGTTGCCGTTGGGGGCGGCGTGCGCGAGACGAAATCGGCAATTCTCCAGCACGATCTCTTCCGTACCGGGCAAGAGTTGCAACCAAGCGATCTGTTCTGGCGTCAACAACTGGCGGTTCATCTCTCGTGACGCTACCGACAATTCGCGAAATCGCTTGCCACAGTGGCAGTCCTCGTTGAAGGCGAGTGCAGAATCGTGATTGCCTCGAACGCAGAGCCGCGTGTGATGCCGGATCCATTGTACGACCTCGGCTGGCTCTGGGCCGTAATCGACAAGATCGCCCAGACACCAAATCTGATCGATGTGTTTCTCCGCGTTGGCGACGGCGAGCAACGCCTCGTAGTTGCTGTGAATGTCCGAGATAACGAGAATTTTCATGCAGCCGCCTTCGATTCATGGCCCTTCTTGTGGCCGTCGTACAGAAAACAGCCGCAGTGTGGACATGACGCCAGCATCTCGCTGGCCTCGCGCACCATCCACACGTCGCCGACGGGCAACTGAAGGTGGCAGGAACCGCAGGTCCCCGATTCGGAGACGGCGGCGACCGCGATGCGGCGTCGTTTCAGCAAGCGGTCAAACCGCGAGAGGTAAAGCTCGGGAATCCTGCCGCGCAGACGGAGAATGCGCTTTTCCACGCCGACCGCCGCGCCAGGGCGCCCAGCACGGAGCGCTCGCCCGCCGAAACCTTGGTGAAGGCGGGTCAGCTCCTGGAGCCGGAGCATCATCGCTAACGTCTTGTTCATGGCGACCTCCACGAATTAAAAAACTCCTACCGAAACCTTTGTTTCAGTAGGAGTCATTAGTCGTCGGTAGAACGACGTTGGCCGAACTCCATCGGCACTGTTTCCAACAATTAAACTGCCAGCAAACGCTCGCAAAGTCAACCTCGCCCGACCACGCAACCGGCGGTAGAATTCCCGACATGTCACTTCCCGCAACCAGGACAAACCCGCGCGATGGGTCGGTGCTCCGACTGATTCCGATGGGCACCTTTTTGATGGGCTCGACGACCGAAGACATCGAGGCGGCGACGCGCATGGATAAGGAAGGCCCCGAGTTTGGGTTGCGGCACGAAATGCCGCAGTTCCAGGGATGGACGCCGTTGTATTACATCGGCGTGTACGCTGTGACCAATGAGCAATTCGCCCGCTTTCTCTCGGAGACGCGGCCAGCGCGCAATCAACTCGATTACTGGCTGCCTTGGAATGACCGCATTGCGGCACCCGGCTCAATAGACGAACCGTATCGGGCGGTGGCGGGCGTCGAGCGGCATCCGGTCGTTAACGTTTCATGGTTCGGCGCACAAGCGTACTGCGAATGGGCCGGGCTGCGGTTGCCGACCGAGATCGAATGGGAGAAAGCGGCGCGCGGCACGGATGGCCGCCTCTTCCCGTGGGGCGACGAATGGCGGAATGATGCCGTGTGTTGGTGGGGCAACCGCGACCGCGACGAGACCACCGACGTTGTGGACGCATTCCCGGAGGGTTGCTCGCCGTACGGCCTTTACCAAATGGCCGGCAACGTCGAGGAATGGTGCGTCGACTGGTATCAGCCCGACGTCTACCGGCGGTACGCAGCTGGCGATCTGCCGCCGCCGACACATGGTGTCGGTCGTGTCGCCCGTGGTGGCGCCTGCCTGCGACGCAACAAACTCGAGTTCCGCTGCGCCATGCGACGCGCCAACCCGCCCGCTCTCGTCAACATCCTCTACACCGGCATCCGCTGCGCCGCGGATGTTGACTCCATTGCCAAGCAGAGCTAGAAATAACTGTCGCTCTGGAGCGTGGTTCCGCTCCAGAAGGTGATGGAGTCCACCGCAATCGCCGGTTGGCTGATGACTCCTGTTGAGGCTGAAGTGCCTCAGTCAGGAGCGGTCAGCATGCAGATCGACAATCTCGATACAGCCGAACCGGCGGAGATTACACCTCCCGGAAACAGTCATTTACCCGACCTACTGCGCGATGCCAGCGAACGCGTCGGTGTGCTTGGCGCGGAGTTCGAGGCGGATCGTGACCGCTTGGATGGTTTGCGCCAGCGGTTGCAGGAGGAGCGTTGTCATCTCGCCGTTCTTGGCCAGTTCAAACGCGGCAAGAGCACGTTGATCAATGCGTTGCTCGGCGCGCCGGTATTGCCCGCCGCTGTCGTGCCACTAACTTCGATTCCGACATTTCTTCACGGCGGCGAGCAGTTGACGGCGCGCGTCGTTTTTGGGACCAGTAAGCCCGACGAGCAGTTTGCCGGGTCGGAATCGGACGGACTGGCGGAGTTCCTGGAAAAATTCGTCACCGAGGAAGCCAACCCGCACAACCGGCTCGGCGTCGAACAGGTCGAAGTCACCTACCCGGCCGCGGTCCTGCGCCAGGGGTTGGCCTTGATCGACACGCCTGGGATCGGCTCGACATTTCGGCATAACACCGAGGCGACGCTAAACTTTTTGCCACAATGCGACGCAGCGCTGTTCGTCGTGTCGGCGGACCCGCCGGTGACGGAAGTCGAGATTGAGTTTCTCAAGCACGTGCGCAGCAAACTGGCCCGCGTGTTCTTCATCCTCAACAAAGTTGATTACCTCGACGCCGATGAACGCCTCACTGCCGTCGCGTTTCTCCAGAGGATGTTGCGCGAACAAGCCGGATTCGAATCGCCGGTAATCTTCTGCGCTTCGGCTCGGCAAGGCTTAAATGCTCGGCAGGACCAGGATGCCGCCGGCTGGCAACGCAGCGGCATGGCCGAGATCGAACACCGGATCGTGGAATTCCTGCTCAACGAAAAGACGGACGTTCTCAACCACGCGATTTCCCGGCAAGCGGATGATATCCTCGCCGGAGTCCAGAGCCGGTTGGAACTGACGCGTCGTTCGCTGCATCTGCCACTGGTCGACCTAGACGAACGCGTCCACCAATTCGAGGACAGCCTGACGCATGTTGAAGAACAACGCATCGTGTTCATGAACCGACTGGCGCACGCAGAAAAACATCTGGCCAAGTTCATTGGCGAACACGCCGACGAATTACTGCCGAAGGCTTTCAGTTTTCTGCACGGCGTTGTCCAAGCGTGCCAGGAAAGCGACGGCGCAAGCTGGACCGAAGATTCAACCCGCAAAGCCATCGCGGACGCCATTCCCAGTTTCTTCGAGCGCGAATTTGGCGCGGCGCATCAGATCTGCGACCGGGAGTTACAGGAAGCCCTCTTGCCGCACCGCCGCCGCGCCGACGATCTGATCGCTTCCGTCCATCATCTCGTGGCGAAATTGTTCGACCTGCCATTTGAACCGCCGCCAGCGGAGATTGCGCTGGCAAGCAGCAAGCCCTACTGGCGCACCCGTCAATGGATCTTCACGTCGGTCAGTTCGATTCCGCCATCGTGGATTGATCGATTGCTTCCGCGACGTCTCCGCCACGCCCGCATTCATCGACGCATCATGAAACAGGTGGACTATCTCGTCACCCGCAATGTTGGTGATCTTCAATCGGGTCTTGTGGAGAATTTGGCAAAAAGCTTTCAGAGCTTTCGAACCGGGCTGGAAAACCGTCTTCAGAACGCAATTCAAACGACCCGCATGGCCATCGAAACCGCGCGTCGTCGTCGCACGGAAGATACCGCCAGCGTCGCTCCCGAAATCGACCGACTGGAATCCACCGTAGCGAATCTGCAGAAGATTCGTCAACAACTCGCGCCAAGTCGGAAATGACCGGACCATGCGGACAGCAGAGGATGTTCACATCGCAGAGCTACGCGTCCCGAATTGGACGGTGCGTTGGCATGCGGCGAAGGCGTTGTCAGTCATTGGCGGGCAACGCGCGGTGGGGCCGCTGATCGCCGCGCTGAGCGACACGGATGTCTGGGTGCGGTGGGAGGTGGCGCACGCGCTGGGAAATATCGGCGGCACACGGGCCATCGAAGCGCTCATCTCGGTCATGCGCGATCCGGATAGTTGGGTGCGCTGGGAAGCGACGCGGGCGCTGGGAAATATCGGTGGAGCGCGCGCAGTCGAACTACTGCTTGCCGCACTGAGTGACACGGAGGCACAGGTGCGATGGGAAGCGGCGCGAGCGCTGGGGAACATCGGCGATGCTCGCGCGGTCGATGCGTTGGCCATCGCGCTGCGCGACCCTGAAGAGCGCGTTCGCTGGGAAGCGGTACGGGCCTTGGGCGGCATCGGCGGGCCGCGCGCAGTCGCGGCTTTGATCGTCGCTCTCCATGACCCTGACGATCGGGTGCAAAGCGAAGCAGCACAGGCGTTGCAGAACATGGGTTATAGTACCGCCGAATGAATCCTCAAGAGCATTGGAACCAAGTTTACCTGACGAAGGGGGCGCAAGACGTAAGCTGGTATCAACGCCGCCCGGACTTGTCGCTGGCGTTAATTGCCGCATCTGGAGTGGGCAAGAATGCCGCGACCATTATTGATGTGGGCGGTAGCGCATCCACACTTGTCGATTTCCTGCTCGATGACAATTACAGGGGGGTCGCCGTGCTTGATTTATCCGGTGTGGCTTTGAGCTATGCGCGAGCAAGGCTTGGTGGGCGGGCCGTTGCGGTCGAATGGTTCGAGGCAGACGTAAGGTCATTCGACCCGCCACATCGCTTTAGTTTGTGGCATGACCGAGCCGTGTTTCACTTTTTAACGGGAGCGGATGACCGCCGCGCATACGTTTCGACGCTTCGACGGAGTTTGCAGCCGGGGGGCGTCGTCATCATCTCGTCTTTCGCGCCGGACGGCCCGCCAAAGTGCAGCGGTCTGGATGTAATGCGTTACAGCGAGGGGTCGATTCTCAATGAATTGGGACCTGAGTTTCAGTTACAGGAGGTTCGCCGTGAAACGCACGTTACGCCCTGGCAGTCTGAACAGCGTTTCATTTACTTCCGTTTCCAGTGGAAAGGTGCATGAACGGGCATGTGAAACTCAGACGGCCTCGGTGCTGCCGTCTTTGCATTCGAATATCTCGCGATACAAGTCCACGCCGAAGCTGGTTTCCAGAGGTTCGCCGGGAAGTAGTTTGAAGGTCCGCGTGCCATCGGGCAATCGCTCGGCGCGCAGGAACAGGACGCGGTCGGCCTGATTCCCGTCGAGGTTGTGGGCGAATTCATACATGTGTGTCACGAAGAAGATCTTGACGCCTGCTTCCAGCAACGCACGAATAATCTGCCGGGCGATTTCCGAGCCTTCCCGTTCGTTTGTTGCCGCGAACGATTCGTTGAACAACAGCAGCGAGTGCGCACACGGCAGCCCGGGCGGCTTCGTACCACGGGCAACGGGCGTCAACGCGTCGGCGATCGTGCTCATCCGCTTGAGTTCTTCGTCGAATTTCCCGCTTTTCATCGTGGCGTCTTCCTCGCGTTTGTAGTGGGTAAACAGAGCGCGGCAAATATCGGCGGTAAATGATTCGGCGGCCACAAACATGCCGCATTGCATCATGAGTTGCGCCAGACCCACGCCACGCAAGAAGGTCGATTTCCCGCCCTGATTGGCGCCGGTGATGATGACGAGTTTCTTGCCGTTGGCATCCAGGTCATTGCCAACGACCCCCTGTTCCATGCTGAGAACAAGACAGACATCGCGCAGTCCAACGCACGAGTGCGTGGGAGAGCCGCCTGGCGCCGGGGTAGGAAAGCACACCGGCACCCCTTTCCCCGCAAGCTGGTGGTGTAAGTTGACACAGCCAAGATAGAACGCCAGTTCCGCCCGCAGCATGGTAAAGAAACCCAGCATGTGATCCGCGGACTGGGCGGCGGCATTCGCCACCAAATTGATTCCCCGGTTCCGCATCTCCGACAAGGCCCGAGAGCCGGGCTCGTCACGGGGATGGATGTAAACGGTGTAAGCGGACGTCCTGCGTGAAAAAATCCGCTGAACCCAGCCCGGCTTGCCTCGCAGTGATTGGCGCAGGATGTAGTTGGCGCCCTGATTTCCTTTCCCAAGCTCGGCGCTCACCAGGACGCCCTCACGAAACTTCAGATCCTTGAGCCGGGCTTCGATCGTGGCCAGATAATCATCCGTCAATTCCGTCTTGAGCATCGTGAAGAAAGCGGTGAACCCTTCCGACCCGAACACAGCGGCATGTTCATCGCCGATGGTCTTCAGCCTGCCGAGCACATCTGTGAAAATGTGCAGCAATTCGACCGCCTCATACAAGATAGTGCTTGGAAACGAGCTGGAGAGAAGACTCATCCAACGCCGCTGTTTCCGTTCGATGGCCTCAACCGCAAGCTGGTAGAGATTTCTGACGACGGACTCGTGGTCCAAACAGTCTTTGAAAACGGCTTGACGGTAACGAATGGTGTCCACATCATCCTGCAAGCCGGAGAGCACCGCATGCTTGACCGCATGGAACAGAAATTCATCGCCACGTGCCATGGCGTTGAACAAGGTTTTGAGTTCCAAGTCCTGGATCAGCGCGTCTTCGTTCAACAGCAGCTTCGGCTGCATGTCGAAATCCCTGCGGTGTTGCCACGACGGCACTACCTCCGGCAGGTCGAAATCCCGGTCCCGATACATCAGGTGCGCTTTCATGGTGTGTCGCCAGTGCCGCTTCGGACCCGCTCCTTCAGGAGGTCGTACGTCAGACGGTATTTCTCAGCGATCGCCAGGGCGTAGGCCAGGCCATCGGCGGGCCGTCTCTCGATCTTAAAGGTTCGTAAGGTGGGGTTTTCCGGCACAACGCCGGCGACGAGACTCACAGTTTTCTCGTTCAAGGAGGCGATCTCATCCAAAAAGGTCACGCAGACGCAGAGCAGATCCAGTTGCGAGATGGTTTCCATGACTTTCTTCGTCAGGAAGACGGCGTCTTTCACAGCCGTCGAGGAGACCATCTCGTTAATGATGAGGATACTGTTGGGCGTGGCTTCGGCGAGAATCTGATAAATCCGGAGCAAATCATCCAGCAGTTTGCCGCGCAGCGTCGCGATGTCCTCTTCGCGCTCGAAATGCGTGAAGAGGCGATCGAACAAAAACAGTCGCGCCTCTGACCCGGGCACGGGGCAACCGAGGCTCGCCAGATAATGCAGTTGCCCGACCGTGCGGGAGAACGTCGTCTTCCCGCCTTGATTGGGGCCGGTGACGACAAAAATGCGTTCCCGGCCGCTTAAGTTGAAATCATTGCAGACGACCGGCTTCTTTTCGCGGATGAGTTGTCCCGCCAACGCCAGGTCGAAGCCGTCGCGGTTGCTGATGTTCTTGGATGCAGCGGAAACCTCGGGAAGGCAAAACTTCAACCCCGCGCGTTTGAATGTCGCGGCGTACTCCAGATATGCGATGTAGAATTGAATTTCCCGGTCGAACACGGCGATCGTGTCTTCGAGAAAACCTCCGTGCTTCGCGCAGAAATCGTCGAGCGCACGAAACGCATCGGGATTCAGGAGCGCGACCCGGTCCAGCACGGCGGCTTCGATGTGGTTCAGGTCCGAATAGGCCGAGAACCTGACCCGGTAATCATGCACCGCGCCTTGCTTGAATTTCGCAAACGTGTCCTCGATGACCACACTGTAGTCCATTTCGGCATCGTAGCCGCGCACCGTCACAGCGCCGCTCTTGATGAGCAGGCAGTAGCGAATGGC
>Ga0335085_10010155_pt1 | contig 14094 bp, 10 predicted proteins | sample Lox_Sample_45_FD_206712 | JGI IMG/M metagenome (GOLD analysis project Ga0335085, IMG submission 206712) | Soil microbial communities from Loxahatchee National Wildlife Refuge, Florida, United States - Lox_Sample_4.5 | ecosystem: Environmental > Terrestrial > Soil > Wetlands | place: USA...
AAACGTTATCGGACGAAGCGACAGCGGCGATCGCGCGGCTGGACATCGGTGAAGAGCTTCAGTTTGACATTGGATCAGACCTCGAAACGTTTCTCGCGGAAACTCTACAGACGTTGCAGCAGATCGTCGAAGGTGAGGAGTTGCAAATTGTCGCTCTCCTGGAAGACTTCGTGGACGAACATGTCGAGAATAGAATTGCAGCAGCCCGCGACCGTGTATCGGCTGTCTGGGGTCGCGGTACGACCGTCGGACAAACAACCCAGGTCCGCGCCTTTTATGCTGAGGTACGTTCCATCCTCAAGGAGGCAATAAAATCCCACGTTCGCGAAAGGTTTGAACGCTTTGGACGACATCTGACGGCGCAGGCCGATGCGGTCCCAGATAAGACACTGAGCGAAGTTGGAGCGCAGATCGAGCGAACCGCCGTTAACATTCGGGCAGCGGCCGAAGCCATGGTTACGGGGCAGAAGGACGATTTCGAACGCATCTCGGCCGGCGTTGCATCAGCCGTATCGGCAGCCCGCACGGAAATTTTTGCGCTTCTGAACGACGACGAGGAGAACAATGCCTCAATCGAGCCTGCCAAAGCTCCCTCAGTCGCCCCAGCGCCGAAGCCACTGCCCGGCGCAACACTCTCAAGCATCCAGGCCGGCGCGACGCACTGCGTGCAGCGCCATACTTTGCAAAATGGTGCAAAAGGGTGGCCATGGACTCGCATTTTCCCCCCGCAATATCTGCGCGGTGCTACCGAAGCGTGGCTGGTTGACCCGTACCTGGTGACGCGTTTCCAGCGTAGGAACCTCGGCGAATTCGTCATGGCCCTTCTCGAATGCGCCAAGCTTAAGACCTTGCATGTTATCACTCGCGAGGTCGGTGACGTGGCAAGTAACGGCGACGACAAAACATACTATGATGCTCTTGATCGCGATGCTTTTGAGAAGGTCGGCATGCGGCTCGTACACGCGATAGACCCTGACGTTCACGACCGTTCCTTCACCCTGGACAATGGTTTTGTCTTTAAACTTGGGCGGGGGCTTGACATCTACAAACCAGTCGGTGGTCTAGCCGCGCGTGATTCAAGTCTGCGACAGGTGCGCCCGTGCGATATCGACGTCTTCGGACCCACACCGATGTGACGAGGTGCCCAAGCAGCCGGGTCGGTCTGATCGTTCCTCTTAGCTGGCCGGTGATTGGACCGGTGCACACACCATCAAGGCATGATGGTGAACTCGCGTCCTTGGGCGCGCCGAACCCACAGGTTACGGCACGTAGTTGCGGTTGGGGTTGAGACAGGACGGGACCACAGCTGAGCGTATCGTCGGATCTGCCCTATGCTTGTCGTTTGGGAATACCGCTCGCACGCAAAGCCTCACAGCTCGCCGGACGGCGCCGAAGCGCTGGGCGGGCCCGCCGGTTTTGTGGGGGGCGGTCGTGGGGCGAAAACGAGCCACGGCGAATGTACGGGCGATTGAACGGCATTCCGGGAACCGTCCAGGCTTCGCCCGTCACGTCGGAACGGCGCCGATCAGTCGGCGCCCCTCTCCTAGCACCCCTTTGGCACTACCGCGACGCATTGGGTCCCAATTGGGTCCACGCACCGCTTTTGTTCGCCGGCCGGTTACCACTAAAACTTGATTTTAGTGGCAGGAGTGGAGGGACTCGAACCCCCAACCCCCGGTTTTGGAGACCGGTGCTCTAGCCATTGAGCTACACTCCTATGTCGCGTTGACATGCCCTTTGGCGTGCGCCGACGCAAGCCCTTCGAACGGTGCGACGACCGGAGACCCGGGGAAATTTGGCCGCATTGCCAAAGCCGGGCTCGCGGCCAATAACGGGCGGCGATGCACTAGGCCAAGATCATCGAGCGAGATTTTGCGCACGCGGAATGTGTGCGCACTGACGAACAATCAGGTTTTGTGGGGCGCGCTGCTAAGAAACTTGAAGGGAGACCCACCGTGACAAGAACGTTGAAGCTGGGAGCCGCATTCGCCGCCTTGGCGATCACGCTGAGCGCGACCGTTTTCGTCGGCCGAGCTGACGCCCAAAGCTCCGCGACCGCCGATCTTAGCGGCAGCTATAAGTGCCTGCCCAACCCGTTGCCCTGTCTGTGGAGCGGCCAGACGCCATCAATCTCACAATCCGGCAAGAAAATCGAGGTGAAGGGCGACGGCGGCCAAGTCGCCGCCGGCATGCTGACCAGCGACACGACGCTAAGCGTCGGCGGGCCGCTCAACTCCTACGGCGCCGTCCGCCCCGACCACTCGATCGATTGGTCGAACGGCAACATCTGGCGCAAGCAATAGACGGGGTGACGTGGCGCCGACCTCAGCGCCTAGGGTGCAAAGGCTGGAGCGGGTGAAGGGAATCGAACCCTCGTCATAAGCTTGGAAGGCTTCTGCTCTACCATTGAGCTACACCCGCGCTGCGCTAAATCGCAGATGGCGGCAAAATACTGCATCTCGGCCCGGGAGCAATATCGGAACCGGGGATTTGCAGATGCAAGCGGAACGTGCGGCGCCGAAGGCTCGCCCCTCCGTCGCGGCGCCTTTTCGACTTTCGCGCACTTGCGCAAAATGTCATCGTTCGTGCCAAACCGTAGCAGGAGCAATGCGATGCAGTTCGGCCTTTACGCGCCGGTCCCGCATGTCACCGTCGGCTCGAAAGAGATTGAGCAATCGGTCGCAGGGGCACTGAAGCCGCTGGCCGCCGCCGCAGTCGACCCGGCCTTCGAACTGGCGAAGAACATTTTATGCGCCGCCGATCGGGCAGGCTTCGACATTATTCTTTTCGCCGAACGCCATCTCGGTGCCGACTTCGAGGCCTGGATTCTGGCCGCGGCCGTTAGCTCATGGACACAGCGGATCAGAAGCATGACCGCCGTTCATCCCGGGCTGTGGCATCCGACGCTGGTGGCGAAGATGGCGACTTCGCTCGACCGGCTGACGCCCGGCCGCACCGCCATCAACCTCGTGACCGGATGGAACGTCGAGGAGCACCGCATGTTCGGCGGCGACACGCTCCTTCACAACGACGACCGCTATGTCCGCGCCGAGGAATTTATCGACATCTTGCGCGGCATGTGGCGCGCGACGCCGTTCAGCTATCACGGCAAATTCTACGACGTCGAAAATGCGCAGCTCCTGCTGAAGCCGGCGACGCCCAGCCTGCCTGAGATTTTCACCGCGAGCCGCAGCCCGCGCGGTCTGGAGATGGTGGCGAAAGCCGGCGACTGGTGGTTTCTGGATTTCGACAAGGACGCCGAGACGGTCGAGGACGTCATGACAAGCTTGCAGCAATCGATCGACGTCATGGATCGCAAGGCGGCAAGCTACGGCCGCAAGGTGCGCTACGCTTTCAATCCGTTTGTCGCGTTCGGCGACTCCGTCGCGGACGCCACGGAGCGCGCAACGAAACTCCTCGTCTCCGACGGCTCCGAGGCCGAGATGCGCAAGATCATGTCGCGGGTCGCGCCGGCGATGAAAGCGGGCTGCCTCGGCACGCCTGAGCAGGTGCGCGAACAGCTCCGCACCTATCGCGACATGGGCATCGAACTCTTTCTGTTCAAAATGGTGCCCAACTTGGAGCAGATCGCCATGGTCCAGGAGGAAATCATCGAGCCGTTCCGCGGCGGGATGGCGGAGCCGGTTGCCATCAAGAGAAGCGCCTGATGTGTAAGGCCGTCGATCGCATGTTCCGCCTTGGCATCCTTGTCTTGCTGGCTTCCACCGCCGTGCTTCGTGGACCGGCACGCGCAGACGAGGTCTATCCGTCGCAGCCGGTGCGGATCATTATTCCGTTTCCGGCGGGCTCGACGACCGACACCTTGACCCGCATTGTCGCTGATCAGCTCGGCCGCAAATGGGGCAAGCCCGCGGTGGTCGAGAACGTGCCCGGCATGAATATTGGCGCCGAACGGGTCGCACGTGCGGCGCCCGACGGCTACACGCTGCTCGCAAGCCCGCCCTCGCCGCTCACCATCAACATGCTCCTCTATCACGACCTACCCTACGATCCGAGCAAGCTCACGCCGATCACGCTGCTCGCGACCGCGCCGAACGTGCTCGATACCCGCAAGGATTTTCCGGCCAAATCGGTTCCGGAGCTGATCGCCTACGCCAAGGCCAATCCGGGCAAGGTTACATATGCGTCGCAAGGCGTCGGCTCGACGGCGCAACTAAGCACCGCCATGCTCGAGCAGATCGCCGGCATCAAGATGTTGCACGTGCCTTATCGCGGCGCGCTGCCCGCGCTCAACGACGTTATCGCCGGGCAGGTCGATTTGTTCTTCGATACGATTACGACGACGCTGCCGCTCTATCGCGGCGCTCAGCTTCGAATCCTGGCGGTCGGCAGCACGAAGCGCATCGACGCGTTGCCCGACATTCCGACCATGGAAGAGACCGGGCTGCCCGGCTTTCGCTCGATCACCTGGTTTGCGCTCGCGGGGCCGCCCGACATGCCGGCGGCCTTGGTCGCGAAGCTCAATCGGGATACCGTCGACGTCCTCAAGGACCCCGATATCAGCGCCAAGCTGCACCAGCTTCAGCTCGATCCCGGCGCCACGACGCCGCAGGAGACCGCGCACTTCTTCGCCGACGAGATGAAGCTGTGGAGCAAGGTGATCACCGATGCCCACATCACCGTGCAGTAATTCGCGCAGCCGCAACTTCATCCCGTCTTGCCCGCAGCGAGCGCGGCGCGAACGCGTTCCGGCGTCAGCGGATATCGCCGGAGCCGGACGCCGGTCGCATCGAACAAAGCGATGAAAATTGCTTCGCCCGCCGCGCCGACAACCCGTCGCCGCCGCGATGGCTCAACGGCCTTCACCGGCTAATGCAGCTTTCTCCACGACCTCTTTGGGCATCGCGTAGGCTTTCTCAAGCAGCGCCATCACTTCTTCGCCGCCGATACCGTTGACAGCGAGCTTCATGGCATCCGCCTCGGCGCGAAGCTGCGGGTCCTTGAGCGTCGCCGTGAAGGCATGCCGCAGGACCGCGACGCGATCCGCCGGCAAGCCTGGCGGCGCGACGAACGGGCGGCCCATCTTGTTCGGCAGTGTCCAGAAAGTCAGGATCTGGCGCTGCTGGTCCGTCGTCGCAAGATCGAAGACCCAGGGCACGTCCGGCAGCTTCGGATCGCGGTCAAGTGCGAGCTGCACCAGGATGCGGATGAGCTTTTGGTCGAGCCATGCGGTCTTGAGCGCGACCAGTGTATCCCAGCTTATACCGCAGCGGCCGTCGAGTTCGCCGCGCTCGATCGCCAGATCGGATTGCGGCGCGCCCTTGTAGCCGCCGATGACCTTGAAATGCATGCCGAACAGCACGTTCATCATGTTCGGGAATATCGCGTCGGTGCTGCTCGGCCCGCTGGTGCCGACGTTCATGGCGTGCGTCCTGACGTCGTCGATCGTCTTGATCGCGGAGGTGTGCCAAACGATACACACGTTGGTCTCGGTGTTGGCGCTGCCGAGCCAGGCCATCTTGAGCGCGTCGAACTGATCGTCTTCGCCAAGCAGCGGCGCAAGCGCCACGGCGCGTTCCGCCGCCGCGATTGCCGTGCCGTCGCGCGGCGCGAGATTGTACAGATATCCGATCATACGCCGGCCGCTGGCGCCGACCATGTTCTGCACGACGACGTTCGGATTTCCCGGGATATGGGCGCCGAGATGCCGGCCGACGAGCCGCGTATAGGTGTCGTAGGGGCCACCGGGCGGCGAGCCGGTATAGAGCGTGATCTCCTTGCCCTTGAAGAACTCGTCGGCGCACGCCGCGCCGTGAGCTGCGATTGAAAGAGCGACCGCGCAAAGGCCGATGCAAAAAGCCGCGCGCACGGCTCAAAGCTTCAAAAGCTTGCGCGCGTTTTCGTAGTAGACCTTGTTCTTGTCCACGTCCGACAGGCCCATCTTGTTGATGAGTTCGACGCCTTCCTTCTTGAGCACGAACAGCGGCGGCGAATCGGTGCCGAACACGAAGTGATCGGCGCCGACGGTCTCGAACGCGCAGCGCGCGCCGGGAACCGTGTAGCTGGTCGATTCCAGATACATCATTTTGAGGTAGTGGCTCGGCTCGTGCTTGATGAGCATCGGCTCGTAGCTGCCGAGGAAAAACGCCTCATCCTGCAGGCGGTAGGCGTAATCCATGCGCCCGATCATCTCGCAGATGCCGCCGCCGAGATGCGTCGCCACCAGCTTGAGCTTCGGAAACTTCTCGAACACACCGCGCACGATCAGCCGCGCCACCGCCAAGGCGCCGTCCATCGGCCGGCCGATGCTGGACGCGAGACGGTAGTCGCGCATGCGCTCTTCGCCGAAGCCGACCGACGGCGGATGGATGACGACCGGCACGTCGAGTTCGGTAGCGAGCTGAAAGAACGGCAACGCATCGTCGTCGTCCGGATAACTGCCCTGCAGGCTCGAAAGGATCCACGCACCCTTGAGTCCGTCCTGCTTCACCGCGCGCTCGAACTCGCGAAGGAACTTGTCGCCGCCATAGGGCACGGTCGACGCCATGCCGTAGATTTTTCCCGAATATTTGTTTTGCTGCTCGGCGTTGTAGCGGTTTTGCCGCACGCAACGCTCGAGCTGCTGCTCGCGATCCATGTCGCGCAGATTGTGGATCGGATTCGATATCACCGAAATATCGACGCCGCCGATGCGCGCCGCTTCCAGCACGTTCTCGATCGTGCCCGGCGGCCTCCCCTTCTTGGCGCCGACGTTTTTGTGGAAACCGGTGCCGGTGAACGTGTCCCAATCGTCCGGCGGAAAGACATGGGTGTGGAGATCAATAATCATCGACGCATTTCCTCCGGTTTTGACTGCGGACCGTCCTCGCCACGAGGTGGCGAGGACGGTCACGTCCTTGTTCGGCGAGGCGGGCGAGGCGTTATGAAGCAGCAACGAGCCGGGGGCCCGGGGCGACGCGATCCGCCTTGAAGACGTCTTCGACACACCAGCGTGCGACTTCGCTTCCGGTTGCGAACCAAACGCCGCCCGCCTGCTTCATGTGCTGGATAATCGCGCGCAACGTCTTCGAGCGTCCCGGCCGGCCGGAAATATAGGGGTGGAACTGAAACGGACAGTATGCCGGCGTCGTTTTGGATTCCTCGTGAAAATCGTCGAACATGCCCTTCCAGATCAGCAGCGTGTCGCTCGGATTGCCGGCGTCGTTGTTGCGATGCTGATAAGTGCGGCCATCGCCGAACGGCTGGCGCGGCAACTCGACCAGAACGCGGCCATCGGATTCCCAAAGGAACGGCAGATCGTGCGAGAACGAATTACTGTTCCAGAGAAAGCCGTGTTCCATCAGCAGTTCGAGGCTGTTGGGACTTTGCGTGCATGAGCGCCAGCCGAACGGCCGATGTGTAGTGCGGGTGCGGATCATGTCGACCGTTTTGCGCATCACCTCGTGCTCTTGCTCGCGGGTGAGATTGCGCGCGACCTCGTGATGGTAGCCGTGCCCGGCGATCTCGTGCCCATTGGTGACGATCGCTTTCACCGCTTCCGGGAAACGCTCGGCGATGGCGCCGCAGGTCATGAAGGTCGCCTTGACGCCCTCTTCTTCGAGGATCCGCAGAATGCGCCAGATCGCCGTGTGCGGCCCGTATTCGCACTGCGTATATTCCTCGTGATCGCGTGTGCCATCATCGAGCGGCCGCACGTCCTCGCCACCTTGAAAATCGAAGGTCAGCGTCACCGCGACCCGGTCATTGTTTGGCCACGTGAACCGGCCGGCGTGATGATGATCCTTCAACATGATTCGTCGATCTCCTGAGCGCACTATGAAAAATTCTAAACGACCCTCCATCGCCCGTCCATGACGAGAACGCAAAGCTGGCGACCATTCGCTCATTGCGCCAGCGCTGCCTCGATCTTCGCAACCGTGGCGGGCGGCGTGGCGAACAGTTGATCGACCATCTTCACAGTCTCGTCGGCGCCCATCGGCGCGATATCGATGTCGAGCTTCTTGGCTTCTGCCAGGAACTGGGGATCCTTCATGGCCTCGCGAGTCGCCGCACGCAGCACAGCGAGCCGGTCGGCGGGAATCTCCGGCGGCGCCGCCAGTGAGCGGCCCAGAGCGAGAGGCAAATAGAGAAATTCAAGAGCTTGGCGCAGTTCCGGCGATTTGGCCTCATCGAGGATGTTCGGGAGGTCGAGATAACGCGGATCTTTCGTGATGCCGCCCTGGGCGATGAGGCGAATCCGCCCTTCGTCGAGAAGCCGGCTGAACTGGGAGCGAAACAATGAAAGGCTGATACCGCACGCCCCGGTGATTTCGCCGCGCTCAAGAGCCAGCATGCGCTCTGGTGTGCCCGGATAGCCCGAAATCACCTTGAATTTCATCCCGAGGAGCTTCCGGTACACCACCGGAAACGAAAATGACTGCGCACCGACGCCGGACGCGCCGGCAACGACCTCGTGCGTATAGAGGTCCGAGATGCTCCTCACGCCGCTGCCGGCTGAAACAATGCAGGCATCGTGATCGCTGTTCATATTGCCGATCCAGGAAAAGCCCCGGCCGCTGAACTGGACTTGCGGCGACTTGTAGACTTCTTCCTGGATCGCGGTGCCGCGCACCATGCCGAAATAGGAGCCATCCTTCGGCACGGTGTTGTAAATCTGATTGGCGAGCGCCATACCGCCGGCGGCGGGCACATTTTGGACGATAATGCTCGGATTACCTGGAATGTATTGGGCAATGTGGCGCGCCAGCGCCCGCACGTAGATATCGTAGCCGCCGCCCGGGCTGTTCGGCGAGCCGAGCGTCAGTGTATGCGTTCGATAGAAAGTCGCGACATCTTGCGCGCGTGCCGGAACACCGCCGAACGAGCCTGCAATCAGTGCGCACGCGAAAATCTTGGAGGTTCGGCCATAGACACCTTGGTCTCTCCGCTCGAACATTGCCAATTTCTCGAACATTTTAGGCCACCTGTCGGCGAGCTTGAATTTCGGGAAAGCAAGATCAATCAGTACTACGGCACGGTGACGGGTGGTCTCGCCTGTTCTTCCGCGAAGCTCACCACGAACGGCGCCGGATAAGACTGCGCCACCGGCTCGCCGCGGCTCTTCACCGTGACCAGATACATGCCGGGATCGCGCACGGCGTCTGGCGGGATGACGGCCTGCAACTCGCGGCGGCTGATGAATTTCGTTTCCAGCTCCCTGCCGTTGAGCAGCACATAGTGAAACGGCCAAAACCCCTTGCCCTTGACGGTAATCGTCGTCGGCCCGGAGTTTTGCGCCACCGCGTAAGGTGTGACGTCGATGTGTTCCGGCAATTTCTGCCACGAATTGAATTCGGGAATTGGGTTGACGTATTTGTAGAACGCATGATCAACGACGTGGCCATTCATCACGACCATCTTTACGTTCTGCGTCATCCAGATGTCCGCAAGCGGATTGCCTTCGACGATCGAAAGATCGGCGACCTTTCCCGGCTCGACGCTGCCGTAATCCCTATCCTTGTGGAACGTCCTGGCGACATTGATGGTCGCGGCCTCGATCGCCACCATGGGCGGCACGCCGGCTTCAACGTCCATGGCCATACCTTCGTGCATCAAAAGGCCGGCCATGCCGCGCGGCGAATCGGAGCCTTCCTTCAATATGCCGCCAGCGGCCACGAAGCGCCGGATGAACTCATATGATTTCTCCATGCCGATCTTGGCCTGCTGGAGCTGATCGGGAGTGTAGCGCTTGAACAGCTTTTCCTTCGTAAACTCCGTGATGACGCGCACCGCGGCCGGGAAATTGGCGTCGGGGTCGGCGAGAATTTCCTGCTCGCGTTGCCAGAAGCGGTCGGCGTTTGCGGACAGCGGCCGCAGCCACTTTGCAATGGTCGGCGTCCAGGCGACGTGGTGCGCAACCATCGGCGCGATCACCTTGTCGTAGTTTTCCGGCTCGTAGAGCGCGCCTGCCATTTCGGCATCGATGCGCCCGGCGGTACGGTCGACCTCAAGCTTGTGGCGCTTTTCCTGGTCCATGATCGAGGTGTAGCCGACCGACCAGATATGCTCGATGCCATCCATACCGGCATTGGCCGAGGCGATGGCGTCCCACGAATGCCCGGTCACGCCCATGCCGAGCTTGTGCGCCTCGTCCGTCACCACGGCGATCAGATCCGGCGGCAGAAATTCGCTCAGTTTGAGGGCATCGTAACCCTGGGCCTTCTTCGCGCGCACGATCGCGCGCGCTGCGTCGGCATCGGGGACCTTCATGTAGTTGCGCCAGGCGCGCGAACCCTCGGTCTCGAATTCGCCTTGGCGGAAGCCGAGCGCCTGTCCTGTCACCCAAAGCCGGGGACCACGAATCTTGCCGCTTTCGGTTCCGTATTTCTGCGCTAACGCCCAAGGACCGTCTTGTTGCGTTTCGATCTCGACGCAGGTCGTAATACCGAGATGGAGATAAAGCTCGCCCCAGAACGCCTCCCAGTGGCAATGTCCGTCGATGAACCCGGGCATCACGGTCTTGCCGCTGACGTCGAGCACCTGGGCGCCGGGCGGGATCGCAACCTCGCCGCGTCGGCCGATGGTCTTGAAGCGATCGCCTTCTATGATGATGACGGAATTTTCGATGGGCTGACGTCCAGTGCCGTCGATCAGCGTTCCGCCCTCAATCACGAGCGTCTGCGCCTGCGCGCTCGCCGCAGGGCTGACGAGGCCGGCGGCTGCAATGAGCGCAAGCGCTCTGGATTTCGCTCCGATATTGGCGAACATCGACCTTCCTCCACCGCGCGCGGGCGCCCCCGACGCGCGTTGTAGAGGAAGTGGAGCGCCTTAGTACAGGCGTACTTTCACTTGACGAGGCGCGCTGTCGCAACTGCCTGCTGGAACAGCGACTGCATCGCGGCGCTGATGTCGCCGTCCGTGGTCACGGAGAAGAACAGACCGGGCGACGCACAACTCTCCATGTTGGGACCAATTTTATTTTGAAACGGCGCAATCCACTGATTGTACCAGCTATTGGTCGGCAAAGGCAGATATTCCGTGTAGATCACCGCAATCTCAATGCCGCGGTTCTTAACTGTCGTGCACCACGACGTGTCGAACGGAGCTTGGCAGCGACTGCCGCTCATCGTCTGCGAGCAACTCGTCGCGACTTCATCGTCGACGCCGTCTGACACGATGAACAGCACCTCTTGCGGCGTACTGTTCGGCGTGCCCAGCCCGGGATTCGGCATGATCTTGTTGATCTGTGACATCGCGGTTTCGAAGTTGGTATCCGTATCGTTATTGCAGTTCGACTTGGTAAGACAGTTGTTGTCGTAGACCTCCAACACGTTGATGCCGGCCGCCGCCGTTTTCGCGGCCGCGAGGTTGGACGTCAGCGCCTGAACCGTACTCAGGCCGCTGGCGTTGAACGTGTAGATTGCCGTCTGATACTGGCTCGAATTCGACCCTTCGACCGACGAGGCCTCCGTCATAAGCGATTGAGTCGCGGTCGCCATATTTTGGATGCGGGTGACGACGCCGAGATTCTTGGCGAGCGTATAATTGTCTTCGCCATTGGGATTTCCCAGATTGTCCGCGGATGGGTTTGATTCGTGGCACGCAAAGGCGCAGCCGCCCTGGGCCGACGTATGCTGGACCATCGTGTTGATGCCGTCGCTCGTCGCCGCGATATTCATTGACGGCGAGTTGTCGAGCAACAAATAAAAATTGATGTTGACCGACAGCCCTGCCGTGGCGGTCGACGAACCCGATATCGTCGTCGTCGGGATGCCCATCACACCCATGAACAGGTTTTTCTTGGTGGCGGTATAGCTGACGACCGAAGTGCGTCCGGTGGCGCTGTCGGTGACCGTAACGGTCGGGCCGGTCACTGTTATGTTCTTGATATTGCCGGCTTGTGCGCTGAACACGGCCGTCGCCGTTGCCGTCGCGGCGGCACTGCTCGTCGTTATGTTGCGGTGATCCACTGCGGACAGCGCCGCGGCATCGGCGATCGAATCGAGCTTGGTCTTCGCCATGTTTGCGGTGCTGTAATCGATCCCCGCTCCGACCGAAAAGATGATCGGAATCGCGGACAGTCCCGCGAACATGGCGATTGAGCCGCGGTCATGGTCGCGGAAGCGGCGAACACTGCTGATCGCATTGCGAAACAGGCGGATGACGTCCGTCATTGGCGAAGCCCCGAAGCTGTTGTTCGACCGCGCCCTCGACTACCCGCCGCGGCACCGGTCATTACCCTCGTGATCGGTGCACGACGAGACGCGCGTCTTGCCCCTTCAGATGAATTTGAAAATCTGAAGAGTAAGTGAAAACAACTAGCGAACAGCCGTTGCTTCGGCGTAATGATTTTCGTGCGAGAACGCCAAATGAATTTCGACAAAGTGAAACTATTCGCGTCGATGCGCGCCGACCCCCGACAAATAATGGATTTACGGCCTGGTTACGGCGTGCAGCGCAGATGACCGTCCCAGTCGCAATAGCCGTGGCCCAAGTGGCAACAGCCGAAGGAACCAAGGGAGCAGTAAAAAAATTGGTAGTCGACGCCGCAATGATTGGAGCAATAGGGACGGCTGCTCCACCTGTCCCAACTACAATGGTTACGAAACAGTGGAGGGAGTTGCGCAGGCAATTGCCAATCCACCCGGATCGCGGCTCTGCTATCGGGCAGAAGCGCGGCCTCGACAGCGTTGGCGGCACATCCCGAACCCGCGCCAAGCAGGCAACCAAGCACAACGGCTTTCATCGCATTCATGCGCCACCTCCCCCTCCGGTGGCCGTTAACACGGATTGCATACCACCCGAAGAATCAGCAACCAGCGGCCCATCTGTCAGCGCGCTCGCCGCTGCCGTCGCGTGCGATCGTGCCCGCGCCGATGATGTGCCATTAACGGGGAGGTGAATCGTGAAGCGCGATCCCTCACCCTCTTTGCTCTCAACCACGACGCTGCCACCGTGGATGTCGAGCGCCATTTTGACGAGGTAGAGGCCAACGCCGGTGCCGATGATTCCCGAGACATTGCTGCCCCGCCGATAGCGTTCGAACAGCCGATCGATGTCGGTCGCCGGAATACCCATGCCGTGATCGGCGATAGCGACGACAACCTCGTCGGCGCCGACTCCGGCTTCAACTTCGATGGCGCCGCCGTCCGGCGAATACTTGATCGCATTGGAGAGAAGATTGCTGAAGACCTGAAAGAGGAGCTTGGAATCGCCGACCACACGCATCGGTCCTTCGGCAAATCGCTCGGCAATCTCCGCAGCCGGCATCATCTCGCGATGCAACTGACAAACTTCTTGCAGCAACGCGGCAATGTCCACCTCCGTGGGCTGGAAATAGTGCGCGGCGCCGCCATCCATCAAACGTGACGAGTTAAGCAGATTGTCTATAAGGTGCGTCATGCGCAGCACGGCGCTTCGGACTTTTCCGGCGCGTTCGCCGATCTCGGCCCGGGGCATGCTGTCCCGCAACTTGATCAGGCGTCGGGCGTGCGCGTCGATGACCGTCATTGGCGTGCGGAATTCGTGGGAAGCCATGGACACGAAATTTCGCTGCATGGCGGTAAGACGCTGTTCCTCGCCCAATTGCTTCTCGAGCAGGCCGGCTTGGCGCGCCAGTATGCGCTGGCTGCGCATCAGCTCGACCGCGTTGTTGCGAAAGACCACGGTCGCCTTCGCCATCTCTCCGATCTCGTCGCGCCGCTCGGTTTGCGGGACGTCGATCTCGACGTCGTTGGCGGCAAGACGCCGCATCCGGACCGCAAGATCAAGCAATGGACCTGAAATCGAGCGGCCGACGTGGATCAGAGCTCCAACAACCATCACGCCGGCTATCGCGACCGCGAGCAGAATGAGCCAGAAGGCTTGCCGATAAGCGACGCCGAGGCGATCGCTTGCGACTTGGGCATTGGCGACAGCGCGATCCGTGAGCTGGCCCAGCGTGTCGCTGGCGGCATTGTAAGCGGTGCGCGAAGCGCCGCCATAAATCGCGAGTGCGTCCGCCCTGTGATCGGCGCGCGAGAGACCCAGCATCCGGTTGACGATCGCCCGATAATCGCTCCACCTCGCGGTGAATGTGCGGTACAGATCGTCCTCTTCAGCACTATGCCTGATCGCCTCGAAGCTGCGCTCGGCGGCGGCAACCTGTCGATCCAG